>Ga0116230_10002420_pt1 | contig 17968 bp, 12 predicted proteins | sample S1TSphfallax_3_FD_88678 | JGI IMG/M metagenome (GOLD analysis project Ga0116230, IMG submission 88678) | Host-associated microbial communities from peat moss isolated from Minnesota, USA - S1T2_Fd - Sphagnum fallax MG | ecosystem: Host-associated > Plants > Peat moss > Unclassified | place...
AACTTGCAGGCCACAGCCTGTTTAGCAAAATGAGTTTTGAGAGACTTCCCTCTCTGGATCCAGGATCAGGTTGAGACCCATGTTGTGTGTGTAAATGGTTTGGGACTTTGTGTAAGTGTAAAAAATATATATATATTTATATGATTTTATGCAGCCATATATAATAGTGTAAGTGAAAAATAATTACATTTACATGATTTTATATGGTCGTGTAAAACAGTGTACATGCAAAAAAAAAAATGTAAAAAATGTGATTTTTACTTGGGGAAGAAGGATCATGATTCATCATGTTTTTGGTGATAGACAACCATATGGCCCATTGCAAAGCAAAATCATCAAAACATGCCCTCAAAACTAATTAATATGGATTTGCAAGAAGGTGTGGTCATTAATGGTATATAGTGAAATTATCTGTAAAATAAGAAAAACACAGCCCTAGAACCCTGAACAGGGTGAGATTTTTTTTTAAAAAACTTACAAAAACTCAGGGGAGGGGAGGGGGATTTGGGTGAAACTCAGAAAACCATCATTTTTTGTGGTAAATTGAGTTTCATCCTATCTTTCCTTTCTCCTTAGCCCCTCCATTGCTACTAGGCTACATATATTTTCACTACTCCTACCTCTAAATTACTCTTGAACCTTGTGCATTAAATGCTGAGTTTCAGCATTTCATACCTAGATTTAGTAGAATTTCTTTATTTTATGGATACCACTGGAAGAGGGGTGAAAAGAGGCCAAAAGACAGAGTGACTCTAATCATAACTCTAGTATATACATTTACACCTCCAAAAACATTTATATGGGGCTGTGTAAGTGTATTTGACAAATATTTAGATTGGCCTTGTGTAAGGAGCTACTTTGCATAAATTAAGCACCTGCATTTGTTTGCTGTAGTTTTTGGTTGTGGTATGATTCTAACGTTTCTGAGTTGATAGATGCAATGTGTACTAAATAGCCATGTCATGTTCAAATGTGTGTGCTGCTCTGGAATCCTGAACTCTTCTGCTGCACATTAAAATGTCAGGGCAACAAATGTAGGAGATACAACATAATAAAGCAGAGTGTGTCTGGTGGAAATGATGAACAACACTATGGGACAAGTCAATTGTTGGTCTCTATGTGGCATACCAGGCATAAAAAGGGTGGGGGATGTGATGGGTTAGTCATTGGGGAAAAGGGAATTCCTAAACAGTGAGAGACCATCATAGTGGGAACTTCGAAGTACAGGATTACACATTGTGGGTGGAAATTCAAAGAGGATTAGTGATGCTTGAGGGTTTCAATGTGTGTCGAAGCTTCCTATTGGCTTTGTCGGGATATATGGTCCGGGAATCAAAAGATGGTTTTAGATCAAAGTCGTTGTTGGATGCACGGTAGAAGACCATGATAGCAAATGTTGAGAGGTTTGGAATTATTTAATCCACTAGATCACTTGAACTTATGTGTTGTTGGAGTTGTATTGTTAGATCAGTTCTACTGTTGTTTTTATTTGATGATGATAGGGAAGACAGATGTAGGAATGGAACATCATATCTCTAATACATTTGTGTTGTGAAATTATCATCAACTCTGCACTATCAAAATATTGTTTGTAGTTATAATTTCTTAGTGTTGTCATATTACATGGCCCTCTTTTTTTGCTACAAGTGTGCATGTGGGTGCTAGTTCACTTCAATTGTTTGGCCACACACCATTTGTATTGTTGCATTCATTGAAATAGTTCAAATGTGACCCAATGTGGGGTAATTTCTGTTTTTCTTGTTGTGTGGACATGGTTAGGATTTAAGGTTTGCTCTTTGTCATTGTATAGTTATTCTTTGGAATGGTGAAAGTTGTTGAAAAGTTTTTTTTTCCAAAATTGTCCATCACTGAAGTGACTACAATAAGGGCAAGATAGGGAAAGTAGGAGTGTTTTGTTGTTTATGTGTAATCCAAAGCTTATTTCGATGGGACTTCAAATGGAGGAGGATGGAATTGCAACTAAGGTGGAGCTACCTCAAAAGGCACAATGGATGTTCATGTTGGGGGATTTAAGGGCCGAAAGATAAACTATGTTTATGCAATTCTTTTTGCATCATAGATGGGGTGTTCTCTTTAATGTTCTCTTTGACTATTGTTGTTTTTCTTTCATTGCACCTGTACTTGTTGGTGAGAGTCGTAGCAAATGTTGTGCTCAAGGTTTTATATGAAGGCTTGAAGTTGAAAAGTGATGAAAGATTCCAAGAGATCCAACCTATAGGTGGTAGTGCATGTAAACAACTATAGAACCTGTTGGAAACCATAATTTCGTAGGCAAAAATCATGTTGAACTTGAAAACTTGAAAAATCTTCAATTTTTCAAGGTATTCTAAAACTAGGGCAAATTGACAAGTTAAAACAAGACTTTAGCCAAATTTGCAAAAAAAAACCTAATACCAAGTCTATCACCACAAAATCTATAATATGCTTTAACAAACTTCATATCTTAGTTGATCGGGTTAAGCAATATGCATTCTTGATAGCAAGGCAGGAATGTAAACATTTTATATGCTACCATGCAGAATCCGAAACCATGCATTGCATTGTAGAAGGGTGGGTTTTTAATAGTTTGATGGATCAAATGAACAAAGAGTGCTTTGATCTTAACATTACATTAATTCAAGTCAAATTAGGTTAATTAGCAAGAATAGGAAGGACAACTAGATGTTAATTTTAGACAAATTTATGTTTGTGGCATTTTGCAAATTGATTCAATAAAAACTTCATGCACTAAGAGAAAGTTTTGAAGCTTTAGGGTCATTGAGTCATGATAGACATAGGAAGAACACCAGAGTTTGTGGGTTTGTTGTTTTAAAATTCATATAGATCTTTTGATGTAAATGATAAAGTCATCAACTTCTTTTTGGTTACACAAATTCCATATGCATCAATCACATTTAGTGTTAAATGGGTAGACTAGTGGCAAATGACCACCAAATGTTCACAACTTTCAGATTTTGAATTAAAAATATCGTGTTTCATTGCACCCTTCAAAAGGGTCCTTTAACTCATTGTTTGGTACCCCCTCCCCCTTAATGTTCTTTATGAAATCTTTTTAATTACACACTTCTAATAGTAAGGAATTAATTTTCAAATTTTTTAAACCCTAAGCTCCTCTAAGCTTCATTGAACTTAAAATGTGAATTATAGGTTGAGATTGTGATGTCTTTGAATGATGAAAAGAATGAAACCCAATTCTAGAATTTAAACGACTTTGAGAAACCGATTCTTCCACAAATTAATCAAATGCTTATACCTATGAAAAAATATGATTCGCCAAATGAGTTAATCATGACAAAACCAAGTTTTTTTTTGTATAAATAAATGACATTAAAATAAAATAAAAAGATGGCATGTTCCTTGTCATCAAAATAAAGGTTAGGAAGTAGAATTAGTAATAAAGACCTTGAATAAACATCCCCAACTTTTAAACCTAAGTTGGATTAAGCAATATCACCTTAACTTGATTGAAACTATGAAAATTTCTTGATTAACACTTGATTTCATGTGTGAATCATGATTGTTAAAGCCAATCAACTTTTGATTTTTTAGGTATGAAACCTTAACACTACACCATTGGTGCTAACTAGCATTGATTTAAGGTGATGACTATATAGATGCCATGTGGCATTTTTTTAACAATTAGTTAAGTGTTAGGACTACCATTAGAGGTCCTAACACTAACAATGAAGGCACTTTCAATATATATATTTTTAAAACATTATTGTCTACTTGATGATTTTATTTAAATTGATTATCTCAATTTGCAAATTCATGTTTTAAAAAATTGTTTGTTAAAATTAATAAAAATATCCATAATGTCACCATGTCTTTGCAAATTGGGTTCTAATTTGATCCCTTGATCCTTGTTTCATCCCCAATTTGAGTGTATCCATAATTTGAATGAAATTGGGTGGTGTTTCATGGAAAGAGGTATCAATTTAAAATATTTGCAAGACCTTATTTCGATAAGGATTGATTTAATGAAGAATGTTTCAAGGCATAATTAGTAAAGGAAATCCAAAAGTTGGGTTGAAACTCTTTTTAGGACCAATTTAGGTGAGAAAATTAGTTTTTTTTCCTTTTTTTCTTGTGTATTGTTCCATTTTGACTTTTCATTTATTTCCTAATTTTGACTAAATTGGGGCCTAATAGTCTAATTTCAAGTACTTTTCAAATAATTATATTACTGAGGATGAAGTTCCAATTGTCTTCAACCTTTCACTTATAAATGGATTAACAAACATGAAATTGTATCAAACACCAAAATAATATTTGTGGTGTTCACCTAATTATCATCAAAACAAATGATTCAACCTATTGAATATAACTAATTTTGCATTCAATAATATGGTGCATTCAACAACACAATAAACATTACTTTTACAAATTGCAATATACATATGAAGTTTGATCAATATAAAAAATGTAAATAAAAGATTGGATATACAATTAAAGACTAGTTGGCATGGCTAACAAACATTTTGGTTTTTCAAATCTATTTCTTATCCTCAAGACACAAGTATGGTGTGAAAAAATGCCAACCAACATTGTAAAATATAATCAAAATCCAAAACTTACTAGAATTACCCTTAAAATCATACCCAATCAAACCCTTCTTTCATACCATATTGGTATTCTTTTTGTCTCCTCATGATGCCCATTTTGATGTATCCATAAAGTCCCAAAAACTCATGACCAAACACAAAAATTCAATGTGGGATTCCCAAAAGGGGTGGCAAACACAAATTGTTTTTCAATAATAGGTTGCCCAACTTGAATTGAGGTTTTAGGGTTTAAGGGTTTTAGGGTTTTGGGGTACAAGTTTTGGGGTTTCAACACTTGATCACATTGTAATGTTGTTTTTTCCAACCCTTTTTCAATTGAATTTCCTATCTTTAGTTCTTTAAAGGTGTTTTATGATTTTTCAAAGTCTCCTCTACAAAAACGAAATTATGTTAAGTTATTTAGTAGTCGATATAAGTTTGCCTCCACACAACAACAAGAATAAATTGAGTGACCTATTTTTTACTTATGCCATTGGTCACAAATTGTAAGTAATATGAGGTGACCATAGTGTTAAGGTGGAAAGATTCAAGAATTTGCATGCAAACCTTTCCTTTCTAGGGGGCCTTTGCCTTGTGGAAAACAACATATATGGACAAATGTGTCTCTTCCAACTCAATCTCCACAACCTTTATGGTTCCCATGAATTTTGCCATTGGAAACATACAAAAGCAAAAACAAAACCATTCACACTTAGACTTAATCACATGCATTGGCCTAACAATCATTAAAATTCACAAAAATAATCCTTGGATTCCACCAAAAGGGTCACTAGATTGAGCCAAAACATTCATCCACAACAAGAAATTTTGTCTTTTGTCACCCCCTCTCCCATGCAACTAAAATGTTGAGCTTTATTAACCAATAATAAATCTTTGCACTAGAATAATAAAACTTTGAACTAATTTTTAAGAACAAATGAGCAGGGTTGTGAAGTTCACGATGTTAATAACTAACAAGGAAATTATAATTATAGTTTTTTATAATTAGTAAATGTGAGAAAATTTTTCATTCCTAAACCACAAAAATGTTTGAGTGGTTTTATCCATTTCTTGTATCACAACATTTGTGAACACATTAACAAGTTGTTCCCATTGAGGTATATATGCATTACAAATGGTTTAGTTGGTGTTTCTTAAATTGAAGATTAAAGCAACATAAATATTATTTGATATAATAATTATTAATAATATGAAAACTTATGTTTAGAGAGGGATTGGGGGGTGCAATCATGTTAATAGGAGCCAAAATTAATTATAACCACTATTTAATTTTGTGTTCTTTACACCAAATTTTTTTTTTTATAAAAATTCTAAGATGAAAATATGTTTAGTTTTTTCACATTATCAAATATAATATCTTACTCTATAAATATCCAAAATATGAAATAATTTCATCAACATTTGGACCTTCAAAAATAATGTAAAAAGACTTGTAATCACTATTTTAAAACAGTGAAAGGACTTGTAAATGGACTTAGAAAACTTAGAAAATGACATATTCAATATAATTCATATTTTCTTTAGAATATCCAATTATGATTATGTAACTTGCATTAGCTCCTACTTTCATTATTTATACCTAAGATTTACACATTGTAAAAATTGAAAGGAGTAAATTATTACATATTATTTTTAAACATTTAAGAGGCAAAAAAAGGTATTGTAATCGCCCTCCCCTACCCTTCTTCCTTGTTTTTTATTTTCTTCACTTGTTTTCATATGGTTTTCAATAGTTTATCATTAGTTCTATCTCTCACATTTAATTTTGCCACATAACATGGACATGAAAACACACATTCACAAGTGTGTTTTCATGTCCATGTAGGTGGGTAAGGGAAAAAAGTGAAATAGTTATTAGGAAAGAAATAAGGTAGTTACGAGCAAAAAATAATAGTAATAGTTTTTTTGAGTACTAATTACATAATATAACATTACAACATTACATAGTTAGGCCTCTTGAAGCCATAGACTTTGAATAAATCCAAATAATAAGTTCATGAACCTATTATACAAGTTGTTTTTCTACATATTTTCAATGTAAAGTTTTGATTCATCATAAATTAACAAGTTAGAGGTCTATGTAGGTTGGTGCATATAAATAAAATGTTAAACATTCTTGTGCGAAATGTTTTTTTCATTTGTCATTGGCCTTCTGTATGACAAGCAACCAAAATTGCCACAAATATTCAAAATCACTTATTATTAAAATATGTTATGTTTATATTTAAATGCTCCAATCAGGGATAATAATTAACAAATTATATCAATAAATTAATTTTTAAAAAAATTAATTAAATAACTGAATTTTATAATCGTTGATTATAATGTTACATCAGCAATATTTTTTGTAAAATTTCCAAAAAATATTTCCTTTATTTTTTTAATTTCAAAATTTTAAGTAAATATTTTCTCTGTCATCATTTTTTTTAGGTGGGGTTGGAGATTTCAGTTATGTTTTTTCTATTTGTCCAAAAGAAATTTAAATGTTATATAACAAAAATACTTTTGTCAAAACATTGATGAAGGTCTTAAATTCATATTGAATTGAATCACATTTAAAGCATTATACTTGTTAATTTTGTAAAATAAGTTGTGTAGAGATAATAAATTTGATTTACAAAAAACATGTTATTCTCAATAAAATTTTGTGACATCTTAATGTGAATATTTTTAAATATAATTTAAAAAATAGATCTTTAAAAGCTTCAAGATCATGCTTTTATTTGTTTCATTTGAATATATTTTGATGAAGAAAATGCATGTCAAAATGAGGATTTCTAACAAATTTGTCATTGAACATAATAAATTTAAACTTTGCCCAATTATGTTTCGAAAAACTTACAGCTTGATGGTTAATTACTTATGTGAAGGTAGTGAAATCACCAACATCCCCCCATTCAAAGGTCATGATAGTTCCTCAACAACCCATCCTTAAGAAGCCACCAACCTTTGCTAAGATTTTTAAAAACAATAGATAATTGTTTTGAAGCTATTAGAATTTCTCTCTTTGTAGAGGAGGACTCTCTAGGGATGGGGGAATTCAAATTTCTTTAAAAGTTTCAAAGATAGAAGATGATGAAGAAACCCAACTCTCCAATTTCAAATTTAGAGAATTTGGAGCCATGGAATCCTCAAAAGAAAGGATATCACACATTAGAGCTTCGTTACGTTTTTTGTGAAACTACCAAGTTCTAAGTACCTTTCAACTAAAAAACAAAGAGATGTAGGATCAAAAGCCATATTTTCATTTCTTCATATTTTGATGAAGAAAGGAATAAATCTTATCCAACCTTAAGAGACACCTCGTTAGGCAAGCCCAAAGCAGTTTCAATAACCCAACTTTTAATAGTTGAAGGCACACAAACATGGACAAAGGAAGGAGCAAAGAAATTGATGTTTAATGAAACATCTTTAGCACTACAAAAGGTAATGGTAAATGCTCACAACCACAACCCCATGAAGCAATGGGAAGATGCAATTTGGTACAAATGGGTAGAATCTAGCCACTATATATGTTTTGCATTTTTCCCAATTAGAACAATTGACCTAGTTCTACAAAAACCCATTGATTATTCATGGGATGCAACTAGCAAGGAAATTTGCCAAATGTTGTCAAAACAACATAAATGGGAAAGCTAAATTTGATTGAAGTCATTCCTCTTTTATCGACCTTGATAGAGTTGTTAAGAAAAAACTTGGCAGACCTAGACCCTTCTTTTGCTAAACCCAAGAACAAAAGGAGAGGGGACCTTCATCAATTTCAAAAGATGGTAGACAATGAAGGACATGCCCTCTCCATCAACCAAACTTGTAAACTTCTAGATGAGGATCAAACAACTAGTAATAGCATATTAAATTGTTGCAACTTAAAACAAGGAGTTCAAGGAGTGCACAAAATGTGTGAAATCCAGGATTTTTTTCATAAGCAAAATCCTCGTCCAAAAACTGTTTTTCTCCAAGAACAACACATGAGCTTGGAAGACTATTTGCACAAATTAAAATAGGTGCAATTTACAAGTGGGTCTAACTATTGGAACAATGCATTGTACACAATTCAAGGAAGGAGATTTAAAGGGGCTACTGGAATAGTAGTCTCTCAAAAGTGAACCTTGTACATAGTGGATTTAGGAGTTTTCATAGAAGCCCAAGCCCAATTTCTCATACTAGACATTCTTGGGCAAACGATTAACATATTTTACATTTATCCAAAAAATAAGTCAACCCAAAGAATTCAGCTTTGGAACCACCTTTTGTAGCATCAGTTAGCAATAGCAAATTAATAATTATAGGGGACTTCAATATGGTGGAACAATTAGAGGATAGAAGCCAAAAACTTTTAAGCACAACAATGGGGAAGAGAGAAGTAGATGCATGGAATAGGTTAGTTATGCTTCTAGGGGTTGGTAGATGCATTTCTCCTTGATGAATTTCAAAAGATAGGTCCAAAAAAGCTTCATATGGAATAAAAATAATCCTTTAGTTACATGGTCAAGATTGGACCACTTCTATGTGAATTCTTCAATCCAAGTTCAAAGGGGTAGACAAGGAATTTGGCCCACAATGGGTCATGTTTCAAACCATGCCCCAAATTTCCTCTAAATTTATTTTAGGAAATCAAAAAAACTTAATTACATTCAATCTTTCTTTTATTCAAAATGACATATGTAAGCAATAATTTGTGAATGCATGGAAGGAGTCGATTGAAGATTCCTTAGAATCTTAGACAATCCAAGAGTAGTCGAGGATTTGAGAAAGCTAAAAGATTTTAATGATCAACTTTCAAATGAAAAAGACAACTTAAAAATCGAATTAGCTATCTACAACAATTCCAAAGCATTGAAGCTTTGGAGTTGCTTTTTCAACAAGATTGGGGCAATCTTGAAGCTTGGAAAGCTCTTAACTTGGTGCAACAAAACTTAAAAGTTATCCAATTGGACAAATTAGAAAGGTGCAAAAATGCAACATGTGTTATTTGGGCTTAGGTACTCCATATGCAGTAATGAAATCTTTGATTGTCACAAACAACATAAATTTCATACCCAAATTCTTCGATTCATAGAGGGAAAATAACTTTGAACTCCCCAAATGACATACATGAATACATATTCCAATATTGCAAAGTTCTATATTCAATGGTCAAAAGGGTCCATGCAAACCACCATCAAAGGATGCAATGTTTTAGTAGTGTGTATACTTCCATCACAAAGGGAAAAAATGTCATGCTTACAATGGAGATTTCAAACTTGGAGGTGCATGCAACAATTAGGGCTCTCCCCACCCACAAAGTAGTAAGTCATGATGGAATACCAATAGAGATATTTGGAATGCTTTGGAGGGAGATTGGAATAGATGTGACAAAATTCCTATTGAAAACATTTGAACAAGGAGTTATGGATCAACATCTTAACATAAGACTCTAATCCTTAATCCCAAAACCAAGTCCAAGAACATGTATCAACAACTATAGACCAATATCTATCCTCACATCAACATACAAGATAGTTGCTAAGGTACTAGGTTTTCATCTCCAACCATTGTTCCTTGATTGCATTAGAGCCAGACAAATACGGTTTGTGAAAGAAATACACATTTTAAACAATGTGTTTGTGGCCACAAAAGCAATGCAATGGGCAACATAATTTAATTAGGATCACATAATATTGTTTCTGGATTTTGAAAAACCCTATGACCTAATGAATTTGCAATTTTTCCAAGAAATTATGAGAGCTATGGGATTTTCAACAAATTGGATACAATGGGCATCCACTTCAAGTTTGAAAATGCTACAACAAATGTCTTGGTGAATGGGGCAAGAATACAAGAATTCCTTATGGAAATGGGTGTTTAGCAAGGTTATCCCCTTGCTTCATATCACTATCTCCTAGTTGTAAACATTTCTTGAATGCAATGCTAGTAAATCTAATCCATCAAGTAAAAGGATTGATTCCACCTAATGGGTCAGTCTTTTGAGATTTCCTTTTTGCCAATGACAATGCTTTGGTTTTTTAACAAAACCAAAGAAAACCTTCGATAGGCATTTCATGTCATCAACCTATTTTGTGAATGCGGATGAATTGGCACAAGTCATGTGTAGTTTGGGGTTTTCATAATCGTTAGAATTGGTCTTAAGGTGAAGGCTTAAGATTGAAATGGCTTAGCAAGGGTCAAGCCACTAAATACCTAAGTTTCCAAGTGGGTTTTGATGTTCTTCAACTAAAAAGAATGTTAAGTGAAGCAACAAATTAGAGCAAACTAAGCCAATAGGGAAAAAAACAAATTTCCTTGCCAAGTGGATCCTAGTAGCCAACCAAGTAATGTTAGGCTCCATTTGGTACTTAACATCTTGCTTTGACATTTCTTATGCTTCCCTTCATAAAGTTAAAACCTTAGTCCAAAATTTTGTGTGGGGAGGTCATGTTGACAACAAAATTAGGGATAAAGTAGCTTGCGACACAACAATCTTTCCCAATCTCAAGGGTGGAATTAAAATTTTCAACCTTCAAGCACTACTAGAAATTTTTGGTTTTGCAACTGTCTTTTGCAACTAAAATTCAGTTGCATGTGACACATGCAACTGCAAATTTATGTAGTTGCATAAGACAAGTTAAGCTTAGGTTATATAGGTAGGTTTAAAATAATCCGATTTTATTTTTGGGTTTAACCATTTCACAAGGGTTAAGCTTAGGCCCAAGCTTTGTTAGCAAAACTCATTACTCAAAGATTAATTTTAAGAATGAACCTTTGAAGGTTTTGATTAGATTTAGAATCAACTCCACCCACTGACACTGTTATGGAAATTAGCCACCAATCCTCATTGGCTCCTTATAGCCAAAAGGATTGTGGGGTGTAAGCAAGATAAAATGAACAACTTCATTACCTTGTCAAAATTGGAACAAATAGATTTAAAATAACAACAAAACCCATTATAGAATTGTGGAACATTGAATGTTTTCATTTCAATGATTAAATATAATACATTGTTACATTAATGTGCATTGATTTTCATATTTCAAATTGTAAAAGTAGGTTTTTCAAAATATAAGTAGTTTTCAATGTCTATTTTTCACTATGGGCTTTTGGTTTCAAGTAAGTGAAAGTAGGTTCTTACAAAAAGGAAATATATATATATATATTTGATGACTTACTAAAACACATGTTGATCTTCATTTTATTTTTATTTTTTAGAATTAGATTCCTATAAATTTAATAGATCAAACTAATGTTATTTGACACATACTTTCACCTAATTTGATGCTACTTTATGGTAGTTATATGAGTAATGTAAGGTTAAAATGGAAACGTCTAGTTGTTTTGTATATTTTATCTCATATTTTGGGGCTGCCTCGAATAAAGCAATTATGTTGATGAATGTTCCAAGATTACAACATTTTTCAAGCAACCCTTTTTTGAGCTTGTTGAATAAAGCAAGTGTTGAATGTTCAAGTTGTACATCACATTCAAGGACTCCTTTCCAAATTTTATGCCTAGTGTAAAACACTCGATAGTGGCATTTCCAAAATAAGGGGCCTAGGACAAGGGAATAGCAGTTGAGGTGAATGAGGTCCAACATTTTAGGGATGTCATGTCCCCTACCTTTGGGCTAAATTACCCATAGTAAATAAAGCATCCCTCGTCCCATGCTTTGAATAACATAAAAATGAATAACTTGTGTAAAAAACACATTTTCAAAATTCATAATTAAAAAAATTAAAAAACACATTTGAAGCAAATGCATCCAAATGTGTTTTTGAATGAATTTCACCAATTTTTAATGCTTTTTCTTTTTTAATAATCAATATTATGTCTTCTCCCATTTTGAAAATGAATGGTGCATGATAACAAAAAAAGATGTTTGAAAAAAAGACATTGTTCATAGTTGTTTTGAACACAAAAAAAAATGATTCTTGAAACATCATCTATTTGCATCAAGTTTTGAAATTTGAAACTCTACAAATAATAGAACCTAAAAGGGAAAAAAACTTGACAATTCAATTTATTATGCTTCACTTATGATTTCTCAAAAATACAAAATTATAATTTTTAACATTGTCCACAGACAAGTGACTATTATTTGTTCCAATCCTTAGTCATATTGACCTTTGTAAATCAATTTATGTGATGTAGAAGAATGGTAGTGAAGAGATGTATGCCATGCATTTCAAATTCAATCATTTTTTATCATTTTGTTATAACTTCATCCAAGTTTGCCAAAAGAGTTAAAAGTATTGCACATTAATGTACCACCTTGAGGAATACCCCTTACCTTGTTGTTGTTCTTGAGTTTTGGTAAAAATGAAATAAATTTTTGTTGGTCCCTATAGGATAACACATTAATACATTTGACATGGTGATTTTTCCCACAATGGTTTTGAATGACCAATTTGGGACCTAGTTATTTATGCATTATTCTTATAATTAAATTGGACATTTTGAAGATAATTGTGACCTTCATACAATAAGGATTTGCAAATTTATATTTTTAAATAATGATATTGTAAGCATTTGGTTGAATTTGATTAGGTCACAATATGGTGACACACACATTCCAACATTAGACATCTCCCTTTATTAAAATTCAATACAAATAGTTTTCAAAGGATTGCATGGGATGTTTGTTCTTCTACATAATTATTTAGATCCAAGTTGACATCTCAATTAATTACTTCCCTTTGACATTTCAAAATAAAATTTCTTGAATAATGGATTGGAATTGCCCCTTTCATTCATAGAAGCTTTTAACATCCTTGTTTCCTTCTAGCTTCATTCCTAGCTCCTCAAGGCCTTGCAATAAGTGTTCTTTGAGGATCAAAGATTACAACTACTTCCACAACCAACAAACAAAAACCTTAAACACCAAGAAAGAATGTAACCTTCCCTCAAACCCAACAAATCATGAATCGAAGATGAAAAAGTTAGGTAGATTCATAAGGAATGGAAATTGGGCAATAGCCATCAATCCCCACTACCATGCTTTGATTTCAAACAAATGAAGCTTGAGCATCTTGTGGAGAGCAATTGATATCCACAAGGAAAAAAAGTGATGATGATTAAGAAAGACAGACCTTTTGGACTAGTAGCTCAAGTTTTGTAAGCAAACATATGAAAACATCATCAATTTGTTTGTGTAAATATTTTAAGAGTTATGTTTTGAGAGAGGAATCCAAATTCATGCTTGTCAATTTTGATAGCTCTTTTCCTTTGTGTGCATAATTTGCAAACTTGGTATTCCCTAAATGGAAATTGAATACAAAATATAATTAATCTACGAATCAATAGCAATGACATCCACAAGGTGTGAAGCCCATCCTTGCAAGGAAGGACACTATCACTATACTACTAAGTAAACCAAAGTGTTTTCAAAACAAACACAACATTTTTTCATGGACCATATGACAACTAATTCCATAAAAATGGAAATAAAGGCATCATGGACAACATTCTACGTCCAAGTGTGTTCATTACTATGGGCACAATGCAAAAAATGAGTAGTTAATTGACCAATGGATTGGTTACAAATACGCCAAGGAAGATTTACCATCAACAAATCACCAACATTGGATACTTGGGAAAATTTTAAAACTTTGCAACTTTCACCTTTGCTTTGCAACCAACATTGAGGCAAAACAAAACAAGAGAAAATAACAAGAGCAAGAGGAAGGCATGGGACAAGTCAATGGAATTGAAACACAATTGAAAAGAAATGATATGAAGTGTGGGAGTCCAAGGGGAAGCACTCTCAAAACTCTAAACTTGAATTTTTGTTTTAAGAATGCTCTCTCAACTTGCACTATCACTTTGAAGATTGGGACTCCCAAGCAGTGATGCTTGATGTATCATATTCAGAAGTGTTTTTGTCACTTGGTTTGCAAGTGCACTTGAAAACATCCCATGATTGCCTAGCTAGTAGTGAAGAGCTTTCTTTTGTTGCTATGTTGTTATGAAATGCAAAATGTTGTTTTTGAAACCCTCATGAGTAACATGACAACACCATAGTCTTGAAGTTTTCTCTACTTTGTTACTGATTTCTCTAAACCATTACCCAAAATTTTAGAATATAAATCTACTCAAATGATCAAAACTTCTGAGCCTCAACATTTCTGTTACACAAAAACAACAACTAAATTGAAAAGCAACAGAAAGAAATGGTACAACACTAGCCTAACCGCAAGTATCTACATGACTCACTGAAGATTCGAGTAAGTTTGAAGGAAGGATTGAATAAGTCATTAATGGCACATGGCAAAAGGCAGAGAGGTACCCATATTTTCATATGATACAATGAATTTGGTACGTATTCAAATGAGCAAATTCTCATTGAATCAACAGTTTCAAAGACCCATATGACTGACAATGGCGCAAAATTGTGTAACACAGGAGGCAGAGCATGATAAATTATTTGATTGTCATAGCACTCTAAGTTAGTATTGTACAAGCTGTTGAAACCATCGATGGTTTTAGTTAGTAATAGGTGTGTTTTATGTGTTTGAGATAATTTGGATTTGTGTAAAATCCCGGGTGATCTCGCTCTGAGTATTGTGGGTAGTGATGTGGAGGATAGGATTGACTAGGCCTATATTGGTTGTAGTAACTGGGTGCATATTGAGAATGGCCCCAGTAGTCCGCTGGTCTCTCTGGGTAATAGTAGCGGTATGCTGGAATGGGAGGAAGTGGAGGAGGAGGAGGAGTGGGCTCTGCTGGTTTCTTCTCACCTTTGTCTCCACCCTTGTTGTCTGCTGCTTTCTCCTTGGGTTTCTCCTCTGCTGCTGCTTTCTCCTCTGCTTTCTTCTCAGGCTTTTTCTCTTCTGCTTTCTTCTCAGTTTTGTCCTCACCTTTCTTTTCTGCAACTTTCTCCCCTGACTTTTTCTCCTCATTGGGTTTCTCCTCTGCTTTCTTCTCGGCTTTCTCCTCCACTTTCTCAGCTTTTGCTGCCTCAGCTTTGGGTGGTTCAGCAACAACAGCAGCAGGTGGGTCATTCACAATGTCTGCTTTCTTGTCAAATTTCCTTGCCTTCTTCAACACTCGGAGTGAATCCGTTTTCCCCAATACTGTCACTTTATGAGCCTGAAGGTCTGCTTGAACATCCACAACACCTACGATGCAAGCACCACTTCCAATTTGTGATCCAGGCTCTCCCTCTAAATAATTTCACACAATTCAGCTCAAAGCAATTCCCCAAACCAAGACTTGCACCAAGTTTCCAGCAAAACATAGGTCTAGAGAAACAAGTGCTAGGGGAAAAAACTAGGGGATCAAACTCACCAGCAGCTTCATGGATAACTTCCGTGACCATCTCTACACACTTCATGCAACACATTTTAACTTTGAGCACGACTTTCTGCAACCAAGAATGCACACAGTTGAATGATCAAACTGCAACACGCCATGAGAGATGTCCAACAGAGTTTTTGGTATCTTTCCAAAAGATTGGTTCAAGCTCAGAATGCGGGGAATAGGGGAAGTTCCAAACCGGTGGCTCTTCAGGCTTCTTTTCCTCAGGCTTGGTCTCCTTCTTGACTTCCTTCTCTGGCTTCGCCTCCTCCTTCTTCTCCTCCTTCTTTTCCTCTTTCTTTTCCTCTTTCTTTTCCTCCTTCTTCTCCTCTTTCTTTTCCTCCTTCTTTTCTTCCTTCTTCTCCTCCTTCTTTTCTTCCTTCTTTTCCTCTTTCTTCTCTTCCTTCTTCTCTGGCTGTTTGGGGACCTCTACTGGGACGAGCTTCCACATAGTTCCAGGTGGTGGCGGCGCCATCCAAGAGGGCCCAGCAAGTCCATAGCGGAACATCTGCACAAGGAAGAACTTCTTTCTAAGCCAATCTAGAAATTCTGGCAGAATCTATTGCTTAACATATCTTCTTCAGTCTGTCTTCAATCCAAACTTCTTGAGCCACCCCCACAATCCACATGCTATTGGCAAGACCCTTAGACAGTAAATCTTCTAGCCCCTTAGAAAACACAATACTGCAAACACTGGATCAAAGACATCTGTTGTACTCCCAAGCACGTAGAAGCAAACATACCTCAGTGTTCTCCATCGATCTTCACAAAAGCAGCGCTTTCTCGATCTGAACAACTTTCTCACGATCCTTTCCTCTCGCAGATCTCGAAGCTCAATCACCAAAACAAAACTACAGTAACCGAAATGTTTGCAACTATTTTCAACCAAATATCCGTGACACTTCTTTGAAGAAAAAGAGTATTGGGCTAGAAGATGGAGATCATAAAAGTCTGGGCAAGAAACACTTTGGTTGTGGCTGGAATTCCGCTTGTAATATATAGACACTGCCAGTAATAATGCCTTCTTCACTCAGGAGACTCGGCAATTGAGCTGACAAGTGTTGTAAAACATAGGAGCTCTTTCCAAACTAGAAATAGAGCAGCTGCAGAATAAAAAATGCAACAGCACGACTCGGCAAAACAAGATTGAAGTTGTAGCTATGATTCCAAGTCTCTTGTGGAGAGACTGAAAATCAGAACACTCCAAGAAAACCCAAGTTGCACTTGATCGAAGACAAACAACAAAATGCACAAAGTTCACTTCAAAACAGAGTTTCCAATTGGCAAAGTAAAGAGAAGAAATTTACCAACTTCAAGCTCTGAGCAAGAGAGACAGAAACTGCTCCTCTCTCTCTCTCTCTCTCGCAAAACAAATACAAATGTGATCACAGAATCCAAATGCAACGAAACAGGAGATGAACCAAAACAGCGAAACAAAAGTCTAAAAAATCCGTCAACACTACAACTCAACAATCGGATCAGAAAACTTCCAGCAGCAGTTCAAAAAAGGAAAGAAGAGAGAACGAAGATAGCACAAGAAATGTCACAACACAAAGAACTGAAAACAAGGAGTAGCCTACATCACACAAGAAAAAAGCTTGCAACTAACAGAAACACAATAAAAGAGAATTTAAAATTAAAAACGAGAACGGGATAGCGATGCGAGCTATGCGTGCGAGCGGGGATGACGGTGGTGATATATGAGGTAAAGAAAGGGCGGTGCCAAAGAGCGGCCTGGAGAGGACCGAACCTCGTGAGTTTGTTTGTACCGGTGCTCCTCTCTCTCTCCCTCAGTTTCCGGTAGGCTAGCGTACTTCTTACAAGAGATCCTGGGAAGTGGTGCCCAAATTTGACCCATTCAAGCATGAGTGACAAAAGGGGGGAGGGGAATCAGGATGGAATTGGTACCTACTACTCAATTTAGAGGGTAAGTTTGTTAGTTGGTGGTTAGAGACAGAGAGTGTGTGTGCGTGTGTACTTTTTGCTCGCAGTCAAAACACAAGAAAGTACCGCTCTGCAATTGGAAATTAGGTAGTTGAGTTGCCAACCCACAGGCTTGTCCTGGAACCCAAAACAAAATACAAAATACCCAAAAAAGAGAGAGAGAGAGAGAG
>Ga0116230_10002422_pt1 | contig 17954 bp, 15 predicted proteins | sample S1TSphfallax_3_FD_88678 | JGI IMG/M metagenome (GOLD analysis project Ga0116230, IMG submission 88678) | Host-associated microbial communities from peat moss isolated from Minnesota, USA - S1T2_Fd - Sphagnum fallax MG | ecosystem: Host-associated > Plants > Peat moss > Unclassified | place...
GCCGATGCTGTCGTCATCGGTCTCCACCTCGATGCGTTTGCCGTTACTGGAATAATGGTACCAGTACAGCAGCGCCGAGCCGAGCGATGCCATCAACCGGTCGGCGATGTCGGCGGCACCCGGCTGGTTATGGTCATGGGCTTCCGGCAGCGCGCAACCCAAAGCGGAGACATAGGTGCGCATCACGTCCATCGGGTGGGCGGCGGCGGGAATGGCTTCCAGCACCGTCCGCACAGCTGCGGGAATGCCGCGCAGCATGCGCAGCTTCGCCTTGTAGCCGCGCAGCTCGGCTTCCGTCGGCAGGGTGCCGTGGATGAGAAGATGCGCGATCTCCTCGAAACAACAGCGCGGCGCGATGTCGAGGATATCGTAGCCACGGTAATGCAGGTCATTACCCGTGCGGCCGACGGTGCAGAGCGCCGTGTTGCCGGCGACGACGCCGGACAGCGCCACGGATTTCTTGGCCTTGGGGGGCGGCGCGAGCGTTTCGCTCATCGTTGTCTTCTCCCGGTCAGCTGGCTTTGAAGCCGAAGATACCCGGCGTGCCGCCCGTCGCCAGCGCGTCCTTCGGGAGCGCGATCGTCAGCTCCGCGAGTTCATGCGCGCGCAACCCGGGCAGGCCTTCCGCCACCTGCAGGAAGCGGGCGGCTTCGGCGGCATCGAGGACACCCTCGGTCAGCGTGCGGAATTTGCGAACGTAGTCGGGCCTCGCCCAGGGTGTCGCGCCAAGGCTATGGGCGTTGGCGACGGCCATCTCGTCGGCGATGACGCGGCCATCCTTCAGGGTGATCTCGATCCGGCCGCCGAAGGCTTTCACCGTCGGGTCATCGGCATGGTAGCGGCGCGTCCAGTCGGGGTCCTCGACCGTGCTGATACGGTGCCACAGCGCCACCGTATCGGGCCGCTGCGCCCGCTCCGGCGCGTACGATCGAACATGGTGCCAGACGCCGTCCTGCAGGGCGACCGCCACGATATACATGATGGAGTGGTCAAGCGTTTCGCGGCTGGCTGTCGGATCGAACTTCTGCGGATCGTTCGATCCGGTGCCGATAACGTAGTGAGTGTGGTGGCTCGTGCGGATGAGGATGCTTGCCACCTCCTCCCACCGCTCGATCCGGCGCCCCATGCGGAAGGCGAGATCGATCAGCGCCTGACTCTGGTATTCCGCCGAATGCTCCTTGGTGTAGGTGTCGAGGATCGCGCGCTTCGGCTCGCCCGGCGCCGGCAGCGGGACGCGGTACAGGGCCTTCGGCCCGTCGAGCATCCAAGCGATGACGCTGTCCTCGCCCTCGTAGATCGGGCTCGGCGCGCCTTCGCCGCGCATGGCGCGGTCAACGGCCTCGACCGCGAGCTTGCCGGCATGGCTGGGCGCATAGGCCTTCCAGGAGCTGATTTCGCCCTTGCGGCTCTGGCGGGTGGCCGTCGTCACATGCAGGGCCTGCTGCACGGACTGGTAGATGATGCCGGTGGGCAGGCCGAGCAGCGTGCCGATGCCCGCCGCGGCGGATGGCCCGAGATGCGCCACATGGTCGATCTTGTGCTTGTGCAGGCAAATGGCGCGGACGAGATCGACCTGGATCTCGTATCCGGTGGCAAGGCCACGAAGAAGCGCCCTACCATCAGCGCCGCACTGCTGGGCGACCGCCAGAATGGGCGGGATGTTGTCGCCCGGATGGCTGTATTCAGCGGCGAGAAAAGTGTCGTGATAGTCGAGTTCGCGGACGGCGGTGCCATTGGCCCAGGCGGCCCACTCGGCATGCACCCGCACATCGGGGCCGAGGCCAAACACGGTCGCACCGCCGGCGCGGGGATGCGCCAGCGCCTGATCCCGCGCCGTCGTCACGGGGTGGCGGTTGATGGCGGCGATCGCCACCGAAGCGTTGTCGATGACGCGGTTGACGATCATCTCGGCGACGGCGGGCTCGACCTCGACGGGGTCGGACGCGACCTCCGCGATCTTCCAGGCAAGCTGGTCTCGCCGCTCCAGACGATCCGCCTCGGGATGAACCCGAACCTCATGGGTAATCACGATGCTTCCCCCCGTCGCTATTATGGCCCGCTGATCAGGACGGGGGCGAGCATTGAGCCGGGCGGCCAGCGGCTGTCCAGCCTGTTTCTCGCCCACCAGCCATCACGGCGCGGGGGATGCGCGCCTCAGTGTTGCTCGGCGCGCCAAGCCTCCCGCCCCTGGGCATCCAGTGCACCGAACTCGCGGTCCGTCAACGTGATCGAGGCACCGGCGACATTCTCCCGCAGGTGATCGGCGCTGCCGGTGCCAGGGATCGGGATCATGACCGGCGACCGCTTCAATACCCAGGCCAGCGCCACCTGGCTCGGCCCGGTCTCGAGCTTGGCCGCGATCTCGGTCAGTGCGGAACCCTGCCGCGCGAGCGAGCCGCCCGACAAGGGCGCCCAGGGAATAAAGCCGATGCCATGCTTCTCGCAAAAGTCCAGCACCGCCTCGCTCTTGCGGTCGACGAGGTTGTAGCGGTTCTGCACCGTCGTCACCTTGAAGTGCTTCTGCGCGGCCTCGATCTCGGCGACGGAGACCTCGCTCAGGCCGACATGGCGGATGAGGCCTTCCTTCTGCATGGCGGCGATTTCGCCGAACTGCTCCTCGGCCGGCACCTTCGGGTCGATCCGGTGCAGCTGCCACAGATCGATGCGCTCCAGCTTCAGGCGCCGCAGGCTCATCATCACGCACTGGCGAAGGTATTCGGGGCGGCCGACGGGCTTCCAGATGTCGGGCCCATGACGGGTCAGGCCACCCTTGGTCGCGATGGTCATGTTCTTGTAGGGCGCCAGCACCTCGGCGATGAGGTCTTCGCTGACGAAGGGGCCGTAGCTGTCGGCCGTGTCGATGAGGTCGATCCCAAGGTCGGGCAGTGCCGCCAGGGTTCGCCGCGCCTCCGCGGGGTCGGCCGGCTGATCCCAGATTCCCTTGCCGGTAATCCGCATGGCGCCGAAGCCGAGGCGGGTGACCCGAAGGTCGCCGCCAATCATGAATTCGCCCGAAGCCGCAGCATTTGCTGTTGCCATGTCCGGTCTCTCCTGTCCTGAAAATCACTCTTCAGGTGGTGACGAAGACTGCGGCTTGAAGGGCGAGCCGTTAAGCGGCCTGGAAGGTCAGCGTCACCGGGGCCAATCCGCCGAAGGTGACCACAACCTGCGCTTCGGCAGCCGCTTCCGTAATGCCTGTCCAGGACCCGCAGGTCACGATCTGCCCCGCCTTGAGGCCGCCGGCCCATACAGCCCCCTCATCGGCCAGCCAGGCGATGAGCCGTATCATGTCGCCGGCGGGATTGCCCTTGCCCTGCTTTGGCGCCTGGCCCGCGATCTCCTGAGTGACCTGGAGCGCCGTGAAGTCGATCGCTTGCCAATTCGGAACCGCCTCCCCGACCACCAGCCCGCCATGGCCGAGGTTGTCGGCGAGCTTGAGGTTCGGAGCTGCTGCCACACCCTCCTCGACGCGCCATTGCACCACCTCGACGACGGGGTGGCAGCTGCCGATGGCGGCCAGCACCTCGGCTCTCGAATAGGTCGCATCGCGGGGCGGCAGGTCGCGGGCGATCCGGAACGCGATCTCGGCCTCGACCAGCCTGTCGGAATACGCGGGCGGGAGCCGCGCCGGCGCCGCCACGATGACGGAGGCGGGCAGAGGTGCCGCGCTCGGTTGGGCATCCGCGCCGCCGGCCCCGACCTTCCAGCCGCCGATCGGCCCCAGCGTCTCCGCGACCGCGTGTTGCACGGCGTAAGCCTCTGCCTCGGTTTGCGGAACATCCTCTGGCGCCACGGCAAAGACGGTCCCAAGACGCCGGGCTTTCAGCAACTGGGCCGCCAGACCTTGAGGATCGTCAAGGCCTGTCATGGTGCGTTGCAACAAAAGTTTATAATCATTAACTTAACGATTCCAGCGCTTTGTGGGATGATACGCAACTAGACAATTAATAACGCAACTTTGGAATTGCGTTCAGGCGGGATAAACGGCAGAACGACCGAATTACGGCGAAATCATGTCAGGAGACATCATGTTTTGGCCTCAATTCGCCCTGCCGGCAGCGGTCGCCGGCCTGATGTTGACGACAGGCCCCGCTGCTCTGGCGCAAGCGACGGCGCCCGCGAACACCTTGCTCGCTGAGGTATCCGCGCAGGCGGGCATCCCCTTCCTTCCCGCCCCCAAGCCCGACACGATCGCCACGTCCGACAACACGGATGCCACGGAGTCGCGCCTTTGCTTGCGCGCGGGGATGGGGTTGAGCGTACCCATGATGGCGGGGCCGCCGATGACGGTGGAGCACGGTCTTTACGGCTGCCCCACCAATACGGGCGGCCTGCCGGTTGTGGTTCTGCAGGACCCTTTGCTGCAACCGCCGCCGACCAGCCGCACCGGTGAATACAACCTTGACGTGACCGTGCGGTACCGGCTGCTGCAGCTGACGCATATGGAGCTTGTCGCCACCGCGGCCGAGCAGGGCGTCGGGTACAGCCTGGACAGCCCGGTCAGCGGCAACAATCTGCTGCTCGGCATGTCATTGATTTTCTAGCGGCCTTTCGGCGCGGACGCGTTTCCGCTTGCGGAGAGCCGTTTCGCGATGTCACACTAATGCCGTCGGAAACAACAGAAAGGAGGTGATCCAGTGTCTCATTGTGTGATGCCGCAGGCTGTCGCGACCTGGATGACCCCTGCCGGAGCCAAACGGCGGGGCTGAGACGTCGCTTCGGCTCGTTTGGCCGTCAGCAATGAAGGAGGCTCCGGCTCATGCCGGGGCCTCCTTTTGTTTCAGGCTAATGGTTTCAGCCAATGGTTTCAGGGGGTCCACCCGAACTCGGGAAACATCCACCCTAGTTCACGCAGAACGAGGTCGTTGAGCTCCGGCGTCAGGGTGGATCGCCAATCGCCGACGACACCCTTCCGCAGGAAGGCGCCGTCCCGGGCAATTCCGGCCGGGCGCCCGCCGGTGGCCCCCACGAACGATGTCCGCTGCAGGCAATCGCGGACGATATCGGCGCTGGCGGGAAGCCCGAGAAAGCGGAACAGGTCGGCGACGGCCGGCTCCGGATCCTGGCGCAGCCTCTCATAGGTCACCATCCTATAGGCGCCCGGATGCTGCTTCCCGAAGGCGAGCATGGTCCGCGCGCCCTCGGCCAGAGACGGCAGCGCGCCGCGGACAAACTTGGTCATCGCCTCGCGGTTATCGTCACCTGGCCTGGGCTTGCGGAAAAAGTACCAGGCGGAGGTGAGCACGTCCCTGGGGTCTCGCGCGATGCCGATGAACTTGGCGCGAGGGAACAGGGCCTTGAAGCGCGCAAAAAAGAAGACATTTTCGGGCGTCTTCTCTCCATAGGCTTGGCAGTCCTTGTCCTTGTCCCCGGCCTGCTGGCTGAAGGCGAGCAGCATGGCGGTGCCCGCCAGAAACTCGGTGTCGTCCGGGGTCGGCAGCGGATAGCCGCCGGTATGCTGGAACAAAGCCTGGTTCTTCGTCTGCAGGGCCTTGCTGCGCTGGGCCATTGCCGCCTCCAAAGGCGGAAAAAGGTCCTTCGCGAAAAGCCCCTCGCCCTTGCACGAGGCGTTCGGATGGCTGTCGAGGATCTGTTGCAGCCAGGTGGTGCCCGATCGCGGCGCGCCACCAATGAAGAAGAGCTGTCTGCCCGCGACAGTGCCCAGGCGTCTGCTGATCTCGTCCCAACTCTTCAAAACTTGATCCTGTCCGCCCTTCAAAGCCCCGCCGCTTCCAGTGCGTTGGCGTATGCTCCGAGTGTCATGCGTTCTATCACGCTCCGCCGGCCGCCTCACGTCTTTGCGTGAGGGGAAGGGCTTGTTTCTGGGAGATATTTCTGCCCGACGTGACCTTTTGCCCAGACAAAGGTTATTCCATAAACGAATTATTCAGGTGTATGAGCGTGCGAACGCGCGCGATGGCATAAATATGGACAGGGTGATGGCAAGTCTTGGGATGAACATCGGCGAGGCGTCCGCGTCATCCGGCGTTTCCGCAAAGATGATCCGCTATTATGAGAGCGTGGCGCTCATCCGCGCGCCCGGGCGGACAGCCGCCGGATATCGCCGCTATGACGAGTCCGACGTGAGGACGCTCCGCTTTCTCAAGCGTGCCCGCGGCCTGGGTTTCTCGGTAGAGCAGATGCGGGATCTGCTGGCGCTCTGGCGGGACGAAGGACGCTCGAAGACCGAGGTCATGGCGCTGGCACTGTCCCACGCGGAAGCGCTCGAAGCGAAGGCACGCGAAATCAACGAGATCACCTCGGCACTGCGCGAGCTGGCCCAGCGATGCCAGGACAACCATCAGCCTGGTTGTCTGATCATCGAAGAGCTGGCGGAGCCGCGGCAGCCGATTCTTGCCCCGAGCCAGCATCTCTGATCCATGGCTTCCTGCTGGCACCAGTTTTGCACGCCTCCCGGCTGACCAATCACGCGTCCACGGGCAGGAGAGCAAGATGGATATGGGCGTTTTCATTCCCATCGGGAACAACGGCTGGCTGATCTCGGAAGCCTCGCCGCAGTACAAGCCGAGCTTCGCGCTGAACAAGACCATCGTTCAGAAAGCCGAAGCCTATGGCTTTGAGTTCGCGCTTTCCATGATCAAGCTGCACGGCTTCGGCGGCAAGACCGAATTCTGGGACTACAATCTCGAATCCTTCACGCTGATGGCCGGTCTGGCGGCGGTGACGGAGCGCATCCGGCTCTACGCCTCCACCGCGGTGCTCACATTGCCGCCCGCGCTCGTCGCCCGGATGGCCACGACCATCGATTCGATCGCTCCCGGGCGGTTCGGGGTCAACATCGTCTCCGGCTGGCAGAAGGCGGAATACGATCAGATGGGGATGTGGCCCGGCGACCACTACTTCGCCAAGCGATATGATTACTCCAGCGAATATATCACGGTCATGAAAGAGCTGTGGTCGACCGGCGCCTCCAACCACAAGGGCGAGTTCTTCCAGATGGAGGACTGCCAGATGAAGCCGATGCCCTCGTCCGACATCAAGATCGTCGCCGCGGGGCAGAGCGGGCGCGGCATGGAATTCGCCGCCGAATATGCCGACTTCAATTTCGTCATGGGCACCGGGGTGAACACGCCCAAGGCCTGCGCGCCGACCGCGCAGAAGTTGCTGGAGGCCGCGGCGAAAACCGGCCGGGACGTGGGGGCCTACATCCTGTTCATGGTCATCGCCGACGAGACGGATGAGCTGGCGATGGCGAAGTGGCAGAGCTACCGGGAGGGCGCCGATATGGGGGCTCTGTCCTGGATGGCGGACCAGGGCGGCCAGGACAAGACCGCGGATGCGGGCGGCACGGCGAGCTACATCAACCTGCCGGAGGGCGCGGTCAACTTCAACATGGGCACCATCGTCGGCTCCCACGCTTCGGTCGCGAGGATGCTGGATGAGGCGGCAACGGTGCCGGGAATGAAGGGCATCATGCTGGTGTTCGATGACTTCGTCGCCGGAATCGATGCCTTCGGCCAGCGCATCCAGCCGCTGATGGCCTCCCGCGCGCACACCGCGAACGGGCTCGCGGCGTGAGCGGGACGATCTCGGCAGACGTTCTGCGCGCCACGATCCTGGCGGGAACAATCGCGGCACCGGCAGCCAGCGACCTGCCGGCGGCGGCCTTCGGCACGCCGGAACCCGGCTGGGCGGAGCGTGACCTGCGCGCCCAGGCACCCAGCGCCGCCAGTGCGCAGCCGGCCGAGCCTGCCGCCACCGATCGCCTGGAGAGCCCGCTCCACCAGCTGGGCGTCTGCGATCTGCTCGCGGCCTTCGCGGCGGGCCGGACCGATCCGGTGGCCGTGCTCGCGGCCATCCGCGCACGGATGGAGACGCATCCCTCGGGGCGGGACGCCGTGCTCGCACCGATCGCGGAGGCGGAGGCGATGGCCGAGGACAGCGCTGGCCGCATTCGCGCGGGCCGTGCGCGGCCGCTGGAGGGAATTCCTTTCGGCGTGAAGGACATCATCGACGCCGCCGGCCAGCCCGTCACCTGCGGGTCGTTCCAGACGGGGGAGCGCGTGGCGGCGACGGATGCGACCATCGTCGCCCGCCTGCGGGAGAACGGCGCGATCCCGGTGGCGATGCTGGCGACGACGGAGTTTGCCTGCGGCTCGGCGCATAACCCGCGTTACGGCGCGGTGCATAACCCCTGGGACCGGACGCGATGGACGGGCGGCTCCTCAACCGGCTCCGGCGCGACCCTGGCGGCCCGGATGCTGCCGCTGGCGCTCGGGTCGGACACCGGCGGCTCGATCCGCATTCCGGCGGCGTGGTGCGGCATCACCGGCCACAAGCCGACACGCGGGCTGGTTCCGCGCACGGGCGTGGCGCCCCTGTCCTGGACGCTCGACCATGTCGGACCCATGGCGCGCTCGGCCGACGACCTCGCCCGCGTCATGCCGCTCATCGCGGGTCCGGATGGGCAGGACCCGATGGCGGCCGGCTCCTACGCAGCCGAGCGCTGGCGCGGCGATCTGGCGGGTCTCCGGATCGGCGTGCCGGGCGGCTGGTTCCTGGAGTTGCAGGACGAGGCGGTTCTGGCAGCGTGGCGAGGGGCCCTCGCGGTATTCGAAGGCCTCGGCGCCCGGCTGGTGCCGGTCGATCTCGGCGATCTCGGGACAGCGCATACGGATGGCTACTGCATCATGATGTGCGAATTGGCGAGCTTGCAGGAGCCGGATCTCGATCGGATCGACGCCTACGATCCCGGCACCCGCGCCCGCATCGAACAGGGATTGCGCTTCTCCGCGACCGACTACCTGCGCGCGATGCGCCGCCGGCCTCTGGTGATGCAGCAGGTCGCGCGGGCGATGGAGGCCGTCGATGTCGTCATCACGCCGGGCGTCGGCAGCGAAGCGGCGTCGCTCGCGGACATGACCGTCTCCGTGAACGGCGCACGCCATCCGCTGCAGCTGGTTCTGCCGCATAACACGATGATCTTCGACTATACGGGCCTGCCCGCCCTGATGGTCCCGGCGGGACAGGGGTCGTCCGGCTTGCCCGTGGCCATTCAGATCGTCGGCAAACCGTTTGACGATGCGCTCTGCCTGAGCCTGGGGAGTGCCTTCCAGCGCGCGACCGGCTTTCATTTGCAGGCGCCGCCAGAAAGCTAGCCGCTGCCGTTGTTATGCCGCAGTGCGGGACCACCTTCCGGAATGTAACAGCGACCCTTGTTCCGGATGAAAAGGACTGCCTTTGCAGCGACGCGATTTGGTTCACGGCGGCGTCGGCTTTGCGGCGCTGGCAACGCTCTCCCGTCTGGGCGTGTCGCCCGCCCGCGCCGCCGCCACCGCACCGGCGGCCCCCGCTCCGGGACCGTTCGACCAGTCGACGGTCCGGCATCTCGCGCAGCAGATGTCGACCCAGCCCTATCGCGCCCCGAACACCAGCCTGCCCGGCTCCATCGCCCATCTCAGCTATGACGACTTTCGTGGCATCGTGTATCGCCCGGAGCAGGCGCTGTGGCACGACCAGAAGCTCAAGTTCCAGGTGCAGTTCTTCCCGCGCGGTTTCCTCTACGAGGCGCGGGTGGATATGTTCGAGGTCGCGGACGGCCAAGCGACCGCCATCCCCTACAGTCCCGACCTGTTCGACTTCGCCGACCCCAAGTTCAAGGTGCCGGGCGACATCGGCTTCTCGGGCCTCCGCATCCTGAGCCCCATCAACAGCCCTGATGTCTTCGACGAGTTCTGCGTGTTCCTCGGGGCCAGCTACTTCCGCGCCGTCGCGAAGGGCCAGATCTACGGTCTCTCGGCGCGCGGACTTGCCATCGGCACCGGCAACCCGAAGGGCGAGGAGTTCGCACGCTTCAGCGCCTTCTGGCTGGAGCGGCCGCAGCCCGGCCAGACCTCAATCGTCATCCATGCCCTGCTCGAGAGCCAGAGCGTCACCGGCGCCTTCACCTTCACGATCAGGCCGGGCGCGGAGACGGTGTTTGATGTCGAGAGCACGCTCTATCCGCGCGTCGACATTACGGAGCCGGGCATCGCGACCCTGACCGGCATGTTCTATTTCGACGCCAACAACCGCAACAAGGTGAATGACTGGCGCCCGGCCGCGCATGACTCCGAGGGTCTGTCGATGTGGTCGGGCGCCGGCGCGCAGATTTGGCGGCCTCTGAACGATCCCGCCACCCTGCAGTTCAGCGCCTTCGGCGATACCAACCCGCATGGCTTCGGGCTGATGCAGCGCAAGCGCAGCTTTTCCGACTACGAGGACATCGCGCTGCATTACGAGAAGCGCCCCAGCCTGTGGATCGAGCCGATCGGCGACTGGGGCCAGGGCGCGATCGATCTGGTCGAGATCCCCTCGCCCAACGAGGTGAACGACAACATCGTCGCCTTCTGGCGCCCGAAGGACAAGCTTGCGGCGAAGGGCGAATACACCTTCACCTATCGCATGCACTGGGGCTGGGACTGCCCCTGGGCGACGAAGCTCGGCCGGGTCGTCGATACCCGGATCGGCAATTCGGACGATCACCAGGGGCTGGAGGTCGTGCTCGATTTCGTCGGTGACGACGTGAAGGACCTCGCTCCCAACGCCGCCATGCATGCGCAGCTCGGCGCGAATACCGGCAAGATCACCGGCGTGGTGGTCGAGCCCAATCCGGCCCTTGGGGGCTGGCGGGTCATGTTCACGCTCACGCCGGGCAGCGCCCAGCTGATCGAGCTCAACGGCGTGCTGATGAACGGCCAGACGGCGGTATCGGAAACCTGGCTCTACCGATGGACACCGTGAGCGAGGCGCTGGACCGTCCCGCCGCCACCGGCGGCTTCGCGGCTCTGCCGGCGGAGTCCCCGCTGCCCATGCCGGTTCAGTCGCTCCACTCCGCACCCCCTCGCAGCGGACGGCCGGTGACCTCCCCGCGCGGCATCGCTCTCCGGCGTGTCTTCGTCATCGGCGGCGCCATGGCGATGACGGCAGCCGGTGGCGAGCAGATGTATCTGGTGCTCAACGGCAACGGGCCGAGCATCCTCGGCATCATCGTGCTCGCGCTGTTCGTGGCGCTGTTCGCCTGGGTGGCGCTGGCCTTCATGAGCGCCGTTGGCGGGTTCGTGGCAGCGCTCTCCGGTGGCGGCCTGGGCCTCGGCATCACGCGGGACGGCCCCCTGCCCAGCGTCACCGCCCGCACCGCGCTGCTCATGCCGACCTATAACGAGAGCCCGGGCCGTGTGATGGCGGCCGTTCTGGCAATCCATGAGTCGCTGGCCGCGACCGGCCAGGGCGCACAGTTCGACATCTTCATCCTCAGCGACACGACGGACCCGGACGTGTGGATTGCCGAGGAAGCGGCCTTTCTGGCGCTGCGGGCGCGCGCCTCGGCTGACGGCGGCCAGCTCTTCTATCGCCGCCGCCCGAAGAACACCGAGCGCAAGTCCGGCAATCTGGCCGAGTGGGTGAGGCGTTTCGGCGGCGCCTATCCGCAGATGCTGACGCTCGACGCCGACAGCTTGATGGAGGGCGCGACCATCGTGCGCATGGCGGCGGCGATGGAGCGGCACCCAGGTGTGGGCCTGATCCAGACGCTGCCGGTGATCGTCAACGGCACGACGTTGTTTGCGCGCATGCAGCAGTTCGCCGGGCGGGTCTACGGGCCGCTGATCGCCCAGGGCATCACCTGGTGGCATGGGTCCGAAGGCAATTACTGGGGGCATAACGCCATCATCCGCACGCAGGCCTTCGCCGAACAGGGGGGCTTGCCCCATCTGCGCGGCCGCAAGCCGTTCGGCGGTCCCATCCTCAGCCATGACTTCGTCGAGGCAGCCTTGATGCGCCGGGGCGGCTGGGCGATCCACATGGTGCCGGGCCTCGGCGGCAGTTTCGAGGAAAGTCCGCCGTCGCTGACCGATGTCGCGATCCGGGATCGCCGCTGGTGCCAGGGCAATCTGCAGCATGTCGGCGTGCTGCCGGCACGCGGGCTGCACTGGGTGAGCCGGCTGCATCTGCTGATGGGCATCGGCAGCTACGTCACGTCGCCTCTGTGGCTCTGCTTTTTGCTCGCCGGCGTGCTGATCTCGCTGCAGTCACGCTTCGTGCTGCCGCAGTATTTCGGCAGCACCAAGTCCCTGTTTCCGCGCTGGCCGCAGGTCGATCCCATCCTCGCCAAATGGGTCTTCATCGCCACCATGGCCGTTCTGCTGGCGCCGAAGCTGATGGCCTACATTCTGCTGCTGTTCGACGGCCCGTTGCGGCGCGGCTGTGGCGGCGCCGTCCGCGCCCTGCTCAGCCTGCTGCTCGAAACGCTGCTGGGCGGGCTCATCGCACCGGTCGCGATGCTGATCCAGACCGAGGGGGTGATGCAGATCCTCGCCGGCCGTGATTCCGGCTGGAACGCGCAGCAGCGCGATGGGGCGAAGGTCCCGCTGCGGCTCGTCTGGCGGCAGTACTGGCGCTTCATGGTCTTCGGGCTGGTTCTCGCCATCGCCGCCTATGCCGTGTCGCCGGCCCTGTTCCTCTGGATGACGCCGGTGCTGGCGGGGCTCGTGCTCGCGGTGCCGCTCGTCGTGCTCACCGGCAGCCCGGGCGTCGGCACGGGCCTCCGGCGGCTGGGCCTCCTCCGCATCACCGAGGAGCATCGCGCCGCCGCCGTCATCGTCCGGGCGGCGGAATGGCAGGACGCCTTCGCGGCAGAGAGCGTCGGCGCGGTGGCTCATCTGCTGCGCGACCCGGTTCTGTTGCGCGCCCATGAGGCGATGCTGCCGCCGCCCCGCAGGCCGGGCCGGGACCCGATCGACGTGCCACTACTCGTCGGCCTGACCAAGTTGGCGGAGGCCGAGACGCTGCAGGGTGCGATCGCCGCGCTCACGAAGCAGGAGACGGCGGCGGTCCTGGGCTCGGCCGAGGGGTTGTCGCGGCTGCAGGCTCTTCAGCCCGAGGCGGTTGAGGGTCAGGATTTTCGCCGGTAGACGACCAAGGTGTCATAGACACGCCAGACGCTGTAATCCGCCGCCAGATCCGCCTCCATCCGGGCGTAGACCGCCACGTTCCGGGTCTGCGGCGACTGAACCCCGGGGAAGCGGCGGCGGATCACGAAGAGAGGCTTTTCCGCCATGATGCTGTCCAGCTGCGCCAGCGGGTCGATATCGACAGTGTAGGACAGCAGCCGGGACAGCAGGAACGACGGGAACACGTATCTCGTCGGCAGCCGGGCATGGAGCAGGCTGTAGAGCACCGGCTCGCCGTCGAACACGTAGATCGTCTCGCCGCCAGCTGTTCGGGAGGGCGCCTTCGCCAGTTCCGCCCGGATATCGCTTGCCGCCTCGGCGGGCGTGTCGCGCAACGGGCCGAAGCCCACGGGCGGGCGCATCGCGATGGGGATCATGCGCCCGATGTCGACGGCGGCCTCATTGACCGACAGGATGAGACCCGCCGCGATCAGCACGAGGAGCGCCGTTCGCGGCAGGGGTCGCCACCATGCCGCGGCCTGCCCGGCCATCAGCCCAGCCGCGATGCACAGCACCGGCAGAAGCTGGATGAAGTAGTGGCTGAAATAGAGCCCGCCGGAGGCGACGCCGAGACTGGCCGTCACCGCCCAGGCCAGCAGCACCACCATCTCGATGCGCGCCGTGCCCCGGGGCGCGATCAGCCGCAGGACCACCCAGAGCAGTGCGGCGTAGAGCGTGGGATAGAGCATCGCCTGGCCACCGAAGGCGCTGAAGATGGTGTTGCCGGAGACCGGAATCGCCACACGCCGTAGGTTGGAGAGCAGGCTGGCCTGCACGAAGAGACCGAGCACGCCGTGGCCCGCGTAGAGGAGCACCGCCGCGACGAAGGGCGCCAGGGCTCCGAGGCTGAAGACCAGCCCGATCCTCACCGCGTCCCACAGCCAGACCAGGCCGGCCCGCGCCCGCCCCGGCAGCACGGTCATCGCCAGGAAGACCGCGAGCATGTCGAAGACCGCCACGTATTTCAGCATGAAGGCCAAGCCGAGGCTGAGCCCGGCGGCCAGCACCCTGCCCCAGCGCAGCCGGCCGGCCGGCGTCAGCGCCAGCAGCATGCCGAGGCAGGTGAAGGCCTCCATGAAAAGCTCGGTATTGGACGCGACGCCGTCATCCGGAATCGTGGTGACGATGAACAGCACGCCGGCCACAGCGCCGGACAGCTCGGCCGTCATCGGCGGCAGAGCGCGCAGCAGGTGGCGGGTGAGGCGATAGACCAGCACCGCCGTCGCCGCGATGGCCAGCACGCCCGCCACACGCATGGACACGGGCGTATCGCCGAGCAGCGTCTGGACCACCGCGAAGACCGCATAGATGCCGATCGGCTTGTTGTCGGCGACCGTGGTGTAGGGCAGATGCCCGGCCCGCCACTGCTCCGCCATGATGAAGTAGAGGCTCTCATCCCAGTCGACGACGCTGAGCGCGAAGGCGGGCAGCCGCGTCAGCGCAGCCAGCAGGACCAGCACGCCGCCGATCGTCCAGGGGAGCCACCGGCCGGTCCGCCGGGTAGGCAGGGAAGCGGCGGCCAACGGCCGTGTCACCACTTCGCTCATGGGTCTGCGCCTCGCCCGGTCTATCTACAGGCCCCTTCTACGGGCGGATCAGGGCAAGAATGAGGGGTGCGGCCACCGCCGTCATCAGCCCGTTGAGCGCCATGGCGAGGCCCGCGAAAGCGCCTGCCACATCATCCACCTGAAAGGCGCGGGCGGTTCCGATGCCGTGCGCCGCCAGCCCGGCGGCGAAACCGCGCGCCGCGTAATCACGGATGCCCAGCAGGTTCATCAGCGGCGTGACCATGATGGCGCCGATGATGCCGGTGGCGATGACGAACACCGCCGTCAGCGTCGGGTCCCCGCCGATCTGCCGGGCGATGCCCATCGCGATCCCGGCCGTCACCGATTTCGGAATGAGCGCGAGCTTCAGCGTCATCGGCGCGCCGAAAGCGCTCGCGATCCAGACAGCGGAGAGCATGGCGGTCGGCGCGCCCACCAACAGGGCAGCGATGATGGGCAGTGCGGCGCTCCGCACCAGCGCGCGGTTGCGATAGAGCGGCACGCCGAGCGCCACCGTCGCCGGCCCCAGCGTGAAGTGCACGAACTGCGCGCCGGCGAAATAGACGCGATAGTCGGTCTTGGTGACGATCAGCAGCAAAACGATGGTGACGATCGAGATCAGCACCGGATTGACCAGCGGGTTGTTGCCGCTCAGCACGGAGGCCTGCTGCGCCATCAGATAGACGCCGATCGTGACGGTCAGCCACAGCAGCGGGCTTGCCGCCAGATAGACCCAGAGGTGGAAGAGATCGGCGGGCGCGGTCATGCGGCCGGCCCGGCGGAGACGGCGCGGGACACAAGGCGGAAGACGAAGACGGTGACGACCATGGTGATCAGGCTGGAGCCGATGAGGGCCACGATCACCGCGACACCGTTGCTGAGCACGAGGTGGAAGCTCTGCACGATGCCGACACCGGCGGGCACGAAGAGCAGCCCGAGATTGCGCAGCAGCCCATCCGAGGCGAAGCCGAGTGCGGTATCCTGCCGCGCGGGATCCTCGCCGGTCTGCCAGCCCCTGACGCCGAGGAGCAGCAACAGCAGCATGATGCCCAGAACCGGCCCAGGGATCGGCACATGGAGGCCGCGCGAAATCGATTCGCCGACCAGCTGGCAGGCAAGCAGGATGAAGAAGCCTTGCAGCATGATGTCCTCGCAGCGTTGGCGCGGAGGACTATCCGCCGGGGTCAGGGTGCGAACAAGCGCGCCGCTCGTCAGACGTGAACCGTCGTCGGGATGTGCAGGCCGGGCATCAGCAGGTTCACGATCAGCAGCACGAGCAGAACGGTGATCAGCACGCCGAAGACCCCGCCCAGCAGACGCAGCGCGCCGATGATGAGCAGGATCGCCACGACGATGAGAACCGCGGACTGAAGCTCGCCATTGATCCCGGCATCGACGAGCAGGCGGCGCAGGGCCACCTCGATGACGCCGATGACGGCCATCACCGCCGCGACCAGACGCAGGATCAGGGTGAGGACGAAGTCGATCGCGGAGTTCATGGCATGCCTTTCAAGCTACAGCCAAGCTAGGGTGGTGGCGGTATAATCCAAGCCTGTGCGCTCCCCACCAAATTCACTCTTGCCTGAAAATCGATTTACGATCATGGTCTCGCAACAATAACAAGAACACGCCCGGGAGGGGTTGGCTTTGGGCAATATCGTGCTCGTGGATCCGCTGCCGCGTACGCTCGACGTCATTATGGACGAACCGACCCGTGCCCGCTTCGAAGGGCTGGGCGAACTCGTCATTTCCGAAGACCGGCCAATGCCGGATGAGATGGTCGATCGTCTCCTGCCCGACACCGTGCTCGTCATCGGCCAGACCGCCATGCCCAAGGCACGGCTCGATCGTGCGCCCAATCTCCGGGCGATCATCAATGTCGAGACCAATTTTCTTCCCAACATCGACTACGCCGCCTGCCAGGCGCGCGGCATCTGGGTGCTGACGCCGGCCTCCGCCTTTGCCGCACCGGTCGCCGAGGCGGCGCTCGGCATGGCGATCGACCTCGCCCGGGGCATCACCAGCGCCGACCGCGACATGCGCGCGGGCACCGAAGCCTATGGCCTCGCCGGCAATGCCAGCACCTTCCGCTTCGCGGGCAGCACCGTCGGCCTCATCGGCTTTGGCGACCTCGGCCGCGAGTTCCGCCGTCTCATCACGCCTTTTGACAACGAGGTGCTGGTTCACGACCCCTGGCTGCCGGACGACCTCATCCGCCGCCACCATGCGGAACCCGTGGGCCTCGACGATCTGCTGCGCCGCGCCCGCGTCATCCTCATCTTCGCGACCGTCACCAGCGACAACCAGGGCTTCCTCGGCGCCCGGGAATTCGCCCTCATCCAGCCCGGCTCCGCCGTGCTGCTGATGAGCCGCGCGGGCGTTGTCGACTTCCCCGCTTTCCTTGCCGCCGTGGAGTCTGGCCATATCCGAGCCGCGACGGACGTCTTCCCCGAGGAGCCGGTGCCGGCCGACGACCCGGTGCGCCGCATTCCCGGCCTGCTGCTGTCGGCCCATCGCACCGGCGGCACGGTGGACGCGTTGCACGCCATCGGACGGATGACCGTGGCCGACGCCGAACTCATACTGCGCGGCCTGCCGCCGCAGCTTTGCCGCCGCGCCGACCCCGGGATAGCCGAGCGCCTGCGCTCCAAGCCAATCGCCATCACATGAGCCAAAGCCCGGAAAATCGTTTTTCGCCCACGGGCGTGCCGACGATGCGGGATGTGGCGGAGCGTGCCGGCGTCGCGCCCGCCACCGTCTCCAACGTGCTCAGCGGGCGGCGGCAGGTGCGGCAGGAACTCCGGGATCGCGTCACCGCCGCCATCGCGGCCACCGGCTACCGGCCGAACCAGCTCGCCTCCAGCCTCCGCCGCATGCGCACCGACACCGTCGGCATCGTCGTGCCGGACCTGACCAATCCCTTCTTCGCCGCCCTCGTCCATCGGCTGGAGGATCTGGCCGCCGACGACGGCTATCAGATCCTCCTCGTCGGCTCGAACGAGGATGAAGCCCGCGAGGAGGACCGGCTCCAGACCCTGCTTTCCCGCCAGATCGACGGCCTGATCATGGCCCCGGCGCGGGACGAGACCGCGGCGCTCCGCGTCAATCGTCCGCGCCTGCCGCCGACCGTCCTCATGGATCGCGGCTTCGGCCAAGCCGATTTCGACACCGTCACCGCCGACAATACCGACGCCGCCGCCCGGGGCTGCGCCCACCTCATCGCCCTCGGCCACACTGACATCGCCTTCGTCGTCACCTCGCCCGCGCTCGACAATATGCGCGAGCGGATCGAGGGCTACCGCGCGGCGCTGGCGGCCGGGGGGCTTGCCGACCGCGCCCGCGTTCTCGCCGGCGGCTTCACGATCGAAGGCTGCCGTAGCGTCATCGAGCAGGAGCTGCTGCGCGCCGAACCCCCCTCCGCGATCTTCGCCGCCAACTACGTAGCGACGCTGGGCGC
>Ga0116230_10002423_pt1 | contig 17954 bp, 20 predicted proteins | sample S1TSphfallax_3_FD_88678 | JGI IMG/M metagenome (GOLD analysis project Ga0116230, IMG submission 88678) | Host-associated microbial communities from peat moss isolated from Minnesota, USA - S1T2_Fd - Sphagnum fallax MG | ecosystem: Host-associated > Plants > Peat moss > Unclassified | place...
ACTTCGCATAATCACGTTCAGCTTCGTACAATAGATATGACATGCAATTAGACTTTTTGGGCAACTTAGAACGCACACATACCTGCGGAGAACTCCGTACGAACAACGCCGGAGAAACCGTCACTCTGATGGGCTGGGTCAACCGCCGCCGCGACCATGGCAACCTCATCTTTCTCGACCTGCGCGACCGATATGGTATTACACAAATTGTGCTTGACCTTGAGAAGTCCGGTGAGGCCCATAAACGTGCCGAGGCAGCCCGGCCGGAATTTGTGGTGGCCGTCATTGGCACCGTCCGCCAGCGTGCAGCCGGACTTGAAAATCCAAACATGCCCACCGGCGAGATTGAAATTATTGCCACCGAACTGCGTCTGCTCAGTGATGCCAGGACCCCGCCGTTTTCTCCCGCCGAGGGTGCAATCGGCAATGAGGAAGTCCGCCTCCAATACCGCTTTCTTGACCTCCGCCGCGAGGAGATGCAGAGCAACTTCAAGATGCGCCACGATGTCACCAAGGCCATCCGCGACAACCTCTCTCAGCAGGGATTTCTTGAAATCGAGACCCCCATGCTCACTCGCTCAACGCCTGAGGGTGCCCGTGATTTTCTCGTGCCCAGCCGCGTTCATCCGGGGGAGTTTTTTGCCCTGCCCCAATCGCCGCAAATCTTCAAACAAATTTTGATGATCTCTGGTTTCGATAAATATTTTCAGATCGCGCGCTGCTTCCGCGATGAAGACCTCCGCGCCGACCGTCAGTTGGAGTTCACCCAGATTGACCTCGAAATGACCTTCCCCAGACAGGAGACGGTCTTCCGCGTGGTGGAAAGCTTTCTCGGAGCGGCCTTTCGCGCAGCTGGCATCACACTGGGCAATAACTTCCCACGAATGACCTATGACGAGGCCATCCGCCTCTACGGCATCGACAAACCCGACCTTCGCCTTCCTGCCATGGTTGAGTGCGCCGAGCTGTTTACGCCCGAGCAGGCCACCATCCTCCGCCTCGCCCCGGGTTCGCCCTTCGTTGTGGTTCGCATCCCCGGTGTCGGCGAGCTTTCCCGCAAGGAACGCGACGATGTCCGCGCCCTCTATCCCGAAAAAACAGTCCACAGTGCCACGGTAGTCGATGACTTCAAACGGCTGGAAAAATCCTTTCCAGAAGCAGTGGCCGAAATCCGCAGACGGACTGGCGCAGTCGAGGGCGATCTGCTCTACATCGTCGGCGGTGCCACCACCATTGCGTGGGAGTTTGAAGCTGGCCGCTCCGTCGATAAGACCGGTGCAAAACGCCTCAGTGCCCATCAGCGCCAGGTCTATGAGATGGCTGGACAAATTCGTCTGCTGCTGGCGCAGCGTTTCGCCGACCGCCACAGGGCTTTTGAGAAAAAGGGCGGTGCAGATGACTACAAATTCCTCTGGGTCACAGACTTTCCGATGTATGAGTGGAACGAAGAGACCCGCAACTGGGACGCGGCCCACCACCCCTTCACCTCCCCGCATGAGGAGGACATTGAGGCCGGCCTGCTCACCAGCGACAAGGGCGCGGTGCGCGCACTGGCCTATGACATCGTGCTCAATGGCATGGAGCTTGGTTCCGGCAGCATTCGTATCCACCGTCAGGACGTGCAGGCCGAAATTTTCCGTTCACTCGGTATGAGTGATGAAGAGGCCAAAGCGCGTTTTGGATTTTTTCTGACTGCACTCGAATACGGCACACCTCCGCATGGCGGCATCGCCCTCGGGCTGGACCGCATCGTGATGATTCTCGCGGGCGCACAAAGTCTGAGGGAAGTCATCGCTTTCCCCAAGACTGCCAAGGCAGTCGACGTGATGGTGGACGCACCCGCAGCCGTCAGCGATGCCCAGTGGAAGGAATTGCATCTACGGCCAACAGTAAAAGGTTAGGACAAAGTAACTGGTTGAGGAATTTCATCCCCTCAGCCAGTTCTCCACTGTCAGCCCTTTTACACGGCCAAACTCGCGAACATTGTCTGTCACCAGAACTGAATTTGTAGCCAGAGCGTGGGCGGCAATCAATAAGTCATTCGCGCCAATGATTAGCCCGCGCTTTTCTAGATCAACGCGCAAACTAGCATAATCATGATCAACATCTACTGAGAGTGGTAGCACTTGAATTGTCTTAAACAACTCATCAATCTGCTGCGAGAGGATTTTTGAACCCCTCTTGAGCGCACCAAATCTGGATTCGGCTGCCACAATAATGCTTGTACTGAGGACTACGTTGGTTTTAGTTTCTATCTGACGAACACGGGTTGCAGCTACTCCCCTAGGGTTTCTGACAATGTCAGATAGGATGTTTGTGTCGAGCATGTATCGAGCAGCCATCTAAAAATCAACCGGTTCGGCGGGCATGTCTTCGATAGTCGGCATTGAATCAGCATCGGCAAGCGGTTCCCATTTATCTAATAAGGATGTAAGGGAAGGCTTCTGAATTGCCTCTATTACCAGTCGGCCAGCTTTGTCGCGATGCAAAATTGCTGAGTTACCGGGCAGTTCAAACTCTCGTGGTATGCGCAGAGCTTGGCTCCGGCCATTTTTGAAGAGACGGACTTGACGTTTTGAACTTGAAGTTCTCATCCGGAACCTTCATCCTAATACGACTATAGTCTAGCATAGGCCTCGGCATATGCCAGCACCTTAGTTCATCCAGCGACGGTCATTCGGATCTCGCTTCGTATCGGGATCCGGGATGTGAGTTGGGCGCGATTGCTTACCCATATAGACTGCAAATTTTTTCGCCGCTTGTTGCCGCTTGCGTCGGTACCAGGCATTGCGCAGACCGTAATAGCTTTCTCCGAGACCAAAACCAAATCCCCGGCGTGGAGCAAACTTGGCATAGGCGTATCCAAAAAATGCACCCCCCAAGTGCGCAGCATAGGCCACATTGCTTGAGGACGAGATCATGCCTGCAAGTGAAATCAAAACAAAAAGTGCTACAACGTATTTTGCCTTCATGCGCAGAACGAAGAAAAGATACATTTCTTGCTCACCGTAGTAGACAGCATAGGCCATCAACAGGCCAAAAATACCGCCGGAGGCACCGACTGTGGCATTGTGCGGATTCATATGCAGCATTGGTAGGTAGGACAGTCCAACAGTAATTAGCCCTGCACCAATTAGCGAAACGAAATAGTTTTCGCCCAGCCAGCGTGGGCCAAAGTCGGACTCCAACTGCGCGCCGACAAACCATAGCGTGAGCATGTTGAACAGGATGTGCGTCAGACCAGCATGAATAAATCCGTAGCTGACCAACTGCCATATAGTGCCACCATGAATGACATCATAGGGGCGCAGTGCAAACAAAACATCAAAATCTGCGGCTAACCCCGGGCTTACCAGGCCAACTAAAAGGATGAAGAAATAAACAATTACATTGGCCAAAATTAGCTTTTTCACCAGACCACTAAAGCTGGGCAATGAGAGCGTGATTTGCGAAGTAGAGGGTGGCATGGATTGCTGTGCTCCATTTCAAGTGTACTGCTTCGATCGTGTAAATTGGCCACAACAGAAATGAGAAAAAACTAAAGGACCAATACGGCTTTCTATGACATCTGAAAAAAGTTTGCAAACCTTGGTAAGCAGATTTTTTTGTAAAGGCTGTTGAAAATTACTATTGACGACACAAGCACATTCAAATAAGAAAACATAAAAATTTATCGAAGCTCTACTTGACGAATAGCGGGCTTCAACGGGAAACTATGCGAAGTGGGTTGAATATCCGGTGGTAAAACTAAAACGGATGGAGGAAAAGTAATGGCAGTTTGCCCTGAATGCGAAAGTGCTCTTGACATTGAAGAGGACGAAATCACTGAAGGTGATGCGGTGATTTGTGATGAATGTGGCGCAGAATATGAAGTGGTCAGTGCAGACCCACTGGAGTTGGCACGCGTTGAGGAAGGCTATGAAGACGAGGACGAGCTGTTTGAAGGCGAAGAGGAAGAATAGTCGGTTTCCAGACAATTGCTCTTATACTGGACAGATGAAATATACAACAAGCATGTCTGTTAAATGTTCCCATTTATCCTGTTTGCGATCTGTGATGCTTTCTCGCGCAATATGCGTATCGGCCTTGATAATGATTACTCTTGGATACGTGATGCCCATTGCCTCTGCTGCTGATAAGATATCGCCATTACGCAATGTCGAAGGCAAAGTACTGGACAGCAATGACAATGCGATTCCTGGAGCCATTGTTTACATTAGAGACATGAATACAATGAAAGTCCTGAACTTGTTTGCAGACAACTCTGGTGCTTTCAATTACGAACAGCTTTTACGCTCAACTGACTATCGAATTTGGGCAGAATATAAGGGTAAGAAAAGCCCTGAAAAACTTCTTAGTTCATTTGACAACATTACGAACCTTTTTCAAGTACGACTACGAATAGATACAACTAAATAAACTCATTTGAAAAATTTATTTATTAAGTAAAAATGCCGCTCGTATATTGAGCGGCATTTCAGTTGAGTTTGATGGTTTTATTCGTTGGAGTCTGACTCGCGCTCAGCACGCTTCCAGTTGATTAGATCGCCCAGGGTGGTGGATGAGGAGGAAGACGAAGACTGTGTCTGCTGACCACCTGACTTGCTTTTCGACTTGGCTGGTTTGGGCTTGTATTGCTCAACTTCAGCCCGACTGGCTTCATCACCCACGGCACGCAGGCTAAGACCAACCTTTTTCTCTTCCTCACTCATCTTGATAATCTTGAAATCATGCTCTGAGCCATCTTCCAGTGTTACAGGAGTACCTTCGGGAGTTGTTGCCTCCGATACATGACAGAGTCCTTCAATACCTTCTGAAATCTCAACAAATGATCCGAACGGCGCTGAGCGAAGCACCTTGCCATGCACCACGTCACCAACGCGGTGTTGTACGAAGAAGCTCTCCCATACATCAGGCTCCAACTGCTTCACACCCAGCGAAAGACGGCGGTTTTCCGGCTCCACGCCAAGCACGACAGCTTTTACCTTGTCGCCCTTCTTCAGTAGTTCAGAGGGGTGCTTCACGCGCTTGGTCCAGCTTAGGTTGGAAACGTGAACCAGACCATCAATACCGTCCTCAATCTCAATAAATGCACCGAAGTCTGTCAGGTTGCGGACGCGGCCCTCCACTGTCATACCTATCGGATACTTCTCCTCAAGCTGCTCCCAGGGATTTTCGAGCAGTTGTTTCATACCCAGGGAGATACGACGATCAGCAGGGTTTACGGTGAGAATAGTTGTCTCCACTTCATCGTTCGGCTTCACAATTTTGGAGGGGTGCTTTACCCGCTTCGACCAAGACATTTCCGATACGTGAACCAGGCCCTCAATGCCTTGCTCCAGCTCCACAAATGCGCCATAGTCAGTAACCGAAAGAACACGGCCACGAACCTGAGCGCCTACGGGATAGCGCTCTACCGCATCCAGCCACGGGTCTGGTGTCAACTGCTTGAAGCCCAAAGAGACGCGCTGCTTATCTTTGTCGAACTTGAGCACCTTCACCTGAATCTCATCGCCGACGTTGACCAGATCACGTGGATGAGTCAAACGTCCCCAGGACATATCAGTGATGTGTAAAAGACCATCCAAACCGCCGAGGTCTACGAATGCACCGTAGTCGGTGAGGTTTTTTACAGTGCCCGTGAGCACCGTGCCTTCCTCAAGGTGGCCAACTGTCTGATTACGACGGGATGCCTGTTCCTCGTCAAGAATCTCTTTGCGGGATATGACAACATTTCCCCGCTTCTTGTTCAGCTTGATGACTCGGACTTCAATTTCCTGCCCTATGTAGCCATCCAAGTTGCGAACTGGACGAATCTCCACCTGGGAACCCGGCAGAAAGGCCTTGATACCAATATCAACCGTCAGACCACCTTTAACGCGACTGACTACAATGCCTCTTACTGGAATTTTTGATTCGGCGGCAGCTTCAATGGTGTCCCAGACACGATGGCGCACAGCCTTTTCGTAGTTCAGCAGGTAGCCGCCTTCGGCTTCCTCACGCTCCACCACAACCTCAATGGAATCACCAGTCTTGAATTTGGGCTGACCGGTGTGGTCCAAAACTTGCTCCAGAGGAACCAGTCCCTCGGACTTTAGACCCACGTCTACCACAACGTGCTTATCTGTCAATTTGATGACTGTGCCGGTGACGACATTCTCGTCCTGCTGTAGTACAGCTGCGGCTGCGGCTTCTGCCGCCTGCTCGCGGTCAAATGATTCTAATGCCGCGGCAAAGTCTTCCATGCTGGTTTCATCGATGTCAGGACCAGCAGAAGTTAGGTTGTCCACCGGATGCTCGGTGAGGGTGGTTTCAAGGGAAGAACGGGCATCTACCGTCTCCGCTTCCAGCGTAGGGATTTCCATTTCGGTATTCAGGGTTGTACTCTCTGTGGTTTCGGGATTAAGGACGTCTACCATACTGCGGGCTCCGGATCTTTTCAAATTACTAAACTCAACTACAGGGGACTTTGCCTTGCATTGTCATCCTCAAACTGTTGGATGCATAACAATGGCTCCGTCGACTCATTTTGTTGTTTTCGACCGATAATACCTGATCGAAAGCACCAAACATCACCTGCCCCCGGTGTCTCCTAGCCGCTAAAAATCAGGCTGCTAAAAAGCAATCACATTGTGTGCCATGCCGGCACGTGTGACCACCTCCATTGCGAGCTTTGCGGGTGACTTGCTGGAAGCATTCGGTGGTTGAGCGGCTGTGGCAGATCCAGCACACAGCAATTCCATCCTCAATATAGCAACCGGAGATGACCCAGTCAAACCACAGAACAGCGATTTCACAGTGCTTTAGCGGTAATTTGCACCTATTCCAGTGCATTCGGCAGAGCTATACTCACAGCATTGACACTAGGAGGCAACAACGCAAATGGACAGACTTTGGACACCCTGGCGCTATGGCTATGTAAGCCATAGTGGACTACCATCCCGCGCGGGCGTGCCTGAAGCGCTGTCATCATGGCCGGGAGACCATCATTGCGTCTTCTGCAATATGCTGGCCTGTGCAGATTATGCCATTGAGCATGGCATGTCGCGTGATGAAGCAGAGCAGGCCGCTGGCATTGTGTATCGAGGACACGAAAATTTTATTTGCCTGAATGCGTTTCCATATACCACCGGACATGTGCTGCTACTGCCCTACGCCCACTTGAATTCGCTGGCCCTGCTGCCTCCAGGCTCGGCCCAAGAATTGATTCTGTTATCGCAGGCCGTGGAAACTGCTCTTCGCAGCACTTACAGGCCAGATGGGATCAATTTCGGCATGAACCTTGGTGAAGCAGCTGGCGCAGGAGTGGCAGACCATCTTCACATGCACGCCATGCCACGGTGGGTGGGAGACGCAAGTTTTATGACTGTAATAGCAGAAACCCGGCTGCTTCCTGAGACTCTGGATGTTACATGGCGTCGTTTACGCACAGCCTTACATGCTTTACATAAAAATCAAGATAGATGAGTATCATTACAAATGTTGATGCATTAGTGCGCTTGCTGCTGTGCATTATTTGAATCATCATTCAAAGTTTTAGCTCCGGACGACTCTTCTGTTGTGCCCTGTGCGCTGGGGTTGATGCGGGTTGCCTCAAAATTTACGACCTTCCAGTTGCCAGCCTGTAACTGATAAACGCGTGTGTAGCGGTATACACCATCACGCTCAATACCATTCTGTACTGATTGAACATCGGCACGGGAAGTGACCACGGCGGTTATGCCATGTACCCTGACCTTCACTTCGGTTAGATCAAGCCTTTTGAAGGTCAGCTGCCCGGACCGCAATCGCGCCAGTGTCTCATCTTTGGTCTGCAAAATTCCATTTGATGTTATTCCCATGTAGTCATCCGCCAGCAGACGATCGATGGTCGCAGTGTCTCCATGCAATTGGGCCACCCGCCATTGTTGTTCCAGCTCCTCCACCTGCTTCTGATAGAGATGCCGGTGACTGTGGCCATGGTGATGGTCTTGTTGGCTCCAGCCCGCCTGCAAGGGCGTTAACAAGAGAAAAGTCATCAGCACCAGCAGCAATATGTGTGTATTGCGCAGTTTGTTGACGCAATGCGTGCGGGATCGAGCAAAAAAGAATGTTTCCAACCTCATGCCGCAGATGTTAGACCGAAGCAATCCGAGAGTCAAAATTGTATGTCCAGACATAATAATTCACGAAGTTTAGGTGTAACTCAAACTAACCCAATACGATGTTTTGACACAACCTAATTCTGACTATTAAGCCTCTCTGTTTCTAAAACAGTTTCTACAATCTGCTTGCCATCCCATTCCACTCTGTACGCTTTGGCTGTGGCCCTTGAGCTTACTACTTTCTCAAGTTTGCCATCAACATAATGCAGCGCGGCCCCGTCATCCGCTGCATGGCCTGGGCGCAATTTACCCTCGCAGATCAATCGCTGGTACTGTGGACGCCGCTCCGCCTCCCAGTCATAGTGCGGGCAGTTGCTTCCTGCCAGCAAACCCAGACAATGCATGGGCTGCAATTCACCCGCCTTCATCGAATCACTCAGCCCTTGTTCAAACCAGCAGATTGAACCCGCACTCACTCCAGCCAGCACTATGCCCTCTTGCCATGCCTCTCGCAATATCAAATCCAGGCCCCACTCCCGCCATAACGCCAGCATATTCCTTGATTGCCCCCACCCATGTAAATCACATCCTGCCCCAAAATATAGGAACGCATGCCTGCTATTTTTATTTTAAAAAGGGACAGGTGGGTCGGGACACATTGCAATTCCTGAGAAGATCGAATGGTACCGATCTATATACCAATCAGAATCACCGCTCGCGGTGGGTAGAAAACACACTTTAGGCACCTGCACACCTGAGGCCGCCAGAACATACCGGTCCAGCAACAAATTTTCAGGCTCCATTGAAAAACCACCGCCACCCATCGCGATAATTTGGGAGAACTTTGACATCTTGCTCAGGCTAACATCAGTCGCGTTACAGTCGAATCAAGGCCTTTAGACTGTCCCTGCTGCCTGTCTTGTTCAGACAATTCCTACTGGCCCTTGGCAAAGTAGCCCTTATGTACGCGCACCTTATAGCCACGATGGCCTGGAACAACCAAATAAATAGTGCGATAAGCACCGTCCTGCTTGAAGTCCGCTGGAACATATTCCAAGGAGTACTGACTGCTTAGTTCCTGTTTGATGTCACCAAAGTGGGCAGCAATGTCCTCAATCTCAACGGGAAAAAATGCCCGCCCACCAGTTTCATCCGCAATTTTTTGCAGAATATCGTCACCTTTGTCCTTACTGGGGCTGACATTGGTGCTGATAGTATAGACGATGGTGTCTGCGCGCTGGCACTCTTTGATGGAATCTTCTAGCCGCGCACGACTGTAGTTGTCATCACCATCAGAAAGCAGAACAATTGCCTTGCGCACATCACTGCCAGCATCCACGGTTAGCATTTGGTCACGACAGGTGCGATAGAGATTATCGTAGAGGGCTGTGCCACCACCGGGCCGCAGCTTACTGATGCCTGTGTCCAGCATGGACGGATTGGCTGTAAAACCCTGAGTCAATTCAGTTTGGATATCGAAGCCCTCGATGAAGGCTTTATCACGCTGCGTGTTGAGTACAGAAAGTAAAAACTCCTTAGCCGCTGTCTGCTCAAAGGCAAAACGCGAGCGAATGGAACTACTCGTATCAATCATCAAACCGATGCGCAATGGCAAGTTGGTCTCATGCGTAAAGTGGTTCACACGCAATGGCGGCTTGCCATCATCCAGCAGGGCGAGGTCCTGCTGCTGTAAATCATCCACAAAGTGGCCACGAGCATCCGTAACAACAAAAATCAAATTGACTTCAGTAACATTCAGCTGGGGCAGCACGTACGGCTTTGGAGGGATTGGCGCCTGTGCATTCTGGTCTGGTGCTACTGCCGTAGATGGTGCAGATTGAGCAGTCGTGCTTGGGGTGATGTGGGTCTGTGCATTTTGCGCTTGCAATATTACCGGCAGCATCGAAATTGCCACAATTTGGTACCAAAATCGGTAAGAGCGAAACTGTTTGCAGTTTGTATATTGATTGAATTGATGAAACAGCATTCTTTGCTTTGACCGTGTTCTTTCTCGGAATAAATCTGACAATGCACCTATAACCGGATTGTAACAATTTGCGGGTCTGTCAGTGCACCTTATGAGTGCAGATTACCTATTCCTAAGCAGCTCCATAAATTCGCTCAATTCTTCTGGCAGTAGGGCTTCCAACTTCATTTCCTGCTTGCCAGTCGGATGCATAAACGCAAGTCGAGCAGCGTGGAGAAAGTTCCGTTCCAACCGGATCGCATCATGTTCAGACCGCTTATCTGCATTTAATTTTTTTGCGGCTATGTCCGCGCGAAGAATTTGATGCGGTGCCCCATATAGCACGTCCCCGACTACAGGGTGCCCAATCGAAGACATATGCACTCGTATCTGGTGTGTCCGGCCCGTCTCAATCCGCACCTCAACCAGCGTGAATTTACCCCAAGCTGAGTCTAACCGCTCCATTACCCGATAATGCGAAACCGCGCCACGAGCAGCTCGCGTTTCATAATTACGAGTCAGAGCCTTCATGCGCGTGCGCCTGACGGCATCACGGGTAATCGGCGCGTTAATTGTGCCCGACTCCAATTTGACCGCACCATGTACAAGTGCAATATAAGTCTTGTGCATCTCTCTCGCAGCAAACATTTCAGACAATCTACGATGAGTGATGTCGTTTTTGGCGACGATTATAAGTCCACTGGTTTCTTTATCCAGCCGATGCACTATACCTGGCCTTAGTGCCCCACCCAGCGCAGACAGCGTTGCAAAATGGTACAGCAACGCATTTACCAGTGTTCCCCGATGCCGGGCCTCATCGGTTGCTCCATTGCCCGCATGGACCATCATTCCAGCAGGTTTGTTAATAACTGCCAGATCAGAATCCTCATAAATTACATCCAGCTGAATCTCTTCCGGCTCTGCCTTCAATGGGACTGGAGCAAGGTCACCAGCGATACAGATAACTTCTCCCGTACTCAGTTTGTGCGAGGCGCGAACGACCTTGTCATCCACCAATACCGCACCACGCTCGATCCACATCTGCACCCGCGCTCGGGAAACTCCTACAATCTGCTGTGCCAAAAATGCATCCAGCCGACGCTCGGCATTGGATATATCTACGATTATCTGCTCGGGAATAACTACAGGCGCAGATGGAATAATCTCCTCGGCTGTTTCAACTTCGGAGACCTCATCCTCTTCAACAAGCACTTCGCCAGCGGCATCAAATGCAGCCTGTACTCGCGCCTCTTCCATCTCATTCGCAGCAGTACGGACCACTCGATACTCTGCCTTCACACTTTGCCGGCGTTTGCCCTTTGGAATCATGTTTTTAGAGGGCATCAGAGGCCTTTCGCTGGTTTAAATTAGAAAATGCTGCCCAATCTATCCACAATGCGCCGCCAACAAGTATCAGAAACATCTCTAGATAGACAGAAAACCCAATTTCACCAACGGATGCTTCAGTCACTGAGAGGGAATAATGACGCTGTACGGCTTCGAAGATAATCAAGAGGCTGATGCCGAGTATGTATACCGCTACTCCAAATACTTCGCCGGGCCTTATTAGCGTTGCCCCTCGCCACTCCAAATAAAGAACGATACCAGCACATACTAGTAAATGTGCCAAGCAGAAAATAGCTGGGGCATACCAGACACCCCACAAAGCCATACCTGCTGCCCCTTCCATCACCGCAAGTACTAGCACCAACGAAGCAGAGACTGCATCCAGCATTCGCAATATTGGTAGTTTGACTCCACGCTTTTTTAGCAGAAGTGCATAAACCTGGACCGCAATCAGCGCAGCCAGCAGTCCACTCCAACTAATTCCACGGCCATACAACAGCAGGACTGGCGAGACCATCACTGCATCCAGATTGAAAATTACAAATTCAATACGCGTGCCTATAAATGCACACAGCAAGGCCAACAGCAGAATATGCCACACAGCTTGCGTATCCAGATGCAGGCACCGCGCACAACGCATGGTTAAAATGACACCCCCCCAGAATGCAACCGCAACAGTCCAGCCATAGCCTGAAACTAAAATGTTTTCGAAATGAAACATGGGCTGGAATGCGGCCTTTCAAAGGAAGAAACCTACTCAAAATAATGAGACCGACCCGCTAGGCCGTGCAGCAGGGCGCTGGTGAACCCTTCCTAGGAAGGCGGGTCCCCGCCGAGGCTCTTTAGGCATTCCGAACTGGCGGACATTGCACACCAAGCCGAATATCGAGTCGAGGACCCTGTTCAATGAATGTTGGTTCAACCAGCGTTGTCCACCACACCTGCTTTGCAGGCCGGTTCATGATTGGATGCTACTTTGGTCTGTCGCGATTGGCAAGCTGACAGGCGGCATTGCGTTATCACAATCTGGCGAGATTTACCCAATTGGGCGTGAAATCAATACTTCATCCAATAAAGTACTCAGCGAGTCTGCGCGGGCGCGCAACGCCTCAGGAGAATGATTTTTTACAATGGCATCCATCTGCTGGCGCGTCTGGACCAGCTCATCGGCTATGTTCAACGCAGCCAATACGGCTACACGAAGTGAGTCTGCGGTTGTGCATTGGTGGGCCACTGCCCGCATCTTTGCATCGACTAGCTGGGCCAGATGAAGAACATGGTCGTTCTCATTGCCACGAAGATGGTATTGCTGGTCGTAAATATCGACCACAACACTTTCACTCGGCTTATCGTATTGGTTGGAACTGTTCATACGGCTTTTATACCAGCAAAACCAATGATTTAGTTCAGCTCATCCAACTGACGCAGCATTTTTTCCACGCGCTGGCGTATGCCATCCCGCTCTTCGCGAAGGCGCGACAGTTCCAAATCATTGGCCATAGTGCGCGACATGTGCGCCTGTAATTGCGCACGCAGGCCATTTGCCTCTGCCTCGGCTACCAGCCGGGCATCGCGTTCGCTGCGGATGGTCTGCACCGCTAGCATCACTTTTTCTTCCAGTGCGCGAAACTCGTCGGTGCTGATGGGGGCATCAGGAATGGGCGAAAAAGTAAGGGTCGACATAATTCTCCTTCGGCGCAGTATAAAGTATGCTGCGGTAATAATGACAGTCTATTTAATACTTCTCACGGTGAACTAATTCGTTGAGTAAATATGGTTTGTGTTTTCCCGCTTTGGATTTAGAAACTCTGAAGCATCGCGCTTTTAGGCGCGTATCGCTCCGCCCAGAGCAGACAGGGCGGCCACTATTTGTCCAGACCACATCGCCAACTCCTCATCGCGCAATGTGCGTTCCTTTGATTGAAACACCACCCGCACCAGCAATGAATAATGTCCCGCCGCAACTGCCTTGCCCTTTGCGTCCCGGAATATTTCCACCGGCTCCGGTGTGCTCATTTCGGCAATGCCTAATTTACTGATCGCTTCTTCGATCTGCTGCCAGACCACCGCATCAGGAAACAAAAATGAGAAGTCCCTCTCAACCGTAGGATAGCGTGACACCTCGCGCGCTGCTGGCTGGCGAAGATTGAACTTATACACCTTGCTCAAGTCAATTTCACCCACATACACCGGCTGCTTGATCTTGTGCCGCTGCGCCTCGGTCCCCATCAGTTGACCAAACCAGCCAACCACCTCGCCATTCATGAGGACCTCCGCTGCTCGCCCCGGCTCCAGCCACGCCTTTGAAGCTGCACCAAACGCCAGCTTAGTGTTCGAGAATTTTTCCGCCAGAAGCTCCACCGTACCTTTCATCTCATAGAAGAGTGCATTGTCAGCCGTAGTCAGCGCAGTGGCTGCCGCTGCACCTGTCGCACCCAATGCCAGCGACGGACGCTCATCCACCTTTGCCGTGCTCCCATGAAACACCGTGCCCGTCTCAAACAGCCGTACATCCGCAATACTGCGGTTCAAGTTATGCTCTAGCATCGCCACCATGCCCGGCAACAGGGACGACCGCAGCACTCCCGCCTCTTCGCTCAACGGATTGCCCATCGGTACTCCGGGAGCGGCAAATAACTCCGCATCACCCGCCGAGCAAAATGTGCTGGATACTGCCTCAGTAAATCCGAGCGCCAGCAGCGTCCGCCGCACCGCCAGTTCCTTCGCCTCCCACGGCATCTCAACCACCACGCCAGCGAATGTTGGCAGCGTATTTTCAAACCGGTTGTAGCCATAAACACGCGCAATCTCTTCAATCAGATCAATCTCACGCTCCAGGTCCAGCCGCCAGCTCGGCAGCTTGACTGAATATTCCCCATTCCCACTCGCTTGCAGCTTGCAACCCAGCGCCGTCAGATATCGCTCAATAATTTCCGCGTCAATACCCTTTCCGTCGACCGTCGCACCCAGATGCCTCTTCACCTCGGCAGCCGACAGCGATATCGCCGCCCTCGAAGCTGTCCTCGCTGCCACCTCCGGCACAATTACATCCACCAGCTCACCTTCAAGCCTGCCGCCAGCAGCAAGAATCAGCTTGGTCACCAGAGCATTCGCCACAGGCACCGCATCGAAGTCAGCGCCGCGTTCAAACCTGTGCGAAGCGTCAGAATGCAGCCCATGCCGTCGCGAACTCCGCCGAATACTCACTGGATCAAACCACGCCGACTCAACCAATACATTTCTGGTCTCAGCCGTAATCATGGTCTCCCATCCACCCATCACGCCCGCCAGACCAACCGCCTTCTTCTCGTCCGCGACCACCAGATCATCTGCTTCCAGCACCCGCTCAGTGCCATCCAGCAGCTTAATTTTTTCGCCCTTCTGCGCCCGCCGGACAACAATGCCGCCTTCCAGCTTGTCCAGATCAAAAGCGTGGGTTGGGTGCCCGATGCCCTGCAACACAAAATTGCTAGCGTCCACCGCGTTGAAGATAGGCTTCGCGCCCAACTGTGCAAAACGCTCCGCAACCGCCCCAGAGGACTGGGCAATCTTCACATCTCGAATCACCCGTACCGTAAAACGCCCGCACAGCTCTGGCGCATCAATACTCACCGGATATGGCTTGGCCGCATTCGCTTCCGGCAGCGCCGCATCCAACGGCTTCAATGCCACGTTATAGATTGCAGCCGCCTCGCGCGCAATGCCGTAGTGGTTCATCGCATCCACTCGATTGGTGGTAATGTCCATCTCGAACAACGAACCACCTGCGACTTCAAATATGCCCTCAACAGCAATTCCACGCAGCGTCAGATCATCTGCAAGCTGCCGATCATCCGCAGCAATCTCCGGCAGAAATTCACGCAACCAGGCACTCAAAATCTTCATGTAAACTGCTCCAGAAACCTTAGATCGCCGGAATAAAACTGCCCTATATCGCTGACCCCATACTTCATCATGGCGATGCGTTCCACGCCCATACCAAAAGCAAATCCACTGATTTTCTTCGGATCGTAGCCCACAAACCCAAACACCGCCGGGTCAACCATCCCGCACCCCAACAGCTCTATCCAGCCGGAATGCTTGCACTTGCGGCACCCCTTGCCACCGCAAAATATGCAGGAAATTTGCATGTCCGCACTTGGCTCAGTAAACGGAAAAAACGACGGGAAAAACCGCGTATTCACGCTCGACCCAAACAGTGCCTTCATCGCGTGGTCCAGTGTGCCCTTCAGATCACTAAAGGTAATGTTCGTGTCCACGCACAACCCTTCCACCTGCTGAAACCGGGCCAGATGGGTCGCGTCCTCAGCCTCATTGCGGTATACCTTACCAGGGATCACAATCCTTAGCGGCGCCTTCTCCCGCTCCATCGTTCGTATCTGCACCGGCGAAGTGTGAGTCCGCATCAGCAGTCGCTCCCGTAGCGGTTTACTCTCCTGCGCGGCTAACACCAGAGTGTCCTGTGTGTCTCGTGCCGGATGGTTCGGCGGAAAATTCAGCGACTCAAAATTGTAATAGTCCGTCTCGACTTCCGGCCCCACGGCAAGCGAGTATCCCATCCGCTTGAAAACGCCAACGATCTCATTTGTCGTCCGCGTCAGTGGATGCTCCACCCCCAGAGTCCGCCGTGTCCCCGGCAGCGTCAGATCAAGCGCACCAGCCATTTGAATTTGCACACCATTGGCATCGGCACTAACTAATGCTTCAATCTGGTGTTTCAACTCATTGAAGCGAATGCCTAGCGGTTTTCGCGCCTCAGCCGGTGCCGTTTTAAGCCAGGCCTCACTTACCAGTTTTAGCCGCCCCTGCTTACGGCCAAACCAGCGCAGACGAAAATCTTCCGCAGACATTTTCTCCGCTTCAGACTTGGCCTCACCTGCCAGAGCAGAGAATGCCTGCTTCAGCGAAGTTTCATCATAGGTTTGTAATTGTGGAATGGATTCGTTCATGCCAATCAGAAGGATAAATGAATTGTGCGTTCAAAACAGAAAAGGCACAGCCCGAAAGCCATGCCTTGTCTACAATAGCTGCCTTCTCTTACGCAGCCGCTTTGGCAGACTTGGCCTTGGCAATCGCGTCCTTCGCCTGTGCCACCAGCGATGTGAACCCTGCCGCATCATGCACCGCGATATCGGCCAGCACCTTGCGGTCCAGCTCAATATCGGCCAGCTTTAGGCCGTGGATAAACTGCGAATAGCTCAGTCCGTTGGCCACTGCTGCCGCGCCCACGCGCACAATCCACAGGCTACGGAACTGGCGCTTCTTCTGCTTGCGTCCGGTATAGGCAAACTTTAGTCCGCGCTCAACCGCTTCCTGTGCTGCCTGGTACAGTTTCGATTTAGTGAGGAAATATCCGCTAGCGCGCTTAAGGATCTTCTTGCGGCGGTCACTGCGTTTCGTACTCCGTTTTACACGGGGCATGGTAGTTCTCCTTTTCGTGGTTCGTTTCGCGGCTGGTGGCAAGGGGCATGAGATTTATTGATTCAGGCCGACCACTTCACTCGCGTGTTGCCTCCCTTACGCCTCAGGCGTAGGGAATCATCCGCAGCACTTTGTCCAAATCGCCGTCCGACACCATTGCGGAGGTCTTTAGCCTACGCTTGACGTTGGTGGACTTCGAAGTCAGAATATGGCGCATCTTCGTCTGGCCGCGCTTTACTTTGCCGCTGCCAGTCTTCTTGAAGCGCTTGGCTGCGCCCTTGTGTGTCTTCATTTTGGGCATTTTCGTTCCTTATAACCAACAGATATGCTGCCTGAAATGCAACTTAGTACAGCGTTTTTCAGTATATCGTGAAATCGCGCCCAAGCGCCAGCCGAGTAGAATAATTGTAGATGGCAACTCCCGCTCAGAACGACGCTTTGGATTTAGTCCAAATCGATCTATCACCCCGCGTGCGTGGCCCAAAGCCTGAATGGCTAAAGGCACGGGCACCGATGGGAGAGACCTTTCATACGTTAAAAAAGCTGGCGCGCGAGCTAAATCTCCATACAGTATGCGAATCTGCGCAGTGCCCCAACATTGGGGAGTGCTGGAATCAGCGTTCTGCTACGTTCATGATGCTTGGGAATCTTTGTACGCGCCGATGCGGATTTTGTGCTGTTCCAAAGGGAAAACCCGCGCCAATTGACCACTCTGAGCCGGTGCGAGTGGCTGAAGCGGTAGCACGGTTGGGGCTGCAACATGCTGTAATCACTAGCGTTAACCGCGATGATGACAACCTTGGGGCGGCGCGGGCCTTTGTTGCAGTGATTGAGGAGATTCGGAAGCAGACCGCTAAGTCATGCAGAATAGAGGTACTTACGCCAGATTTTCAGGGGAATGAAGAGGCGATTCGCATGGTGGTTGGGGCGAAACCGGAGATATTAAATCACAATATTGAGACGGTGCCGAGGCTGTATCCTGTGGCCAAATCCGGGGGCCGTTACGAGCGCAGTTTAAGGTTTCTTGAGGTGGCTAAGTCATTGAATCCAGAACAGGTTACGAAGACTGGAATCATTGTAGGAATGGGCGAGGAAATGCATGAATTGCTGGCTGTTTTCCGCGATTTAGCGGAGCG
>Ga0116230_10002424_pt1 | contig 17952 bp, 11 predicted proteins | sample S1TSphfallax_3_FD_88678 | JGI IMG/M metagenome (GOLD analysis project Ga0116230, IMG submission 88678) | Host-associated microbial communities from peat moss isolated from Minnesota, USA - S1T2_Fd - Sphagnum fallax MG | ecosystem: Host-associated > Plants > Peat moss > Unclassified | place...
ACGCACCGGGCATCGACAGCCATGCAGGCGGACCACATCGTCGTGCTCGAACGAGGGCGGATCGTTGAAGAGGGGACGCACGCAGCGTTGCTCGAAAGCGGAAGGCGCTACGCGGCGCTTTCGCGGCTGCAAAACCTGGAACGCGAATTGGAGGCCATGTGAGCGGCGAGAATGAGCGCGTGCAAGCGAAGCCGAACGGCGGATCGCAACAGCGGAGCGACGGCGTCGAGGATATCTCGGCGAGGATCGCGGACTGGAGTCTGCTGTACCGGCTGCTGGGGCTGCTTTGGCCGTATAGAGTCAGGGTGCTGTTTTCGCTGGCCGGATCGCTTGCGGCGACGTGTCTGCAAATCCTCAATCCGCTGATCCTTTCGATCGCCATCGATACATACTTTCTGAAGCATGCGGCGACGAATCGCTGGTTGCTGCGGGTGCTCCCGGCGGACCCGGCAAAGGGAGTCATGCTGCTCTCCGGCTGTTTCCTGCTGGGCCTGTTCCTTTCGCTGGTCACCGAGAGTTCGCAAAACTACCTGGCGCTTTGGACCGGGCAACTGGCGATGGCGGACCTGCGCAGGCAGCTGGTCGGGATTCTGCAGCGGCTCCCGATCAACTTCTACGACGTCACTCCCGTAGGCCGCCTGGTGACGCGGCTGACGACCGATGTCGAGGCGCTGAGCGACCTGTTTTCGAATGGAATCGTGTCGATCCTGGCGAATGTCTTGATGACGTTTGTCTTTCTGGGCGGCATGGTGACCCTGAACGCGCGCATGACGCTGGTGCTGGCTGCGGTCTTACCGTTCTTCATCGCGCTGACGATTATCTTCCGCCGCATGGTGACGCGCAGCCAGCAGAGGGTGCGGGTGCTCATTGCGCGGATCAATTCCTTCATCGCCGAGCACGTGAATGGCATCTCCATCGTGCAGCTGTTCAATCGGGAGGCGGCGAGTCTTGCGGTGTTCGACGACGTCAACCGCGAGCACAGGGACGCAGGTAAGGAGTGGGTGGAGGCGAATGCCTGGTTTCTGCCTTCGATTGAACTGCTGGGCACCATCTCTCAAGGCGGGTTGTTGGTCATGGGATCGTACCTGCTGGCGGGCCGCCACTTGACGATCGGGACGCTGGTGGCATTCCTGCAGTATGGGAGCCGGTTTCTGCGGCCCATCCAGGAGATCAGCGAGCGCTACGGCATCTTGCAGACAAGCATCGTCTCGGCCGAGAAGGTCTTCGCGGTGCTCGATACGGAGATCCCGCCGTTTCAGGACGGGCATCTTACGGTGCCGGATGGAGCCGCGACGATCGAGTTCGACCACGTCTGGTTCGCGTACAAGAACGACACCTGGGTTCTGCGCGATGTGAGCTTTCGCGTCGAGCCCGGACAGATGCTCGCGATCGTCGGCCATACGGGCGCAGGCAAGACCACGCTGAGCAACCTGTTGCTGCGATTCTACGAGCCCACAAGGGGGACCATTCGCATCGGCGGCGTGGATATTCGCGAGCTGCGGCTTGGCGACTTGCGGCGGCAGTTCGGTGTCGTGCTGCAGGACGCCTATCTCCGCGAAGGCTCCATTCTGGACAACGTGCGGTTTGGCGACGAGCAGTTGGACGATGAGGCGGTGCTGCGGGCGGTTCGCACCATCGGGCTCGACGCGATGGTGGAGCAGCTGCCAGAGGGGCTCGGTACGTGGGTGCAGGAACGCGGGGACAATCTCTCATCGGGGCAGAAGCAGCTCGTTGCGTTTGCGCGGGCATTGGCGCATGAACCGAAGTATCTGCTGCTCGATGAGGCGACTTCGAACATCGACCTGCGCACCGAGGCGCGCTTGCGGCAGGCGCTCGATCCGCTGCTCGCGGGGAGGACGTCGGTGGTGATTGCGCATCGCCTCTCGACGATTCTGGCCGCCGACAAAATTTTGGTAATGCACCGGGGCCAAATCGCAGAAGAAGGCAATCATGATGAACTGATGGCGCTCCGAGGTCTTTACTGGCGGCTGCATCAGATTCAACTTGGCGCAAGCCGGCAGCCGGGAGTCGCAGAGGAAACTCTCCCGGCCATTCTTCATGACGAACAACCTATTCGCGCATAGAGCGAGGCTATGACGGAAAAGATGAGCGAAGAAGTGGCGATGCGGCGTTATGCGCTTTATTTTGCTCCAGCGGCAGGAACTCCGTTGGATCGATTCGGGCGCGAATGGCTTGGAAGGGATGCGCGCAGCGGCGATCCGGTCGAACCGGAGTTGCCGCCGGAGATCAGCCGCGAGAGTTGGTTGAAAGCAACGGAAGCGCCGCGCCGCTATGGTTTTCACGCGACGTTGAAGCCGCCGTTCCGCCTCGCGGAGGGCAAGACGCTGGGTGAGCTTCAAGTCGCGCTCGAAGGATTTGTCCAAGGCCGCAAGCCATTCACGTTGCCGCTCCTGAAGGTGGGCAGGCTGGGCCGTTTTCTCGCTCTGATTCTGTCCGAGCCCTCGTCCGAGTTGCACCATCTGGCGGCGGAATGCGTGACCCTCTTCGACCACTTTCGCCCAACGCCCGAGCCTGACGACATCGACCGTCGCATGAGTTCGGCGCACACGCCCGAGGAGCGGGAGAATCTGCTGCGCTGGGGATATCCCTACGTGCTCGATACGTGGAAGTTTCATATGACGCTGACTGGCTCGCTCCAACAAGAGCAGTTAGACATCTTCGAGCCGCACCTGCGCGAGCGCTGCCGCGCCGTTTGCGCGGAGCCGCTACCCTGCGACGCGGTCTATCTTTTTGAGGAGCCCGCGCCCAACTCGGCCTTTCGGCTCATCGGGAGCTATCCACTTTGCTCGCGCTGAAGGCAGAGAGCTGCTGGAAGGAGGCGGATCTGCGCGGAGCCTATCCCGCGGAGATCTCGACTGAGCTGTTTGAGCGAATTGGCGGCGCTCTGGGAACCAGGCTCGGCCCCCAGGCCCGGGTGATGATCGCTGGGGATTTCCGGCTGAGTACACCTTCGTTGAAGGACGCGCTTGCAAGGGGGCTATTAGCCACAGGCGCGCAGGTGCTCGATGCAGGGCAGATCCCGACGCCGGTCGCCTACTTTGCCGCGAACCGGCATGAGCAGGACGCGCTGCTGATCGTAACCGCTTCGCACAACCCTCCGGGAGACAATGGGCTGAAGTTGCTGCTCGGTGGACGACCGCCCAGCGCGGCGGATATGTCCGCTCTTCGGGAACTCAGCGGACGGGGCGAGTTTCGTATAGGTCTGGGAAGCCTCATGCCGATTCGGCCTCTACCGGCCTATGAACGGTTCATGATCGAGCGATGGCGGCACATTGATCCGGAGTTCCTGCCGGAGCTGGTCGTCGACGCGGGCAACGGAGCCTGGTCTGAGATTGCGCCCCGGGTTCTTTCGGCTTTGAACTTCAAAGTGCGTTGCCTCTCGTGCCAGATCGACGGGAGCTTTCCCGACCGGCCGTCGGACTGTTCGCGGCCGGCGAATTTGCGACGGCTGCGCGAGCTGGTGGGTTCGCTCGACCATGCCGTGGGCATCGCGTGGGATGGGGATGGCGATCGCGTTGCGGCCGTTGATGGCGAAGGCAATGCGGTCTCGGCCGACGCGCTGTCGATCCTGATGGCGCGGGAGCTTTTTCTGCCCAGGGGATTCGGGGAGGCGCGGCCCGCGAGCGACGCAGTGGTGATCGACGGGAAGCTGGCGTCGGTCGTGCAACGCGAGGTGGAGCGGTTGGGGGGCGAGGCGCTGCTCGAACGGACCGGCCATGCGTTCATGCGGACGCGCATGATTGCCACGGGCGCTCGCCTGGGCCTTGACGCGTGCGGGCACTTCTTCTTCGGGGAGCTGCATGGCGCGGACGACGGGCTCTTCGCCGCGATGACGCTGCTCGACTGCCTGCAACGGTCGCCATTGCCGCTGAAGGAGCTGGTGAAGGCGCTGCCGCCGAGTTACGGCAGCCCGGAGCTGCGGATTCCGCTGGAACTCATCTCGTTCGCGAAGGCCGCAGCCGCGCTGCTCGACGGTTTTCCCGAGGCAAAGGTGGGGCGGATGGACGGAATTCGCCTGGCACTGCCGAACGGGATCGTGCTGCTGCGCGAGTCCGGAACCGAAGCGAAGCTGTCGCTGCGCATCGAAGGTGTGACGGCCGATTCGTATGCCCAGATTCTCGAGCGCTCCATGAGTTTGCTGCCGGATGCCGAGGCGACGATTCAGGCGCAATTGCAGGAGCATCGAGAAGGCTGAGCTGACGTGTGCTGGTTCGGTCGCCTGGCGGTTTGATCGCTCTATGCGACGCGCAGACCGTCGCGCCAGACGGTCGTGACGACTGGCATTTCGTCCACCAGGCGAACGCGGATAAGGTCGGCACGCCTGCCTGGGGAGATGGCCCCGCGGTCGTCGAGCGAGACCAGCTTCGCCGGGTTCGCGGTCACGGTGGCGATGGCTTGCGGCAGCGGCAGCCCGACCTTGGTGTGGAGCAGGAACGCTCCGTGCAGGAGGCTGGAGGGTGCGTAGTCGGACGAGAGGACGTCCACCAGTCCGGCCTTCGCGAGTTCAGCGACCGAAACGTTCCCCGAGTGGGAACGGCCCAGAACCAGGTTAGGACCGCCGGCGACGATTTGCATGCCGCGCTCGCGAGCGGCTCGGGCGGCCACGAAGGTGGTGGGAAATTCGGAGATGGCGATGCCTTCGGCGTGCGCCTCCTCGACGTGTTCCAGAGTAGTGTCGTCGTGGCTCGCGAGCGCGATTCCGCGTCCGCCAAGCAGCGAAAGCAGATGACGGCGGTTGGGACCGTGGTTCGCGTCGTGTGCTTTGCGATAGGCCTCAAGTTGGAGTTCGAGGGCTTCGCGCGAGCGCCCGGTGCGCCGCATCTCCTCCTTGAAGAAGTTCTCGACGTCGGGCACCTGGCGCTGCCCTGGCGTGTGATCCATCAAGGAGACGAGCCGGAGGTCTGGGTGCCTGTGCAGACGTTCGAACATCGAGGGCAAATCCGCATTGTTGAGTTCGGCGCGCAGGTGAAGGAGATGATTGACGCGGAACAGGTCGCGATGGGTGGGGTTGAAGAGGAGCTCGATCACCTCCTCGACCTTGGCGATGTCGCGGACGCCGCCTCCGTCGGTGCCAACGCAGAGCGAGTCGAGTACGGTCGTGATGCCCGCGGTCGCAAGCTGCGCATCGTGGGAGATCAGCGCCGCCATCACCGGCCACGCGGCGCTCTGTCGCGGCAGGAGATGGCGTTCCAGATTGTCCGTGTGAATATCAATCAATCCGGGCAGCAGATAGTCGCCCCCCAGGTCGATGGCCCCGGCTGGCGCCGCCGAGCTCGATGCAAGCTCGTGAATGACTCCGTCGCGGACGTGAAGTGAGCCACGGACGACCGCGTCCGGGGTGATCATGCGTGCGTTGGAGAAGACGATTTCATGGTTCATGGCTGATATCCGCTATTCCATGCGAGTGAGGTCAAGAAATGATGAAGGGACCGCGGCTGGTTGGCCGCGGTCCCTGGCGAGCTTCAGCTTAGAAGGTAAATCGCGCGCTGAGTTGGCCTTCGCGCGGCGCGTTGGTCTGGCTGGTGGACTTGTTGCCGAAGCTGGAGCTGTTGATGTTGACGTTCGGCTCGTTGAAGACCACGGCGTTGGTGGCGTTGAGCGCCTCGAAGCGAAAGAGAAGCCCGTAACGCTCGTGAAAGCGGGTCTGCTTCTGCAGAAAGACGTCGAGGTTCTGGTAGTTCGGGTAGCGAACGTTGGGGAGCCAACGCGGCGCGTTGCCGAACTCATACGCGGGTGTCGCGACGAATGCCGCTGGGTTGAAAGCCTGCATTGTAGTTGTTGGTTTGAGGCTGACTCCCGCGGCCACGGTTGGGCGCAGAACCGCGCTGCCCACCAGCGAAGTTGCTGTCTGAGTCAATTGGACGGGAAGGCCGGTGTCGAACTTGTAGGCATTCCCGAGCTGCCAGCCTCCTGCGAAGGCAGCGGCCAAGCCAGAGTTGAGCCATGGCTTGGCGTGGCCGAAAGGGAACTCATAGATGGTGTTTTCCGTGAAGACATGGGTGGAATCCTGCTCTGAGATGGAGCGTTCGCATGGCAGGCATCCGTTATCCTGAATGCTGGCGGTGCTGCTGGCGTCGCCGCTTTGGTCGATCGCCTTGGAGTAGGTGTAGCCGATCAGCACCGAAAGACCATTGGCTTGGCGATGCTGCAGCGTGACCTGAAGGGCGCGGTACGTCGAGTGCGCCCAGCCCACATCGATCGGTTCAAACTTGGTGAATTGCGGGTACGCTTTCAACAGGTTGCCTTCAGGTGTCGTTGCCTGGGAGAGCGCGGAGCTGGTGTCGGTGATGACCTTGTAGAAGGGGTTCGCGACGCTGGTGGAGAGCGGCGCGCAGGTCTTTCCGGTGCCGTCGGCAGCGTGGCACTCGGCGAGATCGGCGTCGGTCAATTGGTTCCACTGGAAGGCAGTGCGCAGGCGGACGCCTTCGTTGTTCACATAGCCAACCGTGGCAACAAAGTGGCGCAGGAACTCGCGTTGGACGTCGAGCGTGAAGATCTCCTGGTACGGGCCGGTCTGCTTACGAAGATCGCCTTCAACAGCCTGGCCGAGCTCGATGCTGGCCGGTCCGCTGCCGACGTTGTTACCGGGCAGAGGGCTCGGGTTGTCGCCATATGGAGCCGGCGGAGCACCGCCCGCCGCGTAGAACGGATTCGCCAACGTGTAGTAGCCGGGCGAGCCGGTGCTGCTTCCGGGAACGATTTCAACCGTTGAACCGACAGTCTGCGAACTCACGGAGGTCGAAACACGTGCCGATCCGCCGAGTTCCGAATAGGAAGCTTCGGCCGCTTGCGGGTGGCGGAAGATACCGAAGCCCGCGTGAACCACGGTCTTGTCGTTCAACTCATAGGCAAGTCCGAGTCGTGGCTCGATGTGCAGCAAATTCGGCTTCTGCTCGTTGCGCGCCGGGATGCTGACGCCAGGAATGCCGATGCCCCCGACCAGGTTGGGGAGTCCCGCGGCACCTGCGATCGGCGACGCAACGTTGGGGTCGAGATAGTCAAGGAGGTTGCCGTCGGTTACCCAGCTTCCGACGATGCCGTAGCGGATTCCGTAGGTTGCCGTGAGCTTCCGTGTGACCTTCCAGGTGTCTTCCCCATACCAGGCGTAAACCATGTCGCGCTCGGTAACCAGTGGCGCGTATCCGCTGGTGATGGGTGTAAATCCGAGTTCAATCTCGGCGATCGGATTACCGTTGCTCTCAGAGGTGGTTGGCGCGGGGCCGCCGGTGAGCGCCTCGCCGCCGGTCAGCGTGATGCCCTGAGGATCGAAATGCTGCACAAAGTAGCGGCGGAGGTCGGTGCCGAACTTGAAGGTGTGCCGACCTTTCAGCCAGGTCAAGTCAGCCTGGTACTGATAGACGGAGGACTTGTTGGTCTCCTGCGGCTCCGTGTTGCCGATTGCACCGAGGAAGCCGGACACTGCCGCGATCTGCGGAGTAAAGACGTCGGTGCGGCCCGGCGCGGCGGCTGCGTTGAACCCGAAGTAGCTGCTCGGCGACAGCGGATCGGTTGAGGCCCGATTCGATTCGCTATGGCCCCAAGAGCCGTGGTGGGTGAAGATGAGGTTGTCCTTGATGGTCCAGGTATGGCTGACCAGTGCGTGGATGCCGGGGATGCGGTCGTTTGAGTTCGTGGGCTCCTGATTGTTGCCGTAGTCGTTGGGGTTGAAGATCTTGTTGCTGAAGTGGTCGAAGTGGCCGAAGATGCTGTGTTTCGCGTTGAACTGGTGATCGAGGCGCACGTCGTAGCTGTTGTCGGTATCCCCTTCGGTGGCGTTCGAAAAGTAGTTCGCGGCACCGTTCGAAGCTTGATAGTACCCAGCGGTGGGCGATGGATAAAGCTGCATCAACTTCAAGCCAACGGGGTCGAGGCGGTTAGCCGGGATGATGTTGTTGGGAAACTGGGCGCGTTGTCCTGCGACGATCTTGGTTGGGTCGTAGACCACCAACTTGGAGGTGGGGTACTGATTCGCATTCGAGGCCGCGGAAAAGTCGCCCCCCGGAAGCCCGTTGCGGCCCGCCATCGCATCGGTTGGAACGAAAGCCGAAAATCCGCCGGCCGGCTCGTAGGTGTCGCGCAGGCCTTCGTAAGAGAAGAAGAAAAAGGTCTTGCCATGGCCGTTGTAGAGCCTGGGAATCACGACCGGGCCGCCGAGTTGGCCGCCAAACTGGTTGCGCAGCAGGTTGGGCTTGGCCTCGTGCGCTGCGTTCGCGTTGTAGCCGTTGGCGTCGAGCGCCTGGTTGCGGAAGTACTCCCACAGACCCCCGTGGAGGTGGTCGGTGCCGGACTTGATCGACATGTTGACGATCCCGCCGCTGGTGTTGCCATACTCCGGCGCGTAGGCCGTCGTGAGCACCCGGAATTCGGAGGTCGCATCCACGCCCGGAATGCCGGCGGCCTGGTTGTTATAGGAGACCATGTCGGCACCTCCGTCGATCAGGAGGTCAGTCGTCTCGTACTTCGATCCGTTGATGCGGAACTGGTTCGTAGTGCTCTCGGTGGTGTTGTTGGTTCCTGAGGTGCTGGTGTCGTTTTGGGTGACGCCGACCGTGGCCGCGATGAGTTGGAGCGGATTGCGCGGGTCCAGGGGAAGATTGGCGACGAACGAAGGTTCGAGCAAGGTGCTGCGATCCGCGTTCTCAAGCTGCAGTTCGGGCGGCGTGGCGCTCACATCGACGACTTCGCCCACTGACCCGACGGAAAGCGAAGCGTTGATCGCACGCTGTTCGCCGATCTCGAGGGTGACGCCGTCCTGCTGCCACTTCTGGAAGTTGGGCGCCGTGATCTCGACGCGATAATGTCCAGGCGTTGCGGGCGGAAGGATGAAATTGCCGTCGGCGGAGCTAAGAGTCTTGGAAGAGATGCCGGTATCGGTATTGATCAGGGTGACCGTGGCTCCGGCGACGGTTGCGCCCGAGGAGTCGACTACCCGGCCGGTGACGCCGGCACTCTGTGCGAGGAGCGGTCCGGAGGCGCCAGCCAGGAGGGAGAGGAGCGTCATACGGCGAAGGGTGCGCATGGGTGTCTTCCTTTCGTTGTTCGGGACGATTGACCAGCGGCACTTGCAACGTCCGCCGCCGTGCGGGAACTCTGTTTTTGAGCGTGCGTCTCCCGTTCGCCGTGCGTGCCGAAGCATCGCACACGAATGAGGGCAACGGGCTTTCGCCGCGCACGTTCCACTCGGAGTGCGCCAGGCCTGAATCCACCAGGAAACAGGCTTACGCTACCCGCCGATTGTTGCAGCGGCGTGACCGTTCGATAAATTGTGCTTGTACGAAGTACACGAGGCCGGGCTTTTTTTTCTTCGAATCGTCACCCTTCGATCTCCAGCGTGGCCGATGCTGGAGGAGCGAGGCTGGGCCGCCCGAAGCACGATGCAGCCCCTGAAGGAGACGCGATGCCGCAACTCGACGTGATGACATGCAACGTGAGGCAGATGGACGGGGAAGACGGAGAGCAGTCCTGGGAGCATCGCAAGCATGTGTTGGTTGAGACCATCGCCCTGCACCTTCCCGCCATCGTCGGCACTCAGGAGACCTGGGACGGGCAGACGCAATATATTCTGGAGCGCCTCCCGAGCTACCGTGCATTCGGGCAAGGCCGCTTCGGCGACGCGCGCGACAAGCACAACAAAGTCTTCTATGACGCGGAGAAACTAAAACTGCTCGAAAGCGGAGAAATCTGGATCTCAACAACGCCGGAGATAGCCGGAAGCAGTAGCTGGGGAATCCCCAGCCCGCGGATGATTACGTGGGGACGGCTCAGAATGAGGGAGCACGCGTTCGAACTGATGTTGTTGAACACGCATTTTCCCTACGGACGCGGAGCGGACGAGGCGCGGCGGCAGACCGCACGTCTGATTCGCGAGAAGATCGCAGGATTGCCGGCTGGATTGCCAATTGTCATGACGGGTGACTTCAACGCCCGGGCTGGAGGCGAGATTCACGAGACGCTCAAGCGCGACCTGGTGGACGCCTGGGAGACCGCCGAAACGCAGCGCGGACCGGAGGGAACGGTGCATGGATTCGGAAAATTCAACGAAGGTGGAAGGATCGACTGGATTCTCCATCGTCACGCCGAGAGGGTTCTCTGGGCCGAAACGGTCACGCACACGGCCGATGGCTTGTTTCCGTCCGATCATTACCCTGTCGTCGCTCGCCTGGGATTTGCTCCGGATTCTGCGGCCGACGAATAGGCAATCCCAAGCCGGGTCGAGTATGGATGATCTTGATACGCATGCGAACGGACGGGTCGTTTGCGGTTTGGCGTGTTGCAATTCTGTTACGATCAAAGGCGTTGTTTGGCTTGCTGCGGCGTGCTCCGCAAGTGTCGCTCTCTGGAAACCCGCACGATGCTTCGCGCGACCTGATTCGGTATGTATGCGTTCTACTCGGATTCAGGTTCGAGGGCAAGACGCGAGCTCCAACATAACGCTTCGCGCCGAGGCCGGCGGAGCGGGGTGTATGAGATCCCTGAGAATGCCGCTTTACCGCGAGTGCTCGCGATAGCAGAGAAGGATTTGGAACGATGGCGATCATGCAAAGCGAAACGGCTCCTGTTCGTGCTTTGGAACCTGAAACGGCCCCCGCGGCACCCCGGCTTTATATCGTCCGGCGGATGCGCCGCGCATTTCTCTCCATGTGCCGCTGCGGCGACACACTATTTAGCCCGTACGGGGTGACAACCGATCAGTATGCTCTCATCCGCGCGGTGCAGCGCGAGCCGGGAATTCGGCAGGCCGACCTCGGTTCCGTGATCTTCGCGGAGCCGAACACCGTAACCGCGATGGTGACACTGCTGGAGAAACGCGGAATCTTGCGGCGTAAACCGTCGCCGACGGATCGACGCGCAAAGCTGATCTACCTGACCGCTCGCGGCGAGATGGTCATGCAGCGGCTCGCCCAGGATTGGGCGCCTATGCGCAAGATCCTCATCGAATGCTTCTCCAAGCCAGGAGGGATCCAGGCTTTGGAGATCATGGACGAGATCTACGAGCGGATGAAGCTTGAACGGGAGAAGCTGCTGCAGGGCGCGCCTTCAGGAGTCGCGAACCCGGAGGCAAGCTCCCTGGGGCAGAATCAAGCGGGCTTCGCAGCATCCGCTAGCGAGGATTGAGCGATGGAGATCGTCGTGGAGCGCGTTGAGCCGCGTCACGCCATTCTCTACAAAGATACAAGGCTTCGGGCGCTCCAGGATTCGCCCTGGGCTTATGGCTCGACCTACGCGCGCGAGTCGCAGTTTCCCGAGGAGGAGTGGATGCGGCGGTCGTCTCATGGAAGCGGCGCTGGTCCGGCGCTTTTCCTCGCCTTCGATGGACCGAATCCCTGCGGGATGGCCGGGATTGTTCCAGATACCGTCGATTTCGCGAGAGCCAGTGTAGTCTCAGTCTGGACGGCTCCTTCGCACCGGCGGAGAGGCGTTGCGTGCCGTTTGTTTCGGGAACTCGCGGCGTGGGCCCATGCACGGGGGATCGCTACGCTGTATCTCACGGCGACCTCAGACAACGCGGTCGCGATCGCTTGCTACCAGAGGATGGGATTCCGCCTGACCGGGAGAACCGAACCGTACCCGAACGATCCGGCGAGGCTCGAGTCCGAGATGTACGCGGAGATCGATAGCCTGAAGTTTGCCTGCTCCTGAGGGCATTGCCGAATCGGCCATGAGACTGTTTCACTTCAGTGAAGATCCGTCGATCGAGAGATTCGTGCCGCGTTCCGTGCGCGTTCCATCCGAGCGCCCACCCGGACGGGAGTGGTTGAATGGGCCGCTCGTCTGGGCCATCGAGGATGCATATCAGGCCATGTATCTCTTTCCGCGGGAGTGTCCGCGCGTCTTGTATTGGCCGACTGCTGCCACGACGGACGCGGACCGCGACCGCTGGTGGGGGCATAGGACGGCGCGGTTCGTGGCCGCGGTTGAGTGGGCGTGGGTCGACCGGCTCGCGACCGGCAGCCTGATGCGATACGAGATGCCCGCCAGCTCGTTTGTCGATCTGGAAGACGCCGGAATGTGGGTGTCGGCGTCGGTTGTCACTCCGGTGGCCGTCGAAAGGGTTGCAAACCTGCCGAGGGCGCTGCGCGAGCAAGGCGTCGAACTGCTCGTGGTGGAGCGGCTGAGCGAACTCCCCGAGTTGCGGAAGACGACGCTGCACGTAAGCAGCATTCGGATGCGCAACGCCCAAAGATAAAGTGCAAACTGCCGAATCGATGGCAGGAGCTCTGGCGGAGGCGGGGATGCTTGCGATCAGCGACGCACCTTCCGACCCATGTCGTTCGTGTGCGATGTAATTAACGCAAGCGTTACCCCGCAGAAACAATCGCCCGTTACCCTCCACCTGTCGCTCTCGCTTCGGGAGCGATTTCCTCAATTTCATAGGCCAATTGACCCGGGAAACAGGGCCGCGCCCCAGTGCGCCGCAAGACGACTTTCCGATGCGGACCGCGTGTCGGGAACCTCCCCTGCCTCGATCGAACGCCGCATGCGCCGTGAAGCGCGGATGTGAGGTCGGAGCCTGAACTCAACGATCCGGTATTTCCCTGCCTTACGAGGAGGTTTTCATGTTTGCACGAGAAGAATTTGGACCACGATTGGCTCCCGCCCTCTGCCGCGACAGACACCATTCCTTGCTCGGGAAGGCGGCGACGAATTGGCTCAGCGCTGTGTTGCTGCTGTTGATGGCACCGTGCGCCTACGCCCAGATCGAAACCGGGCGGCTTCTAGGAACGGTGAAGGACAGCACCGGTGCGATCGTCCCTCACGCAACTGTTGTTCTCACACGAAACAATACCTTGGTGCCGACCACCGTCTTCAGCACGCCGACGGGAACGTATGTCTTCGAAGCCCAATCGCCGGGAACGTACACGCTGCAGGCAAGCGCCCCAGGCTTCAAACTCTTCAAGATTGACGGTGTCGAGATTCACGTGCAGCAGAATGCAACGATCGACATCGCCTTGTCGCCTGGACCGGTAACGGAGGAAGTGGAAGTGACCGCCGCCGCTCCGCTGCTGCAGGCTGAAGACGCTTCGCTGGGCCAAACGATCGGAACCCGGAGCATCAACGACATGCCGCTGAACGGACGAAACTGGGTTTCACTCTCGGAACTGGCGGCGGGCGTTTCGACCTCCGCGGGCGGCAACTCAACCAGCGCGTTTTTCACGGTGAACGGGATCAATTACCACCAGAATGATATCCGGCTGAACGGCATCGACGACAATGTCGAGATCTACGCCGACAGCCAGATTTCGACGAACGCGTCGATCACCCCGCCCCCCGACGCGATTCAGGAGTTCAAGCTGGAGAACGCTGATTTCAGCGCCGAGTTCGGCCACTCGACCGCGGGAATCGTCAACGCGGTCACCAAATCGGGTGGAAACGCGTTCCATGGCGACATCTGGGAGTACCTGCGCAATGAAGATCTGGACGCCAACGACTACTTCAACGACCAGACCGGCAAGGTTAAGCCGGAGTACCGCGAAAATCAATACGGTGGAACTCTCGGCGGCCCAGTCTGGATTCCAAAGTTGTACAACGGCAAAGATAAGACGTTCTTCTTCTTCGACTACCAGGGAACCCGGATCATTCAACCCTCCAACGTCTTCAGCACCGTTCCGACGGCGCTGATGGCCAGCAGCGGGTACACCAACCTCGAAGACCTCATCACCTACAACACTGGCACCCGGTCCGACGGACTGAAACGGACATTTCCGCTGGGTACGGTCTTCGATCCTGCAACGACGCGCAGCGTGGCTGCCGGGGCCATCGACCCGGTCTCAGGTCTGCGCAATACCGGGAGTGCCGCGGTGACGGTGAGGGATCCCTTCTTTACCGGGCCGAGCTTAGTGGGAATCACCAATTTCACGCCGCTCGCCGCGCAGTTGAACCAGCTTCCCGCCAGCCGTCTCGATCCGAATGCGGTGAAGTTGCTCGGCGTCTATCCCGCTCCGACGCTTGCGGGATTTGCGAACAACTACTACCAGTCCGCGCGCACGACCCAAACCATCAACCAGGTCGATAGCCGATTCGACGAGACGCTTACGCCGAAAGACAACTTCTTTGTGGTGTATTCGTGGGCCCATTTCATGGTGTACACCCCTGGAAGCCTGCCCGGAATTGCGAATGGCCAGGGATCGGGCTACGGCACCAAGGACAGTCCCCACTATGAGATCGCGGGAGGCTACACCCACGCCTTCTCGCCAACGTTGACCAACGATTTTCACTACGGCTATCTCCACAATATCGACAATGGGTTGCCGATCGGCGACGACACGCTCGGCATTCCGGAGCAGTTCGGAATTGCAGGAATCCCGCAGGTCGCGGGCAACGGCGGTTTGCCGGCGATCGACATCGGCGGACTGTCCAACATCGGGATCGCGACCTACGACCCCACAATCCGCACGATCACGACCAGCGAATTCTCCGACAACGTGACGAAGATTTATCGCAGCCATGCCTTCAAGACCGGCTATTTGATCGACTTAATCGATGCGCCGATCACCCAGGCCCAGTATCCAAAAGGCTTCTTCAATTACACGGGCCAGTTCACTTCCTTTCCCAACGCATCGTCCGGGGTAACCGGGATCGCGGACCTCTTGCTTACGCCAACCGCTTCGACGGTGGGCGGACCCAACAACGTAGGAGGCGTCACCACGTACGGCGGCTCCAACTATGCGGTCGTTGACGACAAGCGCAACTACATGGGCGCCTACATCCAGGATGATTGGAAGGCGACGCCGACGCTGACCTTCAATCTTGGACTGCGCTGGGATCTAACCACGCCGTACTGGGAAGGAAGCGGCCATCAGGCCAACTTCCAAGCAGCGGGCGGTAACGGCCCGACTGGAACGTACTATCTGCCGGAAGCAACCTGCAACACCCCGCGCTCGGCGTCCTTCAATTCGCTTGCGGCTAAGGATGGCATCGCGATCGCATGCATTGCGGGCCTCAAGCTGGGCACGGTTCCACACGACAGCTTCGCTCCCCGGGTTGGATTTGCTTATCGAGTGACTCCCAACTTCGTGGTGCGCGGCGGCTATGGCATCGCCTACGGCAACCTGGACAGCATCGGCTTTGGCGGCACGCTGGGCCAGAACTATCCCTTTCTCTACACCGTCTCGGCGACCGCGCCCAACTCGAACAGTCCTCTCGTTCTCTCCAACGGCCAGACCGTGACGATGGAGAACGCGCTGCTGGCGACCAATCTGACGGACGCTTCTCAGCTCAACCCAGCGACAAACGTCATCCTGAATGGCCGGCAGTTCAACTTTCAGGAGCCTTATACCGAAACATTCAACCTGACAATGCAATATCAGTTCAGCAAGAACGACTCCATCCAGCTGGGTTATGTCGGGACGCTCGGCCGTCATCTTGACACGCCAAGCGCGGCCAACACGGAATCGCAGATCGTCCCGCCGGGCGCCAGCTACGCTGCGTATGTTCCGTTTCCCGATTTCTCGCCCAACTCGGAAGACGAGACCACGAACGCCGCCAGTAACTACAACTCGATGCAACTGGTGTATAACCGGAGACTTTCTCATGGTCTCCAGGTGCTGGCCAACTATACGTTTGCCAAGTGCCTGACGGACCAGATCGTCTTTGGCGGAACGCTGCCGCTTTACCGCGCCGAGTATCTACCGGGGTTCGGAGTCGGCGCGGATTATCAACTTTGCCCAACCGATGTCGCGCAGGTCGTTCATGCCTCCGGCATGTATGAACTTCCGGTCGGGAAGGGAAGGCAATTCATCGCCGGGGCAAATCCGCTGGTGCAAGGCCTGGTGGGTGGCTGGGCGTTCAACTTTATCTTCACCCACCAGACGGGGCAGCCGTTCACGGTTCCGTGTCCAACCAAGACAACCGCGTTCTTCGGTTGCAATGCCAACCTGGTGCCTGGTGTCAACAAGTACGCGGGGCCGCACAACCAGCAGCAATGGCTGAACCCCGCGGCCTTTGCCAATCCGCCCATTGCCAGCGCCACGCAGACCAGCTTCGCCGTGCTCGGTGGGGAGGGCGAACAAGCCAGAGGTCCGAGCTATCTGGATCTTGACGCCTCGCTGTTCAAGGACTTTCCCATCCACGAGCAAACGTATCTCCAGTTCCGTGCCGAGACGTTCAACCTCACCAATACGCCACAGTTCTCGACGCCGGGCAGCCTGAACTTCGAGAACGCGACTGGCTTCAGCAAGATCACCTCCGAGGTGGGAACTTCACGGAAGCTGCAGTTCGCGCTGAAGCTTTACTACTAGCGTTGCTTCTTCCCCAGCTATCCCGGCAGGATTCTTGAGGTTCAGCCTGCCGGGACTCTTCTTCTCAGCCCTATGTTGACAACGCTTCTCATCCGGAGACCTACTCATGAACTCCAGCTTTGACGAAATCAAGGGAGTGTTGCCGGGGAACGATCGCCGGAAGTTCCTGGCACAACTCGCCAGCCTCGGCCTCGCATCGCCGGCCGTTCTGGGGATGGGGCAGACGGCTGTAAACAATCAAGCTCCCCAGAGCGCAACCCAGCCGCAACCGCCTAAGCCGGCATCGCAAGTCACCGACGATCCAGGCACATGGCTGCTCACGCTGGGCGGCGCGGACGGTCCGCATCCTGCCTTCGTCTCGAACTCCCGCCGGCTCTTCGCCGCGCCCGAACTGCTGGACGCCCCGGATGAGTGGATCGACCGCTCGCTGCAGTGGATCGACTACATTCTGCGTACGTTTCCGCCGGGCCTGGTAGAGATCCCCGTTCGCCGCGCCGCACTCTTCCGCCTCGATGAGATCCTCCACATTGAATCGGCCGCGCGCAAGCCGCTCGTGCAGGACTACTACCGCATGCGGATGGAGCACGCCGTCGCAGAGATCGAAAGGACCAAAGTCTCGCAGGGAATGCGCATCTGGCGCCTCTACAACCATGGAGCTCTGATCCGCACTCCGACCGTATCGTTCACGTTCGACATCGTCCCCGGAGTATTAACCCGCGGTCCTGCCGGACCCGTGCCGTCCGCCTTCACGGTTCCGGATGCATTGCTGCAGCGGCTTGTCGCGCAGTCCGATGCCACCTTCATCAGCCATAAGCACTTCGACCACGCCAACGTCGATGTGGCGAAGATGTTTCTCGCGGCGGGCAAGCCGGTCATCGCGCCGGAGCGCCTATTCGCCAACGAGCCGCAGGTATCGAACGCTCTAACCGTGCCAGAGCGCAGCACCGACCTTGTCCACGAGATCGCAATTCAGGGAGGCGCCAAGACCCTGAAGGTCGTGGTCTATCCCGGACATCAAGGTAAACCGGTGCTCGACAATGTTCATTTGGTGACATCTCCGGACGGCTACACCGTCGTTCATACCGGAGACCAATCGGGAGATGAGGGCCCGGGAACCGACTTCGATTGGCTCGCGCAGATTGGCCACTACCATCAGGTTGACGTGCTGCTTCCGAACGGTTGGACCAACGACTTACATCGCGTCGTTCGCGGCATCGATCCTCAACTCGTCATCCCCGGACATGAAAACGAGATGAGCCACGAAGTCGCCCATCGCGAGGAATACACCCAGGATTATGAGCGGATGTTCGGCCTCCACTACCCCTTCATTGTCATGACGTGGGGAGAGAGTTTCCTTTATCAGCGCGCGGCCGACTTGATCGGCGTGTTGCCAGATGAAAACTAAGGCTCATGCGGATTGATGGACAAACTCGATGCATCTTATGGATGCGTGCGGCATGACGTGCAGATGATTGGAATAGAAGGCGTTCGCTTCCGGGCCGCTCATCCCCGTGACCATCGCTGTTCATCGATCAATCTTGCACCCCGGTAAGACCGCAACCGAGCCTTCAAGGGAGGTGAGGCCAGGAGGTGAGGCCACTGAGCAGACCATGCGTTACCGGCAGGCGATAACGACACTACCAGCCGCCTCCGAGGACGTTATAGAGCTGCACCAGCGAAAGGGCTTCCTGCT
>Ga0116230_10002425_pt1 | contig 17950 bp, 10 predicted proteins | sample S1TSphfallax_3_FD_88678 | JGI IMG/M metagenome (GOLD analysis project Ga0116230, IMG submission 88678) | Host-associated microbial communities from peat moss isolated from Minnesota, USA - S1T2_Fd - Sphagnum fallax MG | ecosystem: Host-associated > Plants > Peat moss > Unclassified | place...
GTGATCGGGGTGAGCATCCGCCGCAGCCACGCGATGGGGTAGACGACGAACGGCTGAAAGGCGGCTCGCCGCGAAACGCCGAGGTTTTTGGGGAGGACCTCGCAGCCGACCAGCAGCACCGCGCCGAACGCGAACGTGATGACGACCAGCGCCGGGCCCCCGAACAACCGGGCGCCGATCGCGCCGATGGCCACCGAACCGAGTCCGTTCGCGACCGTATTCAAGGTGAGGATGGCGGACATCGTTTCGTCGATGCCCTGCTTGAGCGATTCCAGGACTCGGCCGCGGCGCGGCCGGTTCTTCTTCAGGTACTCGATCTCCGCGGTGGTCGTGCTCAGGATGATCGCCTCGGACAGTGAGCAGAGGAAGGAGATGCCGAGGGTGAAGACCACGGCAACGGCGAGCAAAGATCGACCCATGCCGGCAGTTTATGCGGCTGGGCGTGATTACCACTACAAAAAGCCTTGCGGCCCGGCCCAGTCCCCCCGCTACCGTGAGGGCCATGAGCGAACTCCGGCGCACGCCTCTGCGGGATTTTCACGCGGCCCATGGGGCGCGCCTCGTCGATTTCGCGGGCTGGGAGATGCCGGTGCAGTATCGCAGCATCCTGGATGAACACCGCGCGGTCCGCCGCGCGGCGGGACTGTTCGACGTCAGCCATATGGGCGAAGTCGACGTCACTGGGCCCGAGGCCGGGCAATTCCTGAATCATCTGGTCACCAATGACGTCGGCCGACTCTTCCCGGGCCGGGTGCTTTACTCGCCGATGTGCCGGCCGGACGGCGGTGTGATCGACGATCTGCTCGTCTACATGCGGGGGCCCGAGGATTACTTCCTCTGCATCAATGCGGGCAACATCGCCGTCGATGTCGCGTGGCTCGCGGAACAGGCGACGGGCTTTGCGGTGACCGTGAAGGACCGCTCGGACGATTATGCGCTGCTGGCGGTCCAGGGGCCGCGCGCGGCGGCGATCGTCCAGTCCCTCACGACTGTGCCGCTGGCGCCGGTCAAGTATTACCACTTCGTCGAGGGTGCGGTGGCGGGCGTGCCCTGCCTGATCAGCCGCACCGGCTACACGGGCGAGGACGGTTTCGAACTCTATCATCCGGCGGCGCGGGCGGTGGCGCTGGCCGAGGCGCTGCTGGCCGCCGGCGCGGCCGAGGGACTGGAGTTGTGCGGACTGGGTGCGCGCGACAGTCTGCGGCTCGAGGCGGGCTACCCGCTCTACGGCCACGAACTCACGCGCGAGATCTCTCCGCTGACGGCGGGGTTGGGCTGGACGGTCAAGCTCGCCAAGGGAGCCGAGTTCAACGGGCGGGCGGCGCTGGCCGCCGAAAAGCGGGACGGATCTACCCGGCAGGTGATCTTCTTCAAGACGGGCGATCGCCGGATCGTGCGGCCGGATACCGCCGTGCTGGCGGCGGATGGGACGCCGGTCGGCCGGGTCCTTTCGGGCACGCTTTCGCCGATGCTCAATGAGGCGATCGGTTCGGCGCTCGTCGCGACCGCGGCGGTGAGCGCGCCTCTGCGGGTCGACATCCGCGGCACCGCGATCGATTTGCACCTCGTCAAACCTCCCTTCGTCGAACTAAAGAAAACCGCATGAGCACGATTCCCGGCGACCTCCGCTACGCAAAGTCCCACGAATGGCTGAAGCTGGAGGGCGATGGCACGGCCACGGTCGGAATCACCGATTACGCCCAGGCCGCGTTGGGCGATATCACGTTCGTGCAACTCCCCAAAGTCGGGGCGGTGCTCAAGGCGGGCACCGTGTTCGGCGTGGTCGAGTCGGTCAAGGCGGCGTCCGATCTTTACGCCCCGGTCAGCGGCACGGTGACGGCGACGAACTCAGTCCTGGAGCACGCGCCGGAGACCCTCAATCAGGACCCCTACGCCGCGGCCTGGATGCTCAAGGTCAAGCTGGCCGACCCGGCTGAAGCCGCGGTTCTGCTCGACGCGGCGGCTTACGGCCAGCTCGCCGGATAAGCATTGCCCGGCCGGTCCGCGGGCCCGGGCCGGCGGCAGCCCGTGGCGTAGATCGACTGCCTCGGGCAGGCGTTCGAGGCCAAGGGAGAGGGCTGAGGGCTGGAGGTCAGCCCTTGCGCTCGGTCTTGCGGCGCTCGGTCGAGCTGAGGATGCGCTTGCGGAGCCGCAGATTCTTCGGCGTGACCTCGACGAACTCGTCGGCGGCGATGTATTCGATCGCGCGTTCGAGGGAGAGCTTGGTCGCCGGGGTGAGCCCCGTGGCCACGCCCGAACCCTGGGAACGGAAGTTGGTCAGCGCCTTGGCTCGGACGGCATTGCAGGAAATGTCCTCGTTGCGCGGGTTCTCGCCGACGATCATGCCCTCGTACACTTCCTCGCCGGGACCGACGAAGAGCTTGCCGCGCTCCTGGACCATCTCCAGGGCGTAGGAGGTCGTGGTGCCGGCTTCCGTGGCGATGATCGTTCCGGTGATGCGGGTCAACACTTCGCCGGCATAGGGCCCGTATTCCTTGAAGAGATGGCTGAGCACGCCGCGGCCGCTGGTGGCGTTGACCACGTCGATCTCCATGCCGATCAGGCCGCGGGTGGTGATGGTGGCCTCGATCATGGTGGTGTGGGGCAGCTTCTCCATGTTGGTGAGCTGCCCCTTGCGGTTGGCCAGGTTCGCCATGATGGAGCCGACGCATTCGTCCGGCACCTCGATCCAGACGGTCTCGTAGGGCTCGTAGCGATGTCCGTCCACGATCTTCTCGATCACGGTGGGACGGGACACCAGCAGCTCGAAGCCTTCGCGCCGCATGGTCTCGACGAGCACGGCGATCTGCATGGCGCCGCGCGCCTTCACGTTGAAGACGCCGGCTTTCTCGCTGTCCTCGATCTTGATCGAGACGTTCGTCTTCAGTTCGCGCATCAGGCGCTCGCGAAGCTGGCGGGAGGTCACCAGCTTGCCTTCGCGGCCGACCAGGGGGCCGTCGTTGACGCAGAACTGCATCTCGAGGGTCGGCGGGTCGATCTGGGTGAAGGGGAGGGGATGGCCGTTTTCGTCGGCCGTGATGGTGTCGCCGATATCGATGTCCTCGAAGCCGGCGAGACCGACGATGTTCCCGGCGGACGCGCTCGGGGCCTCGGCGGTGCCGAGCCCGGTGAACTCGAAGATCTTGGTGACCTTGGCGCGCACCCGCTTGCCGTCGGAATTGCGGATGACGAACACGGTGTCGCCGACCGTGGCGGTGCCGCCGAGGATCTTGCCCACCGCGATTCGGCCGACGTAGTCGCTCCAGTCGATGTTCGACACGAGCATGTGAAACGATTCGTCCGGCTTGGCGAACGGGGGCGGGACGTGGTCGAGCACGGTCTGGAAGAGGGGGGTCATGTCCTTCTTCTCCTCGCCGAGGTGGTACATCATGTAGCCGTCGCGGCCCGAGCCATACACGACGGGGGCGTCGAATTGCTCCTCGGTCGCGTTGAGCTCCATCAGGAGTTCGAGGACCTTGTCGTACATCTTGGCGGGTTCGGCGTTCTCGCGGTCGATCTTGTTGATCACGATCACGACCTTGAGTCCGTGGGCCAGGGCCTTGCGGAGCACGAAACGGGTCTGGGCCTGAGGACCGTCGTAGGCGTCGACCAGCAGCAGCACGCCGTCCACCATCCGGAGGGCGCGCTCGACCTCGCCGCCGAAATCGGCGTGGCCGGGGGTGTCGACGATGTTGATGGTCTTGTCGTGCCAGTGGACGGAGGTGTTCTTGGCCTTGATCGTGATGCCCTTCTCCTTTTCGAGGTCCATCGAGTCCATCGCCCGCTCTTCCACGTGCTGGTTGGCGCGGTACACGCCGCCCTCCTTGAGGAGCTTGTCGACGAGGGTGGTTTTCCCATGGTCGACGTGGGCGATGATGGCGATATTACGGATGTTTTGATTCATGGAGCGGCGGGCTTCTGGCAGAGGAAAAAGAGTCTCAACTTGTTCCGACGCGCGGGCGAAGGCAAGGCCGAACGGGAGGGCGGCGGGGCACCCCCCCCATCGATGAGATAAAATCGCCTGGGCGTGCGATCCGTCGGCGACTAGACCGGTCTAAACCCGCCGTGCGCTTTCATCACTACCTGTTCCACTCCAATCGGGGGCCGATCCTGGTGCTGATCTTCTGCCTGATGGTGGGCGCGATCGTTTTGGGCGTCTTGGGCCGGAGGTGGGACCGGCGCACCGGTTCACGGAACGAGGGACCAGACGCGGAGGGATAACGTTCGTTCACCCGTGGAGTCGTCCATCGCGAAGGTCATGGTTGGGTGGGAATCGATCCAGCTCTGAATCTGATCGCGACTCCAGGTGCGGGCGGGACGCCCTTCGATGCGGGTGACGAGCAAGCCGACGTTCACGTGCGCCTGCTCGGCCGGGCTGCCGGGAATCACGCCGGCGATACGCCAGCCACGCGGGTCCGAGATCAGGCTCAGGCCGACGGTGTATTGGGTGGGCGAGGGAATTGGGACCGCCGCGGCCGAACAGAGCCACATCTTATTCTCGGATGCGTGGAACAGCACACAGAAATTCTCAAGCAGTCGGACGCCGATACTCGGAGCCCCGGTCGAAATTGAGGTGGCGGGGCCGGGTTGGCGCACGGGCCCGAGTCGCAGGTTGCCGGCCAGACGTCCGATGGATTCGCGACCGACCTCACCCACCACCGCGACCAGCGAGCCGGGCACGGGATGATCCTGCCACCGCAACGAACGGGCGAAATCGGCCGGCAGGTCAAAATCGTCGTTCGAGCCGCTGTCGATCATGACTTCGATCGGACGGCCCTGAATCCGAACCGGCACGAAGGGAACATCGCCGTCCGTTTGCAGCGGCAACTGCGCGCGAATCGGGGGGAGAGAGTCAGGCCATTGTTCGCTGAGCAGCAATCGGCGATGCGGGAAATCGAGTCCGACGAACAGGTCATCGAACAGGGAAAATCCGAGGATTCCGTCCAAGTGCTGGGGGTCGGACTGAAAGGTTTGGTCGAACGAATCGGTCACGCAGGCCGCCACGCCTTCGAATCCGACCCCTCCGATCTGGACCGATTGCAGCAGCACCGGATGCAGATCGGTGAAATGCCCGAACCCATTCGTGCCGTAGGCCGGTTGATCGGCGAGCGGGTGCACGATCGCCCCGACCGCCGCTGCCAGGGCGGGGGAGATAATGGTGATGGCGGACCCGGTGTCCACGAGCATGCGGAACGGACCGCGACCGTTGATCATGGCCGACACGAACAGGGCGTGACTGCTCAATTCCGCCGGCACCGAAACCGGTCCCGCGATGCGCGTGAAGAGCGGGGCGTAAACGCTGAGATTCGCCGCCGATAGGCGGCTCGCCAAAGCGCTCCCCGCCCAGATCAGGCCGAGGAGAATCAGGCGGGCGCGGGGGTGGGCGAACAGGCTCATCGAGCGTGGCGGCACCAGTATCCCAGATCGGCTGCAGGGGCAAATGCGAGCCAGCTCGGGTCAATTTGAGCCCGGCGAGCGTGCGGCGATGCCGGCGGCGCGGCGCGTAAAAACAATAAGGCCCCGGGACCTTGCGGTCCCGGGGCCAAATTTGGGGGTGGGCGCTCGCCACGCGCTCTTTCCCGTGGCCTAGGTTGGGCGCTCTCGCTTTCGCGGGCCCTAGGCTCCCCGACGCCACTCTTCGCGGCAGGCGAAGTTGTCGATCTCATGGCGGGATCGCTTCAGCCGTTGCCGGCTGGAGTTTATCGAGTGAGGCCTCTTCGCCCGGTTCGGTCGCCCCTTGCCAGGGGCGGCGCGCCGGACGTGGTGCTGACACGCCTGCAAGTGCGTGATTCGCGTCGGCACCGTTGCCACGGGGACGGCATCGGCTTGTGACCGACCGTTGGCCCCGCGTTACGGGTCTGACCTCTTAACTCTCAGGCTGCGTTCGCTTTGCAGTTGGGTGACGCGGTTTTTCCCGCCGCCCAATTGAGGAGGTTTTACGGGCTTTGCCTGGCCCGCTCGCTCCCCGCCGTCCCGTTCTCCTTGCGCGCCCGCCTCGGTTTTGACGAAGCGGGCCTTCTGGCGGGGGTGACCCGCCGGAGAACGCGACTGCGTTCTGGTCTGCGCAGTAGCAGCCGTACCCTCTGGGTAACTGCGTCGGTCGACGGTTCGAAACTTTCCGTTGACCTGACTCGGCTCGGAACGCGGTTTCTCATCGCGCCTGGCCGCTCAGCTCCTGAGTTCATGTCACTGGACCGGTCATGACACCGGCCAGAGGAGCTGGTGATAGTGCCTGACCCGCGGTTGCCCGCATGCAGGGGAAGACGGCACCAGCTGCCATCCTCCTTTCCCCGGTCGCCCGGGATTATCCCAGCCGCGCCTGCGAAGGGTTTTTCAGGCCTTCGCGCTACGACTGTTCTATCAAGGAACGAGGGCAAACGTGGGATTTTCTGCCGCGCAAGAAAAGGATTTCTTATTCACAAGATTTTCACCGGCGCGCAGCGGGGCGGGCCCGCGGACGCAGGGCCCGGCCGCGTTGCGTGTATCCGTAATTAAGATACATAGTGCCGCCGGGGCGGTCGCCCCGCCGGCGCTGGCCGAGCATCCGGCCGGCTCGGAGAGTCCGCCTCGTCAAACGCACGATCGTCCGCTTAATCGGAAGGTCGCGATGCCGCCGTCACCTCTCCCGATCTACGAACTCGAGTCCGCCCTCGTTGCCGCCCTGCGCACGACGGGCCGCGTCGTCGTGCAGGCCCCGACCGGCTCCGGCAAGTCCACGCAGATTCCGCAAATGCTCCTGCGGCACGGGTTCCTCGAGGCGGGCGAGGTCGTGGTGCTGCAGCCGCGGCGTCTGGCGGCCCGGATGCTGGCGCGCCGGGTGGCGGAGGAGGTCGGCACGGAGTTGGGCGAGGTCGTCGGCTATCAGATCCGGCTGGAGGCGCGGACGAGCGCGCGCACGCGGATCCGCTTCGTCACCGAGGGCATTCTGCTGCGGCAAATGGCGTTCGATCCGACGCTGCGCGGGGTCAGCGCCCTCCTGTTCGACGAATTCCACGAGCGGCATCTCTACGGCGACATTTCGCTGGCCCGCGCCCTGCAGATTCAACGGTCGACGCGGCCCGAGCTGAAACTCGCGGTGATGTCGGCGACGCTGGAGACGGCGACGTTGCGGGACTATCTGGCGCCGTGCGAGGTGTTGGTGTCCCGCGGGCGAAGTTTTCCCGTAACGATCGATTACCTGCCCAAGCCGGTCGATTTCGAGGCCGAACCGGTCTGGGACGTGGCGGCCCGCGCCTGTGTGCGCGCGGCCGAACGGACGCCCGGCGATCTGCTCGTGTTCATGCCGGGCGCCTATGAGATCAACCGCACGGTGCAGGCGCTCCAGGGCCTGCGGGAGCTAAGGGGCTTTGCCGTGTTCCCGCTCCACGGCGAATTGCCGCCCGAAGCGCAGGACCGTGCGGTGGCCCGCGGCGAGGGCCGGAAGGTCATCGTGTCGACGAACGTGGCGGAGACGTCGCTCACGATCGAGGGCGTGACGGCGGTGGTCGACAGTGGGCTGGCGCGGATGGCCCGGTTCGATCCGCACCGCGGCATCAACACGCTGCTGGTGGAGAAGATCTCCGCGGCGAGCGCCGACCAGCGGGCGGGCCGCGCGGGCCGCACCGCTCCCGGCACGGCGTTCCGCCTTTGGACCGAACGCGAGCACGGTCAGCGGGCCGCGCAGGAGCTGCCCGAGGTCAAACGTCTCGATCTCGCCGAGGTGGTGCTGACGCTCAAAGCCTCGGGGATCGATGACATCGGCACCTTCCCTTGGTTGGAGCGACCCGAGTCTAAAGCCTTGGAGCGGGCAGAGGCGCTGCTGGTCGACTTGGGCGCTTTGTCGTCGCTACCCTCGGACACCTGGCCGGATCGCGGCCGGACTGAAACCGCGGGTGGCTCCGGCGGTCCGCCGGCTGGAGGAGTGCACGAGCCGGCGGCTTGGCGCGGAGCGCCCATTTGGCGCATCACCGAAATCGGCCGGCGGATGCTTCGCTTCCCCGCCCATCCGCGTTACGCGCGCATGTTTCTCGCGGCGGAGGAATGCGGTTGCGTTCGGTCCGTGGCGCTCATGGCGGCCCTGACCCAGGGCCGCGGCTTCCTGTTGCGGGGGGTTTCCCGGGAGGTGGAGCAGGCGCGGGAGGATCTCCTGGGCGAGGAGAACGAGAGCGATTTCTTCCTCCTGATGCGGGCCTGGCGCTACGCCGAAAGCCAGGGTTATGCTCTCGACGCCTGCCGCCGCGTCGGGGTTCACGCGCAGGCGGCCCGCCAGGTGGGCCCGCTGTTTGAGCAGTTCCTTGACCTGGCGGAGGCGCAGGGCCTCGACATCGTCGAGCGGCGGATCGACGGCGCCGCGGTGCGGAGGTGCGTGCTCGCGGGCTTTTCCGACCAGGTGGCCCGGCGGTTGGACAGGGGCACCCTGCGCTGCGAATTGGTCCACGGTCGGCGCGGGGTGTTGGCCCGCGAGAGCGCGCTCCAGCAGGCGCCGCTGCTGGTGGTCGCCGAGATCAGCGAAATCGGCGGCCGGGGCGGCGACGTCAACGTGCTGCTCAGTCTCGCCACCGCCATCGAAGAAGGCTGGCTCGCCGAGCTCTTCCCGGGCGATTTCAACACGGCGCGCGAGGTTCGTTACGATGCGGAGGCCAAACGGGTGGTGGCCCGGCGCGAACGGCGTTTTCGCGATCTCGTCCTCGAGGTGAAGGCCGGGAGCGAGGATGTGCCGCTCGACGCGGCGGCGGCTCTGCTCGCCCGGGAGGTCCAGGCCGGCCGCATCGCGATCGATGCCTGGGATGAGGCGGTCGAGCAGTGGATCGTCCGCGTGAACCGCCTGGCGGAGTGGTGGCCGGAGCTCGAGGTCAATCCCATCGGGCCGGCCGACCGGTTGACGCTGCTCGAACAGATCTGCTACGGCGAAACTTCGGCGCGCGGGGTCAAGGGGCGCGAGGTCTGGCCCATTTTGCGCGACTGGCTGACGGCGGAGCAGGCGGCGGTCTTCGACGAGTACGTGCCGGAGCGTCTGGTCATGGCGAACGGACGGCGCTCGCGGCTCACGTATGCCGCCGAAGGTCCGCCGGTCCTGAGCGCGCGGATTCAGGAACTGTATGGGATCGAGGGCCGCTTCAGCCTCGGGCGGGGCCGCGTCCCGGTGAAGATCGAAGTGCTCGCGCCGAACCAGCGGCCGCTCCAGGTGACGGACGACCTGACCAATTTCTGGCGTGAGATCTACCCCAAACTGAAGCCCGAACTGTCGCGCCGCTATCCGCGGCACGAATGGCGCTGAACGGGTCCGGCTCCGCGGCAGGCAGGGCGAACGCCGTGAAGCCGCGGTTTATTTCGAGGTGGCGAGCTGCCTGCGGTAGGCGATCCAACCCTCGTAGACCGTGATCTCTTCCGAGCCTTCCACGGCATAGGGTTCGCAGAGGAAGCTTTTGACGCGGGTGCCGTCGGCGAGGTCGACGGTGCCGATCGTCATGGGGGCCGGCACTTCGGCGACGAACTCGCCGAACGCGGCCAGACTCAGCGCCCAGACCTCGACCGCGATGCCGGGGCCGCCGAAGCCGGGGGCCCGGACGAGGCCGGGCTTGGCCGGCACCGTGTTGCGCAGGGAGAAGAGGCGGTACCCGGAGGCGGTGCGCGCGGCGCGGATCAACCGCGCGCCGCGGCTGGTGAGTTGTCCATTCAGGGGTTGCCCACTCAAGTGAGCGCCCACCACCGCGAGGTGCACTTCGTCGCCGGCGGCCGCGGGGGCGGGCGGCGGCAACGCCGCGAGCGAGGCCGAAGTCCCGCCGAGCGTGCCGCCCAGCGCCTGGTGATAGCGGCCGCCCAACGCGCACAGGGCATCGTCGGCAAAGGCCGGCCCCACCAGCGTAATCCCGAAGGGCAGGCCATCCGCGCGGAAACCGGCCGGCACCGCGACGGCGCAGAGGTCGAGCAGGTTTACGAAATTGGTGTAATATCCGAGGTTCGTGTTGAGCTGGATCGGATCGGCTTCCACTTGGGCGATCGTATAGACCGTGCCGGCGGTGGGCAGCACGATCAGGTCCATCTTGCCCCACTCCAGCTCCGCCTTCCGCCGCAGGGCCTCGAGCTGGTAGAAGCTCTGGAAGGTATCGACCGCGGTGTAGCGGTGGCCGCCGCCGATGATTTTGGCGGTCACCGGATGGAAGGCCTCCGGCTGGCGGTCGAAGAAGCTGTGGATCGCCGCCAGGCGCTCCGCCACCCAGGGGCCCTCGTAGAGCAGCTCGGCGGTCTCCCGGAAAGGCGCGTAGTCGATCTCCACGCGCGTGCCGCCCAGCGCCTCGAGCCGGGCGACCGCGGCGTCGAACAGCGCCGCGGCCGCCGTGTCACCGAAGAATTGCAGCTGACTCGCCGCGGGCACGCCGAAACGGAAGGCCGCGGGGAGACCGGGGGCCACGGCCGGCGCGCGCCGGCTGTAAGGATCTTCCGCCTCGAAGCGTCCGACGACGCGTCCGATGGCGCGGGCGTCGGCGCACGTCAGCGCCAGGACGCTGATGCAGTCGAGCGAACGGCAGGCCGGCACCAGACCGACGTTGCTCAACAGCCCGCGCGTCGGCTTCCAGCCGACCAGGTTGTTGAAGGCGGCGGGAATGCGGCCGGAGCCGGCCGTGTCCGTGCCGAGGGCGAAACTCACCAGCCCCGCGGCCACCGCCACCGCGGAGCCGGAGCTCGAGCCGCCCGAAATGTATCGGGCATCGAAGACGCTGGCGCAGGCGCCGTAGGGCGAACGCACTCCGACCAGTCCGGTGGCGAACTGGTCGAGATTGGTCTTCCCCAGGATGATCGCCCCCGCCTCCATGAGCCGGTCGACGACCACCGCGGACCGCTCGGCGATGTACCGGAACCCGGGGCACGCCGCCGTCGTCGGGAGTCCGGCCACGTCGAGGTTGTCCTTGACGGCGAAGGGCACGCCGTAGAGGGGCAGAAGTGCCCCCGCGGCCAAACGCCGCTGCTGCCGCTCCGCCTGCGCCAGCGCCTGCGTCCGGTCCACGAGGTGGATCCAGACGTGATCGTCGCCCCGCTGCGCGATGCGATCGTAGATCGCATCGAGGATGCCGGCGGGCGTGGCCCCGCTGCGGTACGCCTGCTGCAAGGAATGAAGATCGAGACTGGGTAAGCTCATCATGATGCACGCTCCTGGACGATTAAGAGACCCTGACCGGCCGAAACTCGCTTGCCGGGCGCCTGAAGGATCCGGACGACCCGGCCCGCCACCGGCGACTCGACGCCGACCTCCATCTTCATCGCCTCGACGACGACGACCTTCTGGCCGGCGGCGATGGCGTCGCCTTCCGCCACCGTCACCGCCCAGACGCTTCCGGCGATGGGCGAGGCCACCAGAGCGCCGCCCGGCGGAAGGTCGACCGCGGTTTCGGCCGGCGGCTCCGGCGCCGGCTCGGGGGCCGCGGCCGCCGTCTGGCTGTCCACGGCCCAGCGTTCGCGCTCCGCGTCGAAGGCCGACTGCTGGCGACCGCGGAACGCGGCGATGGCGTCGCGCTCGGTCCGCAGGAAATCGTGATAACGGCCGACGTTGAACAACTCCTCGCGGACTTCGATCTGCACCTGGCCGCGGCTGAACGCCTGGCGGAATTCGAGCACGTCCTTCTCCGGCATCGGAAAGAACCGCACCTGGTCGAAGAAGCGCAGCAGCCAGGGATGGCCGGGCTGGAATTCCCGCGTCTGCTTGTAGGTGTTCCAGACCGGCAGGGTGCGGCCGACGAGCTGGTAGCCGCCGGGGCTCTCCATCCCATAGACGCACATGTACACGCCGCCGATGCCGACTTCGCCCTCGGCCGTCCACGTCCGGGCGGGATTGTACTTGGTGGTCACCAGCCGATGGCGGAGATCGAGCGGGACGGCGCAGGGCGCCCCGAGGTAGACGTCGCCCAGTCCCAGGACGAGATAACTGGCCTGATAGATCGTGGACGCCACTTCCTCCACGCTGCCGAGGCCGTTGATCCGGCGCATGAATTCGACGTTGCTGGGGAGCCAGGGAGCCGTGGCCCGCACCGACTGCCGGTACTTGGCGATGGCGGCGAGCGTCGAACTGGCGTTGAAGGCGAGGGGCAGGTGCAGCACGCGGGTCGGCACCTCCATGCCCTCGACGCTCGGCAATTCCGTTTCGGCCTGGATCAGCACGTCGAGCAGCAGGGCGAGCGGGAGCTGACGGCTGTCGAAGTTGACCTGGAGCGAGCGCACGCCGGGCGACAGTTCGAGCACGCCGGCCAGCGGGTGCGCCCGAAACCACTCCATCAGCGCGTGCACCCGGAAGCGCAGGTCGAGGTCCAGGACGAGCGGACCGTATTCGATTAGAAGATACTTGTCGCCCGCCTGGCGGTAGGTCACGGCCGGGCGCGCGCCCACGGCCGCGAGGCGGTGCAGCACGGCGCCGTCGCCCGCGGCGGGGTCGAAATTCCGGACGATCAGCGCCGGGCCGGCGGGGCCCCCGAGGCAGCCTTCGCCGAGGGCCGCGATGGCCTGGTCCTGCCGGCGTTCGGCGGCCAGGGCCGAACTGAAACTCGTGCGCACGAAGCGCAGGGTGTCGCCGGGGCGCAGCTGGCCGATCTTCCACAGTTCGGCCTGCACCACCGTGGCCGGGCACACGAAGCCGCCCAGGCTGGGGCCGTCCTTCGCCAGGATCACCGGCATGTCCCCGGTGAAATTGACCGTCCCGATGGCGTATTCGTTGTCGTGGAGATTCGACGGATGCAGCCCGGCCTCGCCGCCGTCGGTCCGGGTCCAATCGGGTTTCGGGCCGATCAGGCGGATCCCGAGCCGGTTCGAATTGTAATGCACCTCCCAGCGCGTCCGGAAGAAGGTCTCGATGTACTCCTCCGTGAAGAAATCGGGTGCGGCATGCGGCCCGTAGAGCACGGCGATGTCCCAATGCTGGCCGTAGTTCGGGATGAGCTCGGCGGGCGCCCGCAGGGTGACTTCGAGCGGGGTGGGCGGGGGCGAGGCGAGGTGGAGGACGTCCCCGTGGGCAAGGGTGCGGCCGGCGTGGCCGCCGAATTTGCCCAGACTGAAGGTCGATTTGCTCCCGAGGTAATCCGGCACCTGGAAGCCGCCTCGCACCGACAGGTAGGCGCGGCAACCCGCGCCCTGGATGCCCTTGAGCCGCAGGACGCTGCCCCGGTTGACCGGCACACTCTGCCACCACGGCACGGCCGCCCCGTCGAGATCCGCCGCCATGCGGGCGCCGGTCAACGCGATCGTGGTCGGCGCATTGAACCGGAGGGTGGGTCCGCTCAAGGTGAGTTCGAGGCCGGCCGCGGACGGTTCATTGCCCACCAGCCGGTTGCCGAGCCGAAAGGCGAGATCGTCCATCGGCCCCGACGGCGGCACGCCGATGGCCCAATAGCCGACGCGGCCCGGATAATCCTGGATGCTGCTCTGGGTACCCGGATCGATCACGTCGACCGTCGCCGGCGCGTACGGGAACGTCGCCAGCCACTTCGTGTGAATCTCCCCGGCGGCGAAAGCCGGGCTCGCCACGACCTGCCGGAGGTATTCCAGATTGCACTCGATCCCGGCGATGCGGCAGTCCGCCAGCGCGGCGCGCAGGCGGGTCAGCGCGGTCGGCCGGTCCGGTCCGACCACGATGAGCTTGGCGATCATCGGATCGTAGTAGGAAGGGATTTCCGAGCCGCGCTCGACCCAGGTCTCCACCCGGACGCCGGCCGGGAAGACCGCCTCGGTCAGGACCCCCGAACTCGGCTGGAAGTTCTTGTGCGGATCCTCCGCGTAGAGTCGCACCTGCAGCGAGGCGCCGGACGGCGCGGGCGGATCGCCCGCGAGGAAGGCGACCTCTCCGGCCGCGAGGCGCACCATCCATTCGACCAGATCGACCCCGGTGACCTCCTCGGTGACCCCGTGCTCGACCTGCAGCCGGGTGTTGACCTCGAGGAAGTAGAAGGCGCCGGCCTGCACGTCGAAGACGAACTCGACCGTGCCGGCGGAACGATAGCCCAAAGTCGAGGCGAGGCGCACCGCCGCCCCATGCAGGTCCCGGCGCAGGGCGTCCGTGAGTCCGGGGGCCGGGGTTTCCTCGACGACCTTCTGATTCCGGCGCTGGGCGGAGCAGTCGCGCTCGCCGAGCGCGACCACGCGGCCCCGGCCATCGCCGAAGATCTGCACCTCGATGTGCCGGGCGACGCCGACGAACTTCTCCAGGTACAATCCCCCCTGCTTGAAGGCACTTTCGCTCAGCCGCTTGACCGAGTCGAACGCGTCGGCGAGTTCGGTCGCGTCGGCGCAGAGCCGCATGCCGATGCCGCCGCCGCCCGCCGTACTCTTGAGCATCACGGGATAGCCGATCCGGGCGGCCTCGGCGCGCGCCGCGGCGACGTCGTCGAGCAGGCCGCTGCCGGGCAGCAGGGGCACGCCGCTGCGCGCGGCGAGCGCGCGCGCGGTGTGCTTGAGCCCAAATTCCCGCATGTGCTCGGGCGTGGGCCCGATGAAGACGAAGCCCTCGCGGGCGCAGGCGGCCGCGAACTCCGCATTCTCGCTCAGGAAACCGTAGCCCGGATGGATCGCTTCGGCGCCCGTCCGCCGCGCCGCCGCGAAGATCGCGTCAAACTTGAGGTAGCTCTCCGCCGCCGGGGCCGGCCCGAGGCAGACGGCCTCGTCGGCCTGGGTCACGTGCAGCGAATGGGCGTCGGCCTCGGAATAGACCGCGACCGAGCCGACCTGAAGTTTGCGCAGCGTGCGGATGATCCGGCAGGCGATCGCGCCGCGGTTGGCGATGAGGACTTTCTTGAACATGGAGCGGAAAGGGTGGGTTCTCGGGGGTCAGACTTGGAGGTGGGCGCGGACGATTTCCTCGGTCAGGGCGGCCATCGGCCCGGAGTAGGTGATGGACCCCCGGTCCATCGCATAAAAGCGGTCCGCCACCTCCCGGCAGAAATCGACGTATTGCTCGACCAGCAGGATCGCGAGACCGCCCGTCTGGCGGAGCTGTTTGAGCGTGTCGCCGATCTCCTCGATGATCGACGGCTGGATGCCTTCGGTGGGCTCGTCGAGCATCAGCAGTTTCGGTCGGGTGAGCAGCGCCCGGCCGATGGCGAGTTGCTGCTGCTGGCCCCCGCTGAGGACGCCGCCTTTGCGCGGCCGCATCGCCTGCAGGACCGGAAACAGCGTGTAGACCCGGTCCAGTTCCGCCTTGGCCTCGGCGGGCGGCCGGCGGTGCAGCCGCAGGCCGACCGCGAGGTTCTCCTCGACGGTCAGATGCGGGAAGATCTCCCGGCCCTGCGGCACATAGCCGATCCCGGCGGCGGCGCGCGCCGCGGTGCCGAGCGAGTCCAGCGGCCGGCCATCGAACGCCAGGGCGCCGGCGCGCTTCGCCCGCAGGCCCATGATGGTCCGCAGCGTCGTCGTCTTGCCGACCCCGTTCCGGCCCATCAGGCAGACCACTTCGCCCGCCCGCACGTCCAGGGTGACCCCGCGGAGGATGCGGGAGCCGCCGATGTCGGCCTCCACGCCGGTGAGTTGGAGCAACGCACTCATGCGCCACCCTTCCCGCGGCCCAGATAGACCTCGCGAACTTTCGGGTTGCCCTGCACCGCCTCGAAACTGCCCTCGCATAGGACACTCCCCTGGTGCAGCACCGTGACCTTCCGATCCCGGGCGATCTGCTTGACGAAGGTCATGTCGTGCTCGACCACGATGAGGCTGTGGCGGCCCGCGAGGGAGATCAGGAGCTCGCCCGTGCGATGCGTCTCCTCGTCGGTCATGCCGGCCGCGGGTTCGTCGACCAGCAGCAGCTGCGGATCCTGCGCCAGCAGCATGCCGATCTCCAGCCACTGTTTCTCGCCGTGCGCGAGCTGACCGGCGCGCAGATCGCGCTTGGCCTCCAGGCGGACCAGCTGCAGCAGCTCGCCGATCCGGTCGCGCTGGGCGGCGGTCGTGCGCTGGAACAGCGTCGCAAACACGCCGCGCGACCCCTTGAGCGACAGCAGCAGATTGTCGAAGACCGTGTGCTCGAGATAGACGGACGGGGTCTGGAACTTGCGGCCGATGCCCAGGCGGCTGATCTCGTATTCGTTGAGCTCGGTCAGGTCGACGTCGCGGCCGAATTCGATCCGGCCCGTGTCCGGCCGGGTGCGGCCGGTCAGCAGATCGAAGAACGTGGACTTGCCCGCGCCGTTCGGACCGATGATCACGCGCAGCTCGCCCCGATCGAGGTAGAAATTGAGGCCGGTGATCGCCTTGAAGCCGTCGAACGTCTTGTTCACGTCCTCGACCGTGAGGATGAATTCCCGTTTCATGGGTGCGGGGGCGCGGCCGGGGGCTTGCGCCGGAGCGCGGCGAAGCGGGCCGGCAGGCTGACGATGCCGCCGGGCAGGAAGAGCACGACCAGGATGAACAGCGTGCCGAGGAAGATCAGCCAGAGATCCGGATAGGCGCGCGTCGCCCAGCTCTTGAGGGCGTTGACGCCGATGGCACCGAGGATCGGGCCGACGAGGGTGCCGCGGCCGCCCACCGCCACCCATACGACGGCCTCGAGCGATTTCTCGGTCGCCATCTCGCTCGGATTGATGATCCCGACCTGCGGAACGTACAGCGCGCCCGCCAGCGCGGCGAGGATTGCGCTGAGGACGAACACGAAGAGCTTGAAGTTGGCGGTGGCGTAGCCGGAGAACAGGACGCGGTTCTCGCTGTCGCGGACCGCCTGCTGGACCTTCCCGAATTTCGTCGTCGTCAGCCATCGGCACAGCGCGTAGGTCGCGACGAGCAGGAGGCCGGTGCTCACATAGAGACCGCGCTGGGTGGCCGCCTGGCGCAGATCATGACCGAGCAGGAACTTGAAATCGGTCAGACCGTTGTTTCCGCCGAACGTGAAGTCGTTCCGGAAGAACATCAGGCAGGCGGCGTAGGTCAGCGCCTGCGTCAGGATCGAGAAATAGACCCCGCGGATGCGCGAGCGGAAGGCGAGGAAGCCGAAGATGAGGGCGACCACCCCGGGCACCCAGACCACCGCCGCGGCCGCGAACCAAAAGTGGCGGAACGGCACCCAGTGCACCGGCAGCCGCGGATAGCCGAGAAACACCATGAAGTCGGGCAGTTCACTGTGATACTGCCCCAGCTTCCCGATCAGCAGCATCAGATGCATGCCCAGCGCATAGCCGCCCAGGGAGAAGAACAGGCACTGGCCCAGGCTGAGCAGCCCCGTGTAGCCCCAGAGCAGATCGACGCTCATCGCGAGCACCGCGTAGCACAGATACTTGCCGTAAAGGTTGATCGAGAAGTCGCTGACGTGGAGCCAGCTTCCGTCCGGGACGAAGGCGTTGAGACAGGGCAGCACGCCGAGCATCAGCGCCGCCGCGGCCACCAGGACCTGGGTTTCGAACCGCCGGGGGAGGGTCCGGAGCAGGCTGCGGCGCAGCGGGGCGGCTTCGGGCACGGGGTGCATCGCTCAGTCGAGGTTCCGGCTGCGGGTCGTGAAGAGCCCGCCCGGCCGCCACTGCAGGAACAGAATGATGGCGGCGAGCACGATGATCTTGCCGAGCACGGGCGAGCCCAGCAGTTGCTGGAGCACCTGATCGGAGGTGCCGATGCCGACCGCCGCGCACACGGTGCCGACGATGCTGCCCACCCCGCCGACGACCACCGTCATGAAGCTGTCGACGATGTAGCTCTGGCCGAGGCTCGGGCCGACATTGCCGATCTGCGACAGGAACGCGCCCGCGAGCCCCGCGAGCCCCGAGCCGAAGGCGAAGGTCATCAGGTTGACGCGTTCGGTGCGCACCCCGAGGCAGGCGGCCATCGCCCGGTTCTGCATGACCGCCCGGATGAGCAGGCCGAGGGCAGTCTTGGTGAGCAGCAGCCACGTCCCCAGCACGATCACGATCGCGAAGCCGATCACGAAGACGCGGTTGTACCCGAACTGCACGTCGTGGATGCTGAAATGCCCGAGGAGCCACCGGGGCGAGTTCACCTGGACATTATTGGCCCCGAA
>Ga0116230_10002426_pt1 | contig 17950 bp, 12 predicted proteins | sample S1TSphfallax_3_FD_88678 | JGI IMG/M metagenome (GOLD analysis project Ga0116230, IMG submission 88678) | Host-associated microbial communities from peat moss isolated from Minnesota, USA - S1T2_Fd - Sphagnum fallax MG | ecosystem: Host-associated > Plants > Peat moss > Unclassified | place...
GAGTGTACATGGAGTACATGAGGATCACTCATCAGTTTTTGACAATATATCCAATAAACTTCGACTTTGCTGACCTGGGGGGTCAGGAAAGGCGCTAAAGAAATTGGTTATATCATGGATCAAAAGGCGACAGTTACGCAAGAAGTCTATTGTGACAATTCTCTTAACAGGTATCGAAAAGGTTGTAACCCCATGACCACAGCACAACTTTTAGCAGCAGATCCAAAGGTAAGCGCTTGGGTAGCAGCTTCAGCAGGAACAGGAAAGACAAAGGTTCTCGTAGACCGCCTCTTGAATTTGTTGTTAGCAGGCTTTGGACCAGAACAGATATTATGTTTAACATTTACCAAAGCAGCCGCTGCCGAAATGTCCAATCGCTTCATGCAACGACTAGCGTTATGGGCAACGTTGCCAATACAAGACTTAAAGAACGATCTTAAAAAATTGCTGGGTGATACGGCTTTAAACCCCTTACAGATTACACGCGCTCGACAATTATTTAGTATCGTATTAGACGTAGCAGGTGGGATGAAGATCCAAACGATTCATGGGTTTTGCCAATCCATTCTTAACAGATTCCCGTTAGAGGCAGGGATTTCCCCCCATTTTCGCATTGCTGATGATATTCAAGTTGAAGAAATGCTGAGTATGGCCGAGCGTACGGTCTTTGCAAATACAACCCCTATCGTTGAAGCAGCGCTGGCCATATTGAACCCCCATATCAACGATTCACGATTCAGTGCAATTTTGAAAGACTTTTACCATTACCGTGTACGTATTATGTCTTTATTAGACAGGCATGAGAGCATTGAAAATTATGGTAAGGCGTTGCTTAATTTTCTAAATCTTGAGGAATTCGTCAATGACCCCAAAAAGATTTTGGAACCAGACCTTATTGTACGGATGAAGGCTCAGAAGATACCGCAAGGAGTTGTTGATTTTGATACGTATATCAATACCTATTTGACCCAGAAGCGAGAAATCCGCAAGAAGCTACTACCCGAAGAGTTACCCCAAGCACAGCATGTCTACCAGCTGGTTCAATCATTATCTGCTTTAGAAATTACCCAACAAACTGTTGCTTTTTTAGTTTTGGTTCAGGAGATTTTGACCCTTTATCAAGAATATAAAACACGCCGTTGTATTCTAGACTATGATGATTTAATCCAGCAAACCCAAAAGTTATTCATGCAGCCAGGTGTTGCCTCATGGGTTTTGTACAAACTTGAGGGAGGAATTGACCACTTGCTCATTGATGAAGCCCAAGACACGAATGCTGCCCAGTGGGAAATTATCCTTAAATTAACATCAGAATTTTTTACATGCGATAAACCTTACCGAACCATCTTTGCTGTAGGAGATGCCAAACAATCAATTTACAGTTTTCAAGGCGCAAACCCAAAAGAATTCCTGAGGTTAAAAACCCACTTTGCTCAACTTGCACAAAGCACAGGGCAAGGTTGGTGCGAAGTACAGCTCGACTTATCTTATCGTTCAACAGCTGCCATTTTAGCAGTAGTTGATGGCGTCTTTGCCCATAAAGACAACCACAAAGGTGTTTTATTTGAGGGAAGTGATATGACTCATCACGTTTTCCGTAGATCCTGTTTGCCAGGTATCGTTCAATTATGGCCCTTAGTGACAGCAGAAAGGGAGGCAGAGCAGGAGATTAAAGGAAAATGGCATTTACCCCTTGAAAGAAAAAAAAGCCTTAGTCCTCAGGCTCGCTTAGCCTGTTATTTGGCTGAACAAATTGAGGGATGGCTGACTTCAGAAATGGTTTTGCCATCCACCAACCAACCGATTCAACCAAAAGATATCCTTATTCTTGTTCGCAAGCGTAGTGAATTAGTCTTTGAAATGATTCGTGCTCTTAAAAAGCGACATATTCTTGTAGCAGGTGCTGATCGATTAATTTTAACCGATCATATTGCGGCCATGGACTTAATTGCGCTGGGACACTTTGTTCTTTTGCCTGAAGATGACCTCAACCTAGCATGCGTGCTTCGCAGCCCTTTAATTGGCTTGAGTGAAGAAGATCTGTTTATCCTTGCCCATGATCGACAAGAAACATTATGGCAGTCTTTGTCCCAAAAAGCTTCTTTAAACCCTGTTTTTGAGCAAGCCTACAGTTGGTTAAAATCATGTCTGCGGAAAGCTGATCTGACACCTGTTTATGAATTTTATAGTTGGATCTTAACGCAAAGGGAGGGACGGCACCGTTTTTTAAGTCGTTTAGGTAATGAGGTGGATGATGTTTTGGAAGAATTTTTAAATCAAGCATTAAATTATGACCAAGATCATGTGAACTCACTACAAGGTTTTATCCATTTTATGCAAAATCAGAGCCAAGAAATTAAAAGAGATTCTTCTGATAGTTCCCATAATCACATTCGTATCATGACAGTGCATGGATCCAAAGGATTACAAGCACCCGTAGTTATTTTACCTGATTCGGCTGAGTCAGGTAAAAGTAAAGTGGAATCTCTTTTGTGGGGAGATCATTTGGTTCTCCTGCGACCCAATCAACTTTATGACACGCCAGAGACAAAAACTCTTAAAGCCAAAGGAGATGAAGAACTAGAGCACGAAGGGAGACGATTATTATATGTTGCACTTACCAGAGCGCAAGACCATCTTTACGTCGGCGGGTGGATATCTGGTAAAGAAATTTCAGAAAATTGTTGGTATCGTGTTATCCAGAAAGCGTTAGGAATAGAGTCGCAAATCCCACCCCATCTCGATCCCAAAACTCCAGAACAATCATCAGAAATAAGTATAGAAAAAGCATGCCTCAAGAAGCCACCTTTGCCGGCTTGGGCCAACACGCCGCTTGAAAATGTAAAGATTAAAACGGGGATACATAAGAAAGAGCGATCTTCTATGCCTGCAGCAGGGCGAGGGATCTTACTGCATCGCTTCTTTGAATGTTTGCCCCAAATTCCTGAGGAGCAGCGCTACTACGTAGCTTGCCAAATAATCGAAAAAGCAGGGGAAACAATCCAAGAATGGGAAAATGATATTCAAGCAACTTTAAAAATTCTTACAGATACATTGTTTAAAGACATTTTTGGACCAGAATCCTTAGCAGAAGTACCGATTAGTGGACGAATAGATGGCATCCCCTTCCACGGGCGGATCGATCGTTTACTTGTGAGATCAGATACACTGACCATTGTGGATTACAAAACGAGTCCCAATCCACCTCTACGCTTAAAAGACGTGCCAGAAGCTTATATAAAGCAACTGGAAGGATATGCCACAGCATTACGGACAATCTATCCCCACCACCAAATACAAAAAATACTGTTATGGACAGCAGGGCCATTATTACAATTGATTGAGTAGACTTCTTTCGAACCGAAGGTCAGCCAAGACCTAAACTGTATATTGTCAAAAACTTATACCATAATAATTGCTTCGTCGCATTCGCTCTTCGCAATTTTACCTTAGTTTGTATGGGCCTTTCTCATGCATTAAAACAGGTCCTCACAGGTAGATTTTTCAGTTTTTGAAGGATAAACTACTTTGCAGCATATCCTGGCGCTCTTTTTTGCGCCTTTCAAAAATACTTTTTCTTTTTAACGATGTATTCTTACCCGCTGCCATCTGCTTAGGGACACGGTAAGAAGCTTGATGCATCGTCGGTTCTTGATAGTCCTCGGCAGAACCTAATCCTTCTTCATTTCCTTCTTTTGCCTGAAAGTCAGGTCTTTGCAGGAATTCTTTGAACTTGCCTGTACCAACGCTTAAAGTAATGATATTGATGTCAGAAGTAGCATCAGCTGCTGCGCGAGTTGCTTCCGTAATAAAGACATCATTGGCTGCATCTAGAATATCAATAAGTGTTCGTTTCCCAACAGTAAATTCTGTTAAATAAGTATTGCGAACTTGACGTTTTTCCCGAATTAGCCGAGTAAGGCGGGCTGATTTGGCTCGCGCGCTTTTAGCTTCCCCCCATGTCGCACGGATCGTACGTTCGGTTTGCCGTCGTACCAGATTTAAACGGGCATGGGCTTCAGTCAGGCGTTTAACCGTTTCCCGAGATCTTGCCATATCAGCGCCACCATTAAAAATATTATGCCTAGCAACAACCATGGCTGTAAGACGGCTTTGAACACCTGTTGTCCCATTTAAATTTCTGTCTCTTTCACCTTCAACTTCAAAAGTCAATGTCGGAACTAACTTAGAAGCCGTTTCTTGGTGCGTTGTTTCTGCAATATGAACATTGCTTTTAGCAACCTTAAGATTATTGCTGTGCTCAAATGCCATTTTGATAGCAATTTCAGGAGAAGCAGGGATCAAGTGAGACGGTAAAAAAATACGTTTGATCATTGTTGGCGGTTCTTTTCCAACGACTTCAATAAATTTTGCTTGAGCAACCTCTAAATCAGCCTGAATGTTAGCTTTAGAAACAAAAGTATCTTGTAACCGAGCTTTGACTTGATATAAATCTGAAATAGGTGCTGCACCTGCTTCGACTATTTCTGCAACTCTATTTTTCATAATTTCATGAAATTGGATATTGCCATTAACAATTCGTAAGAGCCTTTGTAGGCGACGCACATCAATAGCAGCAGTAGCCGCATCAACCATTGCAGTATCCGTTGTGACCCCTAAAGTTCCAAGGGCCTGGCGACGTTGAAAACGTGCACGGTTCACACGTGCAGTGGTTCCCATACCATCGAATAAAATTTGGCGGATTGTAATTGACGGGTCACTGCGTGTTGAACTTAAGCTTCCAACGCTAGGAAGAGGATTTAAAGAGTCAACAGCAAAGTTACGTCGGATATTTTCTCTTCCAATACTCATCCGCATGTCAACAGTCGGCATATAACCAGCTATCGCTTGGTCAAGAACATCGTCTGTAGCGCCAACAGCTTCTTTATCCGCTATAATGCTAGGGTGGCTAGATAATGATTCTTTAACAATTTGGTTGAGAGTCGTTGCTGCCACTCGTAAGGATTGTTTGTAACCCTTAGAGTTAGGTAAGTCTTTCTTTAATTCTTTATCTTCATCTGAGTCTTCTGTTTTATCCGGATTGAGATCGGTTTGTACTTTAGAAAATACACTTCCCTCAGTAATAATCAGGATTATTATAGAATAGGCAAAAAAAGACCTAAGTTTTTCGGAGCTTTTTCTCTTCATATTCTTACCTCTAGACACTCTTTAATCTAATGATATCAGCTTATAAAAATTTTATACATCTTTTTATCTATACCCCTTTCCGATGATTTTGGTGGAATTTTGGGCCCGAGATGAGGCGGGATTTTCGACCCTGGTTCGACGCCGAGAGTTGGCTCATCCGAAGGAGAAAGAGGGGATGAAAAGACCGCTTCAGATCGGTGGCCAAAAACCGGGAAAATTATCGGGAATGGGTATAAAATTAATCATGTTGAAACTTTTGTATGATTTGATGGAAAGAGAGAGATGATAAAGAGGTCGCTGGATGGTTCAAGAGCACCAAAAAAAATTACACCATGAATTACAGTATGGAGATGCATTACTTCAATGCTTAGAGATTATTTCTGGCCTATTAAATTATCGAGTTGCTGCCGAATCTTTTAAAGCAGGATTGCCTATTGGTCCATCTGGTTTTTCACCAGCTTTGCTCCTGCAAGCAGCAGAACGGTTTCACTTTAAAACCAAGATTTCAGTCAGAAGATTTCAAGATATTTCCCCTTTGATTCTGCCTTGCATTCTCATGTTACGGGATGGAAAAGCTTGTGTTTTGGCAAAGCTAGAGTCCCAACATGCTATCATATATCTTCCAGAAGATAAAAAAAATGCGCGCAAGGTTTCTCTTGCTCAATTAAGAGAACTATATACGGAAAGAATAATACTTATAGCTCATAAGCCACCTCTTAGCATTGAGCCACCTACCCCTTTAAAATGGTTTTGGGATACTTTAAAAATTTTTAGCTCTATTTATACCCAAGTCATCTTAGCTTCGGCTTTAATTAACATATTTTTACTTGCTGGCACCCTTTATGCCATGAATATTTATGACAGGGTCTTGCCCAATAAAGCCTTTGATACATTGTTTGTTCTTTCCATTGGGATTTTTATTGTTTATTTATTTGATTTTATTTTAAGGATGATCCGTGGTTATTTCATTGATATTGCGGGGAAAAATGCGGATGTTTTGTTGGGGAGTTATCTCTATGAACGTATTTTAGGATTACAACTCATTCACCGTCCCTCTTCAACAGGGGGGCTTGCCCATTACTTACGAGAGTTTGAAGGCGTACGGGAATTTTTCTCTTCAACAACTATTGTCAGCTTGGTTGACATTCCTTTTGCCATTCTATTTTTGGTTGCAATTGGAATGATTTCTCCCTTAATGGTTATTGTTCCAACGATTGCCATTATGCTCATTGTAATAATCAGCTTTCTCATGCAGCCATCATTAAAAGGGTCTGTCAAAAACCTTTTATCTCAAATGGAATATAAGCATGGTATTTTGATGGAATCGTTAACAGGTTTAGAAACAGTCAAAGCTATGAACGCAGAAGGGAGAATGCTCTATAAATGGGAGCAAACTGTTTCAGGAACAGCACTAGCAGCAAATAAAGTTTATTATTTAACACTGCTGTCTTCAAATTCTATCTTTTTCATTCAAAACGCAGCTTACGTCTTTTTAATTGTTATTGGTGTCTATGAGGTTGCTGCTGGCAGCTTAACCGTTGGAGGTTTGATTGCTGCCACTATTTTGACGACTCGTGCCATTGCTTCAATGGGGACGGTTGTGGCATTAACATCGCGTTTTAATCAGGCTTACACAGCACTTCAGTTATTGGATCTCATCGTGAATTTGCCAGCTGAGAGAGCCACCCATTTACGTTACTTGCGGCGGGATAAAATTCAAGGAGATATAGAGTTTGTGGATGTCAATTTTTCTTATCCAGGCCAAAAACTCAACGCTCTTAAAAATGTATCATTTAAAATTAAGGCAGGAGAAAAAATTGGCCTCATTGGTCGTATGGGATCTGGAAAAACCACAATTGAAAAATTAATACTCGGTCTATACCAACCCACTTCAGGAACTATTCTTATTGATGGTATCGATATCCGACAATTAGATCCTGTAGAAATACGTGCAACTGTCGGGTACGTCCCTCAAGAAATCTATCTATTCAAAGGAACAATTCGAGAAAATATAGCTATTGCCCATGCTACTTCAGATGACGAACAAATTTTAAAAGCTGCTAAGACTGCAGGCGTAGACAATTTTGTACGACACCACCCTTCCGGATATGATATGCTACTTGGCGAAAGCGGAGCCGGCTTGTCGGGCGGACAACGCCAAGCTGTTGCTGTAGCAAGGGCGCTTTTACATGAGCCGAGCATCCTATTGCTGGATGAACCTTCTGCTTCCATGGACCCTGAATCTGAATTTCACTTAATCAAGCAACTTGAAACCCATGCTGTTGATAAAACGATGATTGTCGTCACCCATCGCAATTCTGTTTTATCTTTGGTTGACCGAATTATGGTTATTGATAAAGGGCAGATCGTTTCAGATGGACCACGAGACAAAATCTTGAGCATATTAGCAAGTGGTACCCCTCTTGCAAAAAAGCCTGACGAAGGAGGGGGAAATGTTGAAAACCCCTGAGCCAGACTTAGATTTTCTACCTCCACGAGTTGCAGCTGTTTTCCGTGTAGGACATAAAAAAACCTACCTCGCTCAAAAAATGATTTTCTTGTTTTTTGCAGCCTTTATGGCTTGGGCTTATTTTGCTGAATTGCATGAAATCACCAAAGGAACAGGTCGAATTATTTCTTCTGCCCACATTCAAACGCTTAATAATTTAGAGGGAGGAATTATTAAAGAAATTCTTGTACGAGATGACCAAGTTGTTACACAAGGTGAGGTTCTTGTAAAGTTAGACAAGACAATTTCCCAAGCCAAATTTCTTCAAGATTTAGAGAACTACTACCGCCTTCTTGCTAGCGCTGAGCGGTTACGTGTTCAAATTGCCAATGGCATGTCTTTTATTCCGAGCCTCGACCTTCAAAGAAATGCACCCAATATCATACCACAAGAGATGGAGAGATTTAGGGCAAATCAAGCAAAAAAGAAAAATGACATTGAAATTGCCGTTAAGGATTTAGCAATGAAGCAACAAGAACTAGATGAAACGAGCGCAAAATTGAAAGATGCCAGACAGCAATACCAATATGCCAAAGAACAAGCCAAAATTATAGAACCCCTTGCCAGTAAAAAGATATATTCAAGAATGGATTATATCAAACTTAAAAGGGATATGGTGGAGCAAAAGGCCCAAGTTGCGTTATTACAAGCCAATGCTAAGCGACAAGAAATAGCCACCAAGCAAGCCAAAGATCGACTTGATCAGGTTCGTATTCGTTACCATAATGATGATTTGCAAGAACTACGAGAGGTTGAGGCAAAGCTAACAGAAGCTCGAGGGGCTGAAACTGCCGATCTTGATCGAGTTACACGTACTGAAATCCGGTCTCCTGTTACAGGGATTGTGAGAGATCTTAAAGTTCACACGTTAGGAAGTGTTATCCAACCCGGTGAGGCAATTTTAGATATCGTGCCTTTAAATGACACCCTAATTGTAGAAGCACAAATTGCTCCTTCTGATATAGGGTTCTTACGCCCTCAATTACCAGCTATAATTAAAGTAACAGCTTATGATTTTAGCTCGTACGGTGGCCTTGATGCTGTTATTTCAGAAATAAGCCCTGATACAATTACAGATAAACGAGAACAAAGTTACTATCGTGTCTTGTTGCAAACAAAAACAAACATCCTTGTAAAGAATGGAAAAGTACATCCTATCATGCCAGGGATGCAAGTAGAAGTAGACATCTTAACAGGGAAAAAATCTGTACTTGCTTACCTGTTTAAACCTTTCTTACGTGCTTTGCAAAACTCAATGACAGAACGGTAGATATACGGTAGATATACCTATTTAACAAGAAAGCTGCTTCTTTACCAAATAATTTATGGTAAAGACGCTCAGAGGATAAAGACTTGAGGTTATGAGAATGCCAGGTAAAAGAGGCAGTATCCCCACCCATTCTTGTTTAACGCAAGACAAAAGGATGGTGTAAACAAGGGCGTCTACCAAACAAAAAACACTAAATCCCCCCCATATCCATAAGAACCTTTGATGGTTAAGGGTTCGTCGCTGGGTTATGAGAAGAGCATATCCAACAAGTAAACGCAAAGCTGAAAAACCCAATGGATAAGCATAAAGACCATCTTGGAGTAGGCTTATTAAGACTAACTGCTCAGCTGTAAGCAAATCGGGCCTATGAATCGTCCAATAGTACACAACGATAAGCAACACCATTGGCTGAAGACCAATTGTTTGCCATAAAGGCAAAAGCGTCAAGCACAACGCAGCCAAAAGTACTAGAAAGGTTAAAAGGCGTCTTTTCCAAGTACGCCAAACCAATGATTCTTCCTCATAAGCCATTAACAATACCTTCGACTTTTCAACATAAATTGGTAAGGAATACAAGTCCTTTTACCCGCTACCCGTCAGCATATTAAGGACCAACAAGGATCGTTACAAAAGCAGGTGTTTCTTTGACCAAAGGTCGGGCAGATATCGTTTGTGAAGTTACATTGGTAACAACTGCAACGGGGAGGCCACGGGGGAAAATGCCCCCATACCCTGAAGTAATCAGGCGGTCCCCCACTTTCACTTTTGCTCGCTTTTCCAGATGAATAAGACGAAGTTCAGATCCATTTTGACCGGCAACAACACCATGCTCTTGCGTGGCTTCAATTTCTACGGGGATGCGAGAAGACAGATCTGTTAAAGGCATAACACGAGCTGTATAGGAAGAAAAACCACCAACTTCGCTAACGCGCCCAACAACACCCCCTGTCGTTAAAACGACTTGATCCTTGACTATACCATGACTTTCATTTGATTTAATAGTCAACAAAGCATTCATACCATCACTTACTCGACCAATAACGCGTGCTGAAATACGACCAACTCTCATATCAGGGACAACCTTTGTAAGCTGTTGTAACTGTTGATGGTCAAGAGCTTGCTGGCGCAAAGATTGAACAAGAGATAAAAGATGGTCATTTGTTTCACGCAAAGCGGTTACCTCTATACGTAAATCTTGATGGGTGCGAAACACATCACGACAAGAGGCTAAAACTGTAAAAGGTTTGGTAACGACATCAACAAGAGGAGCCGTCATATCTAATAAAATAACATTTAAATGATGAACAGCCTTGTTATCTTTAACTGAAAGAGTGAAAATAATGAGGGCGCCAATAATGAAAGAAATAATTCCTCCTAAAGAAATATAAGGCTGCCCCAAAAAAGAACGATTAAAAGAATGTGAAGCAAAATGATAGGCTTGGTGCCGCACAGCCATTGATTTCAAACCTATCCCCATATTAACCAGCAACCTCACACGCTTTTTCGACCCGAATAAAAGCTCCTTGGGACAAAATGTCTTTCTTATAATATAGGAATGTGAGGCTACTTTAAAGGGATTTTTCACTGTTTTTAATCAGAGTCTTTTATTCTCTTGCCAGAGGGATTGCCCCTTAAAAAAGAAAGAATTGGGATATTCTAAAGCAACTCTTAATACATGCTGATCAAGACATTTTTAAGAGTGTGGATTTCCTCTAAAGTACGTCCTGTTCCCTCAACAACGCAAGTTAACGGCTGCTCAGCAACAAAAACAGGCAAACCTGTGGCTTGGGATAAAACGTGGTCAAGGTTTTTTAATTGAGAGGCTCCTCCCGTTAAGACAATACCACGATCAACAATATCGGCTGAAAGCTCTGGCGCTGTATTTTCAAGGGCAGTTTTGACTCCATGAATAATAGCCGCAACAACCTCTGTCATACTTTCAGCCACTTGTTTTTGATTAATTTCAACTTCTTGAGGAACACCATTAATTAAGCTGCGGCCTTTAATACACATTCTAATATCTTCGCTATTTGCACAAATAATAGCCGAGCCAATTTCTTTTTTAATCTTTTCGGCCGTGCTTTCCCCAATTAATAAATTATGGGTCCGACGAATATAGTTGATAATAGCCTCATCCATTTTGTCACCACCAACCCGTACAGAGCAAGCATATACGATACCGCCAAGGGATAGAATGGCTACTTCGGTTGTGCCCCCACCAATGTCTACAACCATAGAGCCGGTAGGTTCTGTAACAGGCAAACCAGCACCAATAGCTGCTGCCATGGGTTCTTCAATTAAAAAAACCTGCCGTCCACCAGCACCTTCAGCTGATTCTTGAATGGCACGCCGCTCAACTGCAGTTGAACCCGAAGGTACGCAAATAATAATTTGTGGGGCTGCAAAACTGCGACGATTGTGAACCTTGCGAATGAAGTGCTTGATCATTTCCTCAGCAACCTCAAAGTCTGCAATAACGCCATCACGCAAAGGACGAATGGCTTGAATACCTCCGGGCGTGCGACCAACCATAAGTTTAGCCTCCTCACCAACAGCAAGGACTTGCCGCTTTCCCTTTATCATAGAAATCGCAACGACAGAAGGTTCATTCAAAACCACTCCTCGTCCTTTAACATAGACAAGCGTATTGGCTGTGCCTAAGTCAATAGCCATATCAGCGGATAAAATTCCTAAAAGACGTGCCAGTAATCTCACTTTAATATTCACCTTTGGTAAGTTGGTCTTTAGTGTAATACTTTTACGAAGAATAGTGTATTTCTGCAAGATTTTTTCAACAGAATAATAGACTTCTTGCGCAACTGTTGCCTTTTGGTTCATGATATACCCAATTTCTTTAGCGCCTTTCCTGACCCCCCAGGTCAGCAAAGTCGAAGTTTATTGGGTATATTGTCAAAAATTGATGAGTGATCCTCATGTACTCGTCTGTACACTCCGGTCACTCATAATTTTTTTTCTAGCCCTGAACCAAAATTCTCAGTTGTACAAGAAGTCTAATAAAGTTAAACGCACAAAAGAAATTCATCTTGACGATAACGGGAATTTTGACGTTAGGTATGGATGACAAACAAGAAAAATATAGGAGAATTGCCCATGACCTATGCTTTGCCAGATCTACCTTACGCTCTTGATGCACTTGAGCCTCACGTTTCCGCTAAACAACTATCACTCCATCATGGAAAGCATCACCAAACTTACGTAACAAACCTTAATAACCTTGTTCCCAATACAGAGTTTGCTGGCAAGTCGTTAGAAGATATTATCCTTGCGTCAGCTAAGAATCCTGAAAAAGTGGCCTTTTTCAACAATGCTGCTCAAGCATGGAACCATGATTTTTTTTGGAAGTGTATGAAACCTAGTGGTGGAGGTGAACCAATGGGGGAACTTAAGACACAAATGAACAACGCTTTTGGTTCCCATGAAAAATTTGTTGCAGAATTTAAACAAGCAGCTGTTTCGCAATTCGGTAGTGGATGGGGCTGGCTTGTGGTTGAGAAAGGCAGTTTGCGTATTATGAAAACATCTAACGCTGATCTTCCTATGGCTCACGGCGCTACAGCTTTGCTTACCTGTGATGTTTGGGAGCATGCTTATTATTTAGACTATCAAAACCGCCGGTCTGACTTTGTAGAAGCTTTTTTAAACCATTTGGTAAACTGGGATTTTGTTTCTGATTGCTTAAAAAACGCATAAAAAGGTACCCTAGCCATTTCCTTAAAGTCCTTATAAGGCATGAGAGAGAACAAAGAAAGTGATGAGCTGGCAATCCTGGGCAGTAAAATGGGTAAGGCGCTTGCTTTTAGGATACTATTTTACTTTTTGGGGTTCATTTGCTGGGGATCACCAAGGTTTTCATTGGCAGCCTGCTCTCAATACAACATACCCTCAAGGTAAGGAATCATCACCGTCTTCCCTTCCTTTTCTTAAGATAATGATAGACTCTGAGGGAGAAAGTTTTAAGCTCAGTTTTGATTGGACAGATGAAAAACCGGCACTTGCCATTGTTAAAGGGATAGGTAAATGGTGGATTGTATTGAACAAATATTACAAGGTTTCCCTTCCCAACCTTAAGGAACGACCAATCCCAGGTCTTTTAGAGTTAGATACGATTACTGTAAAAGAAGGTATAGTTCTACAGGTTCGTTGTGAGAATGATTGGGTGCCTCAGATTAAGGAAGTAAGCAATAAGTTTGAATTTTTTTTTAGCCCCCATCCTTTAAAAGTTCACCAAAAGGCAACACTCCAATTGCCCTCTGCTCCAAAAGAAGCGCTGGCCATTATCTTACAAACAACTGGACAAGAAATTCGTTTTAAAGATCCCGAAACGGGCTATATGACAGTTGTTTTTCCAAGCTCTATACCAGGAGCTGGAGTGGATGAAGGTTATTTATTCCCTGATGTTTGTATTATGGCTTCCTTGCAAGGGATCGGAATACATCTTTTAAAAGATGACCTCATTCTTAAACCGACAGCAAAACAGATAACGATTGCCCATCAGAATGGACTAGCCATTACCTTACAAAAGGACCGAGAAAAAGAACGCCCAAAACCAACGCCAATAGGATTCTTTATAGAAGCTAAAGGACTTGATTGGGTTGATCGTCAAGAAAAAATTAACGAGAGTTTACTGGATTTGCCTCACGACCAGCATGGTCCAGGAGAGCTAGAGCTTGCCTGGCTCCTGTTAGGGCAAGGCCAAGCAATAGAATCTTTAGGATACCTGACCCACCTTGCACAAATGAGGCCGACCATGACTCATGTGCCGCTATTTCAAATGCTTTACGGATTAGGATGTTTAATACTCAACCGCCTCCAAGATGCAAAAGACCACTTATCTTCTATTGGAGAAGAACCAGAAGCTCAAATCTGGTTATTCTTATTAAAAGCAAAACAATATCCTGCACAAGTGACAACAGAGCAATTTCACCTTTCTTTTCAGCAATGCTATAAAATGCTGCAAAATTATCCAAAGCCTCTGCGTCATCAAATGATGACCTTTCTTTTAATGGCAGCTATTGCCGTAAAAGATCTTGAGGCGCTGACCACCCTTGTTAACCAAGAAACCTGCCCTGAAAATCTTATGGGCGCTGAAGCTTTTCATTTAGCAAAAGCTAAAGTATTAATGAACCAAAATAAGCCAGATCCAGCTTTTCAAATATTAGAAGAGTTAATGGAAAAAGCTATATCTCCAGATATCCGTGCAATTGCTCATTTTGACTATATCAAATGCCGCTGGGAAACAAACATGATCAAGGAAAAAGAAGCTCGTCAACAGCTTGAACCATTGCGAACGCGATGGCAAAACAAATGGTTAGGCAATGATATTCAAGACTATTTGGATAAACGAACCAAAGAAAATTAGGCTTGATTTTATTTTAAAGATATTCATATACTTGGGCAATAATAATGGCCGTTTTTTAAATGGATGTGTATCATGATGTGGCTCAGTAGCCATCAGAATGTAGGCATTGCTCAACACCATCAAATACGGGGTGTTTGCTTGCGTAATAAATTCTCTTCCCTTAAGCGCAGTTAGCGCTTTATTCTTTATTTTTCAGTTTTAATTTAATAGACTTCTTTCGAACCGAAGGTCAGCGAAGCTAAACTGTCGCCTTTTGATTCATAGCGTCGTCAGGAATTGATGAGTGATCCTCATGTACTGTTGTGTACACTCCGGTCATTCATAATTTTTTCTTGAGCCCTCGAACCAAAATTCTGAGTTTTGCAAGAAATCTAATGATTCTTCCCTTCTTGGAAGTATTTTTGTTTTATATTTTTATGAAAGAGATTGACAGCCGTGCGACATACACAAGATAAAATCGGCCTTTGGCCTTTAACTTCCCTCGTAACAGGGAATTTAGTTGGTTCGGGCGTTTATTTACTTCCCGCAACTTTAGCAATTTATGGAACGATAAGTATTTTAGGTTGGGTTGCTGCCTCAGTTGGTGCTATCCTGCTTTCTTTAGTTTTTGCTAAGCTTAGTGCCCACCAAACAAAAACAGGAGGACCTTATCTTTACGCTCAAAAGGCTTTTGGAGATACAGTTGGCTATTACGTCTGTTGGGGATACTGGGTTCTAACCTGGATTAGCAACCCTGCTTTAGCTATTGGCGCTGTGGGTTACATTTCTACCATAAGTGGTGGGCTAAGCCCAATGGTACACTTTTGGCTAGAAATACTCATCGTCGTTGGGTTAACAACTTTTAATTTGCTTGGGTTAAAAATTACAGGCCGTGCTGAGCTTTTTATTACAACCTTAAAGGTAGTCCCTTTATTGGTTCTACCCTTGATTGGTCTTTACTTTATTGATACGTCAACCTTGGCCCATCATGTCAATATATCTGGCAAACCCTTCAGTATGGCTCTCAATGCAGCAACAATGGCAGCAATGTGGTCATTTGTGGGACTTGAAACAGGAACGGTTCCAGCTGGCCAAGTCTACAATGCTTCACGCAACGTTCCATTGGCCACTGTTTTAGGAACGGTGATTGCAGCTGTGGTCTATATCATGGGTGCCGTTGTAATTATGGGAGTTGTTTCACCTCAAGATTTGCTTCAATCAAAAGCTCCTTATGCTGATACTGCTCAACATATCTTTGGGGGAACCTGGGGAGTACCTGTAGCATTGGCAGCTATTCTTTCTTGTTTGGGAACTTTAAATGGATTTTTGATTATCGTAGGACGTATTCCTTTTGGTGCTGCTGAAGATGGGTTATTTCCACAATTTTTTATGAAAACCACATGCCATGGAACGCCCTATTGGGGTATATTGATTTCGTCCTTATGCTCTCTCCCTTTTCTATTTATGTCATTGCAGAGTACGTTAATGGAGCAGTTTAATTTCGTTATTGAAGTTGCCGTTACATTAATTTTACTTGTTTACACTGTATGCGTATTGGCATACCTAAAACTATTAAGGCGAGATGGGAAAAGTACATTCTTAAAAGCTATCTTAGGTTTGAGTGCTTTAGCATTTACAAGTTGGTCCCTATGGGCTGCTAGCTTCAAAATGGTGGGGCTTTCCCTGATCATCCTGCTCCTTGGAATACCCATGCGATTATGGATGACAAGAACCAAAACTGACAGAATTCAGGCTTGATTCGCTAGAGTAAATTCCTTATAAATTTCTTGAGCCTGAAAGCGCGGGCGTAGCTCAATGGTAGAGCAGAAGCTTCCCAAGCTTACGACGGGGGTTCGATTCCCCTCGCCCGCTCCATTAACCATTAACTTTATTAAAGGTAAATAAGCTTCTTGAGAGTAATAGCTTCCGTAGAAGTAACATGGTATATATTTAATCACTAATAGACTTCTTGCGTAACTGTCGCCTTTTGATCGATGATATAACCAATTTCTTTAGCGCCTTTCCTGACCCCCCAGGTCAGCAAAGTCGAAGTTTATTGGATATATTGTCAAAAACTTATTCGTGATCCTCATGTACTCCATGTACACTCCGGTCACTCATAATTTTTTTCCTAGCCCTGAACAAAAATTCTCGGTTATGCAAGAAGTCTAATGATACTTCTAAAATGAAAAATATCCTGTTGTAACATGTGTTAAAGTAATGATATCTGGATGAATAATATGGAAAAAATATCCCCTCGCGTTGACATCGCCTTCAAAAAAATCTTTGGCGTCGAAGAAAACAAAGACCTGCTCATTTCTTTAATTAACTCTATTGTTAGCGAAGAAGACAAAATTGTTGATGTCACCTTACTCAATCCTTATAACCCTAAAAATTTTAAGCAAGACAAGCTTTCTATTCTCGATATTAAAGCTAAAAGCCAAGCAGGTAAGAGGTATAATATTGAAATCCAGATTAGTGATGAAGCCGATTACGATAAAAGGGCTTTATATTACTGGGCTAAGCTCTATACGGAACAGCTAAAAGTCGCTGAGGATTACTCTACGCTTTCTAAAGCCATAGGTATTCATATCCTTAATTTTACATCCATCCTACATGTAGATAAATATCACAATGTATTTAGTATCAGGGAAAAAGATTCAGGTCTTCTGTACTTTAAAGATCTAGAGCTGCACACCATAGAATTGAAGAAGTTTTCGAAAGATTCTCATGCGGAATTGGCAGATGTCGTTGCCATGGTTAAAAATTCCCTAGATATGTGGGCGGCTTTTTTAACGCGCCATGATTTATTAAATAGAGAAAATCTTCCTGCTGCATTGGATGACCCAGCTCTTAAAAAGGCTCTTGGTGTATTGGGTATCATGAATTTTGCGCCAGAGGAAAGAGAAGCCTATGAGGAACATCTCAAATGGCTCCGCATGGAAACCAGCGCTCTCAAAAAATACGAAACCAAATGGTTTGCCGAAGGTAGAGAAGAAGGTAGAGAAGAAGAAAGACAGAAAAATTTAGAAGAAAAAAAGAATATAGCAGGTAAAATGCTTGCTAAAGGAATGAGCGTTGAAGAAGTAGGTGAGTTAACAGGACTTTCTGAAGATGAAATCAAAGTTCTTTAACAACCAGCATAAACTTTATCTTCAGGAAAGCTTCACATGCCTCTTTTCGCAGAAGATCTAATATTTTTGGGGTAGTAGACCCATTCGTGTCAAAACTTGCATTGCCCTCAATCCTTTCAGCCAGAATGTCATAAAATTAGCTGCAGAAGACGTTGCTATGAGGCCAAGGGGCTGTATCAAGTTGTAATCCTTTTGCAAAAGCTTGTATTGTTCGTTAGTGTTAAGAAAACATTTGCTTTGTATAGGAATAAAATAGTCATGACTCCAATACCCCTTTCTTTAGCCCAAACAGACCTTGAAGTAAGCCAAGCAATTCAAAATGAACTGCGCCGCCAACAAGATCAAATTGAATTAATCGCCTCAGAAAATATTGTCTCAACTGCTGTATTGGAAGCTCAAGGATCCATTTTAACAAACAAATATGCTGAAGGATATCCGACCCAGCGCTATTATGGAGGATGTGAATACGTTGATGCCATCGAGCAACTTGCCTTTGACCGATTGAAAAAATTATTTGGTTGTCATTTTGC
>Ga0116230_10002427_pt1 | contig 17938 bp, 15 predicted proteins | sample S1TSphfallax_3_FD_88678 | JGI IMG/M metagenome (GOLD analysis project Ga0116230, IMG submission 88678) | Host-associated microbial communities from peat moss isolated from Minnesota, USA - S1T2_Fd - Sphagnum fallax MG | ecosystem: Host-associated > Plants > Peat moss > Unclassified | place...
CCTGTTGTGCTGGGAACGGAAGGATAACGCCCGAAGGGCGGCCCCAACGGGGTGAGGCGCGCAGCGCCGAATAATCCTTCCACCCCAGCCAATGAATTACGGTGGGGACGGTTCGTGGGTACGAAACGGCCCTGCCTGTCGCGCCCTTGGGATGCCGGCTGGTTTTGATATGTCGCGAAACAGTGAAATCGATTCTTCCAGCATGTCGGTGTTTGCCGGTAACGCGAACCCGCAACTGGCGCAGGAGATCACCCGCCATTTGCACGTGCCCCTGGGACGCTCGCAGGTGGGGCGTTTCAGCGATGGCGAGGTGAATGCGGAGCTGATGGAGAATGTGCGCGGTCGCGATGTGTTCATCGTGCAGCCCACCTGTCCGCCGGCGAATGACAATTTGATGGAATTGCTGATGATGACCGATGCGTGCCGGCGCGCGTCGGCGAAGCGCATCACCGCGGTGGTGCCGTATTTCGGCTACGGGCGCCAGGATCGTCGGCCGCGAGCGACGCGTGTGGCGATCGGCGCCAAGTTGGTGGCGAACATGATCACGCGGGCGGGCGTCGACCGGCTGCTGACGGTGGACTTGCATGCGGATCAGATCCAGGGGTTCTTCGACATCCCGGTGGACAACGTGTATGCGTCGCCGGTGCTGTTGGGCGATGCGTGGAAACAGCGTGACGAGAAGATGATCGTCGTGTCGCCGGATGTCGGCGGCGTGGTGCGGGCGCGGGCGCTCGCCAAGCGCCTCGACGATGCGGATCTCGCCATCATCGACAAGCGGCGGCCGCGGCCGAACGAATCGAAGGTGATGAACATCATCGGCGAGGTGTCGGGCAAGACCTGCGTGCTGGTGGACGACATGATCGACACGGCGGGCACCTTGTGTCAGGCGGCGCAGGCGCTGAAGGACTCTGGCGCGGTACGGGTGGTGGCATACATCACCCATGCGGTGTTGTCGGGGCCGGCCGTCGAGCGCATCGAAAGGTCGGTGCTCGATGAATTGGTGGTGACCGATACGATTCCTCTGTCGGAGGCCGGCAAGGCTTCCAGCCGGATCCGGCAGCTCTCGGTGGCGGGCTTGCTGGCCGAGACGATCCGGCGCATCAGCGACGAGGAGTCGGTGAGTTCGTTGTACGTCGATTGATTGGTTGGATTGATAGGTCGAGGCGCCCGCAAACTGGTCGCGGTGCGGGGGCCTCGTGTTCGTGCTGTAACTGGAGATGATTATGAAAACCTCATTCGAACTCGTTGCCGAGTTCCGCGGTAATCAAGGCAAAGGTGCGAGCCGCCGCCTGCGCCGCGAAGGAAAAGTGCCGGCCATTCTCTATGGCGGGCACTCCGATGCCCGTGCCTTGTCGCTGAGCCATCAGAAGCTCATCATCATGTTGGAGAACGAGCGCTTCTATTCGACCATCTTGAATCTGAAGGTGGGCGAGCAGACGCAGGCGGCCATCTTGAAGGATGTGCAGCGGCATCCCTACAAGAACGCCATCGTGCACGTCGACTTCCAGCGGGTCGAGGACAACGAGAAGATTCGCATCAGCATTCCGCTGCACTTCGTCGGCGCCGCGGTGTCGCCGGGCGTGAAGACCCAGGGTGGGTTGGTGTCGCACATGCGCACCGAGGTGGACGTCAGCTGCCTGCCGAAGGATCTGCCGGAATTCATCGAAGTGGATCTGTCGAAGCTTGGGCTCAACGAGAGCATTCACCTGTCGCAGCTGAAGGTGCCCGAGGGTGTCGAGTTGCTGGCGCTGGCGAAGGAAGATTCGGCGGTGGTGGCGATCCACAGTCCGCGTGCGGAAGAGCCGGAGGCAGCGGCGGCCGGCGCGGCGGAAGGCGCGGCGCCCGCGGCGGCGGCGCCTGCGGCAGCGGCGAAGAAGGCCGAACCTGCAAAGGCGGATGCCAAGGCGGCGCCGGCGAAGAAGGACGCGAAGAAGTAATCCGCTTCGATGGCGGGATTACCACTGCGCGTCATCGCGGGGCTCGGCAATCCGGGCCCCGAGCATCAGGTCACCCGGCACAATGCCGGGTTCTGGTTCGTCGACCTGCTGGCGCGCCGGCATGGCGGGGAGTTTCGCGATTACCGCAAGTACTCGGGCGAGACAGCGCGCATCACCTTGAGCGGTCGGGAGCTTATTTTGTTGAAGCCCACGACTTATATGAATCGAAGCGGCCTGTCGATTCGCCAGTTGAGCGATTTCTTCAAAGTCGCGCCGGATGACATCCTGGTGGCCCATGATGAGCTCGATCTGCCGGTGGGCAGCGTGCGTTTGAAACATGGCGGCGGCCACGGCGGTCACAATGGCCTGCGCGATGCGATCGCGCATGTCGGCGACAGCTTCTGGCGTCTGCGGCTCGGCATCGGGCATCCCGGGAACAAGAGCGAGGTGCTCGATTATGTGCTGAACCGCGCGCCGCGTGCGGACGAGGATTTGATCTTGGAAGCCGTGAACTCGGCGGCGGATGCGATGCCGCTGATACTGGAACAGGGCGCGGAACGCGCGATGACCAAACTACATAGCCGCGCGGGAAAAAACTGATGCCTATTCGCTGTGGAATCGTCGGCTTACCCAATGTCGGCAAGTCGACGCTGTTCAACGCCCTGACGCGGGCGCAGATCGCTGCGGAGAATTATCCCTTCTGCACCATCGATCCGAACGTCGGCGTCGTGCCGGTGCCGGACTCGCGGTTGGAAAGCCTCGCGGCTATCGTCCATCCGGAACGGATCCTGCCGACCACCGTGGAATTCGTCGACATTGCAGGACTGGTGGCGGGCGCCTCGAAGGGTGAGGGTCTGGGCAATAAATTTCTCGCCCATATCCGCGAGGTCGATGCCATCGCGCACGTGGTGCGCTGCTTTGAGAACGACGACATCATTCACGTGGCCGGCCGGATAGATCCGGCCAATGACATCGAGGTCATCAACACCGAGCTCGCGCTGGCCGATCTCGACAGCATCGATCGCGCCTATCAAAAGGCGGTGAAGGCGGCGAAGACCGCGGACAAGGAGGCGATCAAGTCGCGCGATTTGCTGGAACGGGTGCGCACGCAGTTGAATCTCGCCAAACCGGTGCGCGCCATGGGATTGGATGCCAACGAGAAGGCGCTGCTGCGCGATTATCATTTACTGACCGACAAGCCCGTGATGTACGTCGCCAATGTCGATGAGTCGGGTTTCACCGATAACCCGAGACTCGACCGGGTGCGGGAACTCGCGAAGGCTGAGGGTGCGGTGGTGGTGCCGGTGTGCGCGGCAATCGAGGCCGAGATCTCGCAGCTCGATGAGGCGGATCGGGCGGATTTTCTCAAAGAGCTCAATCTCGATGAGCCCGGCCTCAATCGGGTGATCCGCGGCGGCTACGCCCTGCTGGGATTGCAGACCTATTTCACCGCCGGTGTGAAAGAGGTGCGGGCCTGGACGGTGCACGCCGGGGCGACGGCGCCGCAGGCGGCCGGTGTGATTCACACGGACTTCGAGCATGGATTCATTCGCGCCGAGGTCATCGCCTACGAAGATTTCATCGCCAACAAGGGCGAGGCCGGGGCGAAGGAACATGGGAAGCTCCGTCTGGAAGGAAAGGAATATGTCGTCCGCGAAGGCGACGTGATGCATTTTCGCTTCAATGTCTGAACCGGCGCCGGCGGGGTCGGTGGGCGGGCGGGGAATTGACAGCGGAGCGCGCCCTGCGGACAATCCGCGCTCTTCGTGGTGAGGTAGCTCAGCTGGTTAGAGCGTGGCACTCATAACGCCGAGGTCGGGGGTTCGATTCCCCCCCTCACCACCATCTCTCAATTTGTCAGTCGCCGAGCAGGCTGCCAATTATGCCGCCCACGGTCGCCGCACCGGCGACCTTGCCGAGGGTGCCACCACCATCGGAGCCCCCGCCTGGAAGGTAACGGCCTATTTCCTCGGCGAGGTTCATGATGGGCATGCTTTGCAGCCAGATGTGGCCCGGTCCGGTGAGTGTGGCGAGGAACAATCCTTCGCCGCCGAACAGGACGTTGCGAAAGCCGCGAACCATCTGGATCGAGAATTGCACCGTGGGTTCCTGGATCCCGACATGGCCGGCATGCACCAGGAGCCTTTCGCCCGCGGCCAGGTCACGTTCGACGAGCTCGCCGGATAGATCGAGCCATACGACGCCAGGCCCGGTGACCCGTTGCAAGATAAACCCCTCACCGCCGAAAAAACCCGAACCGATCCGTTGTTGCCAGGCAATCTCGAGAGTGACCGACTTCTCGGCGCAAAGAAAGGTCTCCTTGCGGCAGAGCAGAGACTCATACGGCGCCAGCTTGCGTGCGACGATGGTTCCGGGAAAACGCGGCGCAAAGGCGATGTGACCCGGCGCCAGCGCGGTGAAATCGGTGATGAACAGGCTGCCACCCGTCAAGGAACGCTTGATGCCGGCGAACAAGCCGCCGCCCGTGTTGGTGTTCATTTGGATGGAATCGGACATCCAGGCCATGCAATTGGTCTGACTGTAGATGACCTCTCCGGGAGCAAGGTCTACTGCGACAGTTTGCATGAGGGTTCCAGAAATCGCGTATTGCATAGCGTCATCCTCGGTGTGCGGCCTCGGCTCGCTGAGCCAGTGCGGCGTTGGAAAAATTGCCGTCATGGGTGATCTCCTCGCCGACCCAAGCCGGTCGCGGCGGATCTTCTTCTTCGGATTGCAACTCCACCTCCGCGATGATGAGGCCGGCGAAGGGTGGGGAATACTCGTCGATTTCCCAGCAGTAACCGGCATAGGGCACTTCGTGGCGGATTTTCTCGAGGATCCTTCGACCGCAAAGTTTGAGAAGTGATCTCGCATCAGCGACAGGGATGGAATACTCGAACTCGTCCCGTGCAAGTCCGCCGTCGCGACTCTTGATCGTTACATAGCCTGCGTCGTCGCGCACGCGTACTCTAATCACCGATTGTTCGGTGATCGCAAGATAGCCTTGTGTGATCCGCATCGAACGAGCGACGCTCGTGCGCCAGGCGTCGCTTGCCAGCAGGAATCGTCGTTCGATTTCACGCGCCATGAGAATGATCTTCCCGGCGCGCGACCGGGGGGTCAAGCCCCCCCCGGTCGATTCTCAGCGCGACGAATTATCGTTGGTGGGAGACGAAGTGTCGGACGTCTCGGGCGGTTCGACACCGGACAACGTGCTGATGTACTCGACCACCGCGGCGATTTGATCATCGGTGATGTTCGCGACATTCCGGTTCATCAATTTATTTTCCCGCAGCTTGGTGTGGTAGTAATGCAATTGCAATGCCAGGTAGCCTGGATGTTGTCCAGCCAGCCTTGGCACATTATTCGTGCCGGCGCCCACCTCACCGTGGCACTCGATGCATTTGATGACCCTGGGTTCGGCCACCCCGTTTTCATAGATTTCCTTACCCTTGGCCGCGAGCGCGGGATTGTTAGACGGGTGTCCACCCACCGCGGGTAGCTTGCCGAAGTAGTCGGCAAGTCCCTGGATCTCCTCGTCGGACAACTTGTTCGATATCCCCCACATGAAGGCCCGGGCATGGGGGTCAGCGCGCCCGTGCTGACGCAGGGCCTTCAGTGTCTCCGAAATGTAAATCGGGTTCTGCCCTGCAAGAATCGGGATGAGCGGTGAAACACTGACGCCATTACCAGAGTAACCGTGGCACCTCGCGCAGACGTAGCTGACGAGCTGCCGGGCGGGCATCTGCGACGGATCGGGAGGCAGTGAAATATCCGCCGCCCGCGCGGTACCACCAACGACCGTGCAAGCGAGGGCAATCGCCGCACCCAAAAGCGAACGAGTCGTGAGTTTGTTCATTAGTAGTCCATCCATAATCCGAACACCCAGGTGTTGTTGTTCCCTGCTCTGATATTGGTAAAGCCCGGGGAATTGGGGAAGTTGGCGTTGCTCAGATTGAAGGGGCTTTGGTTGTTGGCCACTACTTGATAGACGTCGTACTGCAGCAGGAATCTGACGTTGAGCCATGGGACGTAATCGAGTTCAAAGGTCTCGTATTGATTGGCCGGTGAGCCATTACCGCCATTCGCGAGCGGATCGTTCGTGCCGGTCGTCCGTGTGAAGCTCACGAGTCCGCCGTAGTGGCGATCACGGAAATACTCTCCCGTTATCAGGAACTGCGTCAGCGTGTCGGTCGGATTGGTGTAGATCGGTGACGATGCACCGGTGAAGGTCGCCGCCACCAATTGACTGCTGTTCTGTTGACGCTCGTGGGTGACATGACCCAGCAAGCCGAAGATGTTGTGCTGACCGTTGTACTGGTACTGCCAATCGACGGACAGATCGGTATACCGCTCGACGGCTCCCGGATTGAAGGTCTGACCCGGCGTGTAGGCATTACCCGTGAGTGCCGCCGCCGCCTGTTGCTGCGCCGAGATATAGCCCACCGAGGGAATCCAGTGGACATAGAGTGCGCTGGCACCGACTTCCGCCGAGTGGTAACCCCAGTCGCGCTCGTAGGCGATGCGGGCGTACGGTGCGAAGCGATCGACGGCACCGCCGTTGGCGGCAAGACTGACGCTGTCAACGACGGGTGATGCTCCGCCGGCTACGGCCGAGTGATACTCCGAGACTTCGAAGTACAGCGAATCGTTCCAAAATACGTAGGCGCCGATGCCGCCAACCACCCCAGGCCCCAAGGCATTGAGGATTGGCCCAGTAGTGCCTGCGCCGGCGACCCCATTGTTGTACAAGGAGACGGTGTTGAAGTTCGGAATGGTGTAGCTGCCGATGCCGTTCCAGACGTCTTGGAAGGTCAGGTAGTTGTTGGCGGTGATGCCCCACAGCCACTGGTTATCCAAGGTGTGATCGGCGTAGCGGATGTCAATGTTGTCGACGCCCACCGTCCCGCTTTGGCCGTTGTAGGTCAATTGCATCCAGGCGCCGACCCGATCCGAAACGGCTCCCGCATAGGCCAGACTGAACTGATCGGGGAATTGATAGGTGTCGCTCTGCGCGTGGGCGGGATAGGGTTGACCGGTATCCGGCGGGGCGCGGTTGTAATGACTGTAGTTCAACTGTGCGAGGACGGCGATTCCCGGCAGATCGGTGAGCCACAGGGTATTGTCCTTGTTGTCATTGATATCGTTGACCAGCGGTGCCCGCGTGGTCAGCGTGTAGCCGTTGAGCTTGAAGCGCCGGCCGAAGGGCGTGAGTTCGGGCGGTAGCGTGTGACAGGCTTCGCAGGCCAAACCCGTTTGCCGGGCGAAGGGGGGAATGGCCCGGGCAGGCTGCGCGACCAGGATCAGCACCGATAGACCGAGGATCCAAATTGTGGAGGCAATGACCCCCGACTTGAGCAGGCTCACAACCTCCACCCTCGCCCAGGATTTGAAAAAGATACAAGGATGAAAGGTATAGTTTTCATTTAGGTCAGGTCCCCCATTTTCTTTCGTGTCAGCCACTACCCGAAACCGCTGATCGCCGCGGACCGCCGCCTTCGGGCGGCTCTTGTGTGCGTCGATCGCGTGGAGCAAACTTGCTGCACGTGCGCGCGAAAGTAAAACGAGGAATTCAACGCACTGTCTTTTGAATTCCTTATGAGTGGCGTCAACGCGACGTACGAACAACACAAGGGGAGTTTCTGCACTCGTGCATTAGGCGGGTGCGATATGACCATGAAATCAGCTGGCTTGTTGCTTTGTCTCGCGGGTTTTTCCGGGTCAATCTGCGCTGAACCGACAGACCCCTGTACGGGATTGGAGGGCGCCGCCTTGACCCTGTGCCGCAGTAATCAGCAGACGCTCAAGCAACAGGAGCGCCTGGAAGAAGAGCTGCAGGAACAACGGGAGCGACAAAACCAACTGGATCAACAAGAACGGGACGTCCAACAACAGTTGCAGGCCATGCGACTGCAAAATGAGAGCTTGCGCAAACAACTGGACAGTGAGCGCGCGAATCCACCGGCGCGGCCGGTGGCAACGGTTTCGCCGGCTGCGGCGGCGGCTCTGAAGAGTCAAGATCTCAAGAGTTGGAAGGCGGACAACCCCTGGTACGGAACAGACTATGCCAGGACCCAGTTTGCGTCGCGCTACCTCAAGCAGCTGCAAAAGGAACAGCCGGATCTCGCCGGTCGTGAATTGCTGGATGCCGTGTCGGCGAAGGTCAATGCAACCTTCGCTTCGAAGCACTAGCTGCCAGCCGCGGACAGGCGTCGCACGGTTCGCCAGGCCATCATGCTGCGTCAGCGGCCGCCAGCTGCCGACGGCTTCTGAGCGACAGCAGCAGTACGCCGGCGGCGATCACACCGAGGATACCGGCCGCTATGAAGGCGGGACCATAGCTGCCGCTGTGCTGGCGCACGACGCCCGCGCCGAATGCAGCGACCGCCGCCCCTAGCTGGTGGCCGGTTTGGATCCAGCCGAAGACGATCGGTCCCTCCTGCTCGCCGAAGGCCTGGCTGGAAAGGCGTACGGTGGGCGGGACGGTGGCGATCCAATCCAGTCCATAGAAGACGGCGAAGACGGTGAGATGGGCGGCATCGAAGTCTACAAAGGGGAGAGCCACGAGCGAGGCGCCGCGCAGACCGTAGTAGGCGATGAGCAGCCGGCGCGGATCATAGCGGTCCGTCAGCCAGCCCGAGGCCGTCGTGCCGATCAAGTCAAATAATCCCATCAGGGAAAGCAGCCCGGCGGCGGCTACCGGTGCGACGCCGTGGTCGGCACAGAAGGCGATCAGATGGGTTCCGACGAGCCCGTTGGTCGTCAGGCCGCAGACGAAAAAAGTACCGAACAGCAGCCAGAAGATACGGCGCTGAGCGGCGCGCAGCAGCACGGCGATGGCAAGTCCGGCGGTGCGCGCCTGCTTGAGCGGTGGCGCAGCCTGCGCATCCGGACGCTCGCCGAAGCGGCGTGCGCCGATGTCGGCAGGCTGCTCGGGGACGAGGAGCGCGACGATGGGCACGAGCACGAGGCAGGCGAGGCTCACCGCCAGCACCACCGGTCGCCAGGCGAGCTGGTTCGACAGCCAGGCGAGAAAGGGCAAGAAAATCAGCGAACCCGTGGCGGTGCTCGCGCTCAACAGTCCCATGACCAGGCCCTGGCGCGTGGCGAACCAGCGGTTGACGACGGCCGCGCCCAAGACCGACGCAACCGCGCCGCTGCCGACACCGGAAAGGACGCCCCATGTCAGCAAGTATTCCCAGGGAGCGCGCATCCAAAGGCTGGCGAACGTGGCCGATGCCATGAGCGCGAGTCCGCCCAGCATGGTGCGACGAATGCCGATCGATAACATCAGCGCTGCCGCAAACGGCCCGACCAGTCCGTAGAGGAAGATGCCGACCGCGGCCGAGAATGAAATGCTCGCGCGATCCCAGCCAAAATTCAGCTCGAGCGGCACCATGAGCACGCCCGGCGTCGCGCGCAATCCCGCCGAGACCAGCAGCGCGAGGAAGGTGATGGCGACCACCAGAAAGATGTGGTGGCGCGGCGAGAGCGGGAGAAGCGGCGAGAATGGATGACGCGGCGACATCAACGAAAGGCTGAAACGGCGGCAGTGTTCACGTAAATGATTATTGCCCAAACGCGCGATGCTGTCAGCGCGCCGGCCCATCTTCCCCGGCGTGCGCCGTGACGTCCAAGTGCAGGTGCAATTCCGCCTTGCGATGTTCATACGTGGCGTCCAATCGGCTGTGCAAATAATCGCTGACCGAGATCGGCGCGTAGCGCGAGATCTCATCGGACGCACCCAAAATCGGTTCAACGAGGGCGTCCGGATTGGGGTCCAGGAAGAAGGCAACCGAATAGCGCTCGGTCTCCGGTATGCGCACCCGGTGGGGGGTGGACCGGTATCGATCGTTGGTCCAGCGCATCAGGCAGTCGCCAATGTTACAGAGCAGCAGGTCCTGGGTATCAGCGACCTCAACCCAGGTCCCGTCGAGTTGCCGTACCTCGAGGCCCGCGACCCCATCCGTGGCCAGCAGCGTGATATTGCCGTAGTCCGTATGCTCGCCGGCGCCGGGCGGGGCCACCGCCGAGCCACCCGTCGGTGAACCGACGGCCGCGCGCGCCGGATAGTGCAGCAGCCGTAAAACGGCGGCGGGCAGGGCGAGCTTGGGATCGAAATAATCCGCGGCGAGACCCAAGTCCGCGCTGAAACCACGGTGCAGGCTCTGCCCGATCCGAAAACACCGGTCGTAGTAGTCCAACATCGTATCGCGCCATCCCGGAATCGTCGGCCAAAGGTTGAGTCCCCGCAGCGGACGCTGCGCGAGGATCTCCGGATGATCCGGTGGGAGTTCCAAGCCGACATTGAATGCCTCCTTGCGATCCGGTGGGGCATCCGCCTTGAGGCGTTCCGCTTCCATCTCGACGTAACCGCGGTTGTGCGGCGATAGTGCGATGGAGAAACGACGCTTTTCAGCTATGGTCAAACAAAAAAACTGGCGGGAAGCCGCAAACAGCTTCGCGCGGGTCGCGGCGTCGATGCCGTGACCCGCCACGCAGAAGAAGCCGGTTTCGCGACACGCGGCGCCGAGTGTGGCGATGGCCTCGCGCTGCTGACGTGGCGAACCGTCGGTCAGCATTCGCACATCGACAATCGGAAAGTGCAGCATGTTGTGAAACCTTTTGACCAGGACCGCTATGATGAGCAAGGAATAAAAGTGAAGGTGCTCATGAAAATATGCCGGGGATCGATGGCCGCCGCCTGCGGATGGTTGTTGTCGTTTGCTGGAACCGTCACGGCGGCCGGACTCGTGCCAGCAGCCGGCATCTCGGGCGAGATTGCCAAGCCGCCCTTGATCCTGCAACACCCCAGTCTGTCGCAGTCGCAAATCGTCTTCGAGTATGCCGGTGGGATTTGGCTCGTGGCGCGCAGCGGCGGCGAGGCCCGGCGCTTGGTGGCGGGTCAAGGTTACTGCTCCTCGCCGCACTTCTCTCCGGATGGCCAGACCATTGCATTTACGGCGTCGTATGACGGCAACACCGATGTCTACCTCGTGTCGGCCGCCGGCGGCGAGCCCCGCCGCTTGACTTACGATCCCGGTGTCGATACGGCGCTGGGCTTCACCGCGGATGGCAAAAAAATTCTACTGTCATCGACGCGCCAAACCTTCCGCGACCTTGCTCAGCTTTATACCGTGCCGGTCGCCGGCGGCGAAGTCGAGCGCTTGCCGTTGCCATCGGGTAACGCCGGCAGCTACTCGCCTGATGGCACACACCTGGCCTACAGCCCGTTTAGCCAGTGGCAGCCGGCGTGGAAGCGCTATCGCGGCGGGCAGGCCGCGCGTATTTGGATTGCCGATCTGGCCGATTCACGCATCGACGTGCTGCCGCACGAGGTCTCGAATGACAAGAACCCGCTGTGGGTGGGTGACCGCATTTACTTTCTTTCGGACCGGCAAGGACCGGTGTCGCTGTTTGCCTACGATCTTGACACCCATGCCGTGCGCGACCTCATCGATAATTCGCGCGGCTTCGACATCAGTTCGGCGGCGGCAGGTCCGGGAGGCATTGTCTACAGTCAATTCGGCGGACTCAGCATCTACGATTTTGCGACCGCCACCACGCATCCCGTGCCGGTGACCATTGGCGCCGAATTCTCTGAACTGCGGCCGCATTTCGCGCCGGTGGACCCGAAGCAAATCCAGCAGGCGACCCTGTCGCCGAGCGGCAAGCGCGTGCTCATCGAAACCCGCGGCGAGATCCTGACGGTTCCGGTTGAAAAGGGCGATGCGCGGAACCTCACCAACAGCCCGGGCGTTGCCGATCGCGATCCCGCCTGGTCGCCAGACGGTAAGTCGGTGGCGTGGTTTTCCGATGCGTCGGGTGAATATGTACTGAAAATACGGTCGCCAGACGGCCTGGGTCCCCTGCGCGACATCGATCTCGGCCAACCACCTTCGTTTTTCTACTCTCCGCGCTGGTCGCCGGACAGCCGCAAGATTGTCTATGCCGACAAACGACTCAATCTGTGGATGGTGGATCTCGACCGACCGACTCCGGTCAAGGTCGATACGGATCGCTTCGATTCGCCGGCTTATAACTGGAATGCCGCCTGGTCGCCGGACAGCCGCTGGCTGCTCTACACCAAGAATCTCGCCAATCACCTGCATGCGGCGGTTGCCTATTCGCTCATCGACGGCCACAGCCAGGCACTGACGGACGGACGCAGCGACGTCTCCTCGGCACGTTTCGATCGCAGCGGCAAGTACGCCTATTTCATTGCGGGCACCAGCGCAGGCTTGAGCACCGGCTGGCTGGACATGTCGAGCCTCGGACACCCGATCGACAGCAGTGTCTATATCGTGGTGCTGCGCAAGGACTTACCGTCGCCGCTCCGGCCGGAAAGCGACGAGGAGGGTAGCTCGAAAGAGGATGGCGCCAAAGACGGCGGCGCCACGCAGGATTCGGCTTCCACCAAGGCCGCCAAGAAGTCGGCCAGCGGGACGCCCACAGCGCCCGAGGTGCGCATCGATTTTGACGGCATCGATCAGCGCATCCTCGCTCTGCCGCTGGCGCGGGCGAATTACCGGCATCTGGAGACGGGCGCCGATGGGGTTTTGTTTGCGTCGAGCGCGCCGGTTGCCTTGACCGACCAGGACTACCTGGAGGCGGGTGACCAGCCACCCCATGAGGATGTGGCGCGCTTCGATCTCAAGACGCGGAAGGTCACGCCAATGCTCAAGGACATCGATGGAAACTCGCTGGGTGTGTCGGCGGACGGTACCAAGCTGCTGTTCGCCCGCAGTCAAAAGTGGTTTGTCGTCGGCAGCGAGACCGCCCCGAAGGATGGCGACGGTGCGCTCAAAATCGATGATCTGCGCGTATGGGTTGATTCGCGCGCGCAGTGGCGGCAGATGTATCACGAGGTGTGGCGCATCGAACGCGACTTTTTCTACGATCCCGGTTTCCATGGCCTCGATCTCCAAGCCGCCGAACGCACGTATCGGCCCTTCGTCGACGGTATTGCGAGCCGCGCCGACCTCAGTATCTTGTTCGAAGAAATGACGGGTCATCTCAGCGTGGGACACACCTTCATTATTGGCGGGGCCATGCCGGAGCAGGGCGCAGAGAACGGCGGGCTCCTCGGAGCAGACCTGCGGATCGTGGACGGTCATTACCAGTTTGCGCGCGTGTTGAGCGGTGAGAACTGGAATCCCTTGGTCATCGCACCGCTGACGCAGCCGGGAGTGAACGTGCTGGCCGGTGAGTATCTGTTCGCCGTCAACGATCGCCCGGCCGTCGCCGACGGGGAGGTTGCGCGTTATCTGTTGGGAACTGCCGGCAAACAAACGGTGCTCACCGTCGGCAGGAATGCCGACGGCAGCGGGTCGCGCCGGGTCACCGTGGTGCCCGTCGCCTCGGATCGAAACCTGCGCCTCCGGTCCTGGATGGAGGCGAACCGCAAGACCGTCGATGAACTCTCGGGCGGGCGACTCGCGTATGTATTCATTCCCGATACCGCCGCGGGTGGCTTCGCCAACTTCAACCGCTACTATTATTCTCAGGTCGGCAAACAGGGCGCGATTCTCGATGAGCGATTCAACCATGGCGGCGATATTGCCGACTACATCGTCGAACAACTGCAGCGCAAGCCGCAGATGATCAACTCGAGCCGTCAAGGCGACCCCGACGTCGAACCGGCCCAGGCCATCTTTGGTCCGAAAGTCATGCTCATCAACCAGATGTCGGGCTCGGGCGGTGATGCGCTGCCGTGGCTGTTCAAGAAGAACACGGTCGGACCGCTGGTGGGCACACGCACCTGGGGCGGTTTGGTGGGGATCGGTAATTATCCCACCCTGATCGATGGCGGGACGGTGACGGCGCCGCGCTGGGCGATTTACGGCACTCACGGCGAGTGGGAGGTGGAGAACCAGGGGATCGCGCCCGATATCGACGTGCCGGACGATCCAGCGCAGGAGCGGCTGGGCCATGATCCGCAACTCGAGCGAGCGGTGGCGGTGGCGCTAGACGCCCTGGCGCGTCAGCCGACCCCCACATTCCCGAAGCCCGCGCCACCGCGCTATCAGTCGATACTGCCGGCGCTACCCCAGTGACTGCCAAACCCAAAATGCATCTTGGCTTCGATTTCTCCTATTCCCACATGGGCGGTCGCTGGCGCATGCCGGGGGCATGGCCCGGGCGCAGGTTTCCCGATGTCGAGATGTTCGAGGAGATGGCGCGAATTGCCGAGCGGGGTTGTTTCGACCTGCTGTTCTCCGGCGACGGAACAGGCGTCCCCGATACATGGCGCGGTTCGATGGATGCTGCCGTCGAATGGGGGATCAGCTGGCCGCGACAGGATTTGAACCCCATCGCGGTAGCCATGTCGCGGGTGACCCGGCACATCGGCTTCGGACTCACATATTCATCGACGTTCATGCATCCCTATTACATCGCGCGCTTGATGAACTCGCTCGACCACATCACCGGCGGTCGCATCGCCATGAACCTCGTGACATCGACGCGCAAATCGGATGCAGCGAATTTCGGCTTCGATGAGCTCATGGAACACGAGACCCGTTACGAGCGGATGGAGGAGTTCACCGACGTATGCCGAGCGCTCTGGGACAGCGCCGAGCCCGATGCGATGCTCTGGGATCATGCGACCGGCCGGGTCAGCGATCCGAAAAAGGTGCACAAGGTGGTGCATGTGGGGCGCTTTTTCAAAGTGGAGGGTGCGCTCAATACGCCGCCGTCGCCGCAGGGCCGGCCGGTGGTGATCCAGGCCGGCGGATCGCCGCGCGGCATTCGTGCGTCTGCCTATGTGGCCGATCACGTGTTTGGTCCCGACATGGCCCTCGCGCGACAGGTGAAGCATCGACAGGCGCTCGATGAGGCGCTGCTGGCGCTCGGTCGGGATCCGTCGACCGTCGGCATCCTTTGGCAGCAGCCGATCGTGGTGGGGGCCACGGCGAAGGAGGCCTTGGCGCAACGGGAGCGGTTGCTCACCGCCATACCGGATGAAGCGATCGGGGCTTATCTCTCGTACAACTATGGCTATGATTTTTCGACGCTGCCCGAACGCTTCACGTTGCAGGAAATCCAGCAGCAGATCGTCGCGGCCAATGCCACGCCGGTGGGTTTCGTGCATGAGTTGGCGCTCGCGTATGGAGCGTCGACCGAAATCAGCCGACAAACGTTTTTCGAGCATGGCGCGCGCAGCGCCACCGCCTTCGACAAGACCATTGCCGGGACGGCTGCCCAGGTCGCTGATACCCTAGAGGAGGCATTCGAAGCGACCGGCAGCCGCGGTGGGTTCATGTTGGGTCACACGGTATCCATGCCCGCCGACCTGATCGCCATCGTCGAACTGCTGATCCCCGAGTTACAGCGGCGAGGCCGCTTTCGCACTTCCTACGCTGGGCGCACGCTGCGCGATCACCTGACCGACGGCTGAAAGCGCGCATTGCGCTGCGCAGCCTCTGCGAACCGACCAGCGGAGCCGCCGCGGCGGCCGGTCCGCCGCAAATGCCATAGAATCAGGCCATGCGCCCGCCCGTGACCCGCCTCTGCCTCATGCTCTGTGTCACGGTCTGTGTCGCCGCGTCTACGGTCTTGGCCGACGATGCGCCGCCGTATCGCAGCGGCCCAGCCAGCGATGACGGCATCGGTAAGTTCTACCAAGGCCGCGAGATCGCCCATGTGATGGGATTTGGAGGTGCGGCCTGGCTCGAGCGACCCACCCGCAAGCAGGAGGAACGTCCCGATTGGGTGGTCGACGAGCTGCACCTTCATCCGGGCATGGTGGTCGCCGACATCGGTGCCGGCTCGGGCTATCTTTCGCGCCTCATGGCGCCGTTGGTTGCGCCCGGCAAGGTGTATGCCGTCGATGTGCAACCGGAAATGGTCGGTCTCCTCAAGCGACTGGCCGCCGAGCCCGGTCTGAATAACATCGTGCCCGTACAGGGGGAGGCCGCAGACCCGAAGCTCAAGGCAGATTCTGTGGATGAAGCCGTCATGGTGGACGTCTACCATGAACTTGAATACCCCTATGAAGTGGTGCAGAACCTGGTCAGGGCGCTGAAGCCCGGCGGCCGGCTGGTGTTCGTTGAATACCGCGGCGAGGATCCGAAGGTTGCCATCCTCCCCTTGCACAAGATGACCGAAGCGCAGGTTCGCAAGGAAATGGCAGTTTTTCCGCTGCTCTGGGAGCGCACTTCTGAGCGGTTACCGGTCCAGCACATCATCGTGTTTCGCAAGCGCTGAAGCCCTTGGGGCGGGAGGAAGGCATTGAAAGCGGTTCTTTTGTATGAATATGGCGGGCCCGAGAACCTGAAATTCTCGGCCGACGTTGCCGACCCGTCCTGCGGTCCCGACTCCGTGCTGGTGGAGGCCGCGGCCGCCAGTGTGAATCCCATCGACTGGAAGATTCGGTCGGGAGTAAGGCAGAAAGATTTTCCGCTGCAATTACCGGCGATTCTTGGCAAGGATGTCAGCGGGGTAGTGCGTGCGGTGGGCAGTTCGATCCGCACCTTCAAGCCTGGAGACCGAGTCCTGGCGTTCGCCGAGAAAACCTACGCGGAACTCGTTGTGGTCGAAGGCGCCAAGCTCACGCATGCGCCGGATGGAATTGACCTGGTCGATGCGGCTGCGCTCCCGGTGGTCGTCTTGACCGGCGATCAACTGGTGCGGAACGTCGCTGCGGCACAGCCTGGGCAGACGTTCATCGTGTCCGGGGCTCTCGGCAGTGTCGGTCGCTGCGCCGTGCACGCGGCAAAGAAGCTCGGGGTCCACGTCATCGCCGGTGTGCGCGGCCGTCAATTGTCGGCGGCAGCGGTGCTGGGGGCTGCCGATACGCTGGCGTTAGATGACGACGATGCGCTTGCGCGGCTTCCCATGGTCGACGGCGTGATCGATACGGTCGGTGGTGAGACGGCGGCGAAACTCTTCACGAAGGTGAAGCAGGGCGGAACTTTCGGCTATGCATCGGTGCTGCCGGACGGCGTGGCTGCCACCAATCCGACCGTCAAGGTGGCCCGCGTCTTTGCGCAGCCTGACGCATCGAAGGTGCGGGAGTTTGCCGATGACATTCGCGACGGCAAGTTCGTGCTGCCGATCGGCCAGCGCCTGCCCCTTCACGAGGCGGCCAAAGCTCACCGCCTGGCGCAACAAGGCGGCGCGGGAAAAATAATCCTGACGATTCGGGAGGGGTGATGGGTTGGGACTCGGCGGATGCGCGGCGAGGGGTGTGCCCCGCCTCCGCCGGGTTCCGCAGCGACCCGGAGTGCCGCCTAGATCCGCGGCGGTGGCAGACGCCCCAACACCTCTTGGAGTTGAATCCCCAGGGCGAGCAGGCGGCGGTCGGAACCGGCGGGTCCATCGAACTCTAGCGAGATCGGCAGCCCGGTCGGGCTAAGACCCGCCGGTAGCACCAGACCCGGCAGTCCCGTGGTGCTGCCGGGGTCGATATTGCGGGAAACCGCAGTGGTGAACGCGAGCTCGCGTCCGCCCACGTCGAGCAGGTTTGCGTCGCCGATCTTCGGGGCCGGCACCATGGTCGCCGGAAAGACGATGGCGTCGACTCTCTGGGTGGCGAAGTAGTCGGCGAATAATTTCTTCAGAGCGGGCAGCACCTGGTCGCGCGCGGCCTCATAGTCTGCCTCGGAGACAAAATTCTTGCCGCCCGGAAGAATGTCACTCTTGAAGGTCGCGCGGATATCGGGGCTTGCCTGGGCAAGCAGCGCTTCGAAACTCACACCGGCGCCATACACCTCGAGAAAGCGGGGCAGCGCGAGACGTACGTCGTGATTCTGGATCTGCTGACAGGAGCGGTCGATGAGCGACTGCAATCCGGGCAGGGCGGATTCGACCAGGACCACACCGGCACCGCGCAGCCGCGCCAAGGCCTGCGTCGTGACGCGCTCCACGTCCGGATCAAGCCCGGCGAACCAGTAGTCGCGCACCACGCCTAAGCGCACGCCGCGCAAATCGACTGCGGCGAGCGGTGCCGAATCGCCGGCCGCGACCGAATCGAATAGCGCGAGATCCGCCACGCTGCG
>Ga0116230_10002430_pt1 | contig 17924 bp, 12 predicted proteins | sample S1TSphfallax_3_FD_88678 | JGI IMG/M metagenome (GOLD analysis project Ga0116230, IMG submission 88678) | Host-associated microbial communities from peat moss isolated from Minnesota, USA - S1T2_Fd - Sphagnum fallax MG | ecosystem: Host-associated > Plants > Peat moss > Unclassified | place...
CGCTTACCGCAACGATGCAGCAGGAGATTTCCAGTTTTGCACGGCCCTGACTCAGGGGTAGGGTCAGGAGAATGCACCGGAAGCCTACAGGCAGTTCAGTGCCGGGATCGAAAAGAAGTTCGTCATCGATCCCCACGCCAAGTTGAACAAGGCCACGTAGCGCGGGCGGCGCGACAGGAGCTAGCCCCTTCGCGTTCGTAGCGGCCGCGCGCCTGCCCGCCTTTGACTTCGGCTAATCGATCCCCGCAAAGGCGCGGCGTGGCATCCTGGGGCGCTACCGTTGATGGCTCGAACACTGGACTGGCGGCCATGACAATCCTGACGCTCAACAAGTCGGAATGGCGCGCCTATTCTGGTCGCATGGCCAAAAGGGCTGCGCGGTAAACGCGCCGAGATCGAAGTCGAATCAACGGAACTCCGCGATAAGATCGAGGTCGAATCTGTGCCGCTTCTAGGGGTCACGTACGATCCCAAATCAGATATTCCGGAGATTGCGCTGGACGGCCTGGAGCGCCTGGTATCGAAGCCCCAGCAGATTTCGTCGATGTGCGGGGCGCCGGGCTGGATAGCTTCGAGGTGATTGATCCCGTTGGGACCCGCCATATCGTGCGGCTCCGCGCGCCACTCACGCTTCCAGCGCCGCCAAAGGCTGGCGGCTGACCTGGCCATATCGTCGGTGTTGGTCATCCGGCATACCCGCTTTACGCCCGGAGGTGCGGGACCAGGAAGACGAGACTTTGCTGCCGTGCTTAGCCTCGGCCAATTATCATTCAAGAAGCTCACGGGATTGCAAGGCGCCGAGTCCATAACGAACATAACGTCGCACAATGCCTGAAGCGATTGGCCGCCCACGCACGAATACTAGCGGACAACGCGAGGGAGCCAGATGCTCAACGCTTCCGCGGCTAGTTGGACCGGCTGCGCTGGCACGGCGGGCTGCCGCGATCCATCCGGGCGATAGGGATCCGACGCACCTTCTCACATTAGAAGGTGCGACGATGCGACGCCGCCGCATCACTTCAAGTCGTTGAACATACGGGTCAGAGCCCCCAGACGATGCGGATTAGCACGCGGCGCTCATCACATGCCGCCCAGCCTACGCATGCCGTAGGCAGCCACCAAGGCCTCGTCGGGCGTCAGACCGTGCCGCCACCACGGCTCTATTTCCTCCAAGGCCAGCCGCGGGTGCTGGTAGGGGAGCCGAGCATTGACGGCGTCGACGAAGGCCACGATCGGCCATCGGTTGCATGGCAGGGCGTCGAGTTCGGCAATTTCTGCGGTCACCGGCGTGGAGGTCATCGTATATAGTTGGATAATGTCGGACATTGGTTTCAGAGCCTCTGTTATGTGGTCAGGCGCGGAAGGTGCCTAAGACAAACTTCGTGCCTTGCTTGGCGTTCGACTTCTCAGACTTGCCACTGCCATTACCCGCAGTCAGTTCGACAGCAACGCGGTCTTCGATGCCGCAAAGGGTGCCGTCGCCTCGAAGACGCCGCTCGGCCGTCTTGAGCAGACGGTCGATCCGGGGGCCTCGTGGATTACGGTTACGCACCTCCCTTGCTGCAGTTGGGACTCTGAACGGCCGCTCTGTGCCCTTCGCCAACGCAGGACCTTCACGGAGTGCCGCCAGGGAGCGGACGCTTGGGGACACACTGGCTGTTCCTAAACGCCACCGACGTCCAGCATCCGCGGAAATCCCCGTGGGTCCGGCGATTTGCGGAAGAGCACGCTATGGTCGAGCACCTTCTGAAATTCGACCTCATCCATTGGCGCGGCGAAAAGATAGCCTTGACCAATGGAACAGCCCAGTGCCCGCACGATCGCGCATTCAGCTTCCGTCTCAATCCCTTCCGCAACGACCCGGATGTCCAGCTCGGCGCCGAGTTTGACGACGCTCTCCACGATGATGCGCTTGGCCGCGCTTTGGCCAGCATCACGCACGAAGCTTCGATCGACTTTGATCTCGCTAAGCGGAAAACTCTCCAGGTAACGCAGACTAGAAAAGCCAGTGCCGAAGTCATCGATCGAGATGCTGATTCCCAGCCGGACCAGGTCCCCGAACGCGCGCCGAATATAGTCCGAATTCGGAATTTCAGGCTCTCGGTGAGCTCCAGCGTCAGCCATTCGGCTCGGCAACCGGTCTCGTCGAGCACCTGCTGGACGCAGCCCACCATATCGCGCTGCGTAAATTCGAGCGCCGATACGTTCAATGCGAAGCGGAGCGGCGCACGACGATCTCGGTTGACCTGCGCCGCATGCGTAGCGAGCGTGCGCAGCCCCCAGGCTCCAATGTCCACAAGCGCGCCGGTTTCTTCCGCAATTCCAATGAACCGGCTGGGCGGTTGCAGGCCAAAGGCCCCGTGGTTCCATCGCAGGAGGGCCTCGGCTCCGACGAGATCGCCAGAGATGAGGTCAACTTGGGGCTGATAGTGGAACAGCATTTCCTGATTCGCAACGCACGTCTGCAGCTCGCTCGTCAGCCGGATGCGGTTGCGCGCATCTCGCTCGTCTGCAGCCGCGAAGGCTTGCGGCTTGTGCGCCGGCCCTGCCTTGGATCGCCGAAGCGCCGCGCCCGCCTGCCGAATGATTTGAAGCGGGTTCGCGCCGGCGTATCCCACGGCAAAGCCTGCCGCGAACTGGATCGCCAGCGACGCGCCCGGGAGCACGAAGCGCGGTTTCAGCAGAGCGAGGATATCATCCACAACGGTGGGGGCGCGGCTGGAATCATCAAGTTCGAATGCGACGGCAAAGGTGTTCGGGCCCATCCGCGACACTGCGGTAGCCGGTAGGGTCACCAGACGTGCTGCAGCCGAACGAAGCAGCGCGTCGCCCACGTCATAGCCGAAGCCATTGTTGACATCGTGAAAGCGGGCAATGTCGAGCTTGACCAACAGCAGAGCGGGTGTCGCCCGTGCATCCACCTTCGCAAGCCGATCGAGTAAACCGTAGCGATCCAGCAGGCCGGTCAGCCGATCGATGCCCGCAGCATGGGTGACGTCGCGGATGAGGCCGATGTAATGCGTCACCTCCTCGACGTCGTCCCGAAGCGGCACAAGGCGCAATGCGTTGCGGAACATCGCGCCGTCCCGTCGGTAGTTGCGCAACGTTACCGAACAGGTACGCCCCTCCGTCAGGCCGGCCCGGATTTCCGCTATTTGTGGCTGAAGACGGTCATTACCCTGGAGATAGCGGCAATTCTTTCCGATCGCCTCGGCCGCGGCGTAGCCCGTGATCGATTCAAAGGCCGTGTTTACGTGGACGATGGGCTGGTCTCTCATGCACATGTCGGCAATAAGCACGCCATCGCTGCAATGATCGAGCGCGAGTAATGATGCGACCGGAAGAACAGTCGGCTGACTTGATCCCCCGTTGAGAAAAAGTCGTTGAATGGGCTTGATCGCTGTGTCTCCCATTTATGGGCACGGCGCTTCATCCGCTTCTTGCATCATCGCGGCGCCGCACGTTTCTCTTGTCGTATGAGCCGCGCGCTCTCCACTACGTGCTTTCGAGCCCGGTCAGGTACAAGTCGCATGATATGGCCTCCATGCGCCACGATGCGGCGATGGTGTCCTTCAAGCAACTTCGGTCAGGCGACAGTTCAGGACAAAAGAGCGTCACTTTCGGCTTCGCTCACGGCATCAGAACCGGTCGTTTGAAACCGCTGGCGGTACTCCAAAGGCGTGACACCCATCCTGCGCAGGAATGCCCGTCTGAGCGTCGCGGTCGATCCGAAGCCTGCGGCATGCGCAATCGACTTGATGGGTGCGGTTGTGTCCACCAGCAGGCGCCGGGCGATATCGATCCGCGTCAGCTCGACGTAGGCGGCGGGACTCATGCCGAGCTCGGCTTGGAACAGCCGGGACAAGTGGCGCGGACTAACGCAAGCCACATCCGCAAGCGACATGAGGTCCAAGGCGACGTGTGGTTTCTCCAGGATGTAGAGGCGGATCCTGTCGATCGGACCCGTGTTGGCGGTCTGCGCTATCAGTGCCGCGCTGAACTGTGATTGTCCGCCGGGTCTCTTCAGAAAAACGACAAGCCGACGTGCGGCCCACAAGGCGAGAGCGCGCCCGTGATCCTCCTCAATCAACGAAAAGGCGAGGTCGATTGCCGCAGCCACCCCGGCTGAGCTGAACACCGGCCCGTCGCGAACGAAGATCCGGTCAGGTTCGACCTGGATATCGGGATTTTCGGCGGCGAGGCGTTTGGCATACTGCCAGTGGGTCGTGACACGGCGACCTGACAGCAATCCCGCATGTGCCAAAAGGAAGGCACCCGTACATGTTGAGCCATAGCGCCGCGAATGCTGAGCCTGCTCGCGCAGCCAGTTTACGAGGGTCTCGCTCGGACGAGCCGGAACTCCATAAGGTCCGAGGACCACCAACGTATCAGAAGGCTGTGTGGCCTCCGGCACGCCCTCATCCGGGACGAATGTGACGCCCGACGCACTTTGAGTTGGACTTCCCTTTTCAGTTACCAGCCGGACACGATACGGCTGTGCCGATCGAGTCCTGCAATTCGCCTCGAATAAAGCGTCGCGCATGCCAGCGATTTCAAGCAAATGCACGTCGCTGGGGGCGAAGATCGTGATGAGCACGGCCATTACACCGCTCCGGCGGCGGCCCCGCGGCCTGCCGCTCGATAACATTATGCTCCCGCTGCGTGATTGCCATCCGAAGTTAGCGGCCGCTCGGGCATGTCTGACTTGCCACCGCGACATAGTTGGGCAGGAGCAACTGCATTGCGCCGGTAAAGGTCGCGGGATTCGCGAAGCAGCTGGGGAGGTCTCACGAAAGGATGCAATCGTGTCTGGAGGCCCGCGACCGCGCTCTGTTCGACCTAGCGACCGACAGCAAGCTGCGGAGCTGTGATATCGTTTAGACGCGGATCGGCGATCTGATTAGCGGCGGTCGGGTCAGGTCCCGGTCAGAACGCCCGGAGGAAGCCCCGCCAGTTCGATGCGGTTGCGGCCCGCATGCTTAGCGCGATACATCGCGTGGTCGGCAGTCTCGATCAGCTTGTCCAGCACGCATGACCAACCGACGCAGGATGCCACGCCGAAGCTCGCGGTGACGCGTATGCGGTCGCGGCCGCTGTGGACAGTCAGAGCGGCAATCCCGCTGCGCAGGCGTTCGACCATCTGCAACGTGACCGACGGCTCGTTGGACAGCAACAGCAAAATGAATTCCTCCCCGCCCCAGCGGGCGAGCAGGTCGGTGGGACGCAACAGGCCAGCGCACGTCCACGCAAGCTGGCGCAGCGTTTCGTCGCCCGTAACATGGCCATAGGTGTCGTTTATCCACTTGAAATGGTCGATGTCGAACAGAACGACGGTCGCCCACTCGCTGGTCTGAATCCGGCGGCTTGCCTGTTCGACGAAATCACGGCGGTTCGAAAGGCCGGTGAGCGCGTCGCGGCTGGCGAGTTGGCGAAGATCTTCCTGCGCGTTCTTGAGGTGCGTGATGTCGGTCCGGGATAGCACGATCGATCCGTCCTTGGTCCGGCGCTCCTGCAACAGCAACCAGCTTCCGTGATGCTGGATCTCGAAGGGTGTACCGTCGGCCACCCGATGGCTAGCGGTCCTCAGATCCAGCCATGCCTCGAATCCGGCATCGTCGAGCGCATGGCCCGCACGGACGCCGGGTAGGCGCATGATCTCAGAGAAGGTCAGCCCGATGACTCCCTCGGGCTGGAGGCCCTGGCCGAGGCTGAATTTGCTGTTACACAGAATCAGCCGGTCGCTCGGGTCGAACAGCGCGAACCCGTCAGATATGACCATCGCCGCCTCGGATAGCATGTCGCGCGCGTGCTCCGCCTCCTGCCTTGCGGTCGCCAGCGTCTCCGCGAAGCGACGCTGCTCGTCGTTCTGCCGTTGCAACGCCTCTTTCGCATGCCTCTGTTCGGTGATGTCCCGGCCGTAGCCAACGACGCCAACGATCATGCCGGTTGCATCGCGAAGCGGCGCCTTCATGGTCGAGAACCAGCCCAGCGTGCCATCGGCGCGACGAGCCTCTTGCTCGATATGCTTAACCGCACCACTGGCCATCACGGCGGCCTCCTCCTCGCGAAAGCCGCGCGCGAGGGCCGATGCGTGGAAGTCGGTGTCTGTCCGGCCGATCACGTCGGCGGCGCTGGCAGCGCCGACCTGCCGGGCCAGCGCATGGTTTGCTACCACGAAGCGGTGCTGCAGATCCTTGACGAAGAAGAGGTCGGGCAGGATCTCAATACCTTGCCGGTAAAGATCGTTCTGATGCCGTTCCCGCACCACAGCCTGTCGCGCGCGCACCAGATCCCCGACATCATGTTCGACGCCGACAATGCCGAGTGGGCTGCCGTCCGCATTTCGTACAATGCGCTTGGTCGAGAGTTTCCAACTGGCGTCGCCGAGGAGGTGCGGAACGGGCTCCTCGACCATGCGAACCCGCCCGGTTGCCAGGATGGCCTGTTCGTCCGCGCTGAAACGCTCGGCGGCTGCCGCGGGGTAGAAGTCGCGGTCGTGGCGGCCGAGCAGGTCCGCCTCCGACGTAACGCCCATCCGCTGTGCCGTGGCGTCATTGGCTAGCAGGAAGTGCCCGCGGATGTCTTTGATGAACACGCGGTCGGGCAGGCTCTCGAAGACGCGGCGATAGAGCTCGTTCCGCGAAGCGCTGGCTTTCGCCTCGACCTGCGCCCTCCGCTCCTCAGTGACATCGCGGTCGCAGCCGACCAGGCCGACGATGCGCCCATTCTGATCCCGCAGAGGCATCTTGATCGAGGACATGTCGCGGAGCCGGCCCGCGATGTCCATGGAATGGTCGAAGCGCCATGTCTGCCCGTCGCGCATCATCGCCTGCTCTGCCTGCCAGAACTGGTCGGCCGCCTCCTTGTCCCGCAGGTCGTAGTCGCTCTTGCCGATCAGTTGCTCCGGACGGGACATGCCGTAGGCGGCGAGCGTGGCGGCGTTAGCGGCGATGAAGCGGCCTTGCCGGTCCTTGGCGAACACATGGTCGGGCAGCGTCTCGATGATGGCGCGGAAGATGCGGCTTTCCTCGGCGCTCCGGGCCAGGTCGGCGGCGGTCTCGACCCGTTCCGTGATGTCGTGGACGACGCCGAGTAGGCCGAGCAGCCTGCCGTCCTTGGCGGTTAGCGGCCGGCCGCTGGTCCGCACCTCGCGGATGCTGCCGTCGGGGCGCACCACGCGGCCGCGATGCTGGAATGGTTCGCGCGCGAGGATGGCAACGCGCACTGCGTCCATGTGGCCCTGCCGATCGTCGGGGTGAAACACCTCGAAGCGGCTGTCATTGTCTAACCGCATCGTGGCGGCATCCCGGCCAATGATGCGGAGAGTTTCGTCCGACCATGTGCTGGACTGGCTGATCGCGTCCCAATACCAGTGGCCGACGCCCGCCATCTCGCCGGCGATTTCGAGCTGGACGACTTTCTGCCGCAACGCCGCCTCAGTGCGCTGCCGTGCAGTGACGTCGCGGACCGTGCCTCGATAACCACGAAAGCTGCCATCCTCGGCGAATATAGGCTGGCCGGAAATCTCGTTCCAGAAGACGTTGCCGTCGGTCGCCTTGCGCGCGATAATATGATCTCGAAAAGACTGGTGTGCCTGAAGCGCTGCGATATGCGCCTGCAGCACCTCATCCTGCCCGGGCTCGATGCCAGACAGTTCCCAGGGACGGCACCCGCTATAGTCGGACGGTTGCTGACCGTGCGAGCAGACGGCGGAGCGCGTCACGAAGCGAAGTTCCGCATCCAGTTCGAAGATCCAGTCCGACGATATCGCAAGGAAGTCAGCCAGCCGCTGCTCGCTCTCCTGCTGGCGCTGCTCGGCCAATTTGCGGGCGGTGGTCGGAACGCTGAAGATGACAATGCCGACAACGTCGCCGACGGGGTTGGTCATCGGCTGGACATCCCACGAGGTCCATTCGCGGCGGCCGTCGGACCGGACGAAATAGTCGTCCTCGCCGCGCTCGGCCGCGCCGGCGAGGCAACGCGCATGCACGACGCGCCATTGTGGCGGGGTGTTTGGCAGAACGTCGTAGTGGCAGCGGCCGATTACGTCTTCGCCGCCGATCTCGTAGGTTTCGAGCCAGCGCGGGCTGGCCGCGACGTAGCGCATAGCGGTATCGAACATGGCGACCGCGGCCGGCACATGGTTGAAGAACAGGCGCAGTGCCCGCTCTTGATTGTCCGCCAGCACGCGCGGCAAGGCGAGGTCCGGTGGCCACAGCGCCGCATCGAGCAGTTCGGTGGGAAAGCGGAAATCCGCGACGAAGGCCTCGAGCGCGGCCACTCGCAGCGGGCGGGAGAACAGATAGCCTTGAATGTAGCGGCAACCCTTGCCGATCAGAAACGCTAGCTGATCGATCGTCTCCACGCCCTCGGCGACCGTCCGCACGTCGAGCGCCCCGGCCATCAGCAGGATGGCCTCCAAGAGCTTGCGGGTGCGCACGCTGGAGGCGAGGCGCTGCACGAAGCTCTTATCGATCTTCAGGCAATGGATCGGATAGCTTTCGAGATAGCTTAGGGACGAATAACCGGTGCCGAAATCGTCGATGGCGACCATTGCGCCGGACTCGGCCAGCGTCACGAGGGCCGCACGGACGTCGGCGCGGTCGGCGAGCAGCGTGCGCTCGGTGATCTCGAACTGCAGCCTGTCCGGTGCCAGGCTGCCGGCGGCTGCCAGCACCACCAGCAATCCGCCGACGCGGGACGGCGAAACCTCCTGCGCCGCGAGATTGATGCTCAGCTTCAGGCTCGGGTGGCGAGCGAACAGCGGCGCCAACTCGCTGAACGCGTGGTGCAGCACGAAGTCGGTGATCGCCTCGATCAGGCCGGCTCTCTCCGCGACCGGGATGAAGCGGTCGGGCGGCACGAAGCCGCGGCTGGGACAGTTCCAGCGGGCCAGGGCCTCGACGCCGGCAAGCGCGCGTGTCTTGGCGTCGACGACCGGCTGGTAGACCAGCGACAACTCGCCACGCGCGAGGGCCTGCCGCAGATCGGTGGCGAGACCGATTTCCTCGGCTTCCGCCAGGTCGTTTGCGTCGGCGCCCGGCATCAGGCGGCCTCGGGCACGGCGAGATCGCGGGCGAGGTGCGCGACGCTGCCGTCGATGTCGGGCATCGCGCGTTCGTCCCGGCGGAAGGTGATGGCGACGATGTCGCAGCCGTGGCACAGAAGCCGTGCGGCAAGGCGGGCGGCCGAGCCGGAGCACGCCTTTTCCACCGACGCGGCGACATCGCCGGTGCATGCCGAGCGCCGCTCAGCACCAACGCGCGCAAGCTCGCGCAGCGTCTTGCTTTCATTCACAATACGGAGCGTCGAGGCTTGGATGGCGGACAACGCCGCAGCGATGGAAACGAGCCTCGCAATCAGAAACCGCGAGGCAATCCCGAGTCGGATGATACGCACTATGAATGCCCTCAGAATGCTCACGATAGCTAATCTTTCGAGATGTCTCGTAATGCCTACAGGCGGTATAAAGCCTATACACTGTAGCAATACCGAAATCATCGGCGCGTTAACACCGGTCGCAGGATGATTAAGATCTCCCTCCCCTGTTGTACGGGGTCCGGAACATGCCGTAATAGGCCGACCCGCGGCTGACCTCGGGCTTGGGCTCTTCCGCCGGTATCGAGCTATCGCGCCGGGTCTAAAGCGCCGATTCAGGCCGAGGACATTGCGCCCCGACGGTCAAAATGCGCCTGTCGTCTGGAACGCAGCATTAGCTGGATAGCCGTCAACACACGGTGCAGCGCCTCATCGTCAACGGTGGTATCCACCCGCAACGTCGTGCCGCCCGCCATGTCGATCCCGATGACGCCCGATCGTTCATCCCTATGGCGGCGCGCAACAGACGTCCGCGGCCGTCGCGAGGTTACGCGCGAAGTCGGGGAAATCTCCCTATTGGGTCTATGAGTGCCGCTAACCCCGGCAGCTGGCGGAACCGCCTGTTCTGGCTGGCCGATAACCCCGACCGGCAGGAAGGTGACCGGAGACAACCCGACGGCATCCGCAGCACTTGCTTCCACGGGCGGCCGCCGTTGTCGTCTCGCTCGTGCTAGTCGCCGCCAGCTTAAAGAAAAGAATAAGGTAGACCGCACGAGAGGTGGAGACAGCAACATCGGCGATGATGAAGCTCCGCTTTACGCACCGCTTCTTCCGCGTCGACTGAATAAAAATGCCACCTGTTGCATCCATAGTGACACCTCATGCGGTGAGCACGGAAGTCTCAAAAGACGTCGAGGCAGGCTGGTCTTTCAGTCAAGTTGCGGTGAACTAGTCCGTCTAAAGGTCCTCTACTTCGCGCACGATGCTGCGTCGCAACGGATGGAAGGCTTGATCTGCTGCGTCTAGTGGTCAACGGGAGCTAGGCAAAACTTGATTGAGCCAATAGCGAAGGAGACGATTATCCTTGAGATATACAGAATCGTTTTGGTATCTTGCTTCTTGCAGCATTGGATAGAGCGGGCGGCGTCTCCGGAGTCCGTAGGCAACGTGAGCGACGAATCTCCCAACACTTGGAAGCTCCGTGAGCGACTTCTTGCTCCTGGACCAAAGCGCATCCTCTCGCTTGATGGTGGGGGCACGCGAGGCATCATCACCCTTGCCTTTCTCGCCAGAATTGAGACCGCACTCTGCGAGGGCGACCCGAACGCCCGCCTGTCTGACTACTTCGACCTCATCGGCGGCACGTCGACCGGGGCGATCATCGCCACAGCTCTCTGTCTGGGCTGGTCAGTCTCCGATGTGCGTCAAGCTTACGAGCGCTTCGGGCGGTCAGTTTTCCGCCCGCGCTGGTATCGTATCTCGCCGCTCGTCAACCGATATGACGCCGGAGCGCTCGAGCGGTTGCTTCGCGAGAATTTCGGTTTCGACGCCGACGGGAATGAACTCCTAATCGGGAGTTCGGACCTGCGCACGGGTCTCGCCATTACAACCAAGCGGCTAGATACCGGCAGCCCATGGGTCGTGTCCAACATTCCTTGGGCGCCGTTCTACGCTGATCGGGGCGGCCCAAACGGGAATTGGCGCATTCCCTTGCGCAACCTTGTTCGCGCTTCGACGGCTGCGCCTACTTTTTTCCGGTCGGTTCAGCTCCCGCTCGGCCCCAGTAAAGATGGAGTCTTGGAGGTGGGGCAATTCGTCGATGGTGGGGCATCGCCTTACAATAACCCGGCAATGCGGTTGGTTGAACTCGCGCGTCTGCGCTGCTTCGGCTTGCAGTGGACGCCCGGCAAGGATCATCTCATGATCGTCTCGGTCGGCACCGGCCAGTTCAGGACGCGGCATCGGCCGGTTCCGTTTGCTTGGCGGCGGCTGGGCGCTTGGTTCGCAGGTCTACCGCAGGAACTGCTTCTGTTTCAGGCCCTGCGTACTCTTGAGGGCGCGGTCGATGATGGTGTCATCCATGCCGTCCGCACCCTACAGGCGCTCGGCTACTCTCCGCAGCCGGTCCCCGTCGACAGCGAGGTTCGAGACATGCGGGAAGACCTGCTCGGGGCCGACCCTCTCTTTACCGTCCTACGCTACGATCTTGATTTAGACCGGCTTGTCGGGATCACTGCACAGCAAATGGTTGCGCTCCACAAGCTCGATGCTCCAGATTTGATGAGCCATCTGTGGCGAACCGCCCAGGAATACGCCGCGCGGGACGTTGTGGGCGCCCATCTGCGCTTCGGCGGCGAAGCCGAGCCAAGCCGGAGGCAGCCGCCGCGTTAACCCGAAAGATATCGCGACGAACCGGGTTGGCTGAGATACCTTCCCCATAGAATTGTGTTGGGACGGGGTTATACTTCAGGCTTAGATCAAGTGGCCGGAGACGAGGATGCGCCATCGAATGTCCTGGATGAGACATTGGCACCGTTCCGCTGAGACTTTGCTGCCGATACTGTCGGCCTGCCTCACGGTCGTTATGGCAGCTCAAGCGGCTCGGGCGGCGGCGGGCCTCGTTCTGATCGAGAGCCTGTCTGGTCCGGTTGCCGGCGTTCATGCATTTGACTATGTGGCCGCGGGAACAACAATCGAGCTTAGCCCAAGCACGGTCATGGTGGTTGATCACCTCGGGAGCTGCGTAAGGGAGACGATCACAGGCGGCACCGTGCACATCGGCGAACGTATCAGCCAAGTAGAGAATTCATCCGGTATCGCGCGGGGCCGCTACGATTGCGACGGAACAGGGCTGGAGCAGGAGGCGAGCCTGTCGCAGACAGGGATCGGGGTCACGCGCGGCGTCGGGGAAAGCCTTCTGCTTCACAGCACAGTCCCGCTGATCCTCGCAGATCAAAGCGGCACATTAAGCTTTACGAGGATCGACCAACCGGCACCGCCGATCAATCTGCAGGTGGTGGAGCACGGCAAACAAACGCCTATTCCTGTCGATATGGCACAACAGAAGCAAGCTCTGGCCGCGGGCGCGAGCTACCATGTCACCCTCGGCGACCATGCGATCAATATCCGCGTTGATCCACAGGCTAATGACCATCCCGTGGCCCTATTGGTCCGGCTATTGCCCCTGTAGCAGGGCCTCAAGGCGCCGTGCGGAGACCGAAGAAGTCGTTGCCGCTAAAATAATAGGCGGGCTGCTGAGGCTGGGACATGTCACTGGTCGCCGCCTCGACGCTCTGCTGGGTGTACTTCGCAAGATCGTCAATATCGACCTGCCCACGGTGCATGAAGTCGGCTTTTCCTTTCAACCCCAGCAGCACGTATCCCGTGAACAGGCCATGACCCTCCTCATCCACCGGCACACCGCTGAGACCGGCGCTGCCCGTGTCAAGCGCTAGGTTGAACGAGCTGGACAGCACAAAGCGCCCTATGCTGTCGCCAATGTGACTAGCGACCGTCTCGTTCATATCACGCGTCAGAACGGCGTCCTGGGTGGCAATCGCCGCAGAGTAGCAAGTGTCGAGAATCAGGGCGAGGTGTGATGCCTTGACGGACTCGATGAGCGGCAGAAGCTTGTCTTGGCCAAGGCCGTCCGTCGCGAAAAGCGTGTCCACAGCATGCTCCGCGGTATCGTTGCCCAAGGTCATTGCCCGGTTGAACAAAGCGGGATCATGCGTGCCGAAGTCCGCGGGCGCGAAGTAGTATTCGCCATTCACCTGCTGGCCGTGGCCGGCCATGAAAATCACCACGAGGTCGTCCGGTTGCGCTTGGTCGGCGATCTTTTTCAGGGCAGCGACGATATTCTTTGTAGTGGCCTGACCGTCGAGCAGCGTGGTGACAACCGGCTGAACATAGATCGGCGGGGCTGGGACGCTCATGAGCGCTGCCATGGCCTGGGCGTCATGCGCGGCGTTGGCCAAGTCGAGCTGCGACTGGTCGTACTTGCTGATGCCTATCCCGAGCATGTAGAGCCGCGCGCCCGGTTCGAGGTCCTTGGTGCCGGCAGCATTGGCCATATGCGTCACGTGCAGAAGGAGGCTCTGCGCCCCGTTCCCTTGGACCGTGCCTGCGGCGTTTACCGGCGTAAGCTCGATCTCGTTGACGCCGGTGCCCAGAAGGACGGTCGCCTCCTCTGTCCGGCTCTTGGCGTCCTGGTCATCGACGAAGATATCCGGACGGATCACGGCACTGTCGCGCTTCAGGATTACCGAGCCGAGCTGCCCGCTCGCTCCCTGGATTTTGTAAACCAGGGTGACCGCGTCGGCCTTCGTCGTTAGATCGTTTCCTATACGTTGGTCGCCCGGCGTCCCATTGGTCGGACAACCGGTGGCTTGGCTTTGCGGATCGTGGCCGCAGATGTCCGTCAATGTGATCGTCGGCGGCGGCGGGGCGGCCATGATCCTGCTAAGATCAGGCTGCACCGCTTTCTGGCCCGGAATGGCGGTCAGCCCGATTACTCGCCCACGAAAGGCGAGGTCGACCAGGTCGGGGCGAAAGAAGGTTTGATACATCTGTCCGATCTGAACAAATCGAGCACGGTGCCAGTTCTTGAGATTGATCAGATAGCCGATGAGTTCGCGACCGTCGGGGGCACCGTCGGCACGTCGGTCATGATCGAAGAAGCCGAGTGGCGTCCACAGGACCCAACGCGGCGCCCGTCCGTCCTGCGTCGAGGGGTCAACGAGTAGCCCGAGCCGCTCCTGCTGGAACTGCGAACCGTCTGCGGTGGGGCCCGCGGTCGGGTGAGCGACGCTATCGTACCAACGTACGCTGCCATCAGCCAGCGCCGCGACGATCAGACGGCCATCAGCGCTCATGTTGACTGCCCACACTGCCGCCGGCGTAGGAATGCGCCAAGCCTCACCAGTTGCTGTCTCAAAACGAAGATAGAAGTCGGTGCCTAGCGCCACGCCATTACCCGACGGCGACACGGACACTGAGCGCGCCGTCTCCTTCGGGTCCAGGGGTATTACAATGCCATTCAGCCGCGGCGTGTGGCTATTGCGCCAACCGGTCACGATAAGGCCGGGGCCGTGATCTAGCGGTGGAAGCATACCGGCCGAACTGCCAAAGCCCTCTTCTGTCAACTCTCGCTGTCGTAGATCGAAGCGGATAATGCCGGGCGCGGACGGTCCCGGCATCTCGATAGTCGCAGCGTCCGCCGAAATGCGGAAGGAGGCAAGGCCGGCATTCCGGAAATCGATCAGCGGTGATCGCTGAAGCGCGGCCAGCTGACCATCTAGATTGAACCGTCCGACCGCGGGGTCGGCGCTACCGAAAACCAAGCCGCCATCCACAGGCAACAGGGCAAGGATGCTATTGCGGGCAGCCGCCCAATCCCCGGCGGCGGCGCCATCGAACGCCCAGTGCCGGATGAGGTAGCGGCCTGCCGCATCCTTGTAGGTGCCTGCGGCGAATACGGTCCTCCCGTCGGGCGAGAAGGCCGCGTCGATGAAAACGCCCCGTCCGCGCGCAACGCCTCGTAGCGATTGAATCACACGGAGACTCCGGGCGTCGAGCAGGCGAACCGCGTCATCGTTGAGGTCGCTGGCGGCGATGCGCATGCCATCCGGGGAGAAGGCGACGCTGCGGACAGCCAAGCCGCCGAAAGCCAGCCTGGGTGGCTCAGGCGCGATCCTGCCATACAGCCTGATCTGGCCGCCGGCCGCGACGACCAAGCGGTCAGCGGCGTCAAAATCCAAACCCGTCACGTCGCCTCGGTAGCCGGAATCGATGCGGACCGCCGCGATAGCGGCGGCGTCGGCCGATGTATGAAGGCTCATCACGACGCTGCCCTCCGGGAGATCGGCGAGAACCGGAGCGGGCGCTTCCTTGAGGCCACGGAGCACCGGAGCCATGTCGTAGACGAGCAACCCAGCACCGCCCATCAAGCCGATTGCGAGATATCGGCCGTCCGGGGAGAAACGCAGGACGCGTGTCGGCGGCAGGGACGCGAACCGTCCGATCCAGTGCAGCTTCGGCGCAAGCGCGTAGACATGCACCGAGAATGCCCCGCCTCCATCGGGGATGACGCCGCCAACGGCGATGAGGCCGGCGGCTGCCGCGACTGCGTAGAGTTCGCCCTCATCGTAAGGACCGATTGGCGGTCGCAGCACCGTCTGCGCTGCGAGATGGTCCTGCGACCAGATGCGGGCGGTATGGTCGTCGGAGACGCTGACCAACCTGTTGCCTGGCAGCAAGGCCAGCGCATTCACCGTCTGAATATGCTGCCCTGTCTCGAACTGCAGGTAGGGTCCCAGGCCCGGCGGCGACTGCGCGAAGGCTTGGCCGCAGAGCGCGAGCACGACCGCCGGCAGCCATCCCAGCGCCGTTTTAAGCACACCGCGTATCAGGCGCATGATAAAGCCACCGAAACAAGTTCAAGCCCTGGTCGCCGTCTTCCTCGTTGAAGGCCGTCGCGCTCTCCGCTTTAGCTTGACTGACCGTGCCGATGAGCGCCTCGCGCTTGTCGGGGATCGTCTCGGTCGCCTCCACGACGATCGGGTCATTCGAGCCGCCATGGCGGGATCGTCTATGGCCAGGAGCCCGGCGATGCGATGAGACACTGGGCTCCGAGGCCTCGGCCGCCGCGGCAAATTGGTCGTCACGCTGTTGCATGTTCACGCCCCACTTGGTCGCGAGTGCGATCTCCTCATCGAACCAGGCGTGTTCTTTGTCCAGTGCGTCTTGGGCAGCGTCACGGGTAATCGTATGGTCGCGCGCCTCTTGTTTGATAATCGCGGCCTGGTTGAACCGGCAATCCCGCAATGCGGCAAAATTCGCGATGGTCTTGTCTCGAGCCTGGCCCTCAACTGCAAGATCGGACCCTACTCGGTCTGCCATCTGGCTGCGGTCCCCATTGAACTGCTGGTTGATGAAGTCCGCATAGCTGTTGCTCGCCGATGACTTTGCCGAGGCAAGAAAATTCTTCATTGCATCGGTCACCATATTGTTGAGCGTCTGGTCCAGGCCGGCACTGCTGAAGCTGGAAGGACTGAAGCTCGATTGCAGTGGCGCTGCCGCTCCGAGGAGAGCCGCCGTGCCGGCGCTCTCGAGCACATTGGCGGTGAAGAAGTCATTCGAGGTCGCGAAGGTCGCCCGCTCCTCCTGGCAGGGGTCAGCGGGATCAGATGGCAGGACGGCACCGCTCAGACCAGGGATGCTCGGCAACTGGGCGCAGCCTTGTGTCAGCATGACCAGACTAAACAGAAGTATAGCTCCCAACGATGGGCGCAGCCAATTCGTCGCGGGCCTCATGGACTGTCTCCAACCTCTCGTTAAACAAGCCCCACGCGATTATATGCGGCAGGCGCCAGATTTACTTACCAATTGCAGAAGGCCTGAGTGTCCGCAGGTAAAGCGATCTGTGCCGGCTAAAGCGAAGGCGGTCGCGATCCCTGACAACAACACTCCAGCGGACAGCGCTTGCATATATTCTGCCTAGCGTTGCTTATATAGAAGTTGCGTCATCGATTGCACGCGTGACAGCCGTTGGCAAGCCCCAAGAAAAGGCTAAAGATGCTAAACCGCCGACCTCAAGGTGGCATCGTCATCCAAAAGTTGGGCTTTAACCAGAGACGCCACCCAACTATAATATCAGAAGGGAAACTTGCCGGTGAGCCGTGGCCTACGTTCCGGGATATAAGTATGATATTTTCGTAAGTTACGCGCGGCGGGATGATACGCCCGTTCCGGGCCAGGAGCGGTGGGTTTCTACGTTTATCTTGGCCGTCAGGGGGCTGCTGGACCAAATTTTTGGACGCGGCGTTGATGACTTAAAGATTTTCCTCGACGTTGAGAGTTTTGAGGCAAACCGTCAAATCGATGATCTTCTTGCCGTTGTCCGACAATCGGCCATCTTCCTCGCGATCTGTTCGCCGAACTATGAGGGCCGCGAATGGACCCGGGCTGAGCTAGCGGCGTTCGATGCTCATTCCCAAGACTACAGCCGGCTTTTTGCTGCAGAGAAACTTCCGCTCGACGGAGACCTCACCTACCCCGCACCGCTGAGGGGTCACAATCGGATCCGGCTGTGGTCGGCGGCCGAGATGCATGGTGACCGAACCGCCCGCTCCTTATCCCCCAAGGATGACGACTTCAATAGACGGGTGTGCGGTCTTGTGGTCGACATCAAGAAAAAGTTGAAGTTGATGCATGGCGGCGCTGGTAGCAGCGCTGCAGTCCCGCCAGCGGAGGCTGCCACCGGGAAACGGCGCCCAGTGCTGCTGGCCCAGACCACCGACGAACTCGACGATCAGCGAGATGCCTTGCGTCTCTACCTCGAAGAGCGTGGCGTGCTGGTCTTGCCCCGACCACCGAACACCCACTACCCCCTCGGTGGCGATGCCTTCAAGGCAGCGTTCGGGCCCGATCTCGATCAAGCAGCCGTCTTCGTGCAACTGCTTGGCGCTTTTCCAGGCAAGGCGCCTCCCGACATGCCACAGGGATTCGCTCGCTTCCAGGCTGAGGCGGCAGCGGCCAAGAACATTGACGTGCTGCAATGGAGGCGGCCGGATCTCCAGTTGAGTGCTGTAAGCAATGCAGAATAC
>Ga0116230_10002432_pt1 | contig 17916 bp, 13 predicted proteins | sample S1TSphfallax_3_FD_88678 | JGI IMG/M metagenome (GOLD analysis project Ga0116230, IMG submission 88678) | Host-associated microbial communities from peat moss isolated from Minnesota, USA - S1T2_Fd - Sphagnum fallax MG | ecosystem: Host-associated > Plants > Peat moss > Unclassified | place...
ATTAATAGTTATTAGTAGCTATTATATTGGTGGCTATTTTATTAATGGTTATTAATGACTATCCTATTAATGATTATTGGTGGTTTTTCTATTAATGATTATTGGTGGTTTTTTTATTAATGATTATTGGTTATTATTACATTAATGGTTATTGGTGGTTATTATATTATATATTATTATTTTCTTTTATATGTTATATTACGAATATATGTGATTATTCAATTATAAATTATTATTGAATATTTTATGTTATAATATCATAGGTTATTCATAATTATTATATTTAGGGTATTTTAAATTATTTTTTATAGGTTATTATTTTTTATTTTAAGTTATTTTACCTTAAGTTATCATGTTTTATCTTAGATTATTTAGAAACACCATTCTCCTCCATCACCTTTTTTCTTTTGTGTTTCATCATACATTTAAAACATGCCTTTGTAATAACATCAACAAGTATAACTGATGGAATATGTTCATATACCTCAAATAGGCTTTCTTGAACAATTTTGATGAAAAGTCAATTGGTTGCCCAAGTTCAACAAGTTGAAAAACTCTTGGTTTTGCAATTATTGATTTTGCTTCCTCCTCTAGAAAGTCACTAATGACAATGTGTGTCAGTATAGTGGGTGAAATAGCTCGTCAAAGGTCACGCAATATTTTTTCAAGTCCTCCAACAATGGCGACTCATTGTAAAGCTTCCAAAAAAATAAAATGTGTTTCACCCTTCCTTAAAAATTTCATTGGATTCTTGAAATACAAGAGGTGGTCTTGAAGCAAGTGGCTTTATATGAGTAGCTCCAATAGCTTTAAAAACCTCATCTCTTATTCTTTGTAGCTCTCTTTCCTTTCTTTCTTTCTCCTCTCGTTGTTTCTACATTTTTTTTCTTGCTTACTCATTCATTTTTTCAACTAGTCTAATGTGCTCATCTCTTCATCTCAAAATAACAAGGAATATAAGAAGCTTGAAAGTGAAAAAATGAAAAGACATAAAAAAAAACACATTGGTTCTTTATACTACAACTATAGTGTTAGGGGTGGCAACTCTTGAAAAATGACATGGTTTTTAGGGCAAAAATGTTATAGGAAATTAACACTCGTGACTAGGTTAATTGAAACATCATTTGTTTGCAGAATATATTTAATAGGTTTTTTTTCAACCAGTTATTTCTTCAATAGATCATTATATTATTAGTTTGAATTGGTTTTTAAGTAAATGAATTGCCACTTTTTCCTATCTCAATTGAATCTTTGATTTTGGTTTCAACAAGTTTTTTAATAAACGGGTTAAAATATTTGTCAATTTCAACTGGTTTTTCAAGTCCCAATTGGTTTTATAATGCTAGAAATCAACACTCAACATGTAACTAAAAAGATCTTTCAACTAGCTAGCAAGTTACAACATGTGTTACATACATATGGTTCCATTTCTCAATCAATATTTTGTGATTTGGCTTGCATGGGCTTTTATGTTTAAACATGTCTCAATTATCTTTGGAATATTACATGTTTTTTTGTATGGGTTAAATTAAATGTTGAAAATTTTCATTATTAGTCACACCAATGCATTTCATTTAAAAACCCACAAATTGTTGAATAAGGCAACTTATTAGAATCCCATCTAGTCCCAAAGCACACTACAAACACAGTCCCATCCCACAAAACATTATGTATAATTTACCATAAGCATTTATAGTTAAATTTGAACCACCTTCCACAAGATGCCTTCATCCATAGGACCATATTCTTGCCCACACTCACGAGAAATTTCAATGCATGTAATTTGGTGTTCAATAGGTTTTTCCCATACTCATGATTTAAATCAACCTACAAAGAATATGGTGGTAAAAGGTGTTTTTTATTCCCTCCAAGACTAAAAAACAAAACAAATTTCTTTTTTGTAAATTTTATCTTGCCTACAACCATCAACCAGTTTGTGCTACTTCAAATCTAAAATCCGATAATAGAAATAAATAGAATCGAAACATGATCAATTTGAAAATTCACTAGCCAATGTAACTATTAAAGATTTTAGAATTAAACCACGATATTTTTAGTCATAGGTTGATCTCTAACTTGTTCCGACAACAACCAATTAAACTAATAGATTGATTATTAGTTAATTTGACAAACCAATTACCTCAAGGACTTATTATTAATTATCTAAAATAGTTTTCAAAGTGGTATTACTTCACCAGTTATGTCGCAACCCCACTTTGAAGCAAGCGTGAGGATGAGACTTGCACTCCCAAAAGTGGGAACTTGGAGTCTTCCGGGACTCCTGAAACTTCATAGCTCAATTGCAGAAGTCAAAACACCTTGCCTTGAGGTGTTCTTTATACCGTTGGAAAGGCCTTGAAGTGTAGATGTTGAAAATGGCCTTGCATGGGCCATTCAGACATCTACAGCACAAGTTATGGTCGAAAGAAGGGCCGGGAGTCAAACTGCCAGTTTGACTCCCGACCACAAAAAAATCGGGAATCGACCCGATCCCGGTGGGTCCAGATAGAGTGCGACACACCGTTGAAAAGATCTTGAGGAGAGCTACAAGTTTGCTTTAGACCTCATCCCAATCCGAGGTATGAGCCGGGAGTTATGAGCTCCCAAAGTCCCGGGAGTCCAAACCGGGACAATTTCGGGACTCCTCCTTGGGAGTCCTGGGAATAAAAGCCATTTGGATGCAGGTGCGGCGAAGAAATGTAGAGAATACTATATGGGGGAAGGTGGTGGCTTCCCCTGAGTCTGGGCCGTGGTGAATCAAGTGAGTCCATGTTGCCTGTGGCTTGTCCCAACACCAAGGGTGTTTTCGAAGGTGAACTAACCAACTTGTGGTTGGTTTTGATGTAGGACCGAATAACTAAATAATTGTCCCTCTTCCTAGTCTAATCCTGGAGCTTTCAGCACGCCCCTCTCACCCCCTTTAATGCTGGAAGCTAGGAGTGGCACCAAGTTCCAACTACTTCCGCTTTCTAACATAGTTGGACTCTTTTGAATCTAACAAGGAACTTGGGGGCGCGTCAAGTTACCAATTGGTACAACCAATTACTATATACATAGTGAAAAATTGGGTTAACATTACCCCCCCTTGAAAACTAGATTTTTTTCCTCAAAAATCATCACTAAGAACTACTTATTTTACACTTGCAACTAAGTCATCAACATGGTTTCCACTTGATGTATCAACAGGTTCAACCAGAGTAACAGGTTCAGGCTTTGGTTTTTCAATAACAAGTGTGTCTTTCGATTTTATGTTTGGAATCTTAAAAACTTCAAAGGCATGTGTGATATTCAAAGTAACATTTGTTCCTACCCCAATTTGTGGTATAGTTAATGGGATAGGTTTGGGAATAATAGGTATTTCCAACTCTTCTACTTGAAAATTAACAATTACAACATGTACTTCCACAAGTTTTGTGGGCAAAGACAAAGTCCAAAAAATAGTGACAAATTTAATTCCTCTTTTGATCTGTGCTAGTTACTCTATGGTAGTAACAACTAGTTCACTTTGAAAATTCATAATTGCAGATGTTGTTTGCACAAATCAAAACCTTTTAGAAGTTTCAACATGTACTTCAACCAATTTGGCGTTCAACTAATCATATGTAGATCCTTGGAACTTTAACTTGTAGGCAACCAATTCATTTAAGTATGTTTCTTCATCCATGTAAGCAAGTTCTAAACTATTTTGGATTTGTTCTTTTGTGATTTTTTATATTGTCTACCACCATTTTTTCCATTTTGGATTCTTGTCTACCAAGGCTTGGTTATGCACCTTGAAGAAGGCATCATCCAATAATAACTTTTCAAACTCCCTCAATTGATTATCCATATAGGTAGTTTGAGAAGCTTTACTAGGAGATTGGTGAAGTTTCCAATTTGCTGTTTAGTTCTTGAATTTGTATTCAAAGCTCATGGGTATGATTTTCCATCTCCATGTTGACCTTTGTCAACTGCTCTTGTTGTTATGTACATGTATTTTCCAAATCCACAAAAGTTTTCTTTTGTTGAACACTAACAACTTCCATCTTGGCATAATCTCTTGTCAACTAGTCATACTCATTTTGTAGCACCTTGAGATCATTATGGCTTTTAAAATGAACTTGGTTCACTTCATTATACTCTTGTTGTAGGGCTTTAACTCTTTTGATTGCCTTTTCAGCTCCAATGTTTTTGACAACCTTATGTTTATTATCAATTTGTAATTTAAGGTTTTGAGATGTTAAAGCAACTAATCCTTGTCCCTATTCTGTAATGTTTGCTTGTTATTAACTAGTTTTGAGTAATTTGCATGTAGTTGTTTCCTCCCTCCATGATAAACATTTAGTGATGGGTGTGTGGTTTCTTCTTTGGTGGAGAATTGGTTGGTTCTAGACTCAACTAGTCCTTAGTTGTAAATGGTTTTGTCCACAACTTCAACTTGGGAGATTGATGCATTGGTTGTGGTGAAATGTTAGTAGAACACACCGGTTGATGCTTGCTAATGAATTATTCTTCAATGACAACCTTGAGAGATGGTTCCCTTGATTGCCCACCAATAACTTTTTTCTTCTCCCTTTCCTAAATTGGTTATGGTTTTGGAAAGTTGATAGGTGTGTTTTCATCTAAGATAGGAAACCAACGTTTTAAACATACCTTTATCATTGGTTGTGAGTAATCGATAGTCACCTTTCTATCATGTGCTACCAATCCTACTACAATTTGCTTCTAGTGCTTTGTCCACAAGATCAACTCTATGGACATCTATGTCAACATGATGGACCATCAATTGACTTTTTTCCTTCTCTTTTCCAAATTAAGAATAATGGCTATTTGATTGCTGAAATAAGTTAACATTTTTTGCTAGTAAATAATTTGTAGGATTGCCATGAACTTAACATGATATTCTTCTTTAATCTAGATCATGTTCCATTGCTCCTTGTTTATAAATACATCTAGTCTAGTGATGTATTTGAGCAACTTGTGCTTCCTTGACTAATGCATTTGTTGCATCAACCACTCCTTTAGGACTCAATCCAAATTGCTAAGCTATCAATGCTTGATCAATGGTGATTTTTTCACCACAAACAACTACTCAAATTCATCCATCCTTCGTGGATTCCCAAGTGTGTAAAAGTTCTTCCAACAAGTTCCCTTGTGGAATAGTTTAGGAATAACAAACAAACCACTTAAATCAACTTGTTCTATCCATTCACGTTCTTTGGATCCCTTCCGGATCCAATGCAGCATCTTTTGGATTTCTTTCCCTTCAATTAGTGCTTATTTTCAGGTCACCTTCACAAAAGAACCACTCTCTTCCATCATCTCCTTCCCTTTGCATTCCATCATGCACTTAAAACGTGCCCTGGTAGGAACAACAAGAAGTATGATTGATGGAACATGTTTAAATACATCAAAGAAACCTTCTTGGACCGGTTTTGATGAGAAATTTGCCGATTCCTTAGGTTCAATAGGTTGAAGAACTTCTGGTTTTATAATTTTGATTTCCACCTCCTCCTCCTCATGGTCATTAATAACAATGAATGTTGGTGCAAGGGGCAAAAAAGTTTGTCAAAGGCCTTGCAATGTTTCTTCAAGTCCCTTTTCCATAATGGCAACACGTTGTAAAGCTTCAAGAATATTTCTCTCTACATTTCTTCCTTCTTTAGAATTTTCACTAGATTCTTGGAATATAGGAGGTTGTCTTGATGCAAGTGGCTCTATGTAAACCGCTCTTGTAGTTCTAAAACCCTCTTTCTAATTTTTTATAGTTCTTTTTCCTTTCTTTCCTTTTCCTCTTGTTGTTTTTGCAATTTGCTTTTTCGCTTATTTGCTTTCTCTCTCAATTAATTTAATGCGTTGATTTCTTCATTTTGAAATAACAAGTAGTATCAGAGGTTCAAAAATGAAAAAACAAAAAGACACATCTAGAGGCATGCTAGTTCTTTATGTTGTAACCATAAAGTTAGGGGTGGTGACGCTTGGAAAACGATGCAACCTGATATTAGGGCAAATTTTCTTTGGGAAACTAACACCTATAAGTAGGTTAATTGAAACATCATTAATTTGCATGAAAATAAGGGTAATAGGTATTTTTTCAACCAATTGCCTTTCCAACATGTCATTGGCACCTTTTTCAACCAATTCTTGATTAGACACCTTACAACTAGTTCTTGTTTCAACTAGGTCATTGATTGTCATATCATTGGTATGAAATTCAATTGGTTCCTTAGTGAACATGTTAGAAGATTGAACTATTCTAGTTGAATATTTAGTGAATAAGTCAATATACTAGTTTCAATTCCTTAATGAAAAAGTTACCAAAATGGTTTGTTTCAATTGGTTCTTCTAGTAATAAATCATTGGGTTTAACCATAATAGGTTGAAGTGTGTGGTCCTTTACAAACCTATACGGTTTCAGCTTGTTAATGTTAATCAATTTTGGATTTGGATCAAATTTTTCAATGGTCACTGATAACATTGTATTGTTAAATAAACATTATTGGATCCTATAAAGTCCAAACCATTGCCTCTAAAAGTTAGGGAATGTGCTTTGATAGCCTTCAAAAACCATAAAACATAATCTCTAAATTGGTATTTGGTTTCAATGTACAAGTTCTAAGACCATAATAATTAGTTCCACTTTTAGAAGCTACTAAGTCTTATGCTACTAATTGGTTTTCTTGGAATTTCTCTAGTTCTAATAGTTAACTACTTAAAATTCTAACAGGTGTTGGATCATAAATCTACCCTAGTTTGGATGGTAACGTGTATTTCATAAGTAACAATGGGTGCAATTCATAAACAAGTTGAAATGGAATGTGATAAGTTCTAACCTTAAAAGCAATCTTTATAAGAAAATAAAATTGTGGACAAGTTTTCATCCTAGTCATTGCAGTTGTCATTCACCATTTCGATGAACAAAATATTAAAAACTTTGTTAGTAGACTCATCTTGTCCATTCCCTTATGGATAATAGATAATAGAGTTGGTATGTTCTAATATAAAATGATCAATTAAATAATGAATGGCATCGTTAATAAAATGGGTACCTTGATTTGTCACAATAATAGGTGGACAACTAAATTAGATGAGAATGTGGTCATACAAAAACTTTGGAGTAACAACAATTGTATTGGTGCACGATGTTCTTGCCTCCACCCACTTAATGGCATAATTAGTGGCAACTAAAATGTACCAATTGCCAAAATAATGATTTGCTGGTTTAATGGGTTTGATGAAATCCAGCCCCCATTTTTAAAAAGGTTTTTCAAGTAGAGTAGTAATCATCTTTGCCATATTTTTTGTTACATGTTATTTGTTCTTTGGCATAAATCAAGGTTCGATAGAATTCATGAACATTTATATTCATGGTTGGCCACTAATAACCAACATCAAGAATCTTCCTCACAATGATGGTGGAGGAAGAATGTCCACCAACTCCATTATGTAGTTCTTGTAATATAGTTGGTGCATGTTTTAGTTGCAAAATATGACAAAACCTAATATCTTGTCCAAATCTATAAAATACTTTGTCTTGTAATATAAAAGGTTTAGCTTTCTGAGGCAAGTACTATTTCTATGAAGTAAATTTCATGGCATCATCCTTTCTAACTAGTAATCATAGATAATTCTAACCACTCTAGTTGTAATGTGAACAAGTGAGTATTAGTGGTTTGACAACACATGGGTAATCTACTCAACACATTTGCCATTAAATGGAATCTACTAGGTTTGTAAACAATCTTGAAGTCATATTCCAAAAATAACAACCACTTAACTATTTGGTTGGAAACATGTGGCTTGTTAATTAGGTACACAAGGGCCATGTGGTCAACATAAAATACAAATTGGTTACTTAATAACATAATAAATAATGTTTTAATTTGTGTAGGGCATAGATCATAGACACGGTTTCCCTCTTAGTAGTGGTATTATTTTTTTCAACTAAATGTAGTAATTTGGAGGCATACATAACTAGTTGGTCAAACTTATTAGTTGGGTTTTGGGCAAGTATGGCTCCTACTACTAGTTGAGATGCATTTGTATGAACATGTAATTAAAGCTCCCAATTTGGACTAATCAAAATAGGGGATTGTACATAACATTTTTTAACATCCTCCCAAGCATCTTGGCATTTTTTAGTCCACCCAAAAACTTCAATTTTTTTGAACAACTTGGTGATTGGTGACATGATTCATGCAACGTTTTTAATAAAAACACATGTAAAATTGTGCCATCCCATTGAAAATTTGTATCTCTTGGGGAACAATAGGCATTGGCATATTTACCAAGGGTTTATGAAACCTTCTTAGGATCCATGACTTTGCTTTCTTTAGACATTATGAAACTTAGGATAGTTCCTAAAAACACCATGAATGCAGACTTGTTTGGGTTCAAATTAATACTGAATTCTCTACACTTGAAAAAACACTTGATGAGTTTTTCAAGGTGAGGTCACTAAAAATTGTAAAGTTACCAAGAAAGATCTTCATGAATACATCAATATGCTCTTGAAATGTTTTGGTAACGACCTTTTGATAAGTGGGTGGTTCATTTTTGACACCAAATGGCATCTAAACCCACACAAAAGCCCTTTAGTTTATCACAAAGGTGGTTTTGTGCTAGTTTTATGGTGCTATTGATATTTGATGATATTTTGAAAATCCTTATAAAAAGGTATACACTTCATGCCCAACAAATGTGTTAATAACCTCATTTGTGAAAGGCAACGAGTAAGGGTCTTTTTTTGTTGTTACATTGAACTCTCTCGCTTGATGAACATTTGGTACTATGGTATCAATTTCAATCTTGTGTTGAGTAATCTCCAATGGAATACCTTCAGGTATTTGTATGTCCATGCAAAAATGTCTTTGAATTCCTTTTAGAAGCTTAATTAGTTGTTTTGTGACAATTGGTTCAAGTGAAACCACATTCACTTATTGCACAATTTCCTTGGTGCCCAAATTGGCTTTGGTTAATTGTTCTTCTTCAATTATTGTCCAACCAACTATGGTTGGATATTGTATTCACTCTTGAACATGAGTTTCATTGATGATCATTTCTCCCATTTCTAGTTAGAAAAAGCTACTAGGCAATGTTGTTTGACAATATCTGGTGGTATAATTAAGTTAATAGTTAAAACACATATTGGTTCAATTTGTTGTTTTAAAACCTGTTATGTTATCCTAAAATTTGGTTTGTAGTTTGGTGTGGAAACCAATTTAGTATGAATAGGTACTACTATAGTTCTTATTGAAAACATGTCCAATTTGGTTGTAAACATCACATCCCCCTTTTCATTTGATGTTCCATAATGGAAATCATAACATATGAGGACTTTTGGTCTTTTGGTTTGAACACCAAGTTTCTTGGTAATAGGTATCATTCTCACTGTACTTTTTCCTTGTATAGTAATGGTATTGGTTCCCCAATTGTGGGATACTTTTGCATCTCTCAACCATGGGCATCCTAGCAACATTGAGTAACTGGAATCTAGAACATTATTGTTGATAACAATAAATGTACTTGTGTAAGGAATTTGATGAACAAATATCTTCATATTCTTAATAAGACCAAATGGTTTAGCTACGGCTTGATTTACCATACACAAATTGTAAGGTGTTGGATTAGGCTTTGACATACCTAATTATATTATCAGGTTTTCAACAATGACATTTATTCCAAAACCTCCATCAATCAATACATCATCAATAAAGTTCTTACCAACTTGAATTTGAATCACTATCATCTGATGATCAATAACCACTATTGCAAATGCAAGTTTAGGGTGAATAGGTTCCGGTTGTACTAGTTGAACAAACTTAACCAATTTGAAAATGTATCAATTGAGGTTTGGCACAATTATTAAGAGTTACCCATGTTGTTGTATACTTCATTTCTAAAATTTGAATGCGCACAAATATCTTTAAGAATCTCCTCCAAAGTCTTTCTTAGTAGTGTTGTTTTGTGCAATCAAATGAAATGTTGTTTACTAGTAACCGGATGACTTATTATTTCTAATAAATTAGCCCAATTTGAATGAAGTGGTCCATTTAGATCAATGGGTGCTTGTGATGTTGAATCATTCCCTTGTAATTCCCCAATAATATGAACAAAAAAATCACACATATGTTATTTTGTTTGTTAATCAACTACTATTTTTGCCTTCATTAGTTCATGTTTTTTGAGCACCTATTGCTCTAGTATTTGGCTACATGTGGCAATAGCAACAACTACATTAATTGGTACATTATCACATTTAAAAGGTTTTGGTACTATAGTGGTGATAGTGGTTGGATTTATTTGAAACATGTTTTGAACTTATGTGTTTCTAGGACAATCAAATGCACAATTTTCAGAACTAGAATAGATAATACATGGATATCTCAATGGTACTATAGTTGGTTTAACAAGTTGTGTAGTTATTTTAACTATTGGTTCAACAACTTTTATGGGTACAACATGTATTGTAGGTTTTTTTAAATTTTTTATTATGATAGGTTTATTTGGCATGACCCGTTTTTCCACAGTTTGAATAGGTTAATGGTTGTTTAGCTATAGTATAGTGGATTATTGGTCATGCAACCAGTTTGGACTCCGGTTAAATTAACAAAGCATTGTGGTTTGCTATGATTGGTCTATTCTCTTCAAATATCACTATAGTTTTCTTATGTTTAATAAAGGTATCCCTTGTCATACTTGGTGTTCCCAATTTGAAGTATGGTTATAAACCTATTCTAAAAATTGTGGTAAGGAAAACATCAATAGCTTTAACTTACAAACAATTAGCAAATTTCAACAAACATTCATAGTAGATTTTTGCCCATTTGCTAACTTGTTGTTTGAGGTTCTTCAATTGTACATAGATTTTTTCACCATTTTTCACAATATGAAAACGTTTGCAAAATGCTTGTTCCAACTCCTCAAAAGTGCAATTGAGATGATTTTGTACAAAGTTTTCACCCCACTCCAAAATGTTATTTTTAAAAATGAAACCAAACATGTTGAAGATATCAACTTCCATGATCTTTTTGTTGGCTTTGATTGCCTGCTTGAAAACTCTAATGTGAACGTTAGGATCAATATCCTCCACATATGTTAGATATTGAAGTTTTTGATATGGCAATTTACTAGTTGGTTCATATCGAACTATAATTGGTGGATACCACAATGGCATGAATGTTCTTGGATAAGATAGTTGCCATTTGTAAAATCCAACAAGTGGATTAGGTGGTGGTCCTCTAAGTGGGTATCCATTAAATGATCCTCCATTAGGCAAACCTCCAAGCAGTTCTCCACCCAATTGTGGATGTGAATTAATCCTTATTGGCTGCTAAAATCGAATACCATTGTCATAGACAGGTAGTCCAATGGCAATAGGTATGTTAACATGTAGAAATGTTGCCATTGCTTCTCTTAGAACTAAAACTAGTTGTCCTAATCCAAAAGTTGGAATTTTGACATGATATTGAATCTATTCTGACTACTCAATAAGTGGCACTAGTTCTTGTTGAATAGTATCGGTTGTATGTCTTTCTTCTTTTTCTAGAAATCAAATCCTTTGATTCTTGAAATAATACATAAAATACATGTAAGGATCCATGGGTACAAAAGATGGTGTTGTTTTATACCACATTGGACATGGTGGATAAATATAGCTCTGGGTTGTTTTGCTACAAGTGGGGTAACATGTTACTGCTAACTTAAGTGTTGACTAATTGATGTTGGGTTGGTGACCAAACTTGGCTATGGTTGAATTTGTTGCACATGTACACCAACCTGTGTTGCTTGTGTGTTCAATAGAATATGCCATAGAAAAGTCCTGATTTTTCTTTTCATTAATCATTTTAATTTATCATCCACAAAAGGAAAATTTTTGAACTCATGTCCTTGTTGACAATATGCACATGCTGATGCAATTTCAATAATAGGTTGCTTGTTATAACTAGTATGTTTCATTGAATAGGTGGTCGTTCAATGGTTCTCATAACACGTAGACTTGGCCAAACACTTTGGGTAAATGGTTGTGTTTGTCGAACAACAAAAGGTATTGCGATTACTTCCACATGTTTTGCATGCAATTGAGAACTAGATCAGTGTGAAAGTCTTTGCTCCAAGTTATGTAGATGTTCCAACCGGTTTAAAAGTTGGTTGCATTCTAATTCTAAATATGTTGTAGTTGGATTCAAAACAAGAATTGGTTCGAATGTATAGTACCCAAAAATTAGTGTTAATCGGGATGGTACAATAGCTTGGGGAATGTATTAATTCGGTGTTGCAAACTACCATATTTGTCCTACAATTACTTCATTAGCATGTTGAACAAATGTAATGTTTTGTTCACCCGAGTCTACATTTGACCTCTGTTGTTGTTGGGCCAATTGTTGGAGCTTCAAAAAATGATTGGTTGAAGGTACTTATGGTTCCTTTCTTTCTTCTTGCTCTACTAGTATTTGAGGAAGAAATAAGTCTACCATAACTGGTTGAAGCTCATTGCTAGGAGCATCACCCGATTGAATTCCCTTAGCTTGAGATCATGGTTGTTCTTATGATTGAACTGTTTCATGAACAAATTGTGTGGAGCTTTTAATTCTAATTGCCTTTTAAGGCCCCTTGTCATTACTTTTGACATCATTCATTGATTTAAAAAAATTTCTAACTCTCAAATTTTGTTTGATCAATAGGTTGTTCTAAATTTTTAAAAAACCAACATGCAATTAAAAAACAAATTCAAACTAACTTTGTAAGAAATCAAGAACTATGGCGACACAAAACTGAATCACGATAGTTACTGGTCATAGGTTAATTTGTAATCTATTCTGTTAACAGGTTCAACTAATAGACCGATTACCAATTAACTTAACAAACCAGTTAACTCAAGGACCTTATTACCAATTAATTACAATAGTTCTCAAAGTAGTAATGCCTCAACGATTACCGATTATCAGTTGGTACAGCCAGTTACTATATACATGGTGGAAAATATATATGATTATCAATATATTCCAGATCTATTAGCAAAATAGCAACCAAATTGCAAAGCATGAAAAAGAGGAAACCCAACCGCCCAGAAAAGAGAAACAAGAGAGAAACAAATGAGCAGCAGTTTCAACAACAGCAACAGTCATTCGCTCGTTCACTGACCCTCATGAGCATGTATGGGGTTGACCACACACCATAACACCCTCACTGACTTCATAAGCTCAACAGGCAACAGCTGAGATTCAGCTCCCGGCAGGGAATCACATTGCACATAAAAAACTGGGACAATATCAGCAATGCAGCATGCTCCTGAATAATTTATCTTGGAATATTGAAACTTATTCCATAGGGTTAGTGATTTTATTGATGACTGCAGACAGTAATCAGGGTGAGGTGAGAGGTCTAGAAACTGACCAAAAGTAGTCTCAAGATCCCTGTTTCATCACTCAACAGCTGAAATATCCAATCAAACCTTACAAATTCTGATGTGATAATCTCAGAACCAAGTACAAACCCCCTATAGTATTCTACTTTCTATTTGCTCCAGTTCACATAAGCCCAGTACTGGAAAACCATCAGTGTGCAGGGTGCACACTTGCTGTCTCAAAGAGCTTCAGGATTATCCTGGGTTGAATCCTCTCTTGCAGCTGTAGCCAAGATCTCTGCAGGAACTCCCACTTCACACTCTGAGTTCTCAATCTTCTCTTGTTCTAGATTTGCAGTAAGGTCTGCACTTACAGCCTGCACCTCCCCGGGCTCACCATTCAACACTTCCTTGACTTCTTTACCCTCTGTTTCCACTTCAATGCCTTCCATCTCGGGATTACCTAGGGAGCTGGTACCATTCATCTGTGCTTTATTACTTTCTTCCATGCTATTCTCACCTCCCTCTCTTGCCATCCTCTGTAGTTTCAGAAAGTTTTCCTTCTTGGCCTTGAGATCTTTGATACTCTTGAAAACATCTCCCATTACTGTTGGGGGAGAAAGAGCAACCTTTTCAAAAGAAGTGAGTGCATCCAAAGACAGTGAGATTCTCTCCTTCTGCCTGCTTTTTGGAGCTGGTGGGGCTTTTACCTTCTTTCCTTTTCCCTTTGCCCCATAGCCTGCGAACCAACCTTCTAACTCCTCATCATTCCTGTTCTTCTTGCATGGGATCACATCACCCACACCTTTAGGTGCCAGAATCTCAGCCTTTTGTGATGGGACAGAAGAGGGAGTCTCCTCTGTTGTGTGTGAATACTTCTGCAGATAAGAGTAAAGCTGGTCACACAAAATAATTTCATCCGTGTAAGGCTCAACAAAATTCTCCAGTTCTCTCTGCTTTCGCACCTCATCCCTTTCTCTCCTCTCAGCTTCCCTCTTCTCATATGCCAGCTTCCGCTCTACAGATTGCTGCTCTTTCCACTCCCACTCTCTCTCCCAAAACTCATCCTCCTTGGCCCGAAATTCTGCCCTCAATTCCTTCACCTCCTCCCTTAATGCTTTCATCTTTTCAAATGCAGCATTCCTTTCATCAATCAGAGCTGGAATGTCAACTGCCTGCAATGCTTCCTTTTCCCTGATATCAGTCAGGATCTTACGCTGCTGTTGCTCTTGATCCTTTAAGCTATTAAGGAGTTGATCCTTCTCCTTGATTTTCTCAACCAGTGCAGATCTTGAACCTTCATCATGGGAGATGTTTTCCATCCGATCAGTGTAGTCCTTCACAAAGTCCCTTGACTTAGTGAGATCCTTGATTTGTTGCAGAACCTTCTTCTCCTCCTGAAGAGTCAATGAAGTGTGGCTCAACCGGTACTCAAGTTTTTTAATTTCCTCATCAATCTGCTCTACTCTCACATAAGGAAGTTTATCACGAAGAGTCCGAGCTTCACCACGCCTCCTCTCTCTCTCTTTGTCACCAATCTCAAGCTCCTCTCTCAGAGCCTTTTTAGATTCAAGAATCCCCCGAAATGTAGCACTGAGATCACTTAGCCTGCCACGGGCATCCAAGTGCTCCTGTGATGTGAAGTGCTTGTTCTGTTGCTTGCTGTCAAGGATGGTCTTTATTTCCTGCACTCGAGTCTGTGCTGCATCCACTTGTGCATGCAGTTCAATAATTTTCTCATCCAATGCCACCCTATTTGGTCGCTCCAACCTCTTTACTCTTGGGTTGGGTGCTGCAGTGTACTTTTCTGGTGCTGGGGCTTCCAGCTGCACTGCAACTGTCTCTATGACTCCCACCATGGTGATAGCAAGAGCCCTGGGGATCCAGACAATATTGTTTAGAGCCAAAAACATTGAAACCAGGAAGAAGCAAGAAAACAAAGAGTGCACATGAATTGAAGCAATACTGCATGGAAAGGATTGGGAAAGCGACAAGAAAGTGGAAAGATCTGAAATCCAAAAATTGACTCCCAAGTCAGCATTTGCAAAGGCAAGGAAAAAAAGATGCAGTAGCAACGGGTGCCTCTGCTCATGTAGATCTCTCCAAGAGGAAAACCACTGCTCACAGCCATAAGAAAGAGCTCCTTGAAAAATGCACAAAACTGCAAAACACTCGGGGCAAAAAATACAAACGGATCCTTCCGCTCAGAGCTATCAGGCAGCGACAGCATCTGTCATGACAATGTAACTAACACAAGATTGTACGCCATCTCGAAAGTCGCAGCACTCTCCCGCTACATCAGAGACCAACAAGAAAAGGAGAAGACATTGAAACTCAAGAGTCCAACACAAAAGGAAAAAAGCCATAATAACGGAAAAAGCTAAGTATCTCTGAAACAAAACCAGATCTAAGTAAGACACGGAAAAAAAGGGGCGAGGAAGGGCATCCCAGCCAGCCGCGCTGTAAAACGCAGAGCAGACGCAGCAGCAGCAGCAACAACAGAATGAAAGAGAGATCTCAACAAACAAAGGTCACGGCCTCGGAGCTCCAGAGACCAAAAGGAAAAAAAGACAACTCTTCAACTCACAACTAGGAGCCGTCGAACAACAGAGAAGACGAGGCTCAAAGGATGTGTACCTGCTAAAGAACACGCACAAAGGAACGAAAGAAGCACAGAAAGAAAAACCACCCAACCAAACCCAGAACAGGAAGAAGGAAATAAGAATGACCAAAATCACAAGACACGGGCGATGGAGAACTCAAACACGAGAGGACTGGAGCAGAAGTCCGACAAGCACGGAACAACCGAAGAGTACATACCTCAAGCCGCCACAGATTGTATCAGCGCGACCCGAGATAGCAAAGCAAGAGAAACGACAACGACACGGAACAGAAGAGTCGTAGACAGCGCCGAAGACAAGCGATCGCAAAAACGCGAAACCCTTGGAAAAGAAAAATACAGAGGAGAGGGAGACCGACGAGGACAGGGACTTAGGGTTCTTTTAATACATTTCCCACATTCTATTGTTAGGGACGTTAGTGTGTTTGTTTTGTTTTATTTGATGATCTGATGAAACCCTGCCAAACTTTATGAAATAAAAGGAAGCCATCCCAAAGGTGAAAGGAAGGAGACAACAGGAGCAGGGTTTTTTTTTGTGGCCAATTTTCGCCACCTGGTGACAAAAAGAAAAGGGCTGGCGAACCCAACAACGGAATTTTTGAGAATTAAATTTTTTTTTTTGCCATATCTTGAGAAGAAAAAGTTAGATGTCGCCAGATTTAGACAGTGTGTTCCATTAGGTCGTCAGAACTAGGCAGGATTCCAAAAATGATTTACTAGTCCATCAGGACACTCGCCATTTATTGCTAATTATTGTATAGGATCCTCGCCAATACACCTACTTGAGGAATTTGAAAAACAAACCCCTGAACAGGAGAGAACCAACGTCCAACCAAAAGCGCAAATGGACAAGTGGGGCTCCACTAGAGAGCCATGAGGACCTGAAAAAACGGAGTCCTAAGCTTTTCAATTGTCCCATGAAGCAAATTAGACAAGGAGATGGAGGGTAAACTTGAAAAAGCACCTAGTGTAAAAGAAGGCTCCCTAGCAACAATTGCACACCTCAAGATGATAGTGGTTTACTTTCTAAAGAGCCATTGACATTTTTTGCATATAAAATGAACACAAAATTGATAAAAATTTGATAAAGGAACATCATTGGAACTTTTGACTAATCACAACATGTTAACACATCAATGAAAAAAATCATTAGTCTATTGATAAAAACCCAAACATCTAAATGGCAAGAGGGAAAAACATAATCTTAAGATGTCAATCACAATATAGCTCATCCTTTGCCTAAACCATAATTGTCATAGCCATTCCCCCAAAATAATTATTCACAAAACTAAATTTATTTTGGAATGATCAAGTACAACAACGTCAACCAAAGTGTAGACAATAGTTGTGGTTAACATAATATCGACTTGCTAATGTGAAGATTAGAAGAAGGGTGATGAAACGGCATGTCTATTCACACAGAACTTGAAACTCAACATCTCTATGAATGGAAATAAAAAAATCTCAAACAACATGGTGAGTTGGAATGTGCACTCCTTCGTGAGAACATTGAAAAAGGTGTATCCCCATAACATTTATAAAATAGTCATAAATGCAATGAACTAAGCCATGGATTGTTGAATGAAAGAGGCCCAATTTGGTGCATAGTGTTGAAAAAAAATGTTTTATGCCATATGAAATGAAAGGATAATTGGACAAGCCGAGAGCTAAGCACCCAAACTTGAGCATGTGTGAGTTTCAAAATCTCAATCAAGCATGTGAGAAATAATTAATTTCTATTTTCATTTTGTTATTGTTGTTTAATTTCATATGTTCATGTTCATTATGATCTAAACAACGAAATAAAAATTTAATTTTACATTGCTTTAATGTTTTTTCTTATCATTTTTTTCATGATTTGTTTGCTTTAATCTGTGTTGACAATACCAAAAAAAAAAAAAAAAAAAAAAAAAAAAAAAAAAAAAAAAAAAATTTATAATTTAAAAAAATTATTTTTTTTTTTTAAATTTTA
>Ga0116230_10002434_pt1 | contig 17904 bp, 13 predicted proteins | sample S1TSphfallax_3_FD_88678 | JGI IMG/M metagenome (GOLD analysis project Ga0116230, IMG submission 88678) | Host-associated microbial communities from peat moss isolated from Minnesota, USA - S1T2_Fd - Sphagnum fallax MG | ecosystem: Host-associated > Plants > Peat moss > Unclassified | place...
ACCAGGCCGGCCGGGAAACGGTACGCGGCTCGCCTACTCACGTTCGGGGAGTGGCTCAGCCTGGTAGAGCACCTGGTTCGGGACCAGGGGGTCGGAGGTTCGAATCCTCTCTCCCCGACCATTTTTCACAATTGCCTTCAAGAGCGAACTTCGCGCGCAAGCCAGGCGACAGGGGGGCGAGATTTGGCAGATTTTGTCCTTGGCCCTCTCGCCTGCGCCCCAGCGTTGCCGGTTTCAGGGTTGCGCGTCAGCCAAATTGTTCCACGTGGAACAATTTGGGGCGAATGGGAAGGGTTTGGCGAGGGGCGCTGCAAGTGATTGATTCTATTTAGAAAATAATTGCCGGGAATTATGGTGTTTTGTGCCTTGTTGCAGCGAATGGGGATTTTTGGCGCTGAACGGCGAAAAACCCTTGCGCATTTTGGCGGAGGTCAATGCGTTTCCCGCAGAGGGAATGGTTTGGACGCGTTCTGTTCCGCGCCGGATTTTTAACGTTACGCGACGGATCGGTTCCATTGCGCGGCGGATTCTTTCTACTGCCTGACGGATTTGTTATAGTCGGCGTCCAGATTGGAATTTTTTGTGCGACGGTTTTCAGGGTTGCTTGGCTGGCTGGTGCGTTAGAGCCGATAGCTGCCCTCTACCTGGCGGGTTTGGCCGAGGGCGGTCAGGGTTTCGAGGATTTCCTGGACGCGGGTACGACTGGCGGGTGGCCCACCCTTTTTTTCTAAAACTTACCATGAAATTGGGTGCCCTGCCCTTCCTGGTTTTGGAAGGGTGGGCGGGAAAGATGCTCAGGTCCACACGGTTCCGGCGATTTCGGGGCGACACGTAGGCGGAGTGGCCAGCACGCCGCCGCATGAGCTCCGGAAACGGAACTTACTGGGACTCAGGGGTAGAAAACAAGACCCAGCGATACCCCAGATGGCTGGAGGTTGGAAAGGATTGGTCGGGACAAGTGGACGACTTTCGAACTTTTCTGCTGTCAACTGCGGCCTGATTGTGCCAACCCGCTGTAGCCGCGAAGGGAAGAACAAAGGCAACAACAAAGCTGGCTTCTGCGGCAGCCCACCCTCCCAAAACCAGGGAGGGTCGGGCACCCAAGTTTGTTGCTGGACCGGAGGGGGGAAAACTTGGGTGCGCTACCCGCCTGGTGGTGGGAGAAGCAGATTCCCTTACGGGAATGACAGACAGAGAGCAAAGGCAACGACTTACCGGGATTTGCGTTTTCCACCCTTGCCGCAAACGAGGTGACAAGGATGGACACCCGGAAGGGACAGCAGCAGATGCTTCGCTTTGCTCAGCATGACAACTTTGGAGTCACCGTTCAGAGTTGGATGGGGATGGCGGTGCCGGAGTAGATTACGGATTTTTCCGGTTCCGCGCCGGCGTTGATGCCTACGCCATGGTTGGGGGCGACGAGTATGAGGCGGAAGGTGTGCTGCTGCAACATGCCGGGGAAGGTGCCTTGACGCTGGCCGAACGTGAGCGTGCGGGTGGCGTCGTCCCAGTGGATGGGGATTGTCGAGTGGAAGCCTTTTTCGTAGTCGTAGTTGTCGTTTTCGTCCTCGTAGAGGGTGAAGTCGCCGTCGGCGCCGGGGTAGATGCGGAGTTCGATTGGGTCCTCGGGCTTTTCGGTGGTCCATTGCAACTCTGGACCGAGCGGCAGGATGGAGCCGGCGCGGATGTAGAGCGGGAGTTTTTCGATCGGGGCGTCGGCCTGGATGGTTTGTTCGCCCTGGAGCTTTTCGCCGGTCCAGAAGTCGTACCAGGTGGATTTGGGGAGGTAGACGCTGCGGCTGGTGGCACCTTGGATGTAGACGGGATTGACGAGGATGCTGGGGCCGAACATGTACTGGTCGCCGGTGTTTTGGGCGCGGTGGTCAGTGCGCCAGTCCATGACGAGGGGACGCATGAGGGTGTATCGCTCGCTGGTCACGCGCCAGGCTTCGGAGTAGATGTAGGGCATAAGGCGGTAGCGAAGGGTGTCGTAGTCGGTTAGGATTTTCTGGGCCGCGGGGCCGTAGGACCAGAGTTCGTTCTGGCTGGGGTTGCGGGTGCCGTGGACGCGGAAGATCGGCGAGAATGCTCCGAACTGGAACCAGCGGACGAAGAGCTCCTTGAATTTAGGGTCGTTGAGGTCGCCGCCGGAGATGAAGCCGCCGATGTCGGTGGTCCAGTAGGGCATCCCCGAGATGGCGTAGTTGAGGCCGGCGGAGATCTGGCGCTGGAAGCTGAGGAAGTCGGAGAGCACGTCGCCGGACCAGGCGGTGACGCCGTTTCTCTGCGTCCCGGCGTAGGCGCTGCGGCTGAGGATGAAGACGCGTTTGTGGCTGGACGCCGTGCGCTGGCCTTGCGAGACGCCCTCGGTGTGGAAGTTGGGAAAGAGGTTGGCGTAGCGGGCTCCGCTGCCCAGATAGAGCTGGTGGCCGGTGAGGATGTTGGCTTCGCGGCCTTCGGTTTCGGGCTCGTCGGTGTCGAGCCACCAGGCGTCTACGCCCGCGCCGTTCTTGAAGAGGGCGGCGTTGGCGTTCTCCCAATATTGTTTGCGGGCGGCGGGGTTGGTGGGGTCATAAAGGGCCATACCCAGGGGGTGAAAGCCGCCGACCTGGGTCTTGGCGATGAACCAGCCGTTCTTGTCGAAGGTGTCGTAGACCGGGCTGCCGGGGTCGAAGTAAGGCCAGATCGAGATCATCAGGTGGAAGTGCTCGTCGTGGAGGGTCTTGATTAAGCCGTCGGGGTCGGGATAGTTCTTGTTCCACCGCATCTCGCCCATGGTTTTCCACCAGTACCAGTCCTGGACGATGTTGTCGACTGGGATGTGGAGGGCGCGGTACTTGGCGGCGACGTCTTCGAGTTCCTTCTGGGACTGGTATTTGTTCTTGCACTGCCAGAAGCCGTAGGCCCAGCGGCCGAACATGGGCGCGTCGCCGGTGAGTTCGCGGTAGTGGGCGACGATCTGGTCGGGCTCCGGACCGGCGAGGAAGTAGTAGTCGATTCGGTCGGCGACCTCGGCGCTCCAGTAGAGCATGTGGACGAAGCGGTTGTTGAAGCGGGAGCGGGAGGGGTTGTTCCAGAAGATGCCGTAGCCGTTGGAGGAGACGAGCAAAGGGATGGCGATGTCAGTGTTTTCCTGGGAGAGATCGACGGTTTCGCCGCGGAAGTTCCAGACGCCGGCCTGGTGCTGGCCGAGGCCGTAGAGTCCTTCCTTCGAGCCGTAGATTGAGAAGAAGACTTCGGCGTGATTTGTTTTTTCGCCGTTGACCTCGGCGGGTTGGAGCTGGCGGTAGTTGTCGGTGGTGAGGTTGTGGCCGTCGAGCGACTTGTAGCTGAGTGCGCCGGATCTGCGGTCGATGACGGCTTTGATTTGGGAGGTGGCGAGGGTGACGGATTTTTCGTCGGATTCGATGGTGAACTGGGCTGGGGGCCAGTCGCGCTTTATGACGACGCCGTCGGAGGGGTGGCTTGGGATTGTTTCGGGGCCGTAGGTGACGTGGAGGATGGCCGGGGAGACGACCTGGAGTCGGAGGATGCCGGCGGTTTGGTGGAGTTCGACTCCGTCGGCGGTCTGGGTGAAGCTGAGGACGGGGTTGGGCGGGTTCCACTGAGCGCGAGCCTCTCGTGCGAAGGGAAGGATGGCGAGGAACGGAGCGCAGAGAGCGAGGCGGAGCGGGATTGGTCGCGGGGAACGCATGGTGTGAAACTCCTGACGGCGGCTGGCGGGTCGAAGACGAGCGCCCCATGACTATAGCTAAAAGGATTTATTCGCGGCAACCAGGCCGGCTTTCCGGTTTGTGGAAGGGACTGGGCGGGACTCGAAGCGGTTACGTTCGGAATGGGAAATTTGCGGGCAATATCATCCGTTTTTCATCAGATTTGCGAGCTTTCGCGGCAAGATAAAGGTATGCAAACCTGTCAACGTTCTGAGGATGGTCTGCGGGAGCGGTGCGGTCGCTGGTCTGCGTGGAACTGGAAGTGCGCGCTGATGAGCGCGACGGTTCGCTCGGCGGCGTATGCCGTTGCGCTGGCGCGGGGCGGCAACCGCGAGGGCGTGGCGGTGATCGCAGTGGAGATGGTGTATGTGACGCTGACGGCTGGCCTGTATGCCGGGCTGCAGCAACAGGCGCTGGGGCTGCGGCGGCGCTGGGTGGGGGATGTGGCGATCGTTTTTGGAGTTCCTGGGCTGTCGCAGTTGGTGGATTGGCTGGTGCATCGGGCAATCGGGGCTCCGATTCCGCATCGAGCGCTCCTAAGCGTGTGCGTGTTTACGCTGATTTCGGCGCTATTTCACCGGCATGTGATGCGGCATGGAGGATTTTTGACGGGGAGCGGCGGGCATTCTCTTGGCGAGGATTTTCGGCGGATTCCGCGGCTGGCGGTCAGCTTTGCGGTTTGGCCGTCGCATGTGCTCAGCCGGCTCTCTGGCAGCTTGCGTTCAGGGATGGCGAGGCGTTTGCGAGCGGTAAGGGCCGAGTCGCTGGCCTGAGCCTTTGCCGGGCCGAAGCGGTCCGGAGTTGGGGCGCATGTCGTAAGATGGGGCGATGAAACGGCGGGAGTTGTTGGAATACGTTGGGCTGTCGGCTGCCGCGCTTGCGGTGGGTGAGCCGATGTGGCCGCAGGCCGCGGACGGTTTGGCGGCTTCCGGCGCAGCGTTCAACCAGGTGGGTTATTTTCCGGCCCGGCAAAAGGTGGCTTCCGTGTTGTCGCGGGATCGGGCCGAAAACGCATTTTCGATTCAGTCCGTGAAGACTGGGAAGACGGTTTTCCAGGGGGCGCTGGGCGCGGCGATGCTGGACGCGGCTTCTGGAGATCGCATCGCGCCGGCGGATTTTTCTTCGGTTACGACGCCGGGGGAGTATCGGCTGGTGGCGCAGGGGAAGCGCAGCGAGGCATTCTTGATCGGGAAGGATGTGTGCCGCGAGCCGCTGCGGGCGGCGATGCGGGCGTTTTACGGGCAGCGCTGCGGGTGCGCGGTGGACCTCGGCGGCGGTTACAGCCATCCGGCTTGCCATCGGAGTGGCGCGTACCACGCGAGCTCCGGACGACAGGGATCGCTGGACAATCACGGCGGCTGGCACGACGCCGGCGACTACGGGCGCTATGTAGTCAACAGCGGGATCTCGACCGGGACGCTGCTGTGGGCGTGGGAGTTGTATCCGGAGGTTTTGCAGGGGCTTTCGCTGGGAATTCCGGAGTCGGGCGGGAAATTGCCGGATTGTCTGGCGGAGATCCGGTGGAATCTGGAATGGATGCTGCAATTGCAGGATGAGGACGGCGGGGTCTGGCACAAGCAGACCAGCGAGCAGTTCTGCGGCTTCCTGATGCCGGAAAAAGATAAGCTGACCAGCTACGTCATCGGGACTGGCTCCGAGCCGTTCAAGAGCACCTGCGCGACGGCGGATCTGTGCGCCGTGACGGCGATCGCGGCGCGGTGCTACGGGCCCTACGACGACCGCTTTGCGGCCCAGTGTCTGGCCGCGTCGCGCAAGGCCTGGACCTGGGCGCAGGCGCATCCGGATGTGACGTTCAAGAATCCGCCGGGGGTGGGGACGGGCGGATATGGGGATGCGGACTGCGAGGACGAGTTGCTGTGGGCTTCAGCCGAGCTGTGGCGGACGACCGGCGAGGCGGAGTACGAGCAGGCGTATCTGGTGGGTGCCGAGGCGCTGACGCCGGAAACGAGCGTGGCGGTGCCGGGGTGGGGGAATCTGGCTCCGATGGCGCACTGGACGTATCTGCTGGCCGACCGGAAGGGATCGCGGCTGGCGGAGTCAGGCCTGGCGGGGAAGGCGACGCCGGAGCAGATGAAGGCGCGGATTCGCAAGCAGACTCGGACGGCGGCGGAGGTGCTGGTGGGGCGGCGCGAGGTGAGCGGGTACGGGAATACGATGTCGCTTGAGGATTATGGGTGGGGCTCGAATGGGACCGCGGCCAACCAGTCGCTGCTGCTGCTGGTGGCGCATCGAATTGAGGCAAATCCCGAGGCGGTGGAGGCGGCGCTGGGCAATCTGCATTACCTGCTGGGGCGGAACTGTTTTGGGGTATCGTGGGTGACGCAGGTGGGGACGCATCCGTTTGAGAAGCCGCATCACCGGCCGAGCGTGGCGGATGGCATTGCCGCGCCTTGGCCGGGATTGCTCTCGGGCGGGCCGAACGCGCGGCCGGGCGACGCGGTGGCGCGGAGTCTACCCGCCGGCGCGCCGATGCGGATGTGGGTGGACGACGAGCGGGCATACTCGCTGAACGAAGTGGCGATCAACTGGAATGCGCCGCTGGTGTTTCTGCTGGCGGCGGTGAATGCGCTGCCGGGTTGAGAGGACGGCGCGCGGCATAGGTGGGCGAGTTTTCGAGTTTGCCAGCTTTGCAACCTTGCGTTATGCGCTATTTGCGCAATTTTCTTGCATTTTTCGCTCGAATACTGTTCAGTTGTGCGTAGCATTCCGACGCTGCGTATCGGGCCTTCCAATCCAGTTCCATCTTGGTTGGGCGTTTCCGTTTTTCATCGGTGTGCGTGAATTGCGAGGAGCGGGGATGCGTGTGCGGTTGAGTTTAGCCTTTTTCCTGGGTGCTTTCGTTGTTTCCATTCCGGCGCTGGGGCAGTTCCAGCAGCCCACCGCCGAAGAGCTGAAGATGACGGACGACCCGAAGGCTCCGGGCGCGGACGCGGTGTACCTAAACATCACGGAGACGACCGACGACAAGCTGGGAGACAGGAGTTTTTACGTTCGCGCCAAGGTGCTCAAGGAGAAGGGCAAGGAGTTGGCTACGGTCGAGATTCCCTACATCGGCCGTGTCTTTACGGTTCGCGACGTGAAGGGAAGGACCATTCATTCCGATGGAACGATCGTCCCGCTGGCGGTGAAGCCCGCGGATCTCACGGAGTCGAAGATTGGGGATGTGGAGAGGGGACTTAAGGTCTTCACACTGCCCAGCGTCGAGGTGGGCAGCATTCTGGAGTATTACTACCAGACGCATTCCGACGGGTTTGGCTTTCCACCGCGATGGGAGATTCAGAGGCGTTACTTCGTCCACAAGGCCCATTACGTCTACACGCCGTTGAAGCAATACACCGATGGGACGGCGAATGTGACCTACGGCGCGGCCATGTCCGATGGGCATGGGCATCTGGCCAACAACTTGGTCTGGTTCCCGCAACTGCCGCCGGGGACGAAGCTGCAAACTCCTCCCACGGGAACGTTCATTCTGGACGTGAGCGACGTTCCCGCCCGGCCGAACGAGGAGTGGATGCCACCGATCGACAGTACGCTTTACAAGCTCTTTTTCTACTACTCCTCTTCGTATACGGCGCAGGAATACTGGAACAGTTCGTCCAAGGACTGGTCGAAGGAGGTGGATCGTTTTGCGGAGCCGTCCGGCGCCATCCGGCAGGCGGTTTCGGGAATTGTCGCGCCGGGCGACAGCGATTTGGACAAGGCGAAGAAGCTGTACAAAGCGGTGCAGGAGTTGGAGAACACCGACTTTACCCGCAAGAAGGGGCAGGCGGAGATGAAGCGGCTGGGGCTGCGCGCGGCCAAACGGGCGGAAGAGACCTGGGCGCAGAAGAGCGGGTCGAGCGAGGACATCAGTTTGCTGTACCTGGCCATGCTGCGCGCTGCGGGATTGAACGCCTATGCGATGAAAGTGGTGGATCGGAGCCACGGCATCTTTGCCGAGAATCTGATGGAGTTCAATCAACTGGACGACGATCTGGTGATTTTGAAGATCGGGGACAAGCCGATGCCGCTCGATCCGGGGGAAAAGATGTGTCCTTTCGGGATGGTGATCTGGAAGGATACGGGGGCGGGCGGAGTGTTGCAGAGCCCGAGCGGGGGCGCTCCGGGGACTTCGCCTCTGCTGCCGTATACGGCGAACACGCTGTTGCGGGTGGGCGATCTGACGCTCGATGAACGCGGCAACGCCGCTGGCGCCTTCAAGTTTGCCATGACCGGGCAGCAGGCGCTGATGTGGCGGCAGATGGCGATCCGGGAGGATGAGGACGAGGTGCGGAAGAGCTTCGACGAGTGGCTGCACTCGATCGAGCCCGTGGGCCTAGAAATGCATCTGGATCGCTTTTCCGGGCTGGACAATCCCGATGCCAATCTGGTGGCGGTGGTTAAGGCGCAGGGTCCGCTGGGGCAGGTGACGGCCAAGCGCATGCTGCTGCCCGGGTTGTTGTTCGAGAGCCACGCGGAGCACCCGTTTGTGGATGAGCCGAAGCGGCTTGAGCCGGTGGATATGCACTACGCGGAGCAGGTAACAGACCAGGTGGTCTTCCACTTGCCGCAGGGATTCACTGTCGAGGGCGGACCTCAGGATACCAAGGTTCCCTGGCCGGAACATGCGGTGTTTCTCATCAAGTCCAAGCCGGAGCAGGGCCAGATTACGATAACGCGCTCGCTGGCGCGGGCTTTCACCTTCGCGTCGGCGGACGAATATCAGCCGCTGCGGGAGTTTTACCAGAAGGTGGCGTCGGCGGATCAGCAGCAACTGGTACTGGCGAAGGCGGGCGGTCAATGAAGGTACTTTTTCAGAACGGCTGGGCAAATGGGACGCTGGCTCTGGGCGCGGCCCTGGCGATGTTCGGCTCCGCGCCGGTCTTCGCGCAGTTCCAGCCGCCTACCGACGAAGAACTGAAGATGACCGCCGAGCCGAAAGCTCCGGGAGCTGCGGCGATTTACCTGTACCGGGAAGAGGCGGTCGACGACAATCTCCACTTCCACTCGCTCTATGTGCGGATCAAGGTGCTGACCGAAAAGGGCAAGGAACTGGCGACGGTCGGTGTGCCCTATTGGAAGGGGAATACGCAGATTACCGACATCCACGCGCGGACGATTCACACCGATGGGACGGTGATTCCGCTGGATGTGAAGCCCTCGGATTTGGTGGAAGAGAAGGGCAAGGGCTTCCAGGTGAACAAGGTGGTGTTTACCTTGCCGAGCGTGGAGGTGGGCAGCATTCTCGAGTACAAGTGGCAGGAGCGCTACCCGGACGACAAGCTGAATTCGCCGGATTGGGAGATTCAGGGGCCTTACTACGTGCGCAAGGCGCATTACTCCTTTTGGCCCTACCAATTTCTGTATCGGGTGACGGATTCGAAAGGTAACGCCGCCAACAATCTCCTGTACACCGCCATTCTGCCCAAGGGCGGCAAGGTACTGCAGGAGGCCTCGGGGAGATACACAGTCGATGTGGCCGACATCAAGCCGCTGCCGCATGAGGAGTACTCGCCGCCGGTGACTTCCTGGATGGAGAGCGTGCATTTCTACTACACGCCTTACCTGAGCAAGGACGAGTACTGGAAGCATCAGGGGGAGAGCTGGTCGAAGGAAATGGACCGGTTTGCAGGCGAGACCAAGACGCTGAGAGACGCGGTGGCGGGGATTGTGGCTCCGGGCGACTCCGACGAGGTAAAGGCACGCAAGATTTACGACGCGGTGCAGGCGTTGGACAACACCAACTACACGCGGCGGAAGTCTCAGGGTGAGTTGAAGGAGCAGCATCTGAAGCAGGCGAAGAGCGCCGAGGACGTCTGGAACCAGAAGAGCGGGGACGGCGACCAGATTGCGCTGCTATACATGGCGATGGCGCGGATTGCGGGGCTGAAGTCGTATGCGCTGCTGGTCTGCGACCGCAACCGGGCGATCTTCAATTCCTACTACCTGTCGATGCGGCAGTTCAGCGACGTTCTTGTGACGGTTTCGCTGAACGGGAAGGAAGTTCCGCTCGATCCGGGGAAGAAGTATGCCCCTTTTGGAGAACTGGACTGGCGGCATTCGATGACCAGCGGTCTGCACCAGACGGACAAAGGGACCGTGCTGGCGTCGACGCCCGCGATCCCAGTGAAGCAAGCGGCGACGTTGCGGGTCGCCGACCTGACGGTGAGCAAGGACGGGAGCGTGACGGGGACGGTGCGGATCTCCATGAACGGGCCAGCCGCGGTGTATTGGCGCGAATTGGCGGTTGAAAACGACGAGGATGAGGTCAAGAAGCGGTTCGACGAGCAAATGAAGGGGCTGGTTCCGGATGGCGTGACGGCGGACTTCGATCACTTTCTGGGCCTTGAGGATTACCACTCGCAGTTGATGGCGGTGGTGAAGATTTCGGGGAATATGGGCACGGCGACGGGCAAGCGGATGTTTGTGCCGGGGCTATTCTTTGCGTCGCGGGCCAAGCACCCGTTCGTCGAGCAGGAGAAGCGGGAGACCGCCGTAGACATGGAGTACGGCGACGTGGTTCAGGACGACGTGACGTACCTTTTGCCGGAAGGGCTGGGGATCGAAAGCGCGCCGGCGGATGCGACGATTCCGTGGACCGGCCATGCGGCGTTTCAGGTAAAGGCGGTTTCGGGCGCGAACCAGATCACGGTCAAGCGGACATTTGTGCGCGCGTTTACGATTCTGGAGCCGAAGGAGTACCCGGATCTGCGGGACTACTACCAGAAAATCGCGACGGTGGATCAGCAGCAGTTGGTGCTGACGGCGGCGTCGAAAGCGGCCTCGGGCGTTGCCGCGGCAGGGAAGGCTGGCGGGCAATGAGGAAGTCTTCCGGGAATTGGCTGCGTTTGGCGGGTCTGCTGGCCGGTATGGCGGCGATTGCGGCACCGGCCTGGGCCGGCAAATTCGGCAAATTCAGCCAGCCGGTGCCGGACTGGGCGCTGGAGGCGGCCAGGACGAAGACGCCGGGATACGCCTCGGATTCGGAAGCGGTGGTGCTCTTCGACGAATATCTGGATACGATCGACGAGAAAGGCCGGGTCGTCGAGCGGGAGCGGGAGGCGATTCGCATTTTGAAGCCGCAGGGGCGCGGCCAGGAGTGCGGCATCTCCTACGACGTGGATGAAAAAATCAATTATTTCAACGCCTGGACCATCGGCGCGGACGAGAAGCACTATCCGGCGCAGGAGACGGATTTTCAAGAAGAGGGGGACACGGGCGTTCCCATCATGTTGTCCACTCGCAAGAGCCGAGTCGTCCATCCTCCCGCAGCGGACGTGGGCGCGATCGTGGTCTGCGAGACGGAAGAGGTTTTGTCGCCTTTCCAGCAGGAGGCGGTGTGGAGATTTCAGAGCAGTATTCCGTTTGTCTATGAGGCGCTGGAGGTCGATTTGCCCCCGGGGCATCCCTATGCCGCGACGTGGCACAACTTCTCGCAGGTGAAGCCGGTGGAGGTAGCGCCGAATCATTGGCGCTGGGAGATCAAGGATATGCCGGCGCTGACGCTGCGCGACATTCCCTCGCGCCCGGATTGGTACGCGGTTGCGGCGCGGATGTCGGTGCAGTGGGGCAGCGCGGCGGTCGAGGGGAAGGACAACCAATGGCGCGCGCTGGGGCAGCGCTGGACGGAACTGGAGGCGCATCGCCCCGATCCGACGCCGGAGATTGCGGCGAAGACTCAGGAACTGATCGCGAACGCGCCCGATTTTTACAGCAAACTCAGCCGGATCACCGATTTTGTGCAGCGGAACATCCGCTATTTCGTCGTCATGCGCGGGGTAGGCGGCTGGCAGGCTCATCCGGCGGCCGACATTTTCCGCAACCGGTACGGCGACTGCAAGGACAAGACGACGCTTCTGATTTCGATGCTGGAAGCGGCGGGCATCCACGCCACCTACGTTCTGGTGGATCATCGGCGGGACGTGGTCGATCCGCAAGCGCCTTCGTTTTACGGCGACCACATGATTACGGCCATCGAAATTCCCGCCGGTGTGAAGGACGCAAGGCTGATCGCGACGGTGAGCGCCGGGGATGGGAAGCGGTATTTGATCTTCGACCCAACGGACGAACGGACGCCGGCAGGGAACTTACCTCCCAACGAGCAAGGCGGCTATGGAATTCTGGCGTTGGGCGCCGAGAGCCAGATCGTCCAGATTCCGGTGCTGGATCCGGATGCGAACGGAACCCGGCGCACGGGAGAGTTTGCGCTGTCCGGGGACGGCACTTTGACGGGGTCGGTCGATGCTTCCCATTCCGGGCCGGAGGGGGCGGACTTTCGGATGTTTTTGAAGTATACGGACGAGAAGAAGCAGCGCGAGGAGTGGGAGTCGTATGTGGCGCACGATGTGCCGGGGGTGGTGCTGGATTCGTTCAATTTTGTGCAGCCGCCGGCCCTGGACCAGCCGCTCGAGTTCCACTACAAGCTGACGGCGCGCCAGTACGCGCACACGGCGGGGCCGTTGTTGCTGGTGCGGCCGCGCGTGGTGGGTTCCGATGTGCTGCCGAATCTGGAGAAGACGGATAAGCCGCGCACGGTGCCGATCGACCTGCAGGCGACCGGGCACTGGCACGACAGCTACGATATTCAGTTGCCGGAGGGGTACGTGGTGGACGAAATGCCTGATCCGGTGAACTTGGATACGGATTTTGCCAGCTATCACTCGACGATTTCCGCGCAGGGGAAAACGCTGCACTACGAGCGGGATTACAAATTGAGCCGGGTGGAGCTGCCGCCGGAAAAAGCGCCCGAGTTCCGGCATCTGGAGGGGATGATCCTGGCCGATGAGAAAGCTACGGTGGTGCTGAAGAAGCAGTGAAAAGCGGCGGAGTTAGCGGCGTCCGGATCGCCGATTGGGTTTACGGCAGCAGGCAGAAGGCGACGATGGTTTCGCAGGATTCCATTTCGGCTAAGAGGGCTTCTTCTTCCTCGTGTGGAACGTGCATCTCGGCGGCGGCGATCTCTTCCGGCGTGGCCTGCGTGAAGCAGAGTTCGCAGACGGCCAGACCCTCTCCGCTTGCGCCGGAGCTTCGGGCGCGGACCGGGGGACCGAAGACGCGGCAGGTCATGGGGCGGGCGGCGTACAGGTCGCAGAGGCCGGAGTGGGGGTCGAGCGCGGGGCAGGCGGCTTCGTTGGCGAAATCTTCAAAGGCCTCCCGAGCTTCCTCCGTCGAGTTCAGTACACCGGATTCCCGGTTGCCGGGGAAGGTGGGCGCGAATTCCTCCCAATACTGTTTGGCGCGAGCGGCGATGGCGCCGGCGCGGGCGGGTTCGGCGGCGGCCATCTCCCCCATGGCGGCGCGCAGGCGCAGGGCGTCGAGGGCGTGGATGGCGAAGGCTCCGTGGCAGCATGGGGTGCAGCCGGGGCGGCAGGCGAGATGCGGACCGGCACGGCGGGTTGCGTCGGCCAGGGCGGCGTCCGTGATCTGGACCAGATCTGCGTCCTGTTCGCGTATCTTCTGCAGCGTGTCCACTCGGCTTCTCTCAGCGCCGTTGTTTGGGCGCGGGGTCCTGTCTGAATGGTAATGTACTCGGAAAGCGGCAGAAGGAGAGGGAGGGATGCCGAAGATGTTTCCGGCTGGGTTTGCGGCGGTTTGGTTATTTTCCGGACTGGTTTTGGTTGGAATGACCTTGCCCTCGGCGGGTCAGTCGACCGGGCGGGGAGCCGCGCCCGCCAAGCCGCAACTGGTGTGGGTGGATACCGATATCGGGGACGATATCGACGATGCTTTTGCCCTGGGACTGATTTTGCGAAGTCCGGAGCTGAAAGTGGTGGGGATTTCGACGGCTTTTGGGGATACGGCGATGCGGTCGCGTATTGTTGACCGCTTTGTGGCGGCAATGGGCATGCAGACGAATTTGACTTCGGCGGGGGTTCGGACCGAGACGGACAATCCGATGACGCAGCGTTCCTACGGGGAGCAATGGCCTGTAGGTAAGGTTCCGGACGGCGTGGCGGCGATGCTGGAGGCAATTCGGGCCCATCCGAGCGAGATCACTTTGATCGGGCTGGGGCCGCTGTTCAATGTTGGGGCGGCGATCGACCGCGATCCGGTCACCTTCCGGAAGCTAAAGCGGGTGGTGCTGATGGGCGGGTCGATCGAGCATGGATACAACGGCGGCAAAGGCGAGCCGACGCCCGCTGAGCCGGAGTGGAACATCAAGCAGGATCCGAAGGGCGCGGCGAAGCTGCTGGCTTCGGGTGTGCCAGTGTTTATGGCGCCGCTCGATTCCACGCAGATTCCGCTGGATGAGGCGGAACGGGAGACGATTTTTGCGGCCGGCACTCCGCTGACGGACCAGATTGCTCTGCTTTACCGCCAGTGGGTGGCGCACTCCTGGAACCACTCGCCAACGCCGACGCTGTTCGATCCGCTGGCGGCCGCGTATACGTTCCGGCCGGATCTGTGCCCGATGAGGCCGATGCGGATTGAGGTCGATCCAAATGGAATGACGCGGCGGGTGGAAGGGAAGCCGAACGCCGAGGTTTGTTTGCAATCCGATGCGGCGGGATTCTTGAAGTTGCTGGACGGGCGGCTGGCGAAGTGAAGCCCGTTGGGCAAATGAAGAGCGAAGACCTGGGGCGAGGGTAGATGCGTTTTCGGTTGTCTCTTCAGCCCTTTTTTGCCCCCGCGAGCGGGAAGGCGGAAGCCGTGCCTTTTCCACAGCCCCGTTATTCGACCGGCTTGGTGCGATTGGGGTGGCGTCGCGTTGAGCGCGCGGCAGAGGCGGCCGCCGGGCTGGGGAAACGAACGGGTTTCGGGGAAGGTTCCGGAATGGATGGCTTGCGGAGCCAAACCGTGTCGCATGAGCATTGCCGGGTGTTTTGGGTAAGCGAAGCAGGTGTACAATCCGTGTCACCGGGAGGTGGATCGATCCGCGATGCCAATTGAAGCTGCCAGGGCGGTGCGCGCGATCGCAGCGGGGGAAATTTTTCCTCATTTTCAACCCATCGTGAACCTTCGCACGGGAGCGTTGTACGGCTTTGAGATGCTGGCGCGCTGGCGAGACCCGGAACAGGGATGGATTCCGCCGGAGGTGTTCATTCCGATGGCGGAACGGAATGGCTGGATCGACCAACTGACTTGGGAACTGCTGCGGCGCGGGTTCCTGGCGGCGGCGGCGCTGCCCGAGCCCTTGACGCTCTCGATCAACATTTCGCCAGTGCAACTGCGGGAGCTGAGCCTGCCGGGGCACCTTCAGCGGCTTGCGGTATCTTCCGGATTCTCTCCGAATCGGCTGATTGTGGAGATTACCGAGGGCGCGCTGGCGGAGGATTTGGAAAGCGCCGGAGTGATTGCCAAAGCCCTGAAAGCGATGGGGGCGCGCCTGGCTTTGGACGATTTTGGGACGGGATATTCGAGCTTGACGCATCTGCAGTCGCTTCCTTTCGACGAACTGAAGGTGGACCGGAGCTTTGTGGGGTCGATGACCGAGCAGCGCGAGAGCCGGAAGATCGTTGGCGCGGTGGTGGGCCTGGGACAGAGCCTGGGGTTGGCCACCGTTGCCGAAGGCGTGGAGACGGTGGAGCAGGCCGAGATGCTGCGCTGGCAGGGATGCGAACTGGGGCAGGGATGGTTGTTTGGGAGACCGGTGCCGGCCGAGGAGTTGGCCGAAGTTCTGGAAAAAATCAGTGCGCTTGCTGCGCATTCCTTCCCCGGCGTGAAGGGGCGTCTTTCGCTGGGTAGCCAGGAGATTCCTCCGGTGCAGCAACTGGCGCAGTTGCAGGCGGTCTACGATGGCGCTCCGGTGGGGCTGGCGTTTCTGGATTGCAACATGCGCTACCGGAATTTGAATCGGCGGCTGGCCAATATGAATGGGCGTCCGGTAGTCGAGCACATTGGACGCACGGTTGGGGAGATGGTCCCGGAGCTTTTTCCCCTGGTGGAACCGCTGATCCGAAGGGCTCTGGGCGGCGAGGCGATTCCGGGCGTGGAAATAACCCAGCCGCCAACCGAATCGAACGCGGGCAGGACGATTCTTCTCTCCTACGAGCCGGCGAGGGACGAGGGTTTCGAGGTAGTGGGGGTATCGGTGGCGGTCGCGGATATTTCGCCGATCAAGCAGGCTCAGGCGGCTCAGCGCACGATGGAGGAGCATTTTCGCGCGATGCTGGAACTGTTGCCGCAGATTCCCTGGATTCTGGATGCCGAGGGCGGGGCGCTCGACGTGAGCCAGCGCTGGTTGGAGATTGCCGGAATGACGGGCAGCCAGTGGCGCGGCCACGGGTGGATGGACGCTTTGCATCTGGAGGACCGGGAACCGACCAGGGATGCGATGCGGCGGGCATTCGCGAGCAAGGAGCCGATCGATCTGGTGTTCCGGGTGAGGCGATCGGAAAGCGCGCCTTGGAAGGCGCTGCGCTCGCGGGGAGCTCCGCGGCTGGCCGAGGACGGGACGGTAATTTGCTGGTACGGTTGTCTGGAGGCAGTCGAAGAGAGTCTTCCGTAGCAGTCCCGACCCCAGAGGAGACGCCGCATTCCGCGTTTTTGGCGGCAATTCGATCGCGGAGCGGGGATTTCTTCACAAATCTCCCAGTGAAAAGATTGACCTTGCTTGGGATTCTTGGTATCGTTAGAAGGTTCGACAAGAGCAAAGTCGCGTGCGAGTTCAAAACGCCGCGAAGTTGCCGGGCGGATCCTGATCGAGTTCCTTGTGAGCCGGTTGGGGAAGCCGCTGAGGGCAGGGCCAATTTGTTCGTTTGGCCTCCTCGCTGAAGTCCTGTTAAGGCTCGCTTCTTGTGCGGGCGGGACTTGTTCGCTACGGTGCTTGCGACCCCCTCCACCTTGGAGGCTATGCAAGCCGAAACCGTGGAAACGGAATCGACCTTTCCTGGGCGGGGCTTGCCTGAGCAGGGAGAGCGTGCGGTCACCGTCCCGGTTTTCGTCAGAGATTCGTAGTACTGGGATTGGTACGACGGGCAGACGCGAAGCAGATCGTTTGGGCTTCCGCGCGCTTGCGCCTCGGTTTTCGGCGAGGGCAAGGCGACGGGCAGTCAAACGCTGTGCGCGCCGTCTGGGTTGTGAGCGGTTGTACGGTTGGTTGCACGAGATTTGAGGAGTTGCGTTTTGCCTACATTCAATCAGTTGGTTCGCAAGGGGCGCACAGCGCCACGGTACAAGACGGCCTCTCCGGCGCTGCAGGCCTCGCCGCAGCGGCGTGGCGTGTGTACGCGGGTTTACACTCAGACCCCGAAGAAGCCGAACTCGGCGCTGCGCAAAGTGGCTCGCGTAAGGCTAACGAACGGGATCGAAGTAACGACCTATATCCCCGGGATCGGCCATAACTTGCAGGAGCACTCGATTGTGCTGATCCGCGGCGGCCGCGTGAAGGATTTGCCGGGTGTGCGCTATCACGTTGTGCGCGGAACGCTCGATTCGGTGGGCGTGGCCAAGCGCATGCAGAGCCGGTCGAAGTACGGAGCCAAGCGCGCCAAGGGTGGCGCGGCAGCGGCACCGGCCAAGGGCGGCAAGAAGAAGTAGTTTGGGATTCGGGAACTGATGCGGCTCGAACGAGCGCGAAAAGGATTTAGGAATGCCGAGAAAAGGTCACATTGCCAAGCGGGAAGTAGCGCCGGACCCAGTGTACGGTTCGACCCTGGTTACGAAGTTTGTGAACTCGCTGATGTGGGGCGGAAAAAAGTCGACGGCGCAGGGGATTTTCTACACGTCGATGACCAACCTCGAACAGCGGGGCGGGGACGAGGCGCTGAAGCTCTTCAAGAAGGCGGTGGAGAACTGCAAGCCGCTGCTCGAAGTGAAGAGCCGGCGCGTGGGCGGCGCCAACTACCAGGTGCCGATCGAAGTGAACCCCGAGCGGCGCACGTCGCTGGCGATTCGCTGGCTGATTACGTATGGCCGTGCGCGCGGCGAAAAAGGGATGATCGACAAACTGACCAACGAGCTGCTGGACGCGGCCAATGGGCGCGGCGCGGCGATGAAGAAGAAGGAAGACGTACACCGCATGGCGGAAGCCAACAAGGCTTTTGCGCACTACCGCTGGTAGTTTGCGGCTGTGATTTGAGATTGGGCAAGGCCGGCGCCGGTACGGGTTGGCCGCGAATGCAGTAGCAGCAAAACAGCGGACCCCAGGTTCGCAGGGAAGAAAACACCGTGGCTCGCACAGTACCGTTAAATCGTTGCCGGAACATCGGAATCATGGCGCACATCGACGCCGGAAAGACGACTGCCACCG
>Ga0116230_10002435_pt1 | contig 17901 bp, 18 predicted proteins | sample S1TSphfallax_3_FD_88678 | JGI IMG/M metagenome (GOLD analysis project Ga0116230, IMG submission 88678) | Host-associated microbial communities from peat moss isolated from Minnesota, USA - S1T2_Fd - Sphagnum fallax MG | ecosystem: Host-associated > Plants > Peat moss > Unclassified | place...
AAAACAGAAGCAAGCGGTTCTTTTTTGAAAAAAAGAACCCAAAACTGTTGCTCCCGGGAGCATGGGCGGAGGCGGAACCAACCCCCACGGCCCAGAATCTCAAAGTTTTTTTGCTACTTTTTGTTCACAAAAAGTAGTGCTTCCTTCCCTGCCTCCATAAACTCCGTCCGATTGCGCGGCAAAGCATGCGGGTATTCGCGCATCAGCCACGCCACAATCGCCTCGCGCACGTCGCAACGCAGATCGAACAATAGGCCGGAGCCGCGTGCGCTCACCAGCAGGCGCAGCTGCACCATGTTGTCGGGCAGATCGGTCATCTGCACGCCGGCGACCCGGCCGTCCCATTTCGGATTGTCCTTTACGATCTCCTGCAGCTGCGCCCGCACGAGGTCGACCGGCACGCTGTAGTCGACATTCACCATCACGCTGCCGAGCAGGTCGGCGCTCTGGTGCGTCCAGTTCTGGAACGGCTGCTCGATGAAGTAGCTGAGCGGCACGATGAGGCGGCGCAGGTCCCAGATGCGGATGACGACGTAGGTCGAGCCGATGCGCTCGATCCAGCCCCATTCGCCGTCGACCACCACGGCATCCTCGAGGCGGATCGGCTGGGTGATCGCGATCTGGATGCCGGCGAGCAGGTTGCTGAGCAGCGGCCGGGCGGCGAGGCCGACGACGAGGCCGGCGGCGCCGGCGGAGGCGAACAGGCTGACGCCGTATTGGCGGACGGAGGCGCTCGTCATCAGCGCGAAGCCGATCGTGAGCAGGACGATGAGCGTGCGCAGGGCGCCGCGCAGGATGCCGACCTGGGTGACGTGCTTGCGCGCGAGCAGGTTGTCCTCGACGTCCATGCGGACGCGGCGGAGGTAGAGGTCGGCGAACAGGTCCATGGTGTTGACCACGCTCCACCCCACCACGACGACGAAGGCGGCGAGCAGGACGTGGCCGATGATGTCGGAGGTGCGGTCGGAGAAGGGGGCGAAGGGCAGCACGGCGCCGAGCACGGACAGCACGAGGATGGCGCAGCTCGGGCCCTGGCAGCGGGCGATGAGCAAGGGCGGTACGGTGCCAAAGCGGGCGGCGTAGAGCCGGATGCGGCGGACGACCAGGCGGCAGAGGGAGACGGCGATGGCGCCGGCGAGCGCCATCATGATCACGCCGATCAGCGGATGCGGCATCCAGCCCATGAACCAGTTGTAGAAATTGCCGGCGCGGGTGAGGTTGTCGGTGATGCTTTGCAAACAATGTCCCTTCGGAAATTGTGCATAGCAACATGGCTGGCGCCCGGGTATTTTTCAGCCGATGAGTTTTCGGTAACCCGCCGGGCATTTTTCTGACTCACATGAACGACACCGGATCCACATCCACCTCCACCCGCACGGCGCGGGATAGCTTGACGCGCTTCAGCCACGCTCGGACGACCGGCTGCACGGCCACATGCCGCGCCGCTTTCAGCAGCAGCCGCCGCCGGAACCGTCCGCGCAGCAGCGCGAAGGGAGCAGGCGCCGGGCCGAGCACTTCGATGCCCGGCAGATGCGGCGCGGCGCGGGCGAACTCGCGCGCCGCCTGGTCGGCCAGACGCTCGTCGGTCGCGCTGACGATGAGGGCGACCAGCCTTCCGTAAGGCGGCCAGTGGCCGGGCCGCCGCTGGGCTGCCTCCTGCGCCAGAAATGTCTCCAGATCGCCCGAGAGCAGCGCGCCGATGACCGGATGCTCGGGCGAAAAACTTTGCAGCAGCACGCGGCCCGGCGCCTGCGCCCGTCCGGCCCGCCCGGCGACCTGGTGGAGCATCTGCACGGTGCGCTCGCCTGCGCGCAGGTCGCCGCCGCCGAGGCCGAGATCGGCATCGACCACGCCGACCAGCGTGAGATGCGGAAAATGCCAGCCTTTGGCGACCATCTGGGTGCCGATGATGATATTCACCTCGCGCGCCGCGATGCGCGCGGCAGCCGCCGCGGCGGCCTGCGGGCCCGCGATCAGGTCGCTCGCCATCACCAGCGCGGCCGCCTCGGGGAAGAGGGCCGCGACCTCTTCGGCGATGCGCTCGACGCCGGGGCCGATCGGCACGAAGCTGTGCGCCGCCTCGCAGGCCGGGCACACGACCGGCATGGCGGCGACAAAATCGCAGTGATGGCAGGTGAGCCGCCCCTGCGCGCGGTGCTCGACCAGCCAGGCGGTGCAGTGCGGGCAGGCCATCCGGTGGCCGCATTGCCGGCAGAGGGTGAGCGGAGCGTAGCCGCGGCGGTTGAGGAACAGCATCGCCTGCTCGCCGCGCTCCAGGGTCTCGCGCATCGCCTGGATCAGCACCGGCGAGAGAAACCGGCCGCGCTCGGGCGGGTGTGCGCGCAGGTCGATCGCGGTCACGGCGGGCAGCGTCGCACCGCCATGGCGCGCCGGCAGATCGAGCTTGGCGTAGCGGCCGCTCGCCGCGTTCTCCACGGTCTCAAGGCTCGGCGTTGCACTCGCCAGCACGCAGGGGCAGTTTGAGAGCCGCGCGCGCACCACCGCCATGTCGCGCGCGTGGTACATCACGCCGTCTTCCTGCTTGAACGCGCTCTCGTGCTCCTCGTCCACGACGATCAGCCGCAAATCCGGGAACGGCAGGAACAGCGCCGACCGCGCGCCGACGATGACGCGCGCCTCACCGGTCGCGACGGCGCGAAACGTAGCGCGGCGGCGGGCGGGGGTGAGCTCGGAATGCCAGACCGCCGGGGCGGCGCCGAAACGCGCCTCGAAGCGCTGCAAAAACTGCACGGAGAGGGCGATTTCCGGCAGCAGCACGAGCGCCTGGCCGCCATTTTGCAGCACCGCCGCCACCGCCTCCAGATACACCTCGGTCTTGCCCGACCCTGTCACGCCATCGAGCAACGTGACGCCGAAAACGCCGGCCGATACCGCCGCCCGCAAAGCCGCCGCCGCTTCAGCCTGGGCCGGGGAGAGTGCCGGGCCCTGGCTGTCCGCCCCCTGCAGAAACGTGAACCGCTTCGCCCGCGCGGAAGGGGCGACCAGCAGGCCCTCCTTCAGCGCCAGCGCCAGCACGTCGCCGCGCCTGGCCAGCGTGTAGCCCGCGACCCAGTCAACAAACGCCATAAGCATGTCGGGAAACGGCGGAAAATCGATCACCGCCGCGACCGGCTTCGCGCGGATCGCCAGGTCGGGCGCGTCGCCCCACACCACGCCCACAACCACCCGCGACCCGAGCGGCACCCGCACCAGCGTGCCCGGCGGCAATACCGGCTCGGCCTCGTAGGTGAACGGCCCGTCGAACGGATAGGGCAACAGGACGCTCACGCGCCCGTTTCGACTCTCGGCCTGCATGCTGTATGCTTTGCCCCAGAAACGCGCAGACCGGAAAGTGAGCTATGAAATTCTTCGTCGATACGGCCGAAATCTCCGAAATCCGGGAGCTCGCCGCGACCGGCCTGCTCGACGGCGTCACCACCAACCCCTCGCTGATCGCGAAATCCGGCCGCAACATCGCCGAGGTCATCGGCGAGATCTGCCAGATCGTGCCCGGCCCGGTGAGTGCTGAGGTCGCCGCCACCGAATACAAACAGATGCTGATCGAGGCGGCCGCCCTGCTGCGCATCGCGTCCAACGTCACGATCAAGGTGCCACTGACGCAGGACGGGTTGCGCGCCTGCTACGCACTTTCGCAGGAGGGCGTCATGGTCAACGTCACCCTCTGCTTCTCGGCCGCACAGGCGCTGCTGGCGGCGAAAGCGGGGGCGACCTTCATCTCGCCCTTTGTCGGCCGGCTGGATGATATCGGCCATAACGGCGTGGATCTGATCGCCGACATCGTCCAGATCTACGCCAACTATCCCGCGATCAAAACGCAGGTGCTGGTCGCCTCCATCCGCAACCCGATCCACCTGATCGAGGCCGCCAAAATGGGCGCCGACGTCGCGACCATCCCGCCCAGCGTGATCAAGCAGCTCTACGCCCACCCGCTGACCGATAAGGGCCTCGCCGCGTTCCTCGCCGATTGGGGCAAGACCGGCCAGACCATCGCGTAACCCGGGCGTGGCCGCGGACCTCGCCCACGAATTCTCGGTCTGGCTCGCCGCCGAGCAGCGCCGGGCGGCAAAAACGGTCGAGACCTACGGGCGGGATGTGCTGGCCTTCCTCGCATTCACGCAGGAGCATGTCGGGGCGCCGCCGACGGCAGACGTGCTCGCGAGACTGCGCCTGGCGGACCTGCGGGCGTGGATCGCGGCGGCGGCGATGGCGGGGGACGGCAATGCCACGCGGGCGCGGAAACTCTCGGCCCTGCGCACCTTCTACCGCTTCCTGCGCAAGCGTCACGGCGTCGATGACACCGCCATCAGCCTGATCAGCCGCCCCCGTCCCAAACGCCCGCTGCCCAAGGCGCTCAGCCCGGCGGATGCGAGCCTGGTCGCGCACGACATCGGCGAGAGCAGCGATACGCCCGGCCAGCAGGCGCGCGACACCGCGGTGATGATGCTGCTCTATGGCGCGGGCCTGCGCATCAACGAAGCCCTGTCAATCGATATCGGCGACCTGCCGGCCGCCGACGACGCGCTGCGCGTCACCGGCAAGGGCAACAAGCAGCGCCTCGTCCCCCTGCTGCCCGCGGTGCGCGAGGCCATCGCCGTCTGGCTCAAACACCACCCGAACCCCGGCGCCGGCGAGCCCCTGTTCGTCGGCGTGCGGGGGGGCCGGCTGAACGCGGGCGTTGTGCAAAAAATCCTGCGCGATTTCCGCCGCCTCAGCGGCCTGCCGGAGCACGCCACCCCGCACGCTTTGCGCCACTCCTTCGCCACGCACCTGCTCTCAGGCGGCGCCGACCTGCGCTCGATCCAGGAATTGCTGGGCCACGCCAGCCTGTCGACGACGCAACGATATACCGATGTGGATACGGACCAGTTGATGGACGTGTGGCGCCGGGCGCATCCGAGGGCTTAAAGGAAAGAAGAAAGCACGACTCTGTGTGACCAGAGCCCTCCCGGGCGGCGCCGTCGACGCCCACGGCCCGGACCATTAAAAGTTTTGCTTCTTTTTTTCAAAAAAAAAGCGCTTGCTTAACTACTCCGCAGCTACCCTCGACGTCACAGCCACAGGCGCTGTCAGCGCCAGGTAAATCACCCCCGCCAGCACGAACGACACAAAGAACGTGCTATCCCCGCATTGCGGAAATTTCGCCGCGAACCAGCCGGTGTACATGGTCTGGTCGTAGAAAGGCACTGACAATATCAGCGTCGCGACCCAGCTGACGAAGGCCGCGCTGGCGCCGCCGATGCGGGTCCGGCGGCTGGTGAAATGGCTGAGCAGCCCGATCGAAATCCACGGCATCGTCCAGTAGCCCAGCAGGAACAGGAAGTTCTCGTAGTTATGGATGAAGTTGGCGGCGGCCAGCACCGAAATGACCGTGCCGATCAACCCGGTGATGAGGGCGGCGTAGTGCTGCTTCAGCTTCACGCCGATGGCGAGTGCCGAGAGCGTCGCCGAATAGATGTTGAGGATGTTAGCGCTGATGGTGCCGACGATGACCGCGATCAGCAGCGGCGCGCGCAGCCAGCCAGGCATCCAGTCGGTGAACAGGTCGGAGGGTTTCGAGAACGACACGGAGGCGCCGATCAGCGCGCCCAGCGCCTCGATCCAGACGGTCGAGATCAGCGAGCCCCAGAAGGCGTGCGAGAACACCGTCTTTTTAACCGCATCAGCATTATGGTCAGTCCGCAGATAGCGCGTGTAGTCCGAGGAATACGGCACCCAGCTCACGACATAGCCGATCATGATCGAAGTCGTGAGGATGAACGCGCCCGAGAGCCCGCCGACCGCCGCCATCGATTTCGCGTTAGCGGGCACGTTGATGCCGAGATGGTTCACGGCGACCACGGTGAGGGCGAGGAAAATCAGCGTCAGCACATACACGAAATATTTTTCGGCCGTCTGGATCAGGTCATGCCCGACAAAGGCGATCGCGACCTGCACGACGGAGAGGCCCACCACACTGACCAGCAGGTTGCCGCCGAGGAAATACCGCACCGCGTACGCGCCGATGATCGTGTTGACAGCGAACCACGAGAAGCCGCCGAAGAAGTTGAACAGGCTGGGGATTTTATTTCCGAGGCGGCCGAACCAGGCGCTGCCCTGGATCATCTGCGGCAGGCCGTATTGCACGCCGAATGTGCTGAACACGGCGAGCAGGAGCCCGCCGATGATGTTGGCGAGCAGGATAGAGAGGAACGCGGCGGTGGCGGACAGCCCGAACGCGCCGGTCGCGAGCGCGCCGGTCGTCAGCGTGCCAAACTGCACGTTGGCGGCCATCCACAGCCCGAACACCGCGCGCGGATTGCCGTGCGTCTCCTGCAGCGTGACCGCGGCAATACCCTTTTCCTCGATGATGCCGAACAGCTCAGGCGTCGTCGTTTCAACCGTCATATGGCGCTCCTGCACGGCATGGCGCCGTGGCATTATTGATTTATCTATCCGGGCGTATCGTCCGCCACGTTCCCCACCGGCTTTAAACGCGGCGATGCGGAAAGCCTTGCAACCTTTAACGAATAGGTCAAGCGCTGTTGGGAATACCGCGCGATCACAAAGCGTGTTGCAACGCCGAGGGCACGACCGAGCCGCCGGACGAATAACTCGGCACGATGCGGTGCAACGCCAGCAGAACCATAAAAATCAGCACGAGCCAGCCCACCAACCCGCGCACGGCAGCGAGGCCGAGCACGCCTAAAAACACTGCGAAGACGACGACGATGAACACCTGACCAGCCGGCGAAACCCCCACGAGGTTCATGATACGGCTCAGCAAATTGTCGACATCGCCGACCAGAAGCATCACGAATTGCCCGGCATAGACCACGCCGGATACAAAGCTACTCACGATGTTCTGCATGCCGTCTCCGTGCCTTGGCCGTCCACGTAACGACCTCTGCGCGAAATTATAAGGGATTTGTCGCGTTCGCCAAGGTCGCGGTTGCAAGAGAGGGACTAGAAAGTACTAGTTTTTGTGAACAAAAAGTAGCAAAAAAACTTTATTGACTTGGGGCATGGGATCTTGCGGCTTCCACGGCGCCGTTAAGTACGAAGATTTTTTTCCGAAAAGAACCGCTACTCGAGCCTCTCCACGTCCCTGAGCGTGGGAAACAGCCGCATCCACAACAAAGCAACCGCGATCGTGCCGATGCCCCCCAGAGCCGCCGCCGGCATCGCGCCGAACAGTGCTGCCGTCATCCCGCTCTCAAACTCGCCCAGCTGGTTGGACGCATTGATGAACAGGAAATTGACGGCCCCCACCCGCCCGCGCATGTCATCCGGCGTCGCCAGTTGCACCAGCGAGAGCCGGATCACCACGCTCACAGTGTCGGAGGCGCCCATGATCACGAGGGCGGCGAGCGAGAGCCACAACGAGTAGGACAGCGCGAACACCACCGTCGCCAGCCCGAAAATGATCACGGCCTGAAACATCCGCCGCCCGACCTTGGCGGTGAACGCATGGCGCGCCAGCACCAGCGTCATCACCAGCGACCCCACGGCCGGCGCGCCGCGCAGCACGCCAAGCCCCCACGGCCCGGTGTGAAGGATGTCACGGGCATAAATCGGCAGCAGGGCCGTCGCGCCGCCCAGCAGCACGGCGAACAGATCGAGCGAGATGGTGCCGAGGATCGCCGGATTATGGCGCACGAACCCGACACCTGCGAACAGGGATTTGAGCGTCGGCGGCTCCTTGGGCGCCACCGGCCGGTCCACCCGGATCGCGCCATTCAACAGGCTGCCCAGCAGCCAGCATGCCGCCATCAGCGCGTAGGGCACGCCCGGCCCGATGGCATACAGCAACCCGCCGAGTGCCGGCCCGACGATGGTCGCGCACTGGAACGCGCCCGATGACAGCGCCGTACCCTTCTGCAGCAGCCCCTCCGGCACCACGCCCGGCAGCAGCGCGCTCATCGCCGGGCTCTCGAACGAGCGCGCCGCGCCAAACACCGCGACCGCGACGAAAATCTCGGGCACGCTCAGCCACCGCCCAAAGCTGCCGGCCGCCAGAAACACGGCAACAGCGCCCTCCACCATCTGGCAAATCTGCACGACCCGCTTGCGGTCATACCGGTCGGCCGCATGGCCCGCGAAAAACGTCAGCCCCGCCATCGGCAAGAACTGCGTCAGCCCGATCATCCCAAGGTCGAACGCGCTATGCGTCAGCGCATAGACCTGCCAGCCGACCGCGACGGCGCTGATCTGATACGCGAAGGTCGAGAAACCGCGGGCGAGGAAAAACAACGCGAACGGCGGATGCCGGAGGAGTGCGGCCGCCCCCGAAGGCGGGACAGCGATTGTGCCGGAAGACATCGTCCGGCTATATCACGCCGGCGCCGCCGCACCAGAGAGGGCCAACAATTCCGTGACGCCAACCATCGCCATCCATGGGGGTGCCGGGACCATCCCGCCCGCCGAGCTCGACCCCGCCGCCACCGCCGCCCATCACGCCGCGCTGCGCACGGCACTCGCCGCGGGGTGGGAGATTCTACGCCAGGGCGGCCCGGCCATGGCCGCCGTCACCGCCGCCATCATGGCGCTTGAGGATGACCCGCTGTTCAACGCCGGCCGCGGTGCGGTGTTCACGAGCGCCGGACAGCTCGAAATGGACGCCGCCATCATGGACGGACGAACCCGCGCGGCCGGCGCCGTCGCCGGCATCTGCGGGCCGCGCCACCCGATCCTCGCCGCCCGCGCGGTGCTGGACGCGGGCGGCCCCGTCCTGCTCGCTGGCGCCGGTGCCGAGGCATTTTTGCGGGCGCGGAACCTCGAATGGATGCCGGCCGCCTATTTCGAGACGGAGCGCCGCCGCGCGTCCCTCGCCCGCGAGCTGAGCCGCCGCGCCCGCAACGAGCCCGACACACGCAGCGACGCCGACCGCCACGGCACCGTCGGCGCCGTCGCCCGGGACGCCAACGGCGACCTCGCGGCCGGCACCTCGACCGGCGGGATGACCGCGAAACCGCCCGGCCGCATCGGCGATACGCCGGTCATCGGCGCCGGCACCTTCGCCGACAACGCCACCTGCGCGATCTCCACCACCGGCACCGGGGAGGTTTTCATCCGCTTCACCGCCGCCGCGGAAATCGCCGCCCGCATCCGCCACGCCGGGCAGTCCCTGGCCCAGGCCGCCGGCGACATGGTGGCCGAACTGCGCACCCATGGCGGCGACGGCGGACTGATTGCGGTGGGACGCGAGGGCGCACCGGTTTTGCCGTTCAATTCGGCGGGGATGTATCGGGGCTACGTGGCGGCGGATGGGACGATGCTGACCGCGATACACCGGGAAAAGTATAAGTAAGCACTGCTTTTTGGGAACAAAAAGTAGCAAAAAAAACTTTGATAATTCGGTTCGAGGGCGTCGGCGGCTTCAGCGCCCATGGCTCAGAGTGCCAAAAGTTTTTTGCTTCTTTTTTTTCAAAAAAGAAGCGCTTCCTTATTTAAACCTGGCCGGCCTCTTCTCCACGAACGCCCGCACCCCCTCCTCGAAATCCGCGCTATTGCCGAGCTCGCGCTGCAAATCGCGCTCAAGGTCCAGTTGTGCGTCCAGCGTGTTCGCGGCGGAGGCGTTCAGGGCCTGTTTCATCGCGGCCAGCGCCATGGCCGGCTTGGCGGCAAGGCTGGTCGCGACGGCGAGCGCCTCGGTCGCGAAAACCTCGTCGTCATAAAGTTTCGTGACCAGGCCGATCGCTTCGGCCTGTTCGGCGGTGATCGTTTCGCCCAGCATGGCCATCGCCCGGGCGCGCCCCTCGCCGATCAGCCGGGGCAGGAAGTACGTGCCGCCGGCGTCCGGCATCAGGCCGATGCGCACGAAGGCCTGGGTGAAGTTGGCCGAGCGCGCGGCGATGATGACGTCCCCCGCGAGGCCGAGATTCATCCCCGCCCCCGCCGCGACGCCGTTTATGGCGGCGACGATGGGCTTGGGCAGCGCCCGCATTTTGCGCACCAGCGGGTTGTAGAACTGGTCGATCGACTGCCCGAGATCACGCTTGCCGCCGACCCCGAGATTCTGGTTGAGGTCCGCGCCGGCGCAGAAACCGCGGCCAGCGCCGGTCAGCAGCACCGCCCGCACGGCGGTCTCGCTCGCCAGCGCCTCGAAAGCGGCGTTCAGCGCGGCCAGCAGATCGGGGGTGAGCGCGTTGAGCCGGTCCGGGCGGTTGAGGGTGAGAACGCGAACAGCGCCGCGGTCCTCCACCAGCAAGACATCGGACATTGGTTTCCTCCATGGTTTTGTTGGCGCGAAGCTGCCAGAGGTAGCGAGGAAGCGCTACTTTTTGTTCACAAAAAGTAGTTTCTTGCCTTCCCCAGCCTTTTCGCCTTACTTCCCCCCACCTTTTCTGGAGTCAAAAATCATGTCGTCGTTCAGGGTTGCGGTTGTCGGTGCCACCGGTGCGGTCGGGCGCGAGCTGCTGAAAACCCTTGCCGAGCGAAATTTTCCGGTCTCCGAGGTCGCGGCCGTTGCCTCGGCCCGTTCCGCCGGCGGCCAGGTTTCCTTCGGGGAGGACAAGGTCCTCACGGTCAGGAACCTCGACAAGTTCGACTTTGCGGGCTGGGACATCGCCCTGTTCTCGCCGGGCGGCGCGATTTCGGCCGTCCACGCCCCGCGCGCCGCGGCGGCGGGCTGCGTGGTCATCGACAATACCGCGCATTTCCGGATGGACCCGGACGTGCCGCTGGTGGTGCCTGAGGTGAACCCCGAGGCGATCGCGCAGTTCCACAAGCGCAACATCATCGCCAACCCGAACTGCTCGACCATCCAGATGGTGGTGGCGCTGAAACCCTTGCATGATCGTTTCCGGATCAAGCGCGTGGTGGTGAGCACGTATCAATCGGTGTCGGGTGCGGGCAAGGAGGGCATGGACGAGCTGCTCGCCAACACCAAGGTCCATTACGTGCACGACAAGAACCCGCCGCAGGTATTCCAGAAGGACATCGCCTTCAACGTGATCCCGCAGATCGATATCTTCATGGAAGACGGCTCGACCAAGGAAGAGTGGAAAATGGCGGTCGAGACCAAAAAAATCCTCGACCCGAACATTGAGGTGATCGCGACCTGCGTGCGCGTGCCGGTGTTCATCGGCCATGCCGAGGCCGTACATGTCGAGTTCGAGAACCCGGTGAGCGTGAACGAGGCGCGGGCCGCGCTGCGGGGGGCGCCGGGCGTGATCGTGCACGACCAGCGGGTGGATGGCGGCTACATCACGCCGGCGGAATCGCAGGGCGAGGATGCGGTGTACGTCTCGCGCATCCGCAAGGACGCGACGGTGCCGCACGGCCTCGCCTTCTGGTGCGTCTCCGACAATCTGCGCAAGGGTGCCGCGCTGAACGCCGTGCAGATCGCCGAAATCCTGGTCGCGCGGAACCTGCTGGCGCGCCAGGCAGCGTGAAGTTCCGGGTCGATTCCGAGACCGGCCGGCTGCGCGATGTGCTGCTGTGCCGGCCGGATTTTTACCAGTGGATCGATACCAACGCAGTAGCGCACGCCACCCTGGCGACCGGGGCTGCGAATGACGCGGCGCGCCTGCGGGCGCAATATGGCGAGCTTGAGGCCGCGCTGAGCCAGGCGGGTGTCGCGCTGCATTATACAGTGCCGGAGCCGCAGCTGCCGTATCAGGTGTATACCCGCGACTCCTCGCAGACCACGCCCTGGGGCCCGGTGCTGACGACGCTCGCGATGCCGCAGCGGCGCGGCGAGTATGCCTCGCTGATCAAGTTTCACGCCGGCCATGACGGGTTTTTTGAGTATACCAGTGATGGCACGGTCGAGGGCGGGGACATCCACATCGTCCAGCCTGGCCTGCTGATGATCGGTCATTCCGGCGTGCGCACGAGCGAGGCGGGGGCCGCGCAATTTGCCGGGTTTTTCGAGGCACAGGGCTGGGAGACCAAGCTCGTGCCCTTCGCCGCACATTTTTTGCATCTGGACGTGCTGTTCTGCATGGCCGCCCCGCGGCTTGCGGTCGCGTGCATCGACGTGCTGGGCGAAGATTTTGCGCAATTTCTGGCTGACCGCCAGATCCGCGTGATCCGCGCGACCTACCAGGAGGTGATGGCGATGTCCTGTAACCTGCTGGCTTTGGGCGGCGACCGCGTGATCTCGCCGGCGCACTCCGTGCGGCTGAACGAGGCGTTGCGCGCCGAGGGCATCGAGGTGCTGGACCCGGCCCTCGATGAATTCGCCCGCGGCGGCGGTTCGGTGCACTGCATGACGATGCCGCTGTTACGGGACCCCATCAAAGGTTAATATACCGCCCAAAGACGGGAGACAGATCATGCAACTGACGCTCTACACCAATCCGCTGTCGCGCGGGCGCATCGCGCGCTGGATGCTCGAGGAAGTCGGGCAACCCTACGAGGTCGAAAACCTGGCGTTCGGCGCGACGATGAAGGCGGCGGCCTACACCGCGGTCAATCCGATGGGCAAGGTGCCCGCTTTGGCGCATGGCGATGTGGTGATCACGGAGACACCCGCGATCATCGCCTATCTGGCGGACGCCTTTCCCGCCGCCGGCCTTGCCCCGCCACCGAGCGACACGCTGCGGGGGGCCTATTACCGCTGGCTGTTCTTCGCCGCCGGGCCGTTGGAGACGGCGGTGCTCAACCGCAACCTCGGCGTGACCGTATCGGCGGCGCAGACCGCGATGGCGGGCTACGGCAGCGTGGATCTGGTGATGGACGTGACTGAGGCCGCAATTACCAAGCACCCGTTTATTCTGGGCGCGACGTTCTCGGCGGCGGACGTGTACCTGGGCTCACAGATCGGGTTTGGGCTGCAGTTCGGGTGGATCGAGAAGCGGGCGGCATTCGTGGCGTATTGGGACCGGCTGAAGGACCGCCCGGCATTGCTGCGGGCGGCGGCTTTGGATGATGCGCTGGCGGCGACGTAAGGATTTTTCGGCCGGAAAAAGTAAGGCGAGTAAGGATAAGGTAAGGCGGCGTAAGGAAAGGTAAGGCGGAGCCCTGCCATCGACCCGCTGGGGCCGAAAGGCCCCAGACCCCGGGACTTTCGCTACTATGGAATTGGGCCGGTCAGCCTCCCATGTTACATGTCATGGCTGATCTTGAGCGATTTGTGGCGGCGCAGGCGCCGATCTACGGCACGGTGCGGGCGGAGCTGGCGGCGGGAGCCAAGCATACGCACTGGATCTGGTTCATCTTTCCGCAGATCGCCGGGCTCGGGGCCTCTGCGCTGTCGCGCATCTACGCGATTCCGGGACGCGCGGAGGCGCAAGCATATCTCGCCCACCCCATCCTCGGCGCGCGGCTCGCCGAATGCACAACCCTCATGCTCGGCCATGACGGCATGGCGGCCGCGGAGATCCTGGGCGGTATCGATGCGATAAAATTCCGTTCCTGCATGACGCTGTTCGCCGCCATCGCGGACAACCCGCTGTTTCAGGCCGCGTTGGACAAGTATTTCGAGGGCGCGCCGGACACAGAGACGCTCGCGCGTCTTGAAGGCTGATAGGAGGGAAACGCTCCTTCGTTTCGGGTGTTTATGAAGATTTCGTGGGTGACCAGGCGGCGTGACTATGGTTGTGAGCGGACCAAGATCTCGGTTTCGTTAAGAATTCCTTAGTGACCATGGGGTATGACTAGGGGCAGCCATGAACAAAATCTCAAAATCCCAGTTCAAACCGCGCGCCCTGGAAATTTTTCGCGACATCGAGGCGACCGGCCGCGCCCTCGTCATCACCGATAATGGCGAACCACGAATCGAAATCCGGCGCTACCGCCCGCCCAGCGCCGACCCGTTGGACGCCCTGCGCGGCTCCGTCGTGTTTTTCGACCCCGAAACCATCGAGTTCGGCACGTAAACATGGTCCTGTTGGACACGTCCGCCCTCATCTGGTGGGTCAACCGCCACGCCGAGCTCTCGGTCCGCGCCCTCGCCGCTATCGAGGCCGAACGGCCCGGCGGCGCCATCCTCATCTCCGCGGTGTCGGCCTGGGAGGTCGCAACTTTCGCCAGCCGCGGCAAACTCGGACTCAAAATGGAGCCCAGCGCCTGGCTCGCTTGCATCGGCGCCATCCCGGAGATCAGGTTCGTGCCGCTGGACAACGAGATCGCCGTGCAATCCGCAGCCCTGCCCGCCCCGGTCCTGAGCAGCGCCACAGCGCGCCTGCTCGCCGCCACCGCCCGCCGGTTCGGGTGTGCTCTCGTCACAAAGGTGCCGGCGTTAAGGGAATATCCGCACGTAAAAACGGTCTGGTAGAACGCTTGTAAGTGCTGGTGCGCCGCCGGATCCGGTGGCCCAAATTTATTTGGACGACCGCCGACCGCGCGAGGGCTTTTTGTTCACAAAAACCAGTCCTTACTTCCCCTTACGGCGATACCGCCCCCGTCAACCCCATATTCGCAAAAACCTGCTCGCTCACGGCCCGCCTTTCCGGCCCGATCAGTGCCCCGATCACGTCCGCGTTCCGCCCTTCGATAGTGATGAGTTTCGCGGTGCGAATGACGGAGGGCACGCCGAGCCCCGATGCGATCAGGTCCTTCACCTCGATATCCCCCGGCCAGCCGCGGTTTTTCGCGCTGGTGATCATGACCACCCAGAGCAGGCCGTGGTTTTTAAAGATTTCGCCGGCGACGATGACGAGTGCGGGCCGGCGCTCGCGCACTGGCAGTTGTTTGAGGGGGAATGGGATTTTGACGATGTCCCAGCGCTTAAAGACCGTCATAGGACCGCCGGTCGGCCTCGCTCTCCCACTCCGCCAGCAGCGCCTGGTCGTCGACGGCGGGAGGAGAGGGTTTGCAAAGCAACACACGCTCCCCCTCGATGGCGAAGCCAAGCAGATCGCCCTCCTGCAGCCCAAGATGTTTTCGCACGGCCTGCGGAATGGTGGTCTGGGCCTTGGAGGTGAGCTTACTGGTGATCATGCCACGAAACTGCCGGAAAATTCCTTACAGACGCCAAATTTTCCAACGGTAAGGAGACGTAAGAAAGCGCCTCATTTTCAAAAAAGCCCTCCGCGGGCGGCGGCAGCAAAAGACGTCTGCGCCGCTGGGCCAAAGGCATTGGCGTAGCCACAGCCCATAACCCAAAATTCGCAAAGTTTTTTTGCTACTTTTTGTTCACAAAAAGTAGTCCTTCCTTCCCTGTTCTAAACCTCAACAATCTTGACCCGCTTGCCCTGCGCCGACAGCGCGATCTCCCCGTGGATCAACCGCAGCGCATCCTCGCCGAACATCTCCCGCCGCCAGCCTTCCAGCGCCGGGTTCGCCGCGGTTTCGTCCAGCGCCAGGGCCTCGATGTCGTCCGCGCTCGCGACCAGCCGCGCGGCCACGTTGTTTTGCTCCGCCGCCGCGTTGAGCAGCACTTTTAGCAGCGCAACCAGTGCGGGCGAGGCGCGCGGCGCGTCCCGGGGCCGTTCGGTCCGGGGCAGCTCATCCTCCGGCAGCGCCTTCGCCGCCGCGATCACCGCCAGCAGGCTCTGCCCGGATTTTCCTTGCGCGAACCCGGTGGAAATGCCGCGCGCCTTGCCCAGCGCCTCCGCATCCACAGGTGCGAGGGCCGCGATCTCGGGGATCTGTTCGTCCTTCACCAGCCGCTGGCGGGGGATGTTGATCCGCTGCGCCTCGCGCTCGCGCCAGGCCGCGATCGCCTGGACCAGCGCCAGCTGCCGCCGGTTGCCCGTACGCAGTTTGAGCCGCTCCCACGCCCGCTCGGGGTTGACGCGGTAGGTGTCGGGGTCGGCGAGGGCGGCCATTTCCTGGCCCACCCAGTCCATCCGGCCATCGACGCGCAGCCGCGCCACCAGCCGTTCATATACCACGCGCAGATGCGTGACGTCGGCGGCGGCGTAGTCGATTTGCGCCTTGGTGAGCGGCCGCGCCGACCAGTCCGAGAAGCGGTGCGCCTTGTCGATATGCCCGCCGGTCAGCGCCTGCACCAGCGCGTCGTACCCCACCTGGTCGCCGAAACCCGCCACCATGGCGGCCACCTGCGTATCGAACAGGTTGGCCGGCACCGCATCGAACATCAGCAGGAAAATCTCCACGTCCTGCCGGCACGCATGGAAGACTTTGACGACATCGGGTTTGGCCAAAAGCGCGCCCAGGGGAGCAAGGTCGATCCCCTTCGCCTGTGCGTCCACCACCGCGACATCCGCGGTGCCGGCCAGCTGGACCAGGCAGAGCTCCGGGTAGTAGGTGCGTTCGCGCATAAATTCGGTATCGACCGTGACGAATTCCTCTTGGGCCAGTCGGTCGCAAAGGGCGGATAATTCGGCGGTGGTGGTGATGAAGGCCGTAGCGGGTTGATCCATACCCTCCTTAAACACCCGGCGGCTTGACAGGGAAGAGGGCGCGGTTTCTTTCCCCTCCCATGGACCAGCACACGCACGCCTACCGCACCCATCACTGCGCCGCCTTGCGCGCGAACGATATCGGGCAGAGCGCCCGCCTGTCCGGCTGGGTGCACGCCAAGCGCGACCATGGCGGGCTGCTGTTCATCGACCTGCGGGACCATTTCGGGCTGACGCAATGCGTGTTCGCGGCGGGCTCGGCCGCATTCACCGCCGCCGAGGGGGTGCGGGTCGAATCCGTCGTCACCGTCACCGGCACCGTGGTCGAGCGCGCGGCCGGCACGGCCAATGCCAAGCTCCCGACCGGCGAGATCGAGCTGCGGGTGGAAGACCTCGTGCTGCAGTCCGCCGCCGATGTCCTGCCCATCCAGGTTGCGGGCAACGAGACCTACCCCGACGATTTGCGCTTAAAATACCGGTTTCTGGATCTGCGGCGCGAGCAGGTCCACAAAAACATCCTGCTGCGCGCCGGGGTCATCGCGTCCTTCCGCCGCCGCATGATCGAGAGCGGCTTTACCGAATTCCAGACGCCGATCCTCACCGCCTCCTCGCCCGAAGGGGCGCGCGACTTCCTCGTCCCCGCCCGCAACCATCCCGGCAAATTCTACGCCCTGCCGCAGGCGCCGCAGCAGTTCAAGCAGCTGCTGATGGTGGCGGGGTTCGACCGCTATTTCCAGATCGCACCCTGTTTCCGTGACGAGGCCTCGCGCGCGGACCGCAGCCCGGGCGAATTCTACCAGCTCGATTTCGAGATGAGCTTCGTTACCCAGGAGGATGTGTTCAACACCATCGAACCCGTCATCGCCGGTGTATTCGAGGAGTTCGCGGCCGGGCGCGGCGTCAGCAAGCCGCCCTTCGTGCGCATTCCCTATGACGAGTCGCTGCTCAAATACGGATCCGACAAGCCGGATTTGCGCAACCCGCTGGTCATCACCGATGTCACGGACGCCTTCCGCGGCTCAGGCTTCGGGCTGTTCGCCAAAATCATCGAGGCCGGCGGCATCGTGCGCGCCATCCCTGCCCCCGGTGCCGGCGCCCACCCGCGCTCCTTCTTCGACAAGCTGAACGACTGGGCGCGCGGCGAAGGCGCCGGCGGGCTCGGCTACATCACCTTCGCGGAGGCCGGCGCACAGGGGCCGATCGCCAAGAACCTTGCACCCGAGCGCGCCGAGCAGATCCGCGCCGCCTGCGGCCTGGCCGCCGGGGACGCGGTGTTTTTCGCAGCCGGCCGGCCGCTGGACGCCGCCAAATTCGCAGGAACGGTGCGCACGCGGCTCGGCAATGATCTCGGGCTGATCAAGGCCGGCGACTTCAAGTTCTGCTGGATCGTCGATTTCCCGATGTACGAGCTCGACGAGGACACCAAGCAGATCGCCTTTTCGCACAACCCGTTCTCGATGCCGCAAGGCGGGCTCGAGGCGCTGAACACGCAGGACCCGCTGACGATCAAGGCGTTCCAGTACGACATCGTGTGCAACGGCATCGAGCTGTCCTCGGGCGCCATCCGTAACCACCGGCCGGACATCATGCTGCGCGCCTTCGAAATCGCGGGCTATGGCGCAGGTGAGGTGGAAGCGCGCTTCGGCGG
>Ga0116230_10002436_pt1 | contig 17899 bp, 18 predicted proteins | sample S1TSphfallax_3_FD_88678 | JGI IMG/M metagenome (GOLD analysis project Ga0116230, IMG submission 88678) | Host-associated microbial communities from peat moss isolated from Minnesota, USA - S1T2_Fd - Sphagnum fallax MG | ecosystem: Host-associated > Plants > Peat moss > Unclassified | place...
CGGCGGGCGCGGCGGCCAGCAGCGCCGCCAGATGCGCGAGATCGTTGTGGCGGAAGATATGGACGGTCGCCCGGCTGCCCTTGATGCCGCTGATCATCGACGCGTGGTTCTTCTCGTCCGAGAAGACATGCCAGTCCGGCAGGCTGCCCAGGATCGCCGTGAGGCTCGCCTGGTTGGAGACGAAGCCCGAACTGAACAGCAGGGCGGACTCCTTGCCGTGCAGCGCGGCGAGTTCCGCCTCCAGCGCGTCATGCAGCGGTGATGTGCCGCCGATATTGCGCGTGCCGCCAGCGCCGGCGCCTAGGCTCTCCAGCGCATCCCGGGCGCCGCCGATCGTCACCGGGTCGACGCCCATGGCCAGGTAGTCGTTGGAGGACCAGACTGTGATGTCTCGCGACTGGCCGTCCTGGAGGATGGTATAGACGGGGAAGCGTTCAGCGTCCCGGCTCAGCGGCGTGAAGCGGCGGTAGCGCCCCTGCGCGCGGATTTCCGTGAGCTGGGACCGGCAATGATCGACGAAGGCGTGCATTCCTGTTTCTCCTGATGGAGAGACTACGCTGCAGTGCACTGCTCGGACATTGCCGCATCGCGAATGTCAGCCGCCCGCTGTTCCCTTGGCGCCGAGCGTCCGGAGATAGGCGATGATGTCGCGGCGGGCGACCGGATCATCCAGGTGCATGGGCATGAGCGCGCCGGGCACGCGCGCCTGCGGGTTCGCGATCCAGCGATCGAGTTCCGCGCTCGTCCACACGATGCCCGATTTCGCCAGGGCGGCGCTGTAGGGATAGCCCGCCACCGCGCCCGCCGCGTGGCCATAGATGGCGCCGAGCGCCGGCCCGGCGGCGTTCTGCGTGAGCCGGTGGCATTCGCCGCAATCCTGCGCGAACAGCCTCTCCCCGAAGGCGGGATCGGGCGGCGCATTGGCGAAGCGGGAGAGGTCCTTGATGTCGTTCGCGTGCGTCGCGCGGAAGAAGGTGTAGGAGAGCGTGATCTGGTCGACATCCTGCGTGTCGTCGGCGGTCGCCATCCGGGGGTCGACAAAGAAGTCGACCGGCATCTCGACGGTTTGGCCGGCATGGAGCCTTTCCTGCGTGAAGCAGAAGCACTGCACCTTCTTGAAATAGAGGCCGGCCTTGTCCGGCGTCACGTTGAACAGCGCGCGGCCGACGATGTCCTCGTGCGAGAGGTTGGTGGCCGTGAAGAAGACCAGCGCCTCCTGCCCCAGGCGGACGCGCACGTGGTCCTGCACGGGCGTGAACCGCCAGGGCAGATGGCTGTCGGTGGCGGTCGCGAAGAACACCGTCACGTAGCGGCTGGAGACCGCGCTGGTGTCGGTGGTGACGCGCTGGGTCGTGCCGTCGTAGCCGGTGGCCGCGCAGAACAGCCGGTAGAGCGGCACTGAAAAGCCCACCAGCGTGATCATGATGGCGATCACGCCGCAGAGGGCGGCCAGGGTCGCGGTGCGGCCTTTCATGCAGTCCCGGCTCCCGTAAGGCGGCGCGGCATCGGTGCAGACCCGCAAAGTCCGCTTGCACACCCCTGTGATGCCGGGCAGCATGGCGGCTCAGGCCAGTGCCGCGCGTTCGGACAGCGTGCGGCGCCTCACCTCTTCTCGGAGACTACGCCATGCCCGCTCAGGTGAAAACCATCGCGTCAGGACGCGCCCGCAACACCGGCCTTTCGCGTCCGGTGAAGGTCGTGCTGGCGATCCTCGGCGTGGGCGTGCTCGCGGCGTCCGCGCATATCGCCATCCCGTTCTGGCCGGTGCCGATGACGATGGAAAGCGGCACCGTGCTGCTGCTCAGCGCCGTCTACGGCAGCGGATTGGCCGAAGCGACCCTCCTCGCCTTCCTGGCCGCGGGCGCCGTGGGCCTTCCGGTCTTCGCCGCCGGCGCCGGCATCGCCTATCTCGCCGGCCCCACCGGCGGGTACTTGCTCGGCTTCCTGCTCGCAGGCTCGTTCATGGGCTTCTGCGCGTCGCGCGGCTTGATGCGTGGCGTGGTCGGGACGGTCGCGGCCTTCGTGGCCGGCACCGTCATCATCTATGTCCCGGGCCTGGCCTGGCTGAGCGTGCTCATGGGGACGCACAAGGCGGTGGCGCTGGGCCTGGTGCCATTCCTGCCGGCGGAGGCCACGAAAATCGCGATGGCGATCCTGCTTTTTCGCGCCGGGCACATGCTACGCGGCCGCTAACGGAACGGGCGGGTTTTGGGGCGAACGATGGGGCTCGAACCCACGACATCCAAGACCACAACCTGGCGCTCTACCAACTGAGCTACGTCCGCCACCCGTCTCGACGCGGTCGGCGTCGAGACGCGCCGTTTAGAACGATCACTCCGCCGCCGTCAACGCCGCCCTGCCGGACGCCTGATGCGCTCCGAAATGTCCTGTCAGGCGGCTGACGGCCTCATCCAGCACATTGATCCGCTTGCAGAAGGCAAAGCGGACATGGTGGCGAGGCTTCTCCGCGACGTAGAAGGCCGAGAGCGGAATGGCGGCCACACCCGCCGCCTCGACCAGCCGCATGCAGAAGGCGGCGTCGTCGCCGTCAGGGTCGAGCGCCGAATAGTCCGCTAGCACGAAGTAGCTGCCGCCACTCGGCAGGGTGCGGAACCCGGCGGCCTGCAGCCCCGCGACCAGATGGTCCCGCTTCGCCTGCAGATCAGCGGCGAGTCCCGCGAAATAGGCATCATCCTTCGCCAGCCCCACGGCGACGGCCCGTTGCAGGTTTGGCGGCGTCGTGAAGGTCAGGTTCTGGTGCGCCTTCGCGACGACGCTCATCAGCGCCGCGGGGCCGGAGATATAGCCGACTTTCCAGCCGGTGAGGCTGAAGGTCTTGCCGGCGCTGCCGATTCGCAATGTCCGCTCCCGCATACCGGGCAGCGTCATCAACGGCTGGTGCCGGACGCCGTCGAAGACGAGGTGCTCATAGACCTCGTCACAAACCGCATAGGTGTCGTGCTTCTGCATGAGGTCAGCGATGAAGCCCAGCTCCGATGGGGTGAAGACCTTGCCGATCGGGTTCATCGGGCTGTTGAGCACGATCGCCTTGGTGCGCGGCCCGAACGCCGCCTCCAGCGCCGCGCGCGGCAAGGTCCAATGCGGCGGCTCCAGCCGCACGAGGCGCCCGATGCCGCCCAGCATCGTCACGACGGGGAGGTACGTGTCGTAGAGCGGCTCGATCAGCACGACCTCGTCGCCGGGATCGATGAGCGCCATGAGGCTGGCCGTGATCGCCTCGGTGGCGCCGGATGTCACCACCACCTCGGTGTTGGGATCGATGGTGAGCCCGTAGAATCGGCTGTTAGCGGCTGCCACCGCGGCGCGCAGCTCGGGCACTCCCGTGAGCGGCGGATACTGGTTGCGCCCGTCCTGCAGGGCTGCGGCCGCCGCGGCGACCACATCGGCGGGGCCGTCCGTATCAGGGAAGCCCTGGCCGAGATTGATGGCCTCGTGGCGGGTGGCGAGCGCCGACATCACCGTGAAGATGGTGGTTCCGGTATTGCCGAGGAGGGTGTTGGCAGCTTTCACGATGGAGGACTCCTTAGAACGCCTGCAATTTGGCGGTAACCTGCGCGCGGAACAATGGTCGTCAACGAATGACCGGGCACGCGCCGTCTGCTCGCAAAGCAGGCAGGTCACGGGCAACGGCGCTCAAAGCGGAAGCGTTCCAATCGTTCCGGCGCGAAAATCGACCAGGGCTCGAAACCCCAGGATTGCAGGGCGTTAGCGGGCGTGCGAGGTTGCCGCCGCATGAAGGCGCCGGCGGCAAGGCTGGCCGCCCGCTTGCATGGTAATCGGGTTGGGGCGGACCGGACCCGGGACGAGGATGCGATGAAGAAAATCGAGGCCGTGATCAAGCCGTTCAAGTTGGACGAGGTGAAAGAGGCGCTGCACGAAGTTGGCCTGCAAGGGATCACTGTCGTGGAGGCCAAGGGCTTCGGCCGGCAGAAGGGCCATACGGAGCTCTATCGCGGGGCCGAGTACGTGGTCGATTTCCTGCCCAAGGTGAAGATCGAGCTGGTCTGCGAGGATAGTGTCGCCGAACGCGCCGTTGAGGCGATCATGAACGCCGCCCGGACGGGCCGAATCGGCGACGGCAAAATCTTCATCAGCACGGTTGAAGAGGTGATCCGGATCAGAACAGGCGAACGCGGCGCTGACGCCGTCTGATCACGGAATGACGTGCCTACCCGGCGGCGATACGCGGCCGTGGCGGAACCGGCCCGCGGTCTTGCGGGCCCCCCGGGCTTAACTTCGAGCGAGCTTCAACAGGAACGAGGATTTCAGGATGGCGAGTGAATCCCTGACGGGTGTGCAGAAGGTCATGGAAATGATCAAGGAGCACTCCGTTGAATACGTGGATCTGCGTTTCACGGACATGAAGGGCAAGTGGCAGCACACCGCCCAGCACGTCTCCACGATCGGCGAGGATTCCTTCGTCGACGGGATCATGTTCGACGGCTCCTCCATCGCCGGCTGGAAGGCGATCAACGAGAGCGACATGATCCTGATGCCGGACGCGGATACCGCGGTCATGGACCCCTTCACCGCGAAGCCCCAGCTCATCCTGTTCTGCGATATCGTCGAGCCGTCCACCGGCCAGGGCTATAGCCGCGACCCGCGCAGCACGGCCAAGCGCCTCGAAGACTATGTGAAGTCGTCAGGCATCGGCGACAGCATCATCTGCGGCGCGGAAGCCGAGTTCTTCATCTTCGACAGCGCGCGCTGGGGCCTGGGCGGCAACTACGGCACGTACCAGGTCGACAGCATCGAGGGGCCCGGCTCGTCGATGAAGGAATTCCCTGAGGGCAACATGGGCCATCGCCCCGCCGTGAAGGGCGGCTACTTCCCGGTGGCGCCTGTCGACGGCGATGTCGATCTCCGCGCCGAGATGCTCTCCACGATGGGCGAGATGGGCCTCATCATCGAGAAGCATCACCATGAGGTCGCGCAGAGCCAGCATGAGCTCGGCACGCGTTTCGCGACGCTCACGAAGATGGCGGACGAGATGCAGATCTACAAATACTGCGTCCACAACGTCGCCCACAGCTACGGCAAGACGGCGACCTTCATGCCGAAGCCGATCTACGGCGACAACGGTTCGGGCATGCACACCCATCTTTCCATCTGGAAGGAAGGCAAGCCGCTTTTTGCCGGGAACGGCTATGCGGACCTGTCCGAGATGTGCCTGTATTTCATCGGCGGCATCATCAAGCACGCGAAGGCCTGCAACGCTTTCACCAACCCCTCGACCAACAGCTACAAGCGCTTGATCCCGGGCTTCGAGGCGCCCGTGCTGCTCGCCTATTCGGCGCGCAACCGCTCGGCCTCCTGCCGCATTCCGTACACGACGAACCCCAAGGCGAAGCGCGTCGAAGTGCGCTTCCCCGACCCGACGGCGAACCCCTACCTCGCCTATTCGGCGCTCGCCATGGCCGGCCTCGACGGCATCAAGAACAAGATCCACCCGGGCGACGCCATGGACAAGGATCTCTACGACCTGCCGCCCGAGGAGCTGAAGGAAATCCCGACCGTCTGCGGCAGCCTGCGGGAAGCGCTGACCTCGCTCGCCGCCGACCACGAGTTCCTGCTGCAGGGCGATGTGTTCTCGAAGGATATGATCGAGGCCTACATCGAACTGAAGTGGAAGGACGTGTATCGCTTCGAGCACACGCCGCACCCGGTCGAGTTCGACATGTATTACTCGGCGTAACCTTTTACGGACCGTTGCAGACAGGCCCTTGTAGTTTCGGAAGGGCCTTAATCTAGCGGGACTTCGATTGAACGACGGGGAGCTTCGGCTCCCCGTTCGCTTTCGTAACCCGCGTTCCGGAGGCTTATGCCTTCTTGCCGGCCCCTTTGACGGGCGGCGCAGGCGGCTGCTTGAACGGAGAAGACTCCGCCGGAGCCGCCTTCTTGTTGGCCTTCGGCTTCTTCGGCTCGCGCCCGCCCTTGTCACGACCCTTGGCCATCTCCGCCTCCATAGCTTGTGTGTTGTTGAAGACGCGGCGAAACGTCGAGCACGCGCCAGCGCCACAGCTTGTCACAACCGGCGTCAAGAAACCACCGGTGCCCTGACACTTGGTGGCGGGCGGTTAGTGCATGCGCGGCGCCTTGAGCAGCCTGCGACGATCCACGGTTGCGACGGGCACGCGCAACCGGCGGTGGTCTCTCTGGACGGAGAGCGTCACCCGCGCGCCAGCGGGTCCGCGCTCCCGCACCGAACGCCAGAAGCCGGCGAGATCGGTGACGGCCTCGTCATCGACGGCGAGTACCTGGTCCCCCTGCCGCAGTCCGGCCTGATCCGCCGGGCCGCCATCAGCGACGCCACCGATCACCACCCGTTCGTCATCCTCCATGGCATAGACGCCGAGCCAGGGCTGCGGCGGCCGGTTGACCTGACCGTAGCGGCACAGATCAGCGAGGATGGGCCGTAGCAGATCGATCGGCACGACCATGTTCATGTCGAGGCGATTGCCGCGGGAGTCGCCCTGCTGGAGGCTCAGGGAGCCGATGCCGACGAGCCGCCCGTGGCGATCGATCAGCGCGCCGCCGCCCCAGAAGGGATGGGCGGGCGCGATGAAAATGGCGTCGTCGAGCAGATACTCCCAATAGCCGGCGAATTCCTGCCGTCCGACGACACGGCTCTCGATTGCGCGGTCGCGTCCGCCGGCCGACGCGAAGAGGACGGGGTCGCCGAGGGCCGCGCCCTCGCTATCGCCGAATTCGAGCTTGGCGAGCGGCAGCTTGCCGAGCGGCTGCACGAGGCCGAAGCCGCTTTCGGCGTCGAAGGCGAGCGCGTGGCCGGGGACCGAGCGGCCATTGGCGGTGGTGATCCAGACGTCTTCGGCCTCAGTGATGAGGTAGCCGATGGTCAGGATGAGGCCGTCATCGCCGATGACGACGCCAGAGCCTTCTCGTTCAGTGCCGAGGGCATTGGCGGTGAAGGCATCGGCGGGGGCCGTCGCGCGCAGGGAAACGACGGCAGCGAGCACGGCGTCGAGGTTGAAGAGGTAATTCGCGGGGTCCGGCTGAAGTTCCACCGGGATGGTCCAGTCCTTCGCCATGGTCGGTCCTCCGCCTGGTCGCGACGCCCGTCGCGTTCCGGTTCGTTATGCTAGCCGTGGGTCAGGGGGCGTTTGGTCGTCCCCTCCGGCGCACTGTAAATGGTCAGATCCTAAAGTTGGACCAAGCCGGGGGGATGATATTGGAAAGCCGGCGCCGGGCAAATCGGAGGTTTCGCGCTCGGCACGCCGGGCAAGGCTGCGGCCGGGTTTCGCGGAGGCTTTCGGGGTTGCAGGCGGCGGCGGCCGCACGTATTCATGCCGCCGCCTGCGGGATGATGACGGAGGCGGTCAGCGTCTCGCACGGCCGGCACCTGAGTTTGCCGGGTTAGCACAGTGGTAGTGCAGCGGTTTTGTAAACCGAAGGCCGGGGGTTCAAATCCCTCACCCGGCACCATCCGCGGATGGCCTCGCTAAGCGCCCCGTCAGACGAAGCGCGCCCCGACCGTATCGTCGCCGTGGTCCCGGGCGATCCTATCTCGGCACCGCATCGCCCGCAGGCTCAACAATCGACACGCCATACTGCCACCACGATCAGCAGCCCCAACGCGGCAAGAAGAGCGATGATGCTCCGGCCGCCGATCGGTGCCTCGCCCGGCCCGTCGCTCCGATCGAAGCCCCCGCGCATGAAAAGGCTGGCGACCAGCCATGGAAAGTCCTGAAAGTGCATGGCGGTGCGGCCTATTTGCTCGCGCCACCGCCGGTGCCGCCGGAAGCCCCGCCGCCCGTTCCGCCATTGGCTCCGGCGGCACTCCCTGCGCCGCTGGCGGCGCCTGGTCCAGCGCCTACGCTCCCGGCGCCAGAGGTTGATCCGAACATGCCGCACCCAGCGAGGAGGATGGGTATAGCAACAAGCGTCAAGCGCAGGCTGCGGACCACGGACCGTGTCATGGCAGTCTCCAGGAACGATTGCTCACGTCCAGAAGATCGGCGGAGGTCTAAAATAGTCGAGCGCCGTCACGAAATGGTGACAGCCCGGTCGCCCTCAGCGCCAGGCCTGAATGATCAGGGCCAGACTCTCCTCCGCGACCAACTCGGCGGCCTCGGCTTGCGGGAACCATTGCCGCCGGCGCTCGGTAGTCTCTCGCCAGATGATTTTCTCCAGCGTCACCCGCAGGGGATAGACCGCGACGAGGCAGAGGCGGCTCTCACCGTCGGGCAGGGTCTTCGAATATGGGTAGACCCCCGCAGGCGTCCTGCTGATCACGCCTTTGACGCCCGCCTCCTCGAAGGCTTCGATCTGGGCCACCCTGTGCGGCTTCTTGCCCAGGATGGGCCAGCCCTTGGGAATCACCCACCGCTTCGTATCCCGGCTCGTGATGAGCATCACCTCCACACCGTGCGGACCGATGCGGTAGGGCAAGGCTCCGTACTGGGTATCGGCGGTGCGGTCTGACTTGGGCATGGCGCCTTAAAGAGGACCATGATCTAGATGTCTAGACCTTCGCGAGCATAGTCGCCCTGAGCCGAGGACAACGTGAAGCCGTCTCGCTGACGGGTGCGATCCTGGCCCCGACAACTCACCGGCAACCTGCCGCGGCGCGGGGCCGGTCGACAACTCTACGTAACGTCTTAAGGACTACAATGCTAATCCCCGTACCTCCCGTTATGCGAAGGGTCGGGAAATACCTATTGCATCAGTTGTGATTCCGCATCCCAGCGAAATGAGTTTACTCTGTCTCGGATCGACATGATGCAGCCACGAGGGCTCTCCAGTGCCCACAACGATCGCCGATCTATGGCTCTTGACTAACGACAACCGCCCTGCGGACATTCGATCGCCGCTGTTCAGCTCACGGCAGATTGAAGGCGAGGTGAAGCGCGCCAACCTCGAACGTCGCGGCGGCCGGACGGATTGGACGGCGATCGACCTTGAGGAGGTGATCCTAGCCTATCTCAAGCAGGCCGCCGAACTTGCGTCCGGTGACGAGCCGACGCAGCAGACAGATCAGTTGCCCTTGAACACGTTAGACCTCGGCATGGCACCGGCGCCCGCCCATCGTGAAGCAAATCCTTCCTGACGCATGCGCAAACAAGCTGAAACGGGCCCGGGCCAGTTCCCGGCCCCTGTCCATGCGCGGCTCGCGCCCTGCCCCGCCGCAGATGGCGTAACGCTGCGGACGATGCCGGGCGAGACGGAGCCCCCTCCGGTCGCTCAGAAAACGTACCCAAAACATTTTCCTTGAAGAGAGCCGCCTGCCTCGCGATCAGTCCGATCTCGCGATGAGCGAGCGGGTGATCCCGCGCCCGGATCACTGGCGTGCCTTGGCCCTCTGGCTTAAGCCCGGTTAGGCTGGCACGGAAAGGAGCACCTCATGCAACATATTGCACTCGGCATTCACGGCGGATGTGGCGTCATGGCTCGTGGCGATCTGGACGACGCCGGCTGGGCCGATGCTCGCGCGGACCTCGCCCGCGCGCTCCGCGCCGGCTGGAACGTGCTGCAGGCCGGTGGCCGCGCCGTCGCCGCCGTCGAGGCCGCGGTCGTCGTGATGGAGGACAGTCCCCATTTCAACGCCGGCTACGGCGCCGCGCTCAACACCGATGGCGAAGCCCTGCTCGATGCCGCCATCATGGATGGCGCAACCCTCGCCGCCGGCGCCGTCAGCGCGGTGCCGTGCAGCCGCAACCCCGTGCGGGTGGCCCGTGCCCTCATGGAGGCAGGGGAAAGCCTCATGCTGACCGGCCCCGCCGCCGACCGTTTCGCCGAGGCCCACGGTCTGCCGGTCATGGACCCTGGCTACTTCGTTACTGAACGGCAACGCCGCGCGCTCGCCCGCATGCAGGCGCTTCGCGCCGCGGGCACCGACCGGGCCGCGAGCGAGGCGGAGAAGCACGGCACCGTCGGCGCCGTCGCGCTGGACGCGGACGGCCACCTCGCCGCCGCGACCTCCACCGGCGGCTTCACCAACAAGCCGGTCGGCCGCATCGGCGATTCGCCCATTATCGGCGCCGGGACCTATGCGCGGGATGGCGCCTGCGCCGTCTCCGGCACCGGGGCCGGGGAGTTCTTCATCCGCCATGTGGTGGGGCACGAGATCGCCAGCCGAATGCGCTACCTCGGTGAGGACCTCGCCACCGCCGCGAACCGCGTCGTGATGGAGGATCTGGCGCCCTACCGTATTGGCGCCGGTCTCGTCGCGATCGACAGCATGGGCCGGGTGGTCACGCCCTACAACACGCAGGGGATGTACCGCGGCTGGGTGACGCCGGACGGCACCATCCACGTCGCCACTCACGAGGAGATTTTTGTTCTTAAGTCAGAATGACCATCTGGTGTTTCTTTTGGCCCCGGCGAAAAAGGAGGCTGCTGTCATCTACGGGTAATGGATCTCCAGCACCTCGATCCGCTCGGGACCGCGCGGCGTCCGCACCGTCACCTCGTCGCCGCGGCTGGCGCGGAGCAGCGCCAGCGCCATCGGCGAGGCGATGCTGATCTTGCCTTCCGCCATGCTTGCCTCGTCGACGCCGACGATGGTCACGCTCAGCGTTTCATCCCTCTCGTTTGCGAAGGTCACGGTGGCGCCGAAGAAAACTCGGTCCCGCTGTGTCTGCGCCGCGGGGTCGACGACCTCGGCATGGGCAAGACGGCGGGTGAGAAAGCGCAGCCGCCGGTCGATCTCCCTCAGGCGGCGCTTGCCTTCCTTGTAGTCGGCGTTCTCGCTGCGGTCGCCGTTGCCCGCCGCCCAGGAGACGATCTCCACGACGCGGTGCCGCTCAGCGCGGCGGTCGGCCAACTCCGCTTCCAAACGGCTGTGTCCCTCGGGCGTCATGTAGTATTTGCCGCCGGGAAGGCTGGGCGGCCCCTCGTCCTCCTCGTCGTCGTCCGGTGCGGCCATGATTTATTTGAGCACGCAACGGTCCGTGAGGTAGAAGCCGCCGGTGCTGGACGCGGCATGCATGTCGAGCTGGCCGGTCCGGCGGTCGAAATCGTAGAAATGCAGGGTCGTATCCTCCCAGGAGATGCTGCCGTCGGTGATGTGCGCCGGCCTCGAATCGACGGTTCCCTGGGCCAGATCGACGGGAATGTCCCAGGTCGCGCCGCTCGTCGTATTCGTGCAGTGGAGCGCCGCAGGGGCGGCACGGGCGGCGCCTGCCAGCCCCAGAACAACGCAGCTAGACACCGCGATTACGCCGCACATCCAACGCCCGCCAGACATCGCCATCCCTCACCCGCCTTTTCCCAGCCCCTCGTCCGCCCAGCATAGTGCCTCCCGGCGGGAGGTCCATCCGTTCACGCAGGCTCGACGGCGGAGCACCGTCGCGGCATGGTCCGCCCCAGGTCAGCAAAAGAGAGCCCCGCCGTGGATAGCATCGCGGTCCGTTTCGATCCCGGCCGCCTGGACGTGCGGGTCGGCCTCGCCAGCGAGACAGGCCCGCGCGACGACAACCAGGATTTCGCCCTCGCCTATCTCGGCACGCGTGAAAGCCGCCATAGCGAAGGCGTGATCGCGGTCATCGCCGATGGCGTCTCTGGCACCTCGGGCGGCCGCGTGGCGGCGGAACTTGCCGTCCGGGGCTTCATCGACGGCTTTCTCGCGCAGCGACCGACCCTCTCCGTGCCGCAAGCCGCCGCCGCGGCGCTGACGGCGATTGCCGACTGGATCGAATCCCAAGGCCGGACGGACGCCAAGCTGGCGCAGATGGCAACCACCTTCACGGCCCTCGTGCTGCGGGGGCGGCGCGCCTATGGGATCCATATCGGGGATTCGCGCCTCTACCGCCTCTCCGGCGGGCAACTCACCCAGATGACGACCGACCATCATCTCAATCCCCGCGTCCTCAGCCGGGCCATCGGCCTCACCGGCGGCAGCCGCGCGGACTATTGCGACGAGCCCGCCGCACCCGGGGATCGCTTCCTTCTGACCAGCGACGGCATCCATGGTCCGCTCTCCGCGAGCCGGATCGCGCAGATCCTGCGGCTGCGGGAAGCGCCGGACGAGACCGCCCAATCCCTGGTCACCGCGGCGCTCGAAGCTGGCGGGCGCGACAATGCCACAGCCCTCATCATCGACGTTCTGGAAATCCCGGCCGCCAACCGGGCCGATCTGGCCGCCGGCATTGCCGGGCTGCCGATCGGTCCGTTGCCCGAACCCGGCGAACAGGTCGATCAGTATCAGCTCGAAGCCATCCTGTCCGACGGGCCGATGAGCCGACTCTTCCGCGCCACCGACCGCACCACGGGCAAAACGGTGGTGGTGAAGTTCCCGGACCCCGACCTCACGCGCGCGCCGCTCGTTCGCGCCGCCTTCCTGCGCGAAGCCTGGATCACCACCCGTCTGCGCGGGCCCTGGCTCGGCCAGGCGCCCGAACCAGACCCCGGGCGCCAGACCCGGCTCTTTTCGGTGATGACCTACTATCCGGGAGAGACCCTGGAACACCGGCTGAGCCGCAAACCCCGCATCGGGCTTGAGGAAGGCCTTGGCATCGCCGTGACGCTCGCCAAGGCCACGGCCTCCCTGCACCGGTCCGGGATCATCCATCGCGACATCAAGCCGAGCAACGTCATGCTGCAGCCCGACGGCGTGGTGCGGCTGATCGACTACGGATTGGCGCGGGTGCCGGGCATCGAGGAGGATGAGCCGATCGACCCCGCCGGTGTCCCGGGCACGCCGAGCTACATGGCGCCGGAACTTTTTGCTGGCACCAATCGGGGCGATGCGGAAACGGATGTCTATGCGCTCGGCGTCACGCTCTATCGGATGTTCAGCGGCGGCGCCTTTCCCTATGGCGAAAACAAGAGCTTCGCGCCGCCGCGCCAGACCACGCCCACGCCGCTGACGCGCCACCGCTCGGACCTTCCCGCCTGGCTTGACGTGACCATCCTGCGCGCGGCGGCGCTCGCGCGGGATGATCGCTTCCCCGATGCCATCGATCTCGTGCTCGCACTCGAAACGGGGGAGAGCTTCCGCCCGGTGCGGGTGAAGCGCTCGTTCCATGAGCGCAACCCGCTGCTGTTCTGGAAGATCGTGAGCGCCGGCCTCGCACTCGTCGTGCTGGGACTGCTGGTGTTCCGGCTCTAGCTGAAAACAGAAAAGGGGCGGCGGGATGACCCGCCGCCCCTTCGTTCTGGTCACGCGGCCGAGGATCAGACCGTCGTCGTCTCGGATTCCGGCACCGGCACGCGGGAGCCGTCGCCGTAGAGCGCATAGGCTTCTTCACCATGCACCGCATCGTCACCGATCCGGAGCATCGCATCCGGCATCCGCAGCGGCGTGACGAAGGAGATCAGCTTCAGGATGATGTAGGTGCCGATGATGTTCAGCACGATGATGAACAGCGCGCCTTCGATCTGCAGGATGAACTGGTGGATGCCACCCGTCACGCTGACGCCGGGCGCGTCCTTGTCCGTGCCGACATATTCGATCATCCCGGGATCCGCGAGCAGACCCGTCAGCAGGCCGCCGACCACGGCGGCGACGCCATGGGTGTGGAACACGCCGAGCGTGTCGTCGACCTTCCGGAACAGGCTGGTCTTGCCGAGCACGTTCATGCTCAGCCAGGGCAGGACGGCGGCGACGACGCCGATGATGATCGCGCCCCAGCCGTTCACATAACCGGCGGCGGGCGTGATGCCGACGAGGCCGGCGATGAGGCCGTTGACCGCACCGATGACGGACGGCTTGCCGTAACGCAGGTAGTCCAGGAACGTCCAGACGAGCAGGCAGAAGCAGGAGGCGATGTTGGTGTTCAGGATGGCGGCGCCAGCATCGGCGTTGGCGAAGTACGGGTCGCCGCCGTTGAAGCCGTTCCAGCCCAGCCACAGGATGCCGGCGCCCACGAGGGTGACCAGCAGGCTGTTCGGCTCGAAGCTGTCACGGTCGCGCGCGAGCCGGGGCCCGACGACGGCGGCAGCGACGAAGCCGGAGGTCGCGGCGGAGAGATGGATGACGTAGCCACCCGAGAAGTCCACCACGCCCTTGACGGCGAGCCAGCCGCCGCCCCACAGGCTGAACGCGCCGATGGTGTAGATGAAGGTCATCCACAGCGGCACGAAGATCATCCAGGCCTTGAAGCTCATGCGCCCGAGCACGGCGCCGGCGAGAATGATCACGGTGATCGCGGCGAAGACGAACTGGAAGTAGACCATCGTCGACATGCCGAAGCCGAGCGCCGGCATGCCTCCGGCGGCGGCCGGAACGACCGCCTGGCCCTCCTCGAAGGCCGCGGAGAGGATGGATTTGGGGACGCCAACGAAGGAGTACCACTCCGGGCCGAAGGCCATGCTGTAGCCCCACAGGCACCATACGACCATCACCGCCGCGAAGGCGTACATGGCCATGAAGGCCGAGTTGATGGCCCACTTCTTTTTAACGACACCGCCATAAAAGACAACGAGGCCAGGCACGCTCTGCAGGGCGACAAACGTAGCCGCCGCCAGCTGCCAGGCGTTGTCGCCTGAGTCGAGCCATTTTGGTGAAGGAATAAGCACGTCGATACCCCCCGGTTGGTTAGCCAGCTAAACACCATCCTGGATCCCTGACGGGCGACACGGTCACCCTGATGGACCCCAAGCCAAGTCCTCACCCTTTGCCCTCACGTCAAAGTGACCAAAGAGGAATTTTCTTTCCTCTCAATCAGATAACGTGTCCATCGGGATCGGAAGCATGACGTGAGGGGTTATCAGAGCAAGATCGATGCCAATATGGTGCCGGGCTAAATGGATAGGGCCATTTTATTTGCCCCCCGCCGAGTCGCGGCACCTTGGGGCACTCTCTCAAGATTGGCTGCTCGCGGACCCTGGGAGCTCTCACGCCCGGAGGCTCAAAAGTTACGGCGGGATTACCGAAAGTTTTCCGCCCAACAAATGAACAGAGGGGCTAAAATTAAATCAAATTGGTATTAAGGACGGGCCCATGCACCCTGTCGCCTGGCAGCGGGAGCGCAAATCGCGAGACTGACTTCTAGCGTTTTTTCTCGCGTTTGAGCCGCGCCACCGCTGCCCGGTGCCGTGGAAAAAGGGTGGTCTCGCCGCTGCCTTAGGATCGCTTTGTGAAACGTATTCGATCGTCCTATGGTCGCGACGTTCGGAAGTTCGATTGAGGTGGAACCCATGGATGCTGTCTCGGCTCGCGTCCGGACCGTCTTCCGGAGCACCGCCTTGCTCATCTTTATGATGAGTTCTGTCTACCTTGTGCTGGAGCTTGTCGTCGCCCTCAGCGCGCAGGGCGAACCCACCGGGGCGGTCGCCCCATTCACCGGCGCCGAGGTCGTCTTCCCCGTCTGGTTTCAGGCGTCCCAGTTTCAGGATGCCGCGAAGCTGGCGATCGTTGCTTACCCGGTGGCTGCGGTCTTCTACGGCATCGGGATGCTTGTGCGTCTGGCCGGGCAAGCGCAGCCGGTGGAGCAACCTCGGATCCCCTCCGGCGAACCCGTGGCGGATGTCATCCAGAGTACTGACGCCGCTGGCGTTCCTGCCACAGAAATAATCGAAAATCACTGCGTGGTGAGCGCGGATCGCCGGATCCAGCACACGACGCCATCCTGCGCGCGGCTGTTCGGGCTCACGCCCGGGGACATGCTGGGACAGTCTCTGGAGGCGTTTCTCTCACCCGTCGACCTGCCGAAGCTCGATGCACTGCTAGCGGCATCTAACGCCGACCCGCCGCGCGCCTTCACCACGACAGTCGGGATCCTGCTGCCGGAGGCCGTGGTCGCACCTGTGGACATCACGTGCCGCGCCGCGACGGCCGGCGTGATGCTCAGCCCCGGGACACACATCTTGACGATCAGCCCCTTCTCCGAGCGCGGGCGGTTGGATGATCAGCTGGCCGCGCTGTGGTATTGAGATGCACGTCACTGTTCGTCGCGGAGGCCGCCGCCGCTGTCTGACGAGAACAAAATAAGACCAGGATTGCGAGGGATGTGGCAGCGGTCAGACTGAGGCGCCTCACGGCAGCGGCCACTTCGAAACGGTTGCTTCACTGTTTGTTCACGGAATAGTGAGTTTTATTTCGACATCGGCTGGGCCGCCATCAGCCGGCAGGGACCACCCTCGACGATCCGTCCGGCGCGATCCCGGCGTTCAGGCCCCGGCGCTCAGGCCCCGGCGCTCAGGCATGGTATGGTCGAATTTATGTGCGGTCGCTTCTCCTCCACCCTCTCGGCTGACTTCATCCGGCGCCTTTTCGGCACGACGGGTGACCTTCCGAACCTCGGCCCGTCGTGGAACCTGGCGCCGTCGCAGGAGGCCCTGCTCGTCAGGCGTCATCCCGATGAAGGCACCCGGCGCCTGGACGCCCTCAAATGGGGTCTCGTGCCGCACTTCACGAAGGACCTGAAGGAGGCGCGCAAGCCGATCAACGCCCGCGCCGAGACTGTCGCCTCGTCACGCATGTTCGGCAGCGCCTTCGCGGCGAGACGCTGCATCGTGCCAGCCGGGCTGTTTTACGAATGGCGGACGATCGGCGCCGCGAAGCAGGCCTATGCGATCACCCGCGCCGATGAGACGCCCCTGGCCTTCGGGGGCATCTGGGAAGGCTGGCGATCTCCGGACGGCGCGGTTCTGCGCACCTTCGCGATCGTCACGACCGCCGCTAACCGAGAGATGAGCACGCTGCACGAGCGGATGCCGCTGGTGCTCGAGGAACCGGCTTGGCGGCTCTGGCTGGGCGAGGAGAACGGTGACGCCGCGGCGTTGTTGCGGCCCTCGCCGGACGGCACCATGCGGGCATGGCCGGTTTCACCGCGCGTCAACAACCCGCGCAACAATGACGCCAGCCTGATCGAACCGATGATAATGGCCGCTGAGGGCGGAGCATCAAACCCGGCCTGAAAACGCGGGTCTGAAATCGCTGGTATCCCGTAGGGGATTCGAACCCCTGTTGCCGCCGTGAGAGGGCAGCGTCCTAGGCCTCTAGACGAACGGGACAGCGTTCCCGTGCCCCTTGGAGCACGATGGCGCTCTATTAGTGCAGCCGCCGCTCCCGATCAAGAGCCCGGGGCCGGTCCACCCCCGCGGCGCCCGCGCGGCCGATCTCAAAAAAAATGACCGCGACCGACGCGGAACGATTGCTCCGGAGGCGCTGCAATGCACAATAGGCGCATGGCAGATCAGCAGAATACCCTCGGTGATACCCCGCCCCTGGTCGGGACCGCGCCACCGGACCAGCCGGAGCAGATTGCAGCCCTCGCGGCCGATCTCCTCGGCAACATGCGCGCGGCGCTCGATCGGGCCGCTGACGACCCCTTCAGCAATCCCGTGATGACGGTGGCCTTGGCGATCTCCCGCCGCATAGACCAGGGCACGCTGACGGATGTCGACCTCACCGGTCTCGTCTGCTGGCTGCGGGACGAGGCGTTCCAGGCGAGGGCCGCACGCATCGCCGACTACGTGGGTCTCACCAGCGAGGGCCTGCCCAGCGGGATCGACCCGGAGTCCGCCATGGCGGAACTGGCACGTCGCCTCGTGCGGCCCGACCCGCACGACAGCGCGATCCCATTCGCCCAGTTCCGCCGCGCCGTGGAACGGACGCGCTTCTCGGCGGTCTTCACCGCGCACCCGACCTTCTCGCTGCCCTATCCGGTGGGTGACGCGCTGGCCCGCGCCGCCTCGGGCGAAATCGGCACCGCCTGCTTCACCTCCCACCGTCCGCTCCCGGTCACGCTGGAGGATGAGTTCGACCAGGCCCACGCCGCCATCGCTCGCGGGCGCGACGCCATCGATTTGTTGACCGGCGCCCTCCTGGACGCCGCGCGCGAGACCTGGGCCGGACGCTGGCTCGACCTCGCGCCCCGTCCCGTCACGCTGACCACCTGGGTCGGCTATGACACGGACGGGCGCAATGACATCGGCTGGTGGGACACGCTGCGGCTGCGGCTGCGCATGAAGC
>Ga0116230_10002439_pt1 | contig 17886 bp, 16 predicted proteins | sample S1TSphfallax_3_FD_88678 | JGI IMG/M metagenome (GOLD analysis project Ga0116230, IMG submission 88678) | Host-associated microbial communities from peat moss isolated from Minnesota, USA - S1T2_Fd - Sphagnum fallax MG | ecosystem: Host-associated > Plants > Peat moss > Unclassified | place...
CTGAAGCGTGGAGCCGCGCGGGACTAGGCCTTGCCCAGCCGATCAGGCTCGCCGTCCGCCGACAGCATCACCGCCAGCCATCTGGACCCTTCGAACTGGGCCAGGATGAGCATAACCAGAACGGTGAGGGGTGTGGAGAGGAACATCCCCGGCAGCCCCCAAAGCGCGCCCCAGAATGAAAGGGACAGAAGCACCACGAGGGGGTCCATGTTCAACCTCTGACCCTGAAGGCGCGGCAGAAGTATGTTGCCGACCAGGAAGGTGATCAGCCAAAGCCCAGCCAGGATAACGATGGCCTGCCAGGTGGTGTTGAACTGCACGAGGGCGAATACGGCGGGCACGAGGATCGCGGCTATCGCGCCGACGATCGGCACATAGTTCACGATGAAAATCAGGAACGCCCAGAAAACCGAGTTGTCGAGGCCCACAGCCGCCATGACTGCCCAGGAAACGACCGCGATCAGCGCGCCCGTAATGGTCTGTATCCAAAGATAGCTCTGGATCGAATCTCGCACGCGCAGAGCGAGGCTCACAACATCGTGTCGGTGGCCGCGCTGGCGGAAGAGCTTCACCGCCTTTCGATCAAAAATCCGCCGCGAGGCGATGATGAACCCGACATAGATCAGGACATAGATCGCGTTAGTGACGAACCCCTGGAGCCCAAGCGCGATTCCGCCCAGATAGACGGTGGGATCCAGGCTGAGCGCCATGTTGGCGGCCGCGGAGGGTTGTTTCATTTTCAGCGCGCTCGCCGCCTGTGTGAGCATGCCCACCAGGCGGGGCTCGGCAGCCGATAGCGTCTCCACAAAGCCGCTCGCCCGCGCGGCGATGACCACAACACAAAGCGCGAAGGCTCCGGCCAGGACGATCACCGAGAAAAGGGTGGGAAGGGCTTTGGGGAGCCCCGGCAGCCGTCGCCGGATCAGGTCGGCCAGACCCTCGACCATTACGGCCAGAAACACCGCCAGGAGCAATGGCGTCAGCACGCCGCCCAGGAAACGCAGCGCCGCGCCCGCCAGGATCACCGCGATGATGACCTGGGCGTTGCGGGCGACGTTGCTGGAACGCTCGGTGATCATGACTAAGAGAACTCCTGGCGCAGGCTCGCGGGTCAAGAGAGAGCGATTTTCGATTCGCGCGCTTGCCATGGCGCTTGGCCATAGCCCATCTGCCGGCTTGTGATCGCCCTGATGACCACCACGGACTCCATCAAGCTCCTGGCCGCTCAGGCCCTGCTGGCCGGCGAAGAGGTCGTTTGCGAGGTGTTCGACGGTCAGGCCGGCTCCTTGTGGCGGGCGATCATCCCCCTCCGTCTCATGGTCCGCGACGATGACGCCCCTCGCGCCAAGCGTATCCTGAGGCAAGCCGGGTTCGTGGAGGCTGGCGACGGCGACTGGGATTTGCGCTAGGGGCGCTGCCCGAAGGAGACGGCATGGACCTCTGGAGCGATTTTCTGAGAAATAAGGGCAAGGTGATCCACAAGTGGGAGCACTATTTCCCTATCTATGAACGCCACTTCGCCCCCTGGCGCGGCCGCACCCTGACCTTCTTCGAGATCGGCGTGGCGCGGGGTGGATCGCTTGCCATGTGGCGACGATATTTCGGCCCTCTGGCGACGATTGTCGGCCTGGATATCGATCCGCGCTGCAAGGCGCACGAGGAGAATGGCGTCTTCGTGCGCATCGGGGATCAGTCCGATCCGCAATTTCTCCGGCAGGTGATGGAGGAGTTCGGCGCCCCCGACATCGTTCTGGACGATGGCAGCCACCAGATGGGCCACATTCAGGCCAGCTTCGAGGTTCTCTACCCGACCCTGCCCAAGAACGGCGTCTATATGGTCGAGGATCTGCACACCGCCTACTGGCCCGACTTCGGCGGCGGTCTTGACGCGCCAGAGAGCTTCATCAACCGCGCCAAGGGCCTGATTGATGAGCTGAACGCCGATCACGCCCGAGGCGCCGTGACGCCCACCGCCTTCACCCGCGAGACCTTCGCCATGGCCTTCTATGACAGCATGATCGTCTTCGAGAAGGGCCAGCCCCTGAGCAAGACCGCCCCGGCAATCGGTGTCGAGCGCAAGGGGCTGTTTGGCGCGGCAAAGATGCGGCAGGGGTGAGAGTGCGTGGTGTGAGCTCAGCCCCAGCGTTGACTTGCGCTCCGTCATCCCCTAACAGGCGCGGCTCATTTATTGCGGTCTTCGCCCCCGGGGCGCCCGCCGTTCGTCCTGGAGTTTCGTCGTGAAGCGGACCTATCAACCGTCCCGTCTCGTGCGCAAGCGCCGCCACGGTTTCCGCTCGCGCATGGCCACCAAGAATGGCCAGAAGATCGTCGCCCGCCGCCGCGCCCGGGGCCGCAAGACTCTGACGGCCTGATCAGCCGGGCCTCTTGTCCCGAGGCCCTCGAAAATAGGCTTCCGGTCGCCTTGGCCCTCAACCCGACGGCTCACACGTGGTCGCCCCCATCATTTCGAGACTGAAGACACGGCCCGACTTCCTGGCGGCCGCCAGAGGCTTCACCTGCGCACGCGGGGCGGTGAGCGCTCAGGCGCGTTGGCGGGGGGATGAGGAGACACTTATCAGGATCGGTTTCACGGCGACAAAGCGGATCGGCGGGGCGGTGGTGCGCAATCGGGCCAAGCGCCGGCTGCGTGAGGCGGCAAGGCTTCTGGCGCCCCTTCATGTCATCCCCGGTTGCGACTATGTATTCATCGCCCGGGGCGGGACCCCGAACCGCCCTTGGGGATCCTTGCTCGACGACATGACCAGCGCGCTCACGCGTCTCGCGGCCGATCTCCGCGCCAATATGGGGGCTAATTCTTTGAGTGAGGCGTCACCCACCGCCATATCAGGGCCGACCATGGCCGAGCCGACACCACCAGACGAGGCGCTTTCCGCCCCATGAACGAAGAGACCCGGAATATGATCACCTTCGGGGTGATCGCGGCGATACTGTTCATCGCCTATCAGATGTTTATCGTTGAGCCCGTGGCCCGCCAGGCGCGCCTCGCCCATGCCGAGGCGGCGTCGGCGAGCACCACGGGCGGCGCGGCGGGCGCCGCGGCCCCGGTGCTCGCCCAAAGGCCCACGCTTAGCCGACCGGCGGCTCTCGCGATCAGCCCCAGGGTAACTATCGACACGCCGTCCCTCGCCGGTTCAATTGATCTGCGCGGCGCGCGGTTCGATGATCTCTTCCTCAAGAACTATCATGATGAGGTCTCGCCCGCGTCGCCGCGGGTGGAGCTGCTGCGCCCCGAGGGTATGGCCGACGCCTATTTCGCGGAGGCCGGCTGGCTGGGCGCCAACCTGTCGGGCCTTCCAGGGCCTCAGACCCAGTGGACCCTGACGTCCGGAAGCGTGCTCTCCCCGGGTCATCCCGTGGTTCTCACCTTCGCCGCGCCGGACGGCCTGACCTTCACCCGTCAGATCGCCGTGGACGATAAGTTCATGTTCGCCATTACCGATACGGTCGCCAATGGCTCCGGCGCGCCGGTCACGGTGGCGCCTTATGTGTCGGTTCAGCGCCAGGGCCTGCCGCCTGGCCTTGGCAAGATCAATATCGTTCACGAGGGCGCTATCGGCGTTCTCGGAGTCGATAATCGCGACCTGCGTCTGGCGGGCTATAAGAGCTGGAAGAAGAAGGGCCAGATCGACTGGCGTTCACGCGGCGGCTGGCTCGGGATCACCGACAAATACTGGATGACCGCCTTCGTCCCCGATCAATCTTTGATGGTTGACGCCAAGGCTCGGGTGACGTCGGATTCGGCGAGTGGCGTGGATATTTATGAGACGACCTATGGCGGTCAGGCCCAGACCATCGCCCCTGGCGCGACGATAACCCAAACGACCCATATGTTCTCCGGCGCCAAGACGGTTCCGGTGCTGAACGCCTATGGCAAGGCCCTCCACATCCCCTTGTTCGATGACGCGGTGGATTGGGGCAATCTGTGGTTCCTGACCAAACCGATCTTCGCCCTGCTGGAATTCTTCTACCAGCATGTGGGCAATTTTGGCGTCGCCATCCTGTTGCTCACTGTGGTGGTCCGCGTGGTCACCTTCCCTCTGGCCAACCGGGGGTATGAGATGGGCATCAAGATGAAGAAAATTCAGCCCGAGCTGAAGATCCTCCAGACGCGCCTGAAGGAAGATCCACCGGCCCTGCAGAAGGAGATGATGGCCCTCTATCAGCGCGAGAAGGTCAATCCGGTGAGCGGCTGCGTCCCCGTGCTCTTCCAGATCCCGTTGTTCTATTCGCTGACCAAGATTTTCACCGTGACCATCGAGATGCGGCATGCGCCCTTCTTCGGCTGGATTCACGACCTGTCGGCGCGGGATCCGACAACCCTCTTCAACCTGTTCGGTCTGATCCCCTGGGATCCCTCCACGGCCCCGCTGATCGGGGGCATCCTGGGCGGGATGCTGCATGTGGGCGTGTGGCCTCTGGCCTATGGGTTAAGCATCTGGGTCAGCCAGTCCATGACGCCCATGACCGGGGTCGATCCCACGCAGCAGGCGCTGATGAAGTTCATGCCGCTGATGTTCACCTTCATCATGGCGCAGTATTCCGTCGGGCTCCTGATCTATTGGACCTGGAGCAGCGTGATCACGATCCTTCAGCAATATATCATGATGCGCCGCTTCAAGGTGGATAACCCCATCGACGACCTGCTGCGCCGGTTCGCCGCCAAGCCAGAGGCGGGGTAGTCCGCATGACCGAGGTCTTCTCGGACGAGGAGATCGAAGCGGCGCGGGTGATGTTCGCCAGGCCCGTGAGCTTTCTCATGGGCGCCGCAAGCCTGGAAGGTCTGCCCGAGCCGGATCTGCCGGAGGTGGCCTTCGCCGGCCGCTCGAACGTCGGCAAATCCTCCCTGATAAACGCCCTGGTCAATCGCCACCGCCTGGCCCGCGCCTCCACCGAGCCTGGCCGCACGCGGGAGATCAACTTCTTCCTGCTCGATGACCGGCTGCGTCTGGCCGATCTGCCAGGCTATGGCTTCGCGCGGGCCTCCAAGACCACGGCCCGCAAGTTCCAGGATCTGGGGCGCGCTTACCTGAGGGGTCGGCCCAATCTGAAGCGGGTCTATCTGCTGATCGACGCCCGCCACGGGATCAAGCCGCCGGACGAGACGGCGCTGGACGCCCTGGACCTGTCGGCGGTCTCCTATCAGGTGATCCTCACCAAGGCCGACAAGATCAAGCCGGCGGAGGGCCTAGCCATGGTGGAAGCCACGCTGAAGAAGATCGCCCGCCGGCCCGCGGCCTTTCCCCGCGTGGGCCTCACCTCAGCGGCAAGCGGGGCGGGCATGGCGGAGCTGCGCGCGGAGGCCGTGGCCGCCAGTTTCGCATGACAAGCGAGTGCGCTTCGCTTAAGTCCCTGCCCTCCGCGCCGAAGGCTCTAGGTGGGACCTAATTCATTGACCGACAGCGCCGAAGAGGCGGGCTGGGCCACCGCCCGGACCCTGGCCGAAGCCCTCCCCTTCATTCAGATCCATGACCGCCAGACGGTTGTGATCAAATATGGCGGCCATGCCATGGGCGAGGAGGCCATCGCGCGCCTGTTCGCCGCCGACGCCGTGCTGTTGAAGCTCCTGGGCGTGCGGCCGGTGGTGGTTCATGGCGGCGGCCCGCAGATCTCGCGCATGCTCGAGAAAGCCGGCGTGAAATCCACCTTCGTCGATGGCCTGCGGGTCACCGACGCGGCGACCATGGAAGTGGCCGAGATGGTCCTGTCTGGCGCCATCAACAAAGAGATCGCCAGCTGGATCACCCAGGCCGGGGCGACCGCCGATGTGCGGGGCGTGGGGCTCTCAGGCAAAGACGCCGGTCTCATCACCGTGGAGAAGGCCAGCCGCACGCGCATCGATCCCGCCTCCAGCCTGGAAGCGGTGGTGGATCTGGGTTTCGTGGGCGAGCCCAGCCATGTCGACCCCAAGCTCGTGCGGGGCCTGATCGATTCGGAGGATGACTATATCCCCGTGATTGCCCCCATCGGCGTCGCCGCCGATGGCACGACCTACAACATCAATGCCGACACGGTGGCCGGCGCCCTGGCGGGGGCCCTGAAGGCCAAGCGCATGTTGCTTCTCACCGATGTGGCGGGCGTGCTGGACGCGGACGGCAAGCTGGTGCGTCAGCTCACCTTGGATGAAGCGCGCGCGGCCATCGCCGAGGGCGTGGTGACGGGGGGCATGATTCCCAAGGTGGAGACCGCCATCGCTGCGGTGGAGGCCGGGGTCGAGGCCGTGGTCATTCTGGATGGGCGCCGCCCCCACGCCATGCTCGTGGAACTGTTCACGGAGCACGGCGCGGGCACCCTGGTGACGCGATGAGCGGCGATATTCGCCCGGATCTGCGACACGTGAGGACCTGGCTCTTCGATCTCGACAATACGCTCTACCCGCTGGAAAGCGGCCTGGCCCCCAAGGTGTCCGACCGGATCACCGATTATGTGGAGGACCTGACGGGCCTTCCCCGCGAGGAGGCCCGCGCGCTCCAGAAGCGCTACCTGGCCGAGCATGGTCTCACCCTCAAGGGCCTGATGACCCATCATGCAGTGGACCCCGACGTCTTTCACGCGGCCATCGGCGACGTGGATCTAGCCTGCCTGATCGCCGACGCGGACCTGGCCGAGGCCCTGGCGCGCCTTCCTGGACGGCGGATCATCTTCACCAATGCGGATCGCGATCATACGGAGCGGGTTCTTCAGCGTCTGGGCCTCACGGACCTGTTCGAGGGGGTCTTCCATATCGCCGACGCCGAATATGAACCCAAACCCGCCATGGCCGCCTTCGAGCGCATCGTTGCGGCTCATGCCATCGACCCCAAGACGACCGCCTTTTTCGAGGACGCGGAGCGCAATCTGGAGCCGGCCGCCTTGCTGGGCATGACCACGATTTTGGTGGGCGCCCATGCCGCGCGGTCCACCGCGCCTTTTGTCGATTATCGCACACCCGCTCTGGCGCCGTTTCTGGCCGCCGCACTGATCTAGAAGACGGAAGCCCGCCATGACCGACCTCACCCTTGCCGATCTTCAGACCGAGATCGAAGCGGCCTGGGACATCCGCGACAGCTTAAGCCCCGAGACCACCGGACCCATTCGCACGGCGGTCACCGAGTGCCTGGCCCGCCTGGATAACGGCGAGGCCCGGGTGGCGGAAAAGACACCCGACGGCTGGGTCACCCATCCGTGGCTGAAGCAGGCGATCCTGCTCGCCTTCCGTCTCTCGCCCACCCAGATCCTGCGGGGCGGAGCGTTTGGCGAGGCGCTGGGACCCTGGTGGGACAAGATCCCCAGCAAGTTCGCCCATTGGGACGAGACCCAGTTCGCGGCGGCTGGATTTCGCGCGGTCCCTGGCGCCATCGTGCGCCAGGGCGCCTTCATAGGACGCAATGCCGTGCTGATGCCGAGCTTCGTCAATATCGGCGCCCATGTCGGCGAGGGGACCATGGTCGACACCTGGGCGACTGTGGGCTCCTGCGCCCAGATCGGCCGCAATGTGCACCTGTCCGGCGGCGCGGGGATCGGCGGGGTGCTGGAGCCCCTGCAGGCCGCTCCCACCATCATCGAGGACGGCTGCTTCATCGGCGCGAGGTCCGAGGTGGCCGAGGGCGTCATCGTCGGCGAGGGCGCCGTGCTCTCCATGGGGGTGTTCCTCAGCGCTTCCACGCGGATCATCGACCGCAAGACCGGCGAGGTTCATCGCGGCAAGGTGCCGCCCTATTCCGTGGTGGTGCCGGGCGCCCTGCCGGACCCGCATGGCGCGGGGCCGAGCCTCGCCTGCGCGGTCATCGTCAAGACCGTGGACGCTCAGACGCGGTCCAAGACCAGCATCAACGAGCTGCTGCGGGACTGAGGCGCGCTCAGGCCTGCATCCGCGCGCCCGCCGCCTTGCCGGCGGCGAGGGCGAGATAGATGGCCGGGGCGATGATCAGGGCGGCCATGAAATAGGGGGCGTTGAGGCTGATCAGGGAAAAGGCGATGGCCGCGCCTTGCGGGCCGGCGAAGCGGGCGAAGGCGCCGGCGGCGTTGTTGAGACCCATGACCTGACCTTGATGGTCGGCGCCGATGCTGCGCGAGATCAGGGCGCCGGCATTGGGAAAGGCGATGGAGGTGAAAAGGGCTGTCGCGGCCATCAGGGCATAGGTGATCAGCCCGCCATCGCCGATAACGGGCTGCAGAAAGAGCGAGACCACCGCCAAGGCCATGCCGATGGAGAGCATCCGCGCCTCGCCGAACCGCTTTGACAGGACGCCCGTCAGGAAGAACTGGGTGGGGGAGGAGACCAGGCCCGCGATGCCGAAACAGAAGCCCACCTGCCGGGGCTGCCAGTGGAACCGGGCATGGGCCCAGAGGGGGAAGACGGACTCGATTCCCGCGAAGGCGAAGCCGACAGCGAAGGTCAGGAGAATAAGGGGCCTGATCACGGGATTGCGAATAGCGAAGCCAAGCATCGCCCACCGGCTCGGCTGAGGCCCCCGGGGCTTTCGCTCCCGGCTCTCGCGGACGAAGAGGAAAACGCCCAGGGCGGCGCAGGCGGCCAGGCTGGAGGCCGCCAGGAGCGGGATCTGGAAGCCGATGTGGCCGAGGGATGGCTTGGCCAGGCTTCCCCCCACGAAGGGCCCGACGATGAAGCCGATATTATAGGCCGCCCCCAGACGCGAGATGCGGCCGGCCCGCTCCTCGGGCGGGCTGACATCGGCGATATAGCCCTGGATCACAGAGCCGTTTCCCGCCGCCATGCCGCCGAAGAAGCGGATGATGAAAGCGATCAGGATGTTCGGCGCGAAGGCCATGCCCAGATAGCAGAGGCAGTTGGCCGTCAGGGTCCAGACGAGGATCGGCTTGCGCCCCACCTGGTCCGAGAGGCGACCCCAGAAGGGCTCACCCCAGAACGAGCCCATGGCGTAGCCCGAGAAGATCAGGGCGATTTGCCACGGGGCGGCGTGGAAGGAAGCGCCGTAGAAGGGCAGGAGCGGCACGACGATGCCAAAGCCCATCATGTTGATGAACATCACCGACAGCAGCGTATACATCGCCGCCGGGGATCGCCGCTCGGCCTGATTTATCGCCTGGGCGGTCATGGCGGAGCGTTTAAGGCGCGCCGCTAAGGCTCACAAGGTCTAGGGGCTAGCCGTCCCTCAGCGGGGGGCGAGGATCATGATCATTTGGCGGCCTTCCATGCGGGGTTCGTACTCGACCTTGGCCACGGGATCGAAGTCGGTCTTGACCTGCTGGAGGAGTTTCATGCCGAGCTCCGGGTGGCGCATTTCGCCGCCGCGGAAGCGCAAGGTCACTTTCACCTTGTCACCCTCTTCGAAGAAGCGGTGCATGGCCCGGGCCTTCACTTCATAGTCATGGATGTCGATGTTCGGGCGAAGCTTGATTTCCTTGACCTCGACGAGCTTCTGACGCTTGCGGGCTTCGTTCTTTTTCTTCTGTTCCTGGAATTTGAATTTTCCGAAGTCGAGAATTTTGCAGACGGGCGGGTCCGCCGTGGGAGAGACTTCGACCAGATCAAGCCCGGCTTCCGCCGCCGCCTCCAGAGCCGCCGAGGTCGGCATGATCCCCTGTTTTTCACCGTTTTGGTCGATCAACAGAACGCGGGGAACGCGGATATCTTCATTGATGCGGGGGCCGTCCTTGGACGGCGGCGCGGGCATGGGACGACGAATAGGCTCTGCTCCTTACGGCTGTTTCCACGAGACCGTGAATTTCAAAATACACACGGTGGTCTGGATATGAGCAAGGATAGCCCAAGGATCAAGACATCTATGGTCCGGGCCACCTTGATATCGCCAGGGCCTTATCGAGGACTACGTCGGGATCCAGGTCTTCGAGGGCGATCGCGCGGAGAATGGCGACCCGTCCGCGCGGCGCGCTGAGGCCTGGGTCCGACTGGCTTGAGAAGAGCGCGAGGGTGGGCGCGCCGGCCGCCGCGATAAGGTGAAGGGGGCCCGTATCATTGCCCACGGCGATGTGGGCCCTGGCCCCCAGCCGCGCGATCTCGCCAAAATCCGTCTGTCCCGTCAGGTCCCTGATCCCCGGCGCCTCACGGGCGATTTCTTCGCCGATATGGCGCTCGCTCTCACCGCCGATGATCACGACCTCGTAGCCGCGCGCGAGCAGAGCGCGAGCCAGATGGCCATAGGCCCTCGCCGGCCAGCGTTTCAGCGGACGCCCGACCGAAGAGCCTGGCACAAGCAGGGCGAGCGGCGCGCTGTGATCGGGTCCGCATGGGCTTTCGCCGAGGAGCCAGCCTATATTAGGGCCGGATGCGGCGCCCGGCGCGATGGGCGCATCGGGCCAGATCCCCGCGGTGCGGAGCTGGTCGGCCTCGCGCTCAAGGGTGTGCATCCGCATCCGCGCGGGGTTGCGGTGGGGCCGCGCGCAACCGAAGGCCGTTCCGGACCACAGGGGAGGGAAGGGGCGCAGGGCCTGGAAATATAGGTTGGTGCGGTCGTTGGACTGAAGATCATAGACCCGCTGGTAAGGCGCGCGCCGCAGGCGGCCGATGAGGCGCAGGAACCCCGTCAGTGTCCGAGGCCGACCGTCGGTCTCCACGGCGTCGAACCAGGGGCTGGCGCGCATCAGGGCTTCATAGGGCGGCGTGGTCAGCAGGGTGATGTGCGCACCCGGGTGGGCCGCGCGGATGCGGGCGAAAGCGGCCATGGCGAGGATCACGTCACCCAGCGCCGAGAGCTTGATCACGAGGACGCGCGGGGGAGCCGTCATGAGCCCGCGACCACCAGTCGCTGATAGATCGCGAAGTGGGCCTCCTTCATGGCCTCGAGGGAATAGAGCCGTTCCACCCGCGCCCGCGCCCGCGCCCCGATCTCCCCGAGCGCCTGAGAAGGCAGGTCGAGGGCGGCGCTGATCGCCTGTGTCCAGGCCTCTGGATCGGCGGCGGCCACCAGCCAGCCCGTTTCGCCATCAAGGATGGTTTCCTCTGTCGCCCCGAGCGGTGAGGCCAAAACCAGCCGCCCCATGGCGCAGGCTTCGACGACACCCCGCCCGAAGGACTCCGGCGCCTGGGACGGCGCGATCACGAGGTCAGCGGCGAGATAGGCGGCTGGCATATCGGCGACAGCGCCCACCAATCTGACCCGGTCTCCAAGGCCCGCCTGAGCGGCCATGGCCCGCAGCGCCTCCGCCTCCCGCGCGCTTTCCGCCTTTCCCGCCAGGATGAGGACGGCGCCCCGATCCGCGTTCATGCCGGCCAGGGCCGTGATCGCCAGTCTCTGTCCCTTCCAGCCCGTCAGCCGGGCGGCCTGGAGAATGACCGGCGCGAGGTCCTCCGGCGAAAGGCCCCAGGCGGCGCGTTGGGCGGTGATCCGCTCAGGCGAAACCTTGGCCGGATCGAAAAGGTGGGTGTCGATCCCCTCCGGGGCCACGACCACGCGCACGGGATCGACTTGATGCTGATCCAGAATATGGCGGCGGGTAAAGGCCGAATTGGCGATCATGAGATCGCCCCGGGTCATGACGCCATTGTACCATCGCTTGAGCGCCGTACGGGCGGCGTAGATGCCGTGATAGGTGGCGACAATGGGCACGCCCGCGGCGCGCGCGGCCCACAGGGCGCTGAAGGCCGGGGCCCGGGAACGGACATGGACGAGGCTGACGCCTTCGCGCCGGATCAGCCGCGCGAGACGCCAGGCATTGGTCGCCAGGGCCAGCGGGCTCTTCCTATGGACCGGCAATCGCAAAAGCTCGCCGCCGTCGCGGGTCAGCCGCTCTTCCAGAGCGCCCCCTTGCGAGGCCACCAGGGAGCGGGCGCCGGCCGCCGCGACGGCTCGGGACATGTCCAGAGTGACCGCCTCGACGCCCCCGCCCTCCAGGCGCGGGGTGACCTGGAGCAGGACGAAGCCCGGGGGAAGGGGCGCGACGTCCATGGCGAGTCAGCCCGGCGACTAGACGGCGCCGAGCAGGTCTTTCAAGGCGGCCCGCGCCTGATCGCCGGCCCCGGTATGGCGCAGGGCGAAGGCCACATTGGCGCGCAGCAGCCCCAGGGCGTCCCCGCAGTCATAAGTCACGCCCTCATATTCCAGGGCGTGGAACGGCTCTTGCGCCAGACGCGCCACCATGGCGTCAGTGAGCTGAATCTCGCCGCCCGCGCCCTTCGCGTGCTGGGCCAGGGCGTCAAAGATCCCAGGTTGAAGGATATAGCGGCCGGAGATGAGGAGATTGGAGGGTTCGGTTCCCAGCGGCGGCTTTTCCACCATGCCGGTCATGGCCCTGAGGCGTCCGTCAAAGCCCGGCGTCTCCGCGCCCAGGGCCACAATACCGTATTTGTGCGTCTCGCCAGCCGGCGCGGGCTCCACCACCACGATATTGCCGCCCACCGCCTCGTGGGCCGCCATGGCCTGGGAAAGGGCGCCGGGATTGGCCGCCATGAGCATGTCCGGCAGCATGACCGCGAAGGGCTCGTCGCCGATGAGGTCTCTGGCGCACCACACCGCATGCCCGAGGCCCAGCGGCGCCATCTGGCGCACGAAGCTCATCTGGCCGGGCCCGAGCAGCTCGTCATTCAGAATTTCCAGAAGTTCGGCGCGGCCGCGTTCGGCCAGGCCTTGTTCCAGCTCCACCGCATGGTCGAAGTAATCCTCGATCGCCCCCTGGCCGCGCCCGACGATGACCACGAAATGCTCAATGCCCGCCGCGCGGCCCTCCGCCACAACGTGGGCGATCATCGGGCGGTCAAAGACGTTGAGCAGGTTCTTGGGCGTCGCCTTGGCGGCGGGCTGATTGCGGGTGCCCAGGCCCGCGGCGGGCAGCACCGCCTTGCGTACGCGTGTCATAAGGTCCCTTCGCGCGGAGCGAATGCTTTGAATCAGCGTGTCCTACTCGACGGTGACCGACTTGGCGAGGTTGCGGGGCTGATCCACATCCGCGCCCTTGGCCACGCCCACCTGATAGGCGAGCACCTGAAGGGGAACGGCGAAGATCAATGGCGCGATCAGAGGATCGCAATCAGGGCCAATCACCAGACGCGCCTCGGCCGGGGCGTGGGCCGCGCCCGCCGCGTCGGTGATCAGCACCACAGCCCCGTTGCGGGCGATGACCTCGGAGATATTCGACAGGGTCTTGTCAAAGGCCGCGTCGCTGGGGGCCACCACCACGACCGGCGTCGCTTCATCGATGAGGGCGATGGGGCCATGTTTCATTTCTCCGGCCGCATAGCCCTCCGCGTGGATGTAGCTGCCTTCCTTGAGTTTAAGCGCGCCTTCCATGGCCAGGCCGTACATGGCGCCCCTGCCGAGATAGAGCACATCCCGCGCCCGGGCGATTTCCGGGGCGATGAGGCGCAGGGAATCTTCCGTGAGGGCGATGGACTGGGCCAGCAGGCGTGGCGCCTCCAGCAGGACTTTCACCAGGCGCCGCTCCTCGGCGGCGTCGATGCGGCCCCGCTGGCGCGCGGCGGCCACCGCCAGGGCGATCAGAGCTGTGAGCTGGGCGGTGAAGGCCTTGGTGGAGAGCACGCAGATTTCGGGCCCCGCATGGGTCGGCCAGACCAGGTCCACTTCCCGCGACATGGTGGATTCGGGCGCGTTGACGATCACCGCGGTGGTCAGGCCCTTGGCCTTGCACCAGCGCAGAGCCGCCAGGGTGTCGGCCGTTTCTCCTGACTGCGAAACGGCGATGGCCAGGGTCGAGGTCGTGATGGCGGGATTGCGATAGCGAAACTCCGAGGCGACCTCGACGTCGGTGGGAAGACCCGCCAGATCCTCGAAGATATATTTCGCGATCAGCCCCGCATAATAGGCTGTCCCGCAGGCCAGGATTTGGAGCCGCTCAACCTTGCTGAAGTCGAACCCGCCCGGCGGCGCCGCACTGGAGGTGATCGGGTCGATGTAGCTGGCGAGGGTGTGCTGGCAGGCGTCGGGCTGATCATGGATCTCCTTTTCCATGAAGTGCCGGTAGTTACCTTTTTCCACCAGGGCGGCGGAGGCGGCCACCACCCGCACGGGCCGCTCCGCCGGGGCGCCCGAGGCGTCGAAGATCATCGCCTGGTCATGGTCGATGGCGAGGTAGTCGCCTTCCTCAAGATAGGCGATGCGATGGGTGAAGGGGCCCACGGCCAGGGCGTCTGAGCCCAGGAACATCTCCCCATCGCCATAGCCCACAACCAGGGGACTGCCGCGACGGGCCCCCAGGATGAGATTGGGCTCGCCGTCGATAAGCGCGCCCAGGGCATAGGCGCCGGTCAGCCGGTCCAGGGCCGCCTTGAACGCCGCCAGGGGGGCGAGACCCGCTTCAAGTCCGCGATCAACCAGATGGGCGATGACCTCTGTGTCGGTGTCGCTCTCGAAAACCCGGCCGGCGGCGGCGAGCTCGGCCTTCAGGGCGGCGAAATTCTCGATGATTCCGTTATGGACCAACATGACCCGCCCCGCCTTCTGGGGATGGGCGTTGCGGACCGTCGGTGCGCCGTGGGTCGCCCAGCGCGTATGGCCAAGGCCCACGGTCCCCTCCAACGGCTCCGCCTGCAGCAGGGCCTCAAGCTCGCGGATGCGCCCCGCCGCCCGCCGCCGCTCCAGGCCATTTGGGGTGAAGGCCGCGACGCCGGCCGAGTCATAGCCGCGATATTCGAGCCGCTTGAGACTCTCCAGGACGCGCGGGGCGACAGGGCGAGTTCCCACGATACCGATGATGCCGCACATGCCGCCTTAGCTTTCCCTGATCGAAATATATTGTCGCTTTGTGGCGATGGGACGAGGGATTAACCTGTTTGCAGTCAAGGCGTGTCAGGAATTTCGCCGCCCCGTAAGGATTGGGGCGAGAGGGAGCCTTGGCCTCGCATGAATTCGGCGACGCGGAAGAGCAAGGTCATGGGCGAGCGAACCTATTTCGGCACCGACGGCATTCGCGGCCGGGCCAACCAGCACCCCATGACCGCCGAGGTGGCTCTGCGGGTGGGCATGGCGGCGGGCAAGCTGTTCCGCTCCGGCGGCGACCGGCGCCATCTGGTGGTGATCGGCAAGGACACGCGGCTTTCCGGCTATATGATCGAGCCGGCCCTGGTGGCCGGATTCACCAGCGTCGGCATGGATGTGCGCCTCTTCGGACCCCTTCCGACGCCGGCGGTGGCCATGATGACCCGCTCCATGCGAGCGGACCTGGGGGTCATGATCTCCGCCTCCCACAACAGCTATACCGATAATGGAATCAAGCTGTTCGGCCCCGATGGCTACAAGCTCTCCGACGATATGGAGATCCAAATCGAGTCCCATATGGAGGATGGCCTGGAGGACGGCCTCGCGGGCCCGCGCGATCTCGGGCGCGTGGTGCGCATGGACGAGGCTCAGGCCCGTTATGTGGAAATCGTCAAGGCGACCCTCCCGCGCAGCCTCAGCCTCAAGGGCCTACGCGTGGTGATCGATTGCGCCAATGGCGCGGCCTATCGCGTCGCCCCCACCGCCCTCTATGAGCTTGGCGCCGAAGTGATCGAGGTGGGCGTTGGCCCCAACGGCTTCAACATCAATGAGGAATGCGGCTCGACCCATCCCGCCGCCATGGTCAAGGCCGTGAAGGACTATCGCGCGGACGTCGGTCTCGCCCTGGACGGCGACGCCGACCGCATCGTGATCTGCGACGAGAAGGGACAGCTCGTGGACGGGGACCAGATCATGGCCCTGATCGCCAATGCCTGGGCCGCGCAAGGAAAGCTGACCGGCGCGGGCGTGGTGGCGACGGTGATGTCCAATCTCGGCCTCGAACGCTTCCTGGCGGACCGGACACTGACTCTGGAGCGAACCCCCGTGGGCGATCGGGCGGTTATGCAGCGCATGCGCCAAGGCAAGTTCAATCTGGGGGGCGAGCCCTCGGGACACATTATCCTGTCCGACTATTCCACCACCGGCGACGGGCTCATCGCCGCCCTGCAGGTCCTGGCCGAACTGGTGCGCGGCGAGCGGCCCATGAGCGCTCTGGCGCGGCAGTTCGAGCCGGTGCCCCAGAAGCTGGAGAATGTCCGCTTCTCCACCGGTCGGCCCCTGGAGAACGCGGCGGTCAAGGCGGCGATCGCGGAGGCCCAGGCGCGCCTCAATGGCTCAGGCCGCGTGCTGGTGCGCGCCTCGGGCACCGAGCCCCTGATTCGCATCATGGCCGAGGGCGACGACGAGAAGCTCGTGGGCCAACTGGTGAAGGAGATCGCCGGCGCCGTGAAGTCCGCGGTTCACGCTTAATTGGTGGGCGAAATGTCGCAGTTGAGAGATGATCGCGCGACAATGGTTTAAATGCGCTTATAATCTTTCCTGAGTTTGGCGGTCGCCTTCACGACCTCGCGATCCGACGGAGAGCCCTTGCCTAACCAAAATCCACTTCCTCGCGCCGCGGTTTCCAACGCCCCGATCAAGGGCGCCGGCGCGTTGGCCTGCCTCCTTTTCGCCTCCGTTCTTGGAGCCGCCTTCTGGCTTGGCGCGATTTTGGCGAGCCATCCCTTCGTCCACTGAGTCATCAGGCGCCCGCCCAGGCGCTCGCCTTTCGGCTCTTGATAACGGCGGTGATGGCAAGGTTCAGGATCATCGCCACGATCAGGCTCGCGCCGACTAGCGGATAGATCACTCCGACTCCGACGATGATGATGACCAAGCCTCGCCCGGCGCCTGGCGTGGCGGGAAGAGGGGGCACGCCGAGCTTTCCCTCAGGCCGTCGTTTCCACCACATGACGACGGCGCTGACAGCCATCATGACGATGGCTATGCATCCGGCGAGCATGAGGTAGCGGTTCAGCGGGCCATATTCCTGGCCTTGATGGACGGCGATACCCCATTCGATGGCCTTGGCTGACGGCCCCCAATCCTTGAAGCGCACATCGCCCATGACCTTGCCCGAATACTGATCCAGATAGACCACGCGGGTGTCCTCCACCCGATCCGGACGCCAAGCGGCCATATAGCCGTCCTTCGGGCCCTGGGGCGGCGTCAGGCTCGCCGAGGGATTCATTCCCAGGCCGCGAAAGATTTGGGCCGCCCGGTCCAGACCGATGGGCGCGGCGCCGGGCGCGTCCTTGGACATCGGCGCGCGGCTCATGTCCATGGCCCAGGGCATTTCAGGTTTGACGGTGGGCTGGGGCGTTCGCCTGGCGCCGGCCATGCCCGGCATGGCCGGCATGCCCATGGCCACCCGCCAGGTCGCCGCCACCGGGACGGGCGCGCGGGGTTCGCCGAGGTGCGCCGCGGTCGCCCAGCCCTGAACATGAGCGCCCCAGAACATCGACCAGGGCATTCCGGTGACCGCCAGGAAGAGGATGATCAAGGCCGCGAAAGACCCGGTTACCGCGTGAAGATCGCGCCAGAACACCCGCGCTGTGGGCGCGCCGCGTAAACTTATGACACCGCCCGTCCCCGCATGTCGCGGCCACCAGAGAAACAGCCCCGTCCCCACCAGAATGATCGTCCAGCCGGCGGTGATCTCGACCAGGCAGCTGGCCCAGAAACCGAATTTCTGCAGGCTATGCACCTTGCGCACCACCTGCATGACGCCCCCGTACGTCGTCGCGCCGGTGAGATGTCCGTCATAGGGATCGGCGAAGGCGGTCAGACCCTGGCCCCGCGGGCCCACAACCATGAGGCGCGTCGCGCGATCAGGCCGGACCGAAGGCGTGATTTCAAGAACCTGGCCATCCAGTCGGGTCTCCACGCGTTGAACAACCTCGTTCAAGGGCGCACGCGGCGTGGACCTCGCGGGCACATCCTCCATGGCCCGATAGGCCAGATGATCGAGCTCTGGGCGAAACAGATAGGCCCCGCCGGTGATCGCCATCATGACGAGGACGGGCAGGACAAGCAGGCCCGCGATGAAGTGCCAGCGCCAGACCATGGCGTAGAGAGATCGGCTGTCCATGACGGTTTTGCTTCGGACGCTCTGCCGAGCGTCCGCGTCCAGGTA
>Ga0116230_10002441_pt1 | contig 17882 bp, 13 predicted proteins | sample S1TSphfallax_3_FD_88678 | JGI IMG/M metagenome (GOLD analysis project Ga0116230, IMG submission 88678) | Host-associated microbial communities from peat moss isolated from Minnesota, USA - S1T2_Fd - Sphagnum fallax MG | ecosystem: Host-associated > Plants > Peat moss > Unclassified | place...
CCCAGAAAAACTTTTTTTTTAATGGTATCAAACAAATTCTTAAAGTTCTCTAATTTGGATGTAGTGGTTTTTTTTTTCTCCTGAGGTTTTTTCACAAATTTTTTGTTACAAATTGATTCTTGATTTTTTTTTTTTTGTTTTTTTTTTTTTTTTTGTAATGTCTTATAGTTCATCTTGTTCATCATTGTGGAATGTAACCACATTGTCCTTGTCCATTTTTGGTAATTGCAGTCCTTCCAAGTTTCTAGAAGGTTCACCTTGTGCACTTTCTTACATATCTTGTTTCAATTTATTTTTCATGCTCTTAATTAACACAATTGGCATTATATTGTAACATACAACATAACAAAACAAATAAAACACTTTCTTTGGGTGATTTTGGTTTTTGAAGTTGCTATGAAAGTTGCAAAAACAAACAAGACATCAAAGACAAAATCAAAATTTTAGAAAATCACTTTTCCAATATGGAAAAATAGTTGCAACCAAAACCTTCAAAAATAAAAGTCACTTAACCAAAAAATTGGTTCTATATTTGTGGTGTGGTTGTCAAAGTGAAAATATATTTTTACAACTGTGTGATGATAAATAATGATTAGAAAAAAAGTGGGCAAATGGTAGTAAAAAAAGACTATTGAATTCAAATGTAGATTTAAAATGGAATTAGTAGTAAACTAAAACAATTGAACCTTCAAACCTTCAAGCTTGCAAAATAAGTTAAACTTTGGAAGAAAAACAAGTTCATAATTTTGTAGTGGAAAGCAACTTCAAGAAAACAATGAAACAACTTGTACTGGCTCGACATATAATACATTACAAACAATAAGATTCTATTGAATCCATGGAATGACTCCATTGTAAATAAGCAATGAAATTTATTTTCAATCCTTGTTCTATGCATTTAAATGCATAGAACATTTCAATGCAAAATATCAATATTTTCATAGTCTATTCCCATAACTCATCCAACTTGAGTTCAAATTCATGTTTTGTTCTCCAAAATCATTCACAACATTTTTAAAACTTCTTTAAATTTTTTAAAAAAACCTGAAAATAGGAAACTTGATTGAAGAATAGCAATAGGAAATAAATAATCTTTTAATATGTGATGTTGAAGAAGGATCAATATCATGTTTCTATTCCACTTGAAAGAGATTTACTTTTGTATGTGGTCTCTCAATCCTAAAATTACATTCATTATCTTTTGCTTGGCCAACATTCCATTTTAGTGCCATTATGACCAACCTTTCCTCTATTCAGGATTTGTCTAATTGTTTCCTTGTTGTCTCCTCTTGGTTGAGCTTGCTTTTTGTCTACATTGAAATTATACATTTGGAAAATACTTTTGTAATAGCGCAAAAATGAAAGGTTATAAAGCTTCTAAATTCTTTTGTCATTTCTAATGAATCTACCATTAACATGTTGCCACATGGATGTCTTCTTTGTCATCCATTTGCTTACCATTTGCTAATGTGGAAACTACACCATATTAGTCATAGAAGTTTTGCTAAATTAAAGATATCATTTGGTGGTGTGTACTATTTATGAACTTTATGTTTTCAATGATCTATTAACATTTTTTTCCATGATTTGCTGCTTTGATTATTTAAGTTGTCCAAATTTGACATGAATTTTCATTATTTGCGACCTAATTATTAAATTTTAGAGTACATAAATTAAATATTAGAAATTATGTGTCATTTTAATTTTAATTTTCAAAATTTCAGTTGAATATTACTTTATTAAAATTTTAATAATTTATTCAATTTGAACTAATGTCCAATTTGAAGGTAATAAACTGCCATAATTGTTGAATTTTTTGTTGTTTGTTATGAATGTCCCAGTGGATTTTTGCCAACCTTAGAATCTATTTGATCACCATTCACCAAAAGGGAATCATCTATGATTATGATGTGTAGTCATTATGAATAGTACATTTTCACTATATTTTAAATGAATTTGATAGTCATTTGAATACAAGTGTATTATTTGTGAAATTGATTATTTTCATGTTATTTGCCTTTTTCTATGATTCATTTTATAAAAAAATTAGACTATCCATTGTTTACTTTAATTCTCATTATTGCTCCTAATTTCTGCAATTTCATAACATTAAATAAAGTATTCTAAATGATGTTTCATTGTCATTGGTGTTATTTCTATTATTATTTTGTAGTTTTAGATTCTTTGTCAATTTTCAAATGACAATTTTTTTTTTAAAAGTCGATTTAACTAAATTCTATGTCATTATAACTTGGTTTCCAACCCATCCACCAAAATTCCCCTCCTTCAATTCCATTGTGCATTGAATTTGATACCATTTTAACGTTAGCTATAAATTGTTAAGGTCTACAATTTATAAAACCATTTCCCCGAGATGTGGAATTGTTAATTGATAGCTTTGAATTTAACCATTGATAAATGCTTTAAATTTTTCATTATTTTATTTCATCCATATCACCCCCTTGGGAAATTAACAAAAAATGTATTTAAACCATTGTACCAAATGTGGCCAAAAATGTTTTTACAAACAATGCTTCTACATTGTGAAATTGCAATATGAATCAGATTTTATTTTTTTTAATGTTCACACCAAATACAAAATTTTACCTACAAATTTAATTTATGTTGATTTGCAAATTTTTTTTGGGTTCAATGTTATTTATATCCAAGGGTTGTCCACTTATGTGGAACCTCCTTTAACTCTAAATTTTTATTTTATTTATTTTTAATTGTGAAATTTGTGCTAAAGATAATTCCTCAATAACAATCCTTTTCATTGGCCAAACATTTGAATTTTTTTCAGCTAAGGTTACACATGAAACCACCATTTCCCACCTATGGATCTTGGATAGGATTCATTTATGAAATAAATGGATTCCTTGCCATGTATTGTGTTTTCAATAAAACCTTTGAGTTTTGAATTACATTCATTCAACTACACAAAAATTATTTATTTAAATTGGATTTTGTTATTATCATCAAATTATTTATCAAACTTTAGAAAATATGGGTAAGACCAAAATCAAATGCCATGTTTGGATGGTCCATTGGATAGAAAACCACTCACATGGATTGTAATCCACTTTCATTCTAGCCAAGTTACTAAATAAATCTCAAAGCACGTGTTCAATTATATGCTTCTGGTTATCCACACATGTTTATTATGTTGGTTACAGTGCAAAGACCCCCCAAATTACTATAATGTCACAATAGTCCATTTTGTAAAGAATTTATGGTTATACCCAATGATTGGTCATCCATTGTGGTTGGCAATTGATTGATTGTGATTGATTGTTGGCATTATTCTCAATCTTGACATCTTATTAGTTCATTTGAAATGTGTGGCCCTACCAAGTCTTGTCCCTTGGCATTTAAATATTTTTCAAATTGCATTCCATAAGGTATAGTGATTAGTACAAGAAACAAGCTAATTAGTGTTAGGTGTCTTTTGTCATAAAATAAACCCCTTGTAATTTACTTGGTCTTAAGGATTACAATGGATGGTCAATGGAGGCATGTTCAAGATTGTTGGTGAAATTTTGCTTAGAAGTTTCCAAAACACGATCATTATGCCAAAGATTGTTACATATGTTGTAAATGATGCCCTCCATGGTGTGAAGGTCAAGCAAGAACTAATTGGTGATGTGGTGGACCTCCAATCATCTTTCCCTCATGAGGAATCTGCATTTGTAGACTTGTACAACTCCTTTGACCAAGATGGAATATTGTTTAGCTCTTCCAACTCCAACTTGCCATCACATTTGAATCATCATGTTTCTCATGGTTTTTAAAAATCCATTTCACATTCATCGTATGTTGACACATCTTTTGTGCTTAGTGTTGTGGATTTTCTTAAGGCAATGTCTTTAACCCCACATGTTAAAAACAAGTTATGAGATTTGAACTATGACACATTCCACATTAAAAAGATTCATTGCATTTTAGTTGACATTCTAAAAGGCCATTCCAACCAATGCAAGGAATGGACAACAAGTATGATGGTCATGTTTGGTGCAAGGTGAAGATGATGGACATCAATAATGATTTCGATCTTTATTTTTGTGTGGCACAATGTTTGGGTTATTTGCAATGTCAAAATGACCAATGCGATTGTTTCAAAACTTCAATGGTAACAACAATGAGACCACTTGGAATTGCAACACAATTCATGTTTTAAGCAAAGATTGTTTTGCTCTTGGTCCACCACATTGCGAAATTTGCTCTAGCCCACCTTTCTATGTTAACACATCTAAAATTTAGATGTATTACATTGTCCACATGCAAATGAATATATCTTGAACAACATTTCAAATTGGTACATACATATGAACATTGACTGGTTGTAAAGGGGAAATGTAGAAAGGCCATTGAACAACTCAAAGCTTGGTCAAGGAAAAGCTTTGTCACACATTAATGGCAAAAATGTTGGCAATTGGATTGGCTATTCATGAGTAAAACATGTCCAAGCATTTGCTAAACAAAGATGGTGAAGGTCCAATGGAACTTTTGAAAGGTGACAAATTACACCAAGTGATGGACAAGTTCACAACCTTGTGTTCTCCCAATGTCAAGAACTTAATGGCATCATTTAAGCATTTATTAATTGCTAGAGGGTTCATTGACAACATTTTAACTCTCAAGTCAAAAAGTCCTTATGATTACATTCAAGATAGTTGTTTTCTTGGACAATTGTCACGAAAAAAATGTTCCTTTCAAGATGTTTGTGGATGGAAATGATAGTGGTTATGATTTGGAGAAATGCATGCAACTTGGTGGCAACCATCAAATAGCTTGGATCATGTTTGATCATGTGAAACATGTTGTAAGTTGGACAACTTTGGCTTACCATGTTTATGATCCAATTCATTGTAAATGATGATAATTACAAATTGTAATATACAATCAAAAGAACTAAGATGAAAGAAAACTAAGGTGTAACAAAAATGACCACTACAAAATCCATTTTGGAAATTTTCCTAGTTTATTTTCAAATGCAAAAAATTGGACAAAAGCACAAAAACCTTGAAACGATGTTAAAGTTGACATTTTTTTCCATGTCCAAGTTAGTGGTGCCCTGATTTCAACCTTTTTTACATTTCTATTTAACATTGGTCACAAAAAACATCCTTTTGGATATGTGATGAACTTTGAATCTTTTAAAACTTTTATTACACACTATTAATAAGGAATTGTGAAGTCCATCACATACTTCATATTTTCCAAACTTTTTCTTCATAAATGTCATAACCCTTAAAACTATAACATGTTTCAAAATTGTGGAAAAATCTTCAATTCCATTACAAATAATGAACCCATAACATTTTTTTTATGGACCATGACCCTAGAACTGCAAAGTTCATATTTCATTGGAAATTTATGTTTTTGGTGTAATTTGTCAAAAGTAACAAGGACAAAGAAGTTAATTTCATTTATTTAATTTCATTTTTTTGAAATTTCCTACTTGCATATGGGTCTTATATAATAATATGTGTCCAACCTAGAAAATTATGCCTTCGTGACATTTATAAAATTCCATTATAATATGCTTGTACCCACCAAATGTTCAATGTTTTATGTGACAAACATAAAACAAGGTGATTGTAAAAATGGTCTTTTTAATCCAAACTTTAAGGGCTTCATGGTCAATAATGCTCAAATCAATTGGAATTCAATGTGAACTATGTACAATTTTGGTGATCCAACTTCACCTATGGTTGATAAGGAACAAATCTATTTTTTTCATTTTAGTCAATTAATTATGAACTGACACACAAAACAACAAATCAAGTTATATAGAGATGTGAGAGCAACATAATGCATTAGGTTATGAATACAAGAATGCCCATCATTGGAAGAAACATATGTTTAGTATGCAACAATATGATGTTGGTGGTATTCATTAAAGGCTATTAATGAAGTCAAACTTCAAAAGTTGGAAAATTGGCTTAGTTTTGTGCAATTTTGTGTTTAACAATGGGGAGGATATGAAACATGTAAGATTTCCATCCCACTCACACTCTAATGTTAAATATTGAAATTTTAATAAACCTCATGTGGAAAAGAAATTAAGATAGATCTATTGTCTTTTGCAAAAATTCACATTAGAAGACATCCCTACGTGCAACCTATCAAAAACAATGCACAACATTTGGCTTCAACAATCAGGGAAAAAAAGAGCTTGTTATATGTTGCAACATCTAATGAATATGTTTGAATTTTCAAGTAAGCAACATTGTACTACCAATTCAAGAAAGGTGGTCATTTTTGACAAGGACCTAATAGGAATGAACTTCTCCTACATAGAACAACCTAATTTGGTGACCCAAGGCAACTTGTAGATGCAATTCAAAAATATGCCATTAGCTCTTCCTTCAAAACAATGATTGCACACTTGGAAGGAGAGGAGATCTTTGGCTTTTGCAAACAAAAGGCAAACTTGTTTCTAAGATCTAAAGGGGATTCACATAAGCACAATAGTGTAAATTATTCTCACCCACATGTCAACACACAAATTATCAAATCACATGTGCAGATTGAATGGCCATCATGTAACACAAATCAATATGAATAAAGGGTTCTCACTCATGGAAGTGTTAAAGTCTTGGAAGTTATTTTAGAAGTGGAGTATTGCATATAAAATGATGTCCCCCTATGTCACACTCAATGTTCAACATTACAAAAAACCACCATGCAATATTGTAAGGCAAGGATAATTTTTATGAAGATTGCCAAAGGGACTTTTGCCCCAACTTACTCCGGTGTATGGTCTCAATTCTCAAGTGCATCTCTCAAGCTTCACAAGTTTTGGTTTCATGTTAATGACATGAATTGTTGTGTGAGCAATACCATGCATAAATATATGTTGGTCAAACCAACTATACTAGAAATTTGGCATGTGCAAAAAGGAACCAATCTCACACAAGATGAGATCAAACCTTTGGAGTTGCAAGTTTGTTGGGTGGGCAAGGGACATGGGTGCCCTGTAAACACCTATATTATGTCTTGCAATATGTCATATTTTGCGGGGAGTTTGAAGATTTCATTCATTTCCCAACTTGGAATTGTGATGAAGTTCAATGCTTCTTGGTTCATGTTATATCTATTTAGTGGCAAGTATTCATTCAATGTGATATCAAAACTTTTAGGGGAAACATTATGTAGGTGAAATATTTAAGGAAAAACCATGTGTTTCAAATTACACTCTTAAAGGAAATTCCATATACCATGTAAATGATTTGACTTAATGATATTTTGGATTAGTATTTATGCAAACGTTTGATTGGCATGAATTCCATTTAAGATAGGAATATTTATGGATGGGATATGAATTGTGATTAAAATTTGACAATCAAATATAATATGTTAGTTACATGTTCATGAAGATATGGTCTAGATATTGTGAGTAGTAAGTGTAGTCATATTTTGTATTAGGGGATCTAATTACATGATTGAAGAAACAATGTACCTAGCCATGTATTCATCATATACAAGAACATGAAGTACTAAATCCATGTAGACTTTGAAGGAATATGTAATGATGGAAAAAAGTGGAGGAATGAAGCGCTTTAAAGAATGGCATGTTGCAAAGAGATGGAACAAAATGTTGATGTGGCAAAATTTTAATACAAGTGAATTTTTGTGTCACATCGATGGAATATTCATCTAAGTAGCAAGAAAAATCTCACATGTCAACAAGAATGTTCTTTCCCCGTTGCAAGAATATTTTTTGAAATTTTTGTCCCTCCTCAAAAAATCACTTATGTGTTCATTGCTCATGCTCACGAGCTCATCACTCACACTCATGTGCTTGCATCATACCTACATTGCAAGGTTTTGCATTCACATGTGACATTTACAACTAAAATCTTGTATTTTAGACAACTAAAATGATAATTATTAATTTGTGAAATTTTTCTAATGATCTATAATGTAAAGACTAGTATCGTTGGGGCATATTCCTCCAACTAGCAATTTGTATTTTAGCAATCAAGGGCTCTCAACCAGTGTTGGTAGGTATCTCATAATGCACTGTATATCACCCGGGTATCTCAGAATGCGCTGGATATCACCCAGTTATCACTAAGATGTCAAATTTAGAACATTGCAAGGGATCTGATTTACTGATCAGATTTATTGATATCAAGATTGTTGATGATACTTTTGTGAGAACCAAGTAAGGGCCATACCCTTTCAAAATGGTGAGATCTGGGTGAGATAAAATGTTTTACCCAGGTAAAGCTCTCAAAGTAAGTTTTAGACTAGGCCTAGGGTCTAGGGAGCCTATCTAGCTAAACTGTTCACCTGGTTCCAAATTTACATATTGGTAAGACCAGGTATTTGGCCAGGGAGAATTGGGAAGGGGGGAAAGTGGATTTCTGGGTTTAAAGTTCAGGAGTTGTGCAGCATGTCAATCTTAATAGAATCCTTCGATCTGGAAGTTGGGGTGTCCTTGACCCTTGGGTGAACCAGTACCTACACTGGTACCATAGTAAGCATTAAAAAGCTGAATTTTAACCAAGAACTGGTTTAGACAACCATGAGAACCAGGACATAGAGAACTGATGAAGTTATATATGTATATATATTTATTTATTTTAATACCTTGCACCAATCTCTAAAGATTTTTTTGATTCAAAAAGAGAACTAAGCAAGTTTTTCAAACCTTTTGTGAAAACTAAATTTGACAGTTCTCAAAAAAATGTCAGAACCACCCAACACTCCTCTCAACCTCTAGTGTAAAGGAAACATAAAGCACTCGAGGGCACCTCATATCATGAATATCCCTCCATGGATCTTATGCCTACTCCTGAAGTGTGGGAGAGAAATTATGTGTATGGAGAATTAGCCCTAGAGTGGGGGACATTCCCTAGGCCTCGCATTTTGGGAATGTCCCCCACCCTACGTCTTTTTTACCCATTGTAAACACAAGGCAAAATTTATCATGAATCTAAACATATGTAGATCATGAGGCATACGAGGGGGGAGAGTCCTTACACCTCTAAGATTATGAAAGGCATAATTTCCCTCCCGTGCTTAAGGAGTAGATGGAGTAGATGTCAAGTCTTTCTTTTCTAGGAGCGATCTTCACATGTGTAAGGTGCCCTCCAAATAAACCAGGAAATTCTTTGGAGTGCTTTACATCTAATTACATACTGACCTGAATTTCCTAGTACCCACTATACAGTGCATTTTTTTCCTCATAGAATGGGCGAAGGTTTCACAAACCAAACTGTTCCTTTGATACCAAAATGTTTCTTGGATATTGAAGTTCTCTGCCCAATCAGGATACCTGATCAGGGGAGAGACACCAAGTATCATGGGTGAACTTTAAGTTGGATAATGCCCTTGGACAAAACCCGCTGCATCCAAATTTGAGTTTGTGATGATTTGAAAGGAAACTTATTGGCTATTATTCTATCAATGGCACCTTCTGTCATGCAAATTTCTCCACTTGAAGTTGATCACTCATACATTTGGTGGCAGATTCTAGGGAGTTTTCTAGAACTCCCAAGACTGTATGCAAGGCTCAAATCTGGCAACAACTTGCTTTTTCCAAGACATGATGAGCAGTTGCAATACAAGCAGTAGAGAACAAGCTAGCAGATCTGTCATACCTGAGCATGATTGCACTTTGTTCTCTCTTTGTCTATCGCTTAATCTGTGCTGTTGCAGCATGAGACTCCAGAGCAAGTAAAAAACTTAACAAATATGATTGGGAGTTTCACCAAAACAATAATCCCAGTTAACAATTGATTACCCTAACTAGGGTTTTGTGCAGCAGCCATTGCCACTAAACAGATCTGATTTCAAATTTCCTTCCATATCTGCTTAAAGAGTTTGAAATGGAGAAAATGCTTAGTGTAAGAAGCATTTTAACACAAAGCTCACTGAAAATGGTTTCCTCTCTAGTAGGACTACAAGGCAGCAGTGCAGCATGCACTGGAATGAATTGCTATACAGTAAAATTTGTGCCAGTTACTAACTCAAACCTGAGTCACCTCCCAAGAATCAGACTCAATACAAGCATTACTATTCTAGATTGTCCATTCGGCTTTGTGCAAGATGGCGATGCCGTTTTGGCTCCAAGATACCATTGGCCTTCAGAACTGGGGAGTCTGTCAAAGTGGCATCTTCACATGTCTGGTCTCCAGATGTTATGTGCGTTGTGTGGAGCTCGGTTGAACTTCCCTTGGATGTCAAGTGATCCTTGGCCTGCTGCAATTTATACAGATCCTTATATACTTTGCGAGTGCGGGCTACCAAACAGCTGAGTGCCAAGCAGCCCAAGCCACAAACACCTGCCATCACTAGGAAAGTGGACCTGGTGCAAAACACAGAATTGTAAGATACAATGGCATATGTGTCCTATATGGTTTTAGTCTGCTTGAGCTCATTGCAAGAGAGTTTGCTGGAACTCTCCATGACCTTAGATGAAATAGTACATCCTGTTTTGGCCCATCTTACTTTGTCTACCCAACATTTTTGGTGGTTGCAGTGATGCTCCCTAAAGACTCAGGCCAGGCAAAGACCAGCTGACCTGAAACACTGAGGACCAATACATTTCTGTGGGCCAGTCAAAATTTTCCCAGTTGCTAGGGCTGCAGCCTGTATGGTGGCCAGTTGACGATCATAAATGTAGCCCGCAAGCTTGACAGAGAGAAGGTATGAACCCACTGTTGCTGAGATGCTACAGCCATAAACTCAGATTAGCACTAAATGAAATAGGATCGCATCCATGTAAGAGCTCAGAGAACCAAAGGACCACAGTAAAATGGGCAGAAACCACAAGTCATTGCATCTTCTAGGACACAGCTGGGTCTTTGAAAGAGTGAGAGTAAGACCTGAGGGTGTTGTAGAGGGCCCCAAAATGCTTCAAACCAAACAGTTCTGAGGATGTGGCGACCATGAGTGTCCAGTGTGCTCCATGAGCCAACCCAACCAATATGGAAGCCAAATAAAGCAGTGCTGGCACTGAACCCATGCACATCATCAGAATATTTCCATACCAGAAAAGGCTTCAGAAGATGATGGCTCTCCATTGTCCATGGTTTAAGGACAAACACAATTAGAATTAACTAGACTGTGCATTCTTACAGATAAAGTTATCCAGAATGTAATGTCAGTCATGAATATACTTGACTAGCTGACCCAGATTTAGGAGAAGAGTCCAGACAACATCATGTGAAAAGCTATGTATAGAGACTCCCTCTTGTAACCAAAAATTACCTGAAGAAGCAAACAAAAGATGAGCAACTGCCATGACCACTTGAACAAATAAAAGGAACAGGGGTCTTGGAGTGGCATACTGCTTCATATAGTACTCCGATACATATCTGTGGCATGAACCCACAAATCAAAATAAGTAAAAAGTCAGAGATACAGCTGACATTCTCACAAAACCACTTGATCTTCATGAACATGTACACATCCACAAGTCCAAGTACACCTTGGTCTCTGTAAATGAGAAACTGGTAGATTCAGAGGCAAACCCTGAGCCCATTCTGCCAAGAAAGTTCCACACGCTGACCAGTGCAACAAAAGCTCCTACACTTCGAGAACCAAGAGATTCTGCCATCTGCACTAAAGCCACATACAGATTTGTGGTTATAACAGTGTCACCCTAACTCAAAGCTCTAAACACTGAGAAATCTGCTAAAGATTACACATTAGGAAATTGATTACAAAGGAAGGCTCCTACCAGTACAAGGCATTAGTGGTTCTATATGAATGCACCGAGAAGGAAATGGCCAGAACATCAACAATTTCTGATAAACAGTCACCTGGGCAAGATTGTTAATAGCTGTGAGGCCACTCCCAGTGCCACAACCCATAGCAAAGAACAGCAGCCTGCACTTGCCAGTATCAGCACATGCAAATTTGTTTGGCAATCAGGCAGCTTCAAATAGTCAGCAGCATCAGATTATGCAATTCACAAGATTATGCATTCACAAGTCTGCAACAGCTATAGTCATCCATTTTCCTTCAATCCAACAACTACATCAAACTTGATCTTAACAAAAGATGGGGAAAAAACCTGAAAACAGATGTGTACTTCTACAGCTGAAAGCATATGTGAACACTAGTCAAGGTTTGATAGAAATACTGCAGTAAGTACCAAGGCTGATGACACATGCACTGTGACAGATGCATCATGCACTCTTAAATAAGAAGATCAAACGCTTATTTACCAATAATCTTGAGTTGTTGCTGCCTGTAGAAGAGTGTGATCATGCCCAAGCTTCACTGTGTGCTTTGAGGGTGTGTCCAGAGTGAAAACTTTTGCAGTGTCTAGGAGATTTTCCAAGTTCTTGGGAGATACATCAATGGTAGTCGCAGATTTAGCCTGCAGTGATGGAGACTTTCGCTCCATTGGTTTCTTGTTAGAGCTTCTGTCTGCCCTGGGTGAGTAGGTTAAAGTGTGTGCTTCTGCAGGAAGTGAGTTGTAGCCCTTGTGTTGTGTTCCTGCACTGATCTGCCACTGCATAGTCACACCAACACCAATAAATCAGATAGATTAAAACATGCACAACCAAGGATATACTGGACAATAGAATGTGAAGTATAAGTGAAGAGAAATGATGTCAGTTTACCCTCACCAGTGGATGATTCACCTTGAAAAAGAACACTGATATTTTAACAGCATAACTTAAGAGAGACAACATTGAACACAAGCTGGATATCAAAGTAAGTTGACAACAAACAGTGTACAAAAGCATCAAAACACACCCCTAGCAATGAAGGTGTGACGCCTTTGTATGAGAAGAAATGTAGCAGAGGACAGATCCTCAGATCCTTGTGAAGGCATTGAACAGATGTTTTAGGGAGTGTCTGATAAAATAAAGAGAGAATGATTGACAGGCTGGCCAACTTACAGGGATGATGCCAGGAAGAAGCAAGATTGCCAGCATGATACCCATGAACAAGCAGCTCATAGTCTTGCTTATTACAAACATGTCCTGCAAGTCCAACCATCCATACAGATACTCAGGACCTCTACATCAATAGTTTGTGGTGAATTCATCAAAACCAGATAGTATTTGATAGCAAATGCACTACAGAAGCTTGTTGTCACTACCAGCTGAATCAGAACAGCAAACCAAAGAAGGGAATAGCATGCAATGATCTGAGTCATACTAGAGCACAGCTCTCAAAGACCAGAAGAAACCAACTAACCTGGATAAGAATGACAGCCATTAGGTAGAATGCCAGAACAATCCCCACAATCTGACATCCACCATATGCCTTCAGGGTCTCAACAAGACACTGCAACTGTTCATTTAACCAGACTAGTCTTCATGTTCATGTCAAAGAAAAGTGAATGTAGAAAAGACTGGTTACTCACATCCAAATGTGAGGATTGACAGTGTATGGCATCTATGTGTTTTAGGATAAATTTGTTCCATTCTGGAACACTCCTATGGCTGCAACAATGTATCGGCAATATCACTTGCAACTTGTATTATCATGTTCTGAACAGTCAGATTACTGCCTGCATGTAAGTACATTTGTAGTAAATGTGCCTTGGTTCATTTTGCAAACAGGTTGTACAGAATGACACCATGTGAAGTCCAGAATCTCTACTTACATACAAGGTGGAAAATTTGGACTTGTCTGTGTCATCCTTCCGTTTTGGAGCCTCAATAGGACGTATGACAATCATAGACACCATTGCCACCAATGGAGGCACTGTTGCACAAAGTAATAGGAATGGGCCTGTGTTTGGAGCATACATTGCTGTGTAGACCTGTGCAAGAATAAGCTCTTATGAAAAGTTGAAAATTAGACTTCAGATTAGCTAAACAGGTTATTGGACAATCAACAGGCAATTGGAGAGCCCTCTGACTTTAGAGAACTAAAAACTGACCCACCACAGAACCAGGACAGAGCATGAGTAAAGATTATGAAGCAAGAGGACCTGTGTGAAGATGGCCCCACTCAGACCAATGAAGCCCTTGAGAAGACCAACAACAACCCCCCTGTCTGAAGGGAAGTTACGCATACTGCAGCCACCAATTGGTTCTCGTAAATATGTATATCTTAGTTGTCAATCCCTCAGCAAAGTGAACCGCATTTTGCCTTAATTAGAAATTTTGAACTGATTACGCAGATCACTTTGACATTTGCAGGAACTGGGGGAAAGGATGAAAGAAAGAGTGAGTCATAAGGTAGGAAAGTACCATGTGACAAGAACAGCAGTGTTGAACCAAGTTGCGCCATTTGTGCCAATCATGATAATGCCACACATCTACCACCAATGCTGCAATTTAGGGGCTTCTTATGGGTAGCTGACTCTCAATCAACTGAGTGGAAAACATATGTTGACAGGAAAACACAGAAGGATAAGTGTATATCTATGAGATTGTAGAAAGGCTCCCATAAACCACTTTGAAGGTAACTGCTATGTAAGTTCTGGCCACACCAATACAAACATCAGAAGAATGAGTGCAGTCATGACCTTATAAGGTCACTCACAAATCATCAGACCATCAGCTTCATCACAAATGGCAGTGACTAGCTCCCATTACTGCCCGCTGACTTCATTAGCTCCTGAGATTGGGTGTAGATAAGTATATAATATATCAATGAGATTGCAGAGAAAAACTCCACAATAACACATGAAGGTAACCATTGTGTCAGTTCCAACAAAACCAAAACTAGCACAACAAGAATGAGTCCATGAAAACTTTATGATTGTCACTCACAAAGTATCAGATCATCATCACCTTCATCATGGATAGTGACCAGCCACCATGACTCCGCACTGACTACATCAGCTCCTGATGATGTGTGAAGATAATATACTATAATCTGCCCAAAATTTTCAGCAAACTATTATGAAAAATCTGGATCCTGAGTTTCTCTTGCATTTCCAGAACCAACAGGAAGACCCAGGCATGATGTTGGCTAGCACCTAAGAGACATAGCTAATAGAAAAGTCAGCAATATTTTAACTGAAGCTGCAACAAGCTTCTGAGGTAAGCTTCATTTCATTTAGCTTGCCCCTGTAGAAGCAAGCATCTAAGCCTAATGCATAGAGAGGCCTGCCTACATGGAGGGTAATGGTCACAGCCTCCTGCACCCTGAATACATCCTCTAAGCACATCACCGGTGACTACTTGGATGTAACAAATGAAAAGCACAAAAGAATCCCCTGAGTACCTTCCAAGGAAAGGAAACATTATTGAGATGCAATAAGTTCTGAAGATTGGAACTTGGAAAAAAAATGTACCTGCCAGTATGATGGTGTAATCCGGCCAGTGGCTGCCAAGAAAAGCTACATAAGAAGCAATGTCAAATGTTGTCAAATAACAGAAAAGGATCCCTTAGTGAAAAATTTAATTAAGACAAACATGGAGCAAATCAACCATTGTAGGCTAAGACTGACTAAACATGGATCATTCACAAAAAAAATCAATGTAAGTTTGTTTAATCCTCACCAGAAAATAAAAGATAAAGTGAAGCAATCCACCGACAAGGAGAACAAACCAAGCTGAAGTTACATCTATCAAGAGACCTGAAATAATCCCCACATTGCCTCCAATATCCTTTGATGTCCCAAACCCATCAATCATCTCTTGATTGTAGCCCAGTGTATGCTTCAGGTCAGCAGAGTAGAGAGAGAAAACATATGAGATTCCCCCACATGCTTGCATCCACATGCCAAGACACAGCCCTAGCCATCTGTCCTTCAGTATTCTCTTCACCCTTGAAATCCCCATATCTGTTGATTGCTTGATTTCACTTTGTACAGTATTTGGCCTCCATTACCTGTGTATGAGAATGTACTCCAAGAAACTCACAAGTTTCTGCTTTATTCAGTCAATTAAACCATTTGCAGTATGTTGATAATTGATCTCTTGATGTTATTGTGGACATTGCCTTCAATTGTTTGCATGCTTGTTATCCCACACCTCAAGTCAGGAGGCATTTGTGAAAGGCTTCTGTATGGTCATGGAAAGTGATGAGGCCAACACAAGTGTAAAGAAGTTGTTGTATTCTTCATGCCTGGTTGCCTGCAGCTTTATCTGCATCAGGCTAGTACTCTTGATGTAAGCAACCTCATAGCAACTTTGCATCTGTTGTCAGGATTTGGTGGAGGGAATAAAGGAGAGCTACCATTGAAACCTCACTCCAGACATAAATTTGCAGAACTCTCTACTGCGTCTTTCTACCATCTTGTGCTGTTCATCCACTCATGTGTGGTACCTCCCCTGAAATACAAAGAGTCGGAATTAGTTGAAAGAGAATGAAAGTCCCATTAGGTCAAATCAAAACATTCAAGAAGGACAACTGAGGAGAAGACCAAGGGCTACCTCAGTGTACATCAGCTTGTTCTTAGGGTCAATAACTTGGGTGTGGCATTCAATTCTGATTATATATGGACAACATGTTTGCATCAACACATTTTCAACTCATATGTTTGTCTCATCTGGTTAGGATCTAACAGAGGAGGATGGATCAAAAAAGACATAATGAAAGATAAGCAATACAAAGACACAAGTCAATCCCCTTAAGTTCACCAATCTTTGCATCAGCTGCTCAAGCACAGGATTAAACCAGCTAGTCCTCCAAGGCACAATAACTGGAATGGAGTCGCAGGAGAAAAGAAGAAATGAAGGGAGATAATGCACAAGCCAGGTATGAGTGGTCCAAGTGGTACTCCAGTCCGATTCATGGATCTATTGCAAAGCTGCTAGAATTTTAATCTAGGTGAACTGAAAGCAGTCAAGGCACTCCAAGACAAGATTTGTGTTGCATTTTCACAACAGCAACCTCCAGAACTGTAAAGGAAAGAATGCAGATCTTTCCTAATTAGACAATAAAGTGGGTCTATTGAACTTGTCTCAGTGTGAATGCTCAGCCCTATTGCACCTGATGATGGGTTCCCTGAACACTGTGCGGTTGCCAAGAACTCCAAGATAAGATACCCCCTATGAAGATTGCCAGAAGCTGGTGGCCACAGAGAAAAAACATTGTCAGTTCAGCTTCACCAGGGTACGAGTTGTGGACCGGCAACGATGGTCTGCATTGCTAGTTTCTGCAACAAATAGAGAGTGGATAGAGTCTTCTCCCTCAATCAGATGCGTGTCTTTCTGCAACAGAATGTTTCTGAGGTTGGCAGCGATAGTAGCCCGGTTTGATGCCGTGCCTCAATACAAATTTGCGAGATGACCTGATGCTAAGATCATCGGGAGATCTAGAACAAACAACGAGAGAAACGCGATAGCAAACTAAGGGAGAAACAGAAGCGAAATACAACAAGCAAAAAGAAGTGAAATACAGCACAAAGACTAAAACCGTGACGGTGGTGCAATTCTTGAGAGAAGAATCATGTGAGAAAAAACGTCAAAAGGGATTCATTCAGCAAAAGAAGAAAAGCAGCAGACACTTCTCTCCATTTTATATGCGTTCATCAGACACAACAGTCTGCTCAGGTCGACGGAGCTGTCCCACCAAGCGGCGCCTTCATCGCATTACAAAACAGCAAATACTAGAAACAAATCTTCAAACCTTCGACTGCCAGGGTGAAAAACATCAAGCACAAAAGAGGAGGAGAAGAGTAGCACATTTACCTGCTATGGAGCTTGAAATGCCCTTGGCTGCAAAGGCACACGGATCTGGCGGAGCAAAAAAAATCTGCGACAAACAATCGCAGCAACAGCAGCAGTATCGACAACCCCAACAACAGCAATGGCAACAGATACGCACACAGACACAGCAGAATAATAGTCTTCCCCTCCCCCCCCCCCCCCCCCCCCCCCCCCCCCTCCCAACCCATTTTCTTTTCCTTCTTTTTTTTTTTTTTTTCTTATTTTTTTCTTTTCTTTTTTTTTTTCTTCTTTTTTTACAATCCCTTACTCACAACATCTTGCTTCACGGCC
>Ga0116230_10002442_pt1 | contig 17879 bp, 18 predicted proteins | sample S1TSphfallax_3_FD_88678 | JGI IMG/M metagenome (GOLD analysis project Ga0116230, IMG submission 88678) | Host-associated microbial communities from peat moss isolated from Minnesota, USA - S1T2_Fd - Sphagnum fallax MG | ecosystem: Host-associated > Plants > Peat moss > Unclassified | place...
GCCCAAACCCAAAGACAACGATGATCAAGTATTTTCAAGTATTTTCAAGTATTTTTTAAAAAGCCCAAAAAAACGTATAATACGCGTATGTTTGAATCGAATTGAGAGTATGTCACTACTATGATAAACATGGGACCCTATGGTCGTTGAAAAACTACAAGTTATATACTTTGTGTATATTGATTTTATTCAATCTGCTTCATCTAATAGTTAGATCAAAATAATTTTGATTCAAAATGAACTTTGAGTTCAAAAATGTTGTGCAGATTTTAAGTTATTTTACTTATGTTTAGGATAACCAAAGGATGCCATCAAGGTTTTAACTTATTGTGTACTATAATACTTATTATACATCACCTTTTTTGAACGAAAATGGTTCAGCCTTAATGTGTTTTCACCCCATCCATGTAACGCTACTTGATTTCTTCCCAAGCCTATTGGCATTTTGCTGTCCACTCAAAAGCTTCTATTTTTTGTAATAGCTTAGTAATGGGAGCCATGATAAATGAAAAAGCTTTAATGAAACGCTAGTAGTATTGCACCATGCCATTGAAAACCTAAATGTCCTTAGATGTTTTTGGCATATGCATGTGAACAATAGTCGAAATTTTTATCAAATTTGGTAGCTTGCCTTTTTTGGATACCAAATAACCCGATATAACACTTGAATGCACGAGGAACATGCATTTTTTTAGGGTTCAAGCTAATACCAAATTATCTACATTTTTGAAGCATAAACATAGCTTTGCTAAATGGGTGTCTAAATGGTTGAACGCATTGAAGTCATCTAAGAATAATTTAGTGAATAATCCAAGATAGTCCTTGAAAGCCATAATCACCACTTGTTAGTAAATTGGTGGAGCATTCTTGAACCCAAATGGATGACTACCCATATGAATGCTCCCCAATTAGTGACAAATGTAATCTTGTACTTGTTTCTAGGGGTGATCATGATATTGTGATAACCAAAAAATCCATCCAAAAATGAATAGATTTCATGACCCACTACTTCATCCAAAAATTCTTCGATAAAAGGTAAAGGGTATGGATCTTTCTTGGTTGTAGCATTGAGTTATCAAGAATCCACGCAAATATGAAATTTGCCATTTTTTTCGATATAACAACAATTGGCGATGACCAATTAGCTTCCTCCACTAGGGAAATGAAACATGCACTTAAGAGTTTGTCTAAATATTGCTTGATTACTACAAGATAATTTGGGTTCATTTGGTACCTTGTTTGATGAATAGGTGGAATGGTTGTGTCAAACTCAATGCAATGTTGAACAATACGTAGTGGGATTCCCTTGAAATTGGTATAATTCCATGCAAAAATGCCCATACATTCTCAAAGTAATGCTTCAATGCTTGTAGTAATTGATTCATCCAATGTTGCATTTAGTTTTACTGTTTAAGGGTTGATAGTTACCAAATCGAAGATTCTTATCTAGTGATCCTTAGGTAACGTGCAACATGCAATATCCAAATCTTGCACTATGATGCAAGTTGGGGTATTGATCGTAAGATCTTTTATACCAATTCGTTTGGTAATAATGATTTATTATTATTATGACTCGTATCGTAAACAAATCAAGGTTTTGCTACAAAAAATACATTTCTTCTTTTTCATTTATAACTCCCTTCGTCAGATTGTAACACAATAAAACCTTAGGACATTTGGTATTACTATCCAAGTGTTTGGTCACAATTATGGTTCACATCATTCCATTGTCTTCAATGATGATCAAATTGTTCCTTCGATCATAGGTGACATGGGCATTACACAACTAAGGTTGGCCTAATAACATTGAATAACTGAAATCCAAAACATTATTCTTCTTTACCACGAACATTGCAATATATGGAATCCCATGGATTTAGATTTTGAAATCCTTGATTAATCCAACTGGTTTGGTGATTGTTTGATCCACCATTCGAAGGTTATATAGTGTTGGTTTAAGGCTAAGTAGTCTTAAGCCATTTTTGGAATTCTTTTATCATGATGTTCATGTTGGATCCTCCATCCAATAGGGTGTTTTCAATATTGTTCCTATCCACTTGAACCTATATCACAACTATGTGAAGATTGATCACCATCATAGTGATAACTGTTAACAAATAGGAGATCTATTCAAGTGTAAACATAAATCTTTATTGAAAGAAAACTAAAACACGATGTTCACAACACAAAACATAACATCAAGAACTCCTCAAGGTTCTTGTCACATGAAATACACAAACTTTTGTAATGAAGAAAAGAGGAACAAACCATCAACACCAAGGTATTTAACTACAAGACCAAACCACAAATAACCAAACTAATATAAGTAAAGAAAGTGATTCAACCTTATGAAAGTAACCTAGTTACTTTCGAATTCCAATAACTAATGAAACCTAACTAATTAAACTTGAATTCTCAACATTCCCCCTCAAGCTCAAATCCACTTCTAATACACCAAACATTTTTCGAAACTTCTTTAGCTTGTTTGTACCTAAACCCTTTGTGAAAATGTCAACAACTTGATCTTCAATACTGACATGAATGAAGTCAATTTCTTTTACTAAAACTTTTTCTCTAATAAAGTGGTAGTGCACCTCAATGTGCTTTGTTCTAGCATGATAGATCGGGTTGTTAGCAAGTAGTATGTTATTGATGTTATCACAATAAATGACAATAGGAGCATCCACTGATTGTCCCAAATCTGAGAGTGGTTTCAATAACCAAATTACTTCACATGCAATAATTGCTTCACTTCTATATTCTGCCTCTGTGCTTGATAATGCAATTGTTGGTTGTTTTTTACTGCTCCAACTAACATCACCACTTCCAAAAGAAAACATGAAACCACTGGTTATCTTCTATTTGAAACATTGCCAACTTAATCAACATTCGTGTATCCATGTACTTGTAACTAGTTCTTGGTTTCATAAAAAATTCCACACTACAAAGTATGTTTTATGTACCTCAGTATGTGCCTCACTACATCCAAATGTGGCTTTCGTGGTGTTTGCATGAATTGACTCACCACTTCAATCGCATAACTCAAACCTAGCCTTGTGATGGTCATGTAAATCAAACTCCCCACTATGTGTTTGTACATAGTGGTATCTTCCACAAGGTCTCTTTCATTTGCATTTAACTTCTCATTTTGCTCCAATGGAATTGAAATGGGTTTGCAACTCGTCATCCCATATTTGGACAATTTGTTCAAGGCATATTGCCTTTGTAGTAACCATATCCCTTTGGGGGATTGGATTACTTTAATGCTGAAGAAGTAATGCAAATCTGCCAAATCCTTCATCTCAAACTTTTGTTCAGAAACTTCTTCAAATCAAAGATGTCTGCATCACTATCTCATGTGATAATCAAGTCATCAACATAGATAACTATGACAACAATCCCATGATTTATCTTTTTCACATATAGTGAAAAATTTGCATTGGATGTTTGAAATCCATTTGTGACAAGATACTGACGTATCTTGTTTGACCAAACTTTAAGTGTTTGCTTCAAGCCATACAAAGTTTTTTTCATCCTACAAACCAAATTAGGATGTATTTAATCCACATAACTTGGTGGTTGTTCCATGTACATTTCTTCTTGTTAATCTCCGTGAGGAAAAACATTCTTTACATCCATTTGATGTAATGACCATCCTTTTGATGTTGCCATAATAATGATTACTTTTATAGTTGTCATTTTAGTAATCAAACTATAGGTCTTCTCATAGTCTATGCCATAAGTTTGGGCATAACCTTTGGCAACCAATCTTGCTTTGTATCCGCTCACAAATCCATCTGCATTGTGTTTAACTTTGTACACCCATTTGCACCCAATTGTTTTCTTGTCCTTTGGTAAAGTTACCAATTCCCAAGTAGCATTAGCATCCAACACCACAATTTCTTCATCCATGGCATTATCCCATTTAGGGTTTCCAACTAACTATTCAAAACAAGTGGGTTCAACCTCTTATATAACTTTCACCATGTATGCGTAATGATGAGCTACAAAGCCATCGTATGTGAGTATTTGTACAAGGCACTTGACTTGTGTGGATCTTCATATTCCATTGTTGTTGTTAGGTTTTCAAAGCTTTCTTGGCCATCCGAGCTTCGGGAGTAGTAACTAAAAGGATTCTTGATTCTTCACCCACATTCTTTTTTGAATTGCTTGATTCATCATCTACATGAGGATTTCTAAATGATGTTTGGCAACTACCATCTACAATGTTTGAAGATTTTAATCTTCCTTTCCATGGGGTGCTACTGGACCCATTAATTGAAAACTTTTGTGGTCCATTAATTAATTGTGATTCTTGTTCCACATTTGATGAAACATCACCATTTTTAGCCTCTCCATCTTTTGGTATCTTCAGTGGTGAGTACCAATTAACCATCTCATCAAATACATCTTTACTCACTTACAACTTCCGAGTGGAAGGGTTGAAACATCTATATCCTTTTTATTTTAAAGAATATCTAATGAAGATACATTTTCAGCTTTTGGATCTAGTTTTGATATTTTCTCATGAGGAACATGCATGTATGCAATGCAACCAAACACTTTGAAGTGTGAGACATTTGGTTTCTTGCTTGTGAGTTTTTCTTTAGGTGTCATGCCATGAATTGCTACCGTGGGTATTCGATTCATGATATAGACTACAATTGCTATATCACTTGATGCTCACACCCTTCTCCTTCTCCACCATTACTTTGAAATTCAAAAAATGTTGAAACACTTCACCTTTGTGTTTCATGAAATAGACCCACATTTTCCTTGTGTGGTCATCAATGAAATTCACGTAGTACTTGCATCCTCTAATGGATTCTATCTTTGTGGTCCACACATATGAGTGGATCATTTCCAAAGGTTTGGAACTTACATGAGTTGTTTGAATTAGGAATGGATGCTTAGCTTGCTTCCCCAATTGGCATGCTTCACTAACTTTTGACATCACCTCTTCTGTTCCAAATTTAGGAAGACCTTCAATAAGAATTTGTTTTTCCATTAGCTTAAGATGTTGAAGATTAACATGGCCAATTCACTTGTGCCAAATTCCAATGTCTCCAACTCCTTTCCCATGTGTGAATAACATGGAATTCACCTCAGGCATGTTCGCATCCAAGGTGAACATTCGTCCATTCCTTTCCCCTTTGGCAATCAATTTGCCTTGGTTCTTCATGTCTTCCATAAAACATCCATTTGGGTTGAATGTCACTTGTAAACCTTGTTTCACCATTTGGCCTACAAAGACTAATTTTTTTTGTTATGGTTGGAACATGAAGTACATCTTTCAAGTATTTTGTTTGCTCATCTTGCATGGACAATGACACCTTGCCAATTTGTGTGATGGGATGTGTAGTGTCATCACTAATTTCCACAAACCTTAGTGTTTTCAAATCCTTTGTGTCTCTAAACCATTCTCCATGACTAGTCATGTGGTTTGAAGCTTTAGAATCCACATACTATACATTATTATTTGATACACCTCCTATCATTGAATTTGCCATGTGTTGCATCACAAACAGTTGCTCGTCACCTTGATTACTAGTTGATGCATAATTCCTTTGTTGTAACTTTTAATTTCGTGCATCATGCTCCCTTTTAAAACAATTATTTGCCATGTGCCTAGGTTTATCGCAATAATAGTAATTTGAATCGTTATTTAGTTGTTGACCTCGATGACTTCCACCATGACCTCCACGACTTCCTCTTTCTCTAAAGTTTCTTCATCCACCTCCATGAAACTACCTTTCATGTTAATGATGTCCACCATGCAAGCTTTTGTGTTGGCCTCGAAATGAGGTTTTAGCACCTCTATCACTACCTCTATTAGAATTTGAGTAGAAAACACTTTCTTGTGATCCTCCATTGGATGAAGTACCAAAAACTCTCATCTTTTTACTTATAAGCAGGGTTATTAAGTCTTGGAAATCGAAAAATGTTTCTCCAACTATAATCAAAGTATGAAATTGGCTATAGTGTTTTCCAAAACCATTCAAGGTCATGGCCATTAGATCTTCATCATCTACAACGGCTCCTATAGATGCAAAAACATTTGCAAGGTTTTTCACCTTTATAGAATAGTCACTAATGTTCATCTTGTTTTTCTCTAGATTATGCAATTCTTACTTGAGCTGCATTTTGCGAGCTTATGCATTGGTGTTATACATCTTCACCAATGTATCCCGAGCTTGCTTGGGTGATTTTGCATCTTGAATATGCATAATCATGGAATAAGACACACTCATAGAAAATTAATATAAAACTTTCCTTGCTTTTTCATGCCAAGTTTTATTGGCTTGAATTTGTTGTTGTGTGGGGTTTTTTGGGAGAGGAGGTTTTATCTCATCACTAGTTAGGAATTCCCAATAACCTTTCCCCATCAAGAAATTCATAATCTTAAATTTTCACACTTGGAAATTGTTCTTGTTTAATTTTTCAATTATAATTTGTGAAAGACCGTTCGCCATCTTTCAAGGCAACACTCAATGTCTTTTTGGGGTTTCACAAATTATTTTAATCCCTTGGGTTTCTAGGATTGGGATTAAGGTTAGGGTTCGGGTTGAACAAGATGCACCTTGCCTACATATGTATGTCTTGAGTATTATACAAAATTCTACACTATTCATAGGTTTTACGTATATGTACATATTTCGTATAATATGTTGTATGGTATTATATACATGATTGCATACCAAACTTTTGTATGAAGGTCTTTGACGCACTCCTAAGTTCCTTCTTAGACCCACTTGAGGGTCCAACTACGTTGAATTGTAGAAAGTTGGAATTTGGGAGCCGCTCCCGACTTCCAGCACTAAAGGGGGGTAAGAGGGGCGTGCTAGAAGTCTCGGGATTAGACTAGGAAGAGGGACAATTATGTTGTTACACAATCCTGCATCCAAAACCAACCCCAAGTTGGTTAGAACTCATTCTGCATCCATTTGGTGTTGGGACAAACCACGGGCAACTTTGGACTCACTTGACTCACCACAGCCTAGACTCGGGGGAAGCCACCACCTTCCCCCATATAGTATTCTTTGCGTTACTCCGCGGGAGCCACATCCGAATGGCACTTTTCCCGAGATTCCCGAGGAGGAGTCCCGAAACTGTCCCGAATTGGACTCCCGGGACTTTGGATACTCATATCTCCCGGCTCCAACCTCCAATTGGAGCGAGGTCTAAACCGAAGTTGTAGCTCTCCTTGAGAGCTTTCCAATGCCTTATCGCACTCTATCTGCAGACGTCAGAAAGGGGTCGATTCCTGACTTTTAGTGGTCGGGAGTCAAACTGCCAGTTTGACTCCCGGCCCTTCTTTTGCCCATAACTTGGGCTGCAGATGTCCAAATGGCTCATGTGAGGCCATTTTTGACATGTACACTTCAAAACCTTTTCATTGATATAAATAACACCCCAATGCGAGGTTTTTTGACCCCTACAATTGAGCTCTGAGTTTTCGGGAGTCCCGGAGGACTCCAAGGTCCCACTTTTGGGAGTGTGAGTCTCATCCTCACACTTAGCCCAAAGTGGGGTTGTGATAGTTTTGATAATGTATTTGCACTTCCCAATCTTCAAACTCCTTCCTTCAAGTTCCCCCAAGTTGTATTTGCTCCATTTCAAAAATTGTTTTGATGTCTTCTCAATGTAAACTTTTGTCACAACAACTTTGCAAAGCTACATCGTTCACATATGACTTTGGATCGATTTGAAATTTTGCTAAAACATGAAAATCTATGTTTACTACCATCTCTCAAAATTTCAGCTCATTTAACTTCATAAAATGAGAGATCTTGCTACTTCTTTGAAGTCACTTCAAACTGGGACCCGAACACAAAATGACTTACAACTTGCTCTCAGCAACTCCAAACTCCTTGAGATTTTGGGAGGCACATTAGATATATGTCTTTTACATCTATTCAAAATTTCAGCTCTATTGATGATGACCACAAAGGGTTATTACTTTTAAAGAAAACTAATTTCAAAATTGAAGTCGAAACTTTAAATACTTGAATCTCTTTCAATACGTATCCAAATGACTTGAAATTTTTCTCACATATATAATCTTTTATAATCTATAAGATCTCAAAGCTGTAAATCCAAAAAAAGCTCAAACAAAAGAGATATGATCAGAAAACCAGATTTAACACATAATCTTCAAAACCTCATAACTCTCGCAAAACAAATCCTTTTCTTTTGGAAATTTGAAAATAGAAGCATCTAATAGTCTTCTACAATGTTGCAACCCCACTTTGAGGCAAGTGTGAGGATGAAACTCACACTCCCAAAATTGGGAACTTGGAGTCCTCCGGGACTCCTGAAATTTCAGAACTCAATTACAGGGGCCAAACACCTCGCCTTGAGATGTTCTTTACATCGTTGAAAATTTCTTGAAGTCTAGATGTCGAAAATGGCCTTGCATGAGCCATTCGGACATCTGTAACACAAGTTATGGTCGAAAGAAAGGTCGAGAGTCAAACTGGTAGTTTGACTCCCGACCACTAAAAGTTAGGAATCAACCCGACCCTCGTGTGTGCAGGTGGAGTGCGACACACCTTTGGAAATCTTTTGAAAAGAGCTATAAGTTTGCTTTAGACCTCATCCCAATCAGAGGTCTAAGCTAAGAGTTATGAGCTCCCAAAGTCCCAGGATTCCAAATCGGGACAATTTCGGGACTCCTCCTTAGGAGTCCCGGGAGTAAAAGCCATTCGGATGTGGGTGCGGCGGAGCAACGCACATAATATTATATGGGGGAAGGTGGTGGCTTCCCCCGAGTCCAGGCCATGGTGAGTCAAGTGAATCTATGTTGCCTGTGGCTTGTCCCAACACCAAAAGTGATTCCGAATGTGATCTAACCAACTTGTGGTTGATTTGGATGGAGGATCGAGTAACTAAATAATTTGTCCCTCTTCCTAGTCTAATCCCGGAGCTTTTAGCATGCCCCTATCACCCCCTTTAGTGCTGGAAGTTGGGAGCGGCACCAAGTTCCAACTACTTCCGCTCTTTAACATAGTTGGACCCTTTTTGGGTCTAACAAGGAATTTGGGGGCACGTCACGTGGTATTAGAGCTCCGGTTAAGCTCAATTCACTTCTTGGGAGTTTCGGATGGCACCCAAGAAAAACTGTAAACAAGTTCAAGAGACCATGTTGGAGAAATCTGTCGAAGACCGAGTAGTCTTGTCGGAATCAATTGGGGAGGAGGAACTAAGAACCCGGGAGGACCAAGATGAGCCTGAAAGTGAAGAAGAGCAACGGAACTTGGACCTATTCACCCTGGAACAATTGGAAGTCCTCCTCAAGATGAATAGGCCCAACTTCAGTGAGTTGGTTGTGGCCCTTAAAGGGGGGTCATCCAAAAATGTGGGATATCAACCGGCCAAGCCCGGGAACTTCGATGGTGCTCGCGATTGAAATGTTGTGGATGCTTGGCTTGCTGAAATGGAGGATTATATACATGCCGCCAAGGTTGGACGACATTCGGCCGTGGAGCTTGCCCAATCCTACTTGAAAAGCTATGCCACCACATGGTGGAGGATAGTGAGACAAGAGGAGGGGAAGCCATGGCTACACTTGGGAGTTTTTCAAGGACTGCGTTGAGACCAAATTCGTCCCAAGGAACTCTGACTACACCTCAAGGTGCAAACTCCATGACCTTGTGAATGCCACAAATGAGAACTTGAGGCAATATGTGAGGGCTTATTCCAAACTCATGCTTGAAATCCGGCACATGCATGAGCTGGATCGGGTGTGTTAATTTGTGATGGGGCTTCCAACTTGGGCGAAGCGAAAGCTTGAGGAAAATTGGCCCTCCTCACTATCCAAAGCCATCACAAAAGTGGAAGGCTTCTTGGATGTGGGGCAAAGTGAAAAATCTGAGTTCAAGAAGGACAACAAGTTCCTTCACAAGAAGCCAAAGCATGAGGGAGAATGGAACCGAGGGCAAGGAAGCCCAACAAAGGATAAGCCCAAACAATTCCAAGGCTCGGGGTTCAAACCCAAGGAGAACTTTGTGAAGAAGGGGGCTCCTTTCAAAGCGAGCCAACCCAAGGGAGATTTTGGGGTAAAACCTAAAGGAGCATGTTTTAATTGCAACGAAGTGGGGCATTACTCCAAAGATTGTCCCAAGTCTAAAATGGGGAATGGGGGCCCTAAGGTAATTGCCCTCAATGCCAATGTAGCCCAACCTCAATGCAATCGACTTATCTTTTTGAAGGGGAAGGTTGTTAAGCGGGATGTGTTATGTCTTTTGGACACATGGGCTTTTCACAACTTCATAACCCAAGAAATCGTAGAAAGGATGTAACTCCACTTGGAGGAGCTTAAAGCACCCATCGAGGTGCACTTCGCGGATGGGGTTCCCCATCCCACTATGTTATAAGCAAAAGAAATGCCTCTTCAACTAAAAAATTGGAGAGGAAAGGTGGACTTGTTGGTTTCCACCTTGGGTGGAATGGACTGCATTTTGGGAATGGAGTTCATCACCCAAAATAATGTGCTCATAAAAGGGCACAATAGGTTAGCTAGAATCCCATCTAAAAGTGGGATTGTGTGAGTGAAGGCACATGAATTACCTTATGTGGGTGGACCAACCATCCACTTTATGTTAAGAAAAGCCTGGGAAAAGGAATGCATGGGAAGCTATGGCATGATGTGTGTTATGCGGGTGTTGGACGAATTTGAGCCCAAGGAAACCACTAAGTTGGTGACTTCCTCCAAGTGCATAAAGTAAGTTTTGAAAGAGTTCCCAAATGTGATGCCTGAAAAGTTGCCCGAAGACTTGCCCTCGAGAAGACGAGTTGATCATGCGATCAAGGTGGTGTCAGGAGTGACACCTCCCACCAAGGCCCCATATCGAATGAGCCATGAGGAGTTGAAAGAGCTTAAGGTTCAGCTTGAAAAACTTCTCGCAAAAGGTTATATCAAACCAAGTAAATCACCATATGGGCCACTTGTCCTTTTTGTTCACAAAAAGGATGGGACATTGAGGATGTGTGTGGATTATAGAGCCCTCAACAAGGCAATGGTGAAGAACTAATATCCTTTGCCTCAAATTGATGATCTATTTGATCACCTCACGAGAGCCAAGGTGTTTAGTAGGATTGATTTACGTTCGGGGTATTACCAAATTCGGATTGCGGAAGGGGACGAAGAAAAGACTACTTACTGCACAAGGTATGGCTCGTATGAGTTTTTGGTGATGCCCTTTGAGCTCACCAATGCACTCGCCACATTTTGCACTCTCATGAATGACATTTTCCGAGAATGGTTTGATGACTTTATGGTTATTTACATAAACGACATTTTGATTTATAGTGGCTCCTTGGAGGAGCATGTGGAGCACCTCCGCATGATGTTCCAAAGGCTAAGGGAAAACAAGTTGTATGCCAAGCTTGAGAAGTGCGAATTTAGGGTGACGGAAGTGGACTTCCTTGGACATAGGATAACTCAAAAAGGTTTGAAGATGGATGATCATAAGGTCAAGGCAATTTTGGATTGGGAGCCACCTAAGTCAATTATGGCCTTGAAATCCTTCTTAGGATTAGCCTCCTATTATCGCAAGTTCATCAAGAACTTTGTGAAAATAATCGCACCTTTGACAAACCTTTTGAAAAAGTCTACTATAATTTACGAATGGGAAGGAGCATGCAACAAGGCCTTTGAGACCTTGAAAGGCATTTTCATGAAGGCGCTAGTGTTGAAGTTGCCCAACTTTGACAAGGATTTTGAAATCCATTTCGATGCCTTCGACTTTGCAATTAGAGGAGTCCTAGTGCAAAAAGGAAGACCGATGGCATTTGACAATAAGAAGTTGAGTGAAATGAAGCGAAAGTGGCCAACACATGAGAAGGAAATGTGGGTCGTCATACATTGTCTCAAAACTTGGGGCCATTATATAAGCTCCAAGGATGTGGTGGTGTGGACCGATAATGTGACCTTGAAGGACTTTGCCATTCAACCTAAATTGTCATTAAAACAAGTGAGATGGCAAGACACATTGACATTGTTCAATGTGGACATTTGGCGCAAGCCCGAAAAGGAGAACATAGTGCCCGATGCATTGAGCCGAAAACACCAACTTAGAGTGGTGTATATGGGAGAGATTGTCGCAACCCTGGCCTTGGGCTTGTGACCAAGGCAAAAGGGGTTGCAAGGTTGTGGGCCAAAAGAAAGCCTGAGAGTCACATCACATATTCCCGGGAGTGTAAGAAAGTGTGAAGGAATGAACCTTCACACTCCCAAGGCAACTCCCACTTTGGAAGATGGAGTCCCGATGGACTCCCAAGACTTCAGAGGGCAATTTCAAGGGCCAAAACTCAATAACTTGAGGCGTTCTTTATATCATTGGAAAGCTTTCGATGAGAGCTACAACTTTGCTTCATACCACACCTCGATCCAAAGTTTACTTGCAAAGTTATGGGGCTCCAAAGTTGCAGGAATCCTAGCTGGCGTGATTTTAAGACTCCCGGCAGAGAAAAGCCATTTGGATGTGGGCCACGTGGAGAGGTGTAGAGTATACTATAAGGAGGAAGGTGGTGGCTTCCCCCAAGTCCGGGCCGTGGTGAGTCTTGTGTGTTTGTGTCGCCCGTGGCTCGTCCTAGCACCAAAGGTGCTCCAACTATGCACTAACCACCTTGTTTGGGTTGTGTGTAGGCCCGTGTGAGTGAGTAAAGCTTGTCAACTCTTCCTAATCCCATCTCGGAGCTCCAACACGCCCCTCTACCCCTCAAAATGTTGTGAGCTAAGGAGCGTGCCTCGACTCCTCCCCTTCTGTTGTCTTGTACTTGGACTCACTTTTGAATCCTTCAAAAAGTTGGAAGTGTGTCAGAGATGGAACTTCAAAAGGAAGTTCGACTAGCAAGCCGCCGGGATGCATTTGCCAAGGAGGTGAAGCAAAACATTCAAAATGGAGCCAAGTCCCACTTCCATTTGTGAAATGGATTATTGTGGTACAAACAAAACCAACTCTATGTGCCAAAAGGAAAGATGAGGGTCACCATCTTGAAAGAATGTCATGATGGACCACTTGCGGGCCATGGTGGCACAAAGCACACCACAACATTCCTCAAGAAATCCTACTATTGGCCCAACTTGAAGGATAGTGCGGAGGAGTATGTGAAGACTTGTTTAACTTGCCAATAAAACCAGACCCTCAACAAGAAACAAGTGGGTTTGTAGCAACCTTTGCCAATTCTCGAAGGGCCGTGGGAAAATGTCTCCATGGATTTCATGGTAAGCTTGCCCCCATCAAGGGGATTTGATGCCATCATAATGGTGGTGGATCGATTTAGCAAAATGACACACTTCATTCCCATAAAGGATGAGGCCACGCCCCAAGAGATAGGAAGGTTGTTCTTCACACATGTCTTCCAGCACCATGGCCTCCCAAAGGACATAGTTTTGGATCGAGACCTAAAGTTCACAAGCAAGTTTTAGCGAGCCTTATGAAAGCATATGGGGTCAGAACTCAAGATGAGCACTTCATTCTGCCCCCAAACCGATGGACAAATCGAGAGGGTCAACTTGGTGATCCAACAATTCTTAAGGAATTATGTGGTAGTGGACCAACAAGATTGGGTGGACCATTTGGAGTTAGGTAAGTTTTGTTATAATAACTCAGAACATTTCGCAACTGGGTCCACCCCATTTCAAATGGTGACAAGCAAGTCACCAATTATGCCCATGACTTAGGCAACACAAGGACAACCCCCGAGCGATGCAAGTGAGGAAATGCCAATGGTCACACAACTTAATGAAGAAAGGCGACGCTTGTGGGAGGTGGCCAAGGCCAACTTGGAAAAGGCGCACAAGAGGTATAAGGATTTTGCAGACAAGTCCCGACGAGAGGTGAAGTTTCAAGAAGGGGACAAAATGTGGTTGAACATCAAAAAATCTCGGTTGCCATAAGGTTTAAGTCATAAGTTCTTGGGCCCATATGCGAGCCCATTCAAAGTGTTGGAAAAAAAACTTTCTGACACTTATAAGTTAGAACTATTGGAAAATCTTAGAGTTCACCCCACATTTCACGTGTTTCTTTTGAAGTCGGTCTCCTGTGATGCCTCAAGGCCTAATCAAGAGCATAACTCAAGGCCCCCACCTAACTTAGTTCATAATGAACCAGAGTTTGAGGTGGAGGCCGTGCTCAAATCAAGGCAACTAAGAGGATGAGAGTGGGACTACTTAGTTAAGTGGAAAGGATACCATCCAATAGAGGCATCTTGGGTGAATGAATCCGACATGGAGCATGCTCAAGAAGCCATAGAAGAATTCCACACTAGACTAGCAAAAAAGAAACGTAGAATGTGATGAGGATATCACCTTTCTTTTAGTGGGGCATAGTGTCACATAAAATGTACCACATCAAGTTGCAAGTGAAATAAAGGTTAAAAACTTCCAAGAGATTGTATCATGAGAATTTTGTATAAGTGCAAATAAGGTTGTCAAATGGCATTGGACAAATGGAACTATCTTGCGTAGGCCCAAATCAAAATTGGACTCCTACTTTGGGGTTGAGGAAACTTGGCCCCAAAAGAGGAGGCAAGCAAGGTGAGCTTGCGGGGACATGCACATGCTTTAAGTGCATCCCAAAGGGTTGGTTGGTAGTGGCGGCCAACGCGGGAAGTCATGATCGTACTTTAATCATGTAGCTTGGGACTTGGGTTTTTGCAAAACCCAAAAGTCATTTCTTGTACCTTAATAAACAAACCTTTTAGTTAAGGTTTGATTGTTGTGATCAAGGCGCAAGGTTGGGAAAGGAGTCATGTCAAGTAGCTTAGGTCAAGAATATACTTGACTTGGGTTCCTCATGAAGGGAAGGATGGAATAGTTTCCTCGCAAATGAGGGCTTCGTCAATTAGGCTAGTTTAGGTCTTTTGACGAAGCATTGGAAAAGGGTTTTTGAGAGACCCTCTTGGACTTGTCAAGAAAGTGTTGGAAACTTGGGGACGCCTAAGTTAGCTTGAGACAAGGTCGAGCCACAAAGTTGGCAAAGAATGGCCGAGGATCTAAAAGAAAGCAATTGCAATTGTGAGAGAAAATTTTAAGTGTCAATGAGGACATTGACCTTTTCTTCTAGTGGGGGAGAGTGTCGCAACCCCATTTTGAAGCAAGTGTGAGGATGAAACTCGCACTCTAAAAAATGGGAATTTGAAGTCCTCTGGGACTCCTGAAACTTCAGACTTCGATTGCAGGGGTCAAAACACCTTGCCTTGAAGTAATCTTTACATTTTTGGAAAGGTCTTGAAGTCTAAATGTCTAAAATGGCCTCGCATGAGCCATTCGGACATTCGCAACACAAGTTATGGTCGAAAGAAGGGCCAAGAGTCAAATTGGTAGTTTGACTCCCAACCACTAAAAGTTAGGAATCGACCCGACCCCGCTGTGTGCAGGTGAAGTGCAACACACCGTTGGAAAGCTCTTGAGGAGAGCTACAAATTTTCTTTAGACCTCATCCCAATCAGAGGTTTGAGCTGGGAGTTATGAGCTCCCAAAGTCTCGGGAGTCCAAACCGAAACAGTTTTGGGACTCCTCCTTGGGAATCCTGGGACTAAAAGCCATTCGGATGTGGGTGCCGCGGAGTAACGTAGAGAATATTATATGGGGGCTTCCTTCGAGTCCGGGCCACGGTGAGTTAAGTGAGTATGCGTTGCCTGTGGCTTGTCCCAACACCAAAAGTGATTTCGAATGTGATCTAACCAACTTTTGGTTGGTTTTGATGCAAGACCGAGTAACTAAATAAGTTGTCACTCTCCCCAGTCTAATCCCAGAGCTTTCAACACGCCCCTCTCACCCCCTTTAGTGTTGGAAGATGGGAGCGGCACCAAGTTCCAATTACTTCCACTCTTTAACATAATTGGACCCTTTTTGGGTCTAGTAAGGAACTTGGGGGCGCATCATTAAATCAAACCATAAATTTTAAGTGTGATTCTTTCTGAATTCAAATCCACTATGTGGTCATCAAATGTTAACATGTTTTTCTATTCCCATTAAGGTTATTCAACTTCTGAATTCTTTAGCAACAAGTTTTTTTACAACATGTACATGTAAAAAATTTAATAAAGTTAAAATTATCTACAAATCTTAAACTAACATGTACACAAAATACTAAAAGCTTGAAGAAAATTAACTAAAAAATAATAATTCATGTTCCATAAATGAAAGAATGGAATTCAGAATCAAAAGTCCCCAAAATAGGTTTGTCTTCCTAGTCTTATACTAGTTATTTCACAATACAACAGTCATAACTAACCATTAAAAATAGTCATTAGTTAATACTTAGACTAATAGTTCAAAAAGCTACACCATGTTTAATTACATGTTCAATTGCATGTTCTGCTAAATACAAGTTTTGCAAACTACTTGTTGACTAACATGTCAACCTATATTTTAACCTAGTATGACATTACCTATTAGGTTTAATAATCAGTTAGGTTAATGCTACATGTTAGGTTAAATAACAAGTTAAATCACCTATTAAGTTTAATTAGATCTTCAACCTATTAAGTCATGTGTTGTTAAATATAAGTAATAATCGATTCTACCAACACATTAGGCTAGGTACAAAATGAATCCAAATTATGCTACAATCGTTAAACAAGACATAGACAAATTATTAATAGCAGGATTTATCTAGCTTGTAGAAAAAACCACCTAGTTATCACCAATTATGGTAGTGCCCAAGAAGAATGGAAAATTCATAATTTGTGTAGACTTCAAAAAACTAAATATAACTACCAAGAAAGATCCCTACCTTTTGCCATTCACAGATGAAGTTTTTGAATACAATTACAAGACATGATGTTTATTCCTTTTTAGATGGATATTCTAGATATCACCAGATATTTATATAGCACTAGATCGAAGACAAATACAAAACAACCTTTGTAACAAATTGGGGAGCTTTTACTTGGGTAATATTGCCTTTTGGAATAAAGAATGGACCTCCCACTTATCAAAGGGTAGTGAGTAGAGCCTTAAAAGATTATCAAGACAAATTTTTGAAAATATTTTTGGATGATTTCATTACTTATAATGATATGGACACTCATCTGCATAAACTCAAATTGTGTTTTCACAAGTGCAAGGAGTTTGGGATTAGTTGGAACCCAAATAAGTGTGTTTTTATGGTATTTATAGGGATGATACTAGGGTTTATTGTTTCCAAAGAAGTTAAATTACCAAATCTTAAGAAAATTTAAACCATAGTTGAAATGCCTATACCCACAAATCCATAACAAATTAAGTGTTCAATGGAATGGCTCAATTTTATAGATGTTTCATCAAGAATTTTGCATTCATAATGGCCCTAATTATTGAACTCATGACGAAAATTGAATAATTTCTATGGACTTTAAAATGTCGAAGCAACATGGGACCTAATTCAATAGAAGTATGTGGAAGAATTTATTTTGATATCTCTTAATTGGGATGTTGAGTTTCATGTGTACAAATGCATCTTTATTAGTAATACGTGCCATGTTAGTTTAAAATCTAATAAGAAAACATGACCAACCTATTGTTTATGCTTCTAGATTACTAAACAATGTTGAAAGGAACTACAATACCATAAAACGTGAAGCATTACCAATGGTATTTGCACTACATATATTCAAACATTACATTTTGGGTAACAATTTTGTTTTTTATGTAGATCATATGGTTTTGGTCTATCTAGTAAACAAACCATAAGTTTCAAGACATATTGCCAAGTGGTTATTGTTGTTTCTAGAATATGAATTTACTATAATATATAAACAAAGTCGTGTTAACAAATAGGAGATCTACTCAAGTGCAAACATAAATCTTTATTGAAAGGAAACTACAACATAATACTCACAACACAAAACACAACATCAAGAACTCTCCAAGGTTCTTGTCACGAGAA
>Ga0116230_10002443_pt1 | contig 17879 bp, 18 predicted proteins | sample S1TSphfallax_3_FD_88678 | JGI IMG/M metagenome (GOLD analysis project Ga0116230, IMG submission 88678) | Host-associated microbial communities from peat moss isolated from Minnesota, USA - S1T2_Fd - Sphagnum fallax MG | ecosystem: Host-associated > Plants > Peat moss > Unclassified | place...
ACATGATCGGGCTGATCCCGATGGACTCGATCTTCTCGCCGATCCGCAAGGTCAACTTCACGGTCGACGACACCCGCGTCGGCCAGTCGGTGGACTTCGACCGCCTCACGATCGAGATCGAAACCAACGGTTCGATCACGCCCGATGACGCGCTCACCGAAGCCTCGGAAATTCTCCAGGACCAGCTCGCGCTCTTCACCACGTTCTCGACCGAAGAAAAACCCGTCGCCACCGCGCCGGCTTCGGAATGGGACGTTCCGGTGGAAACGCTCAACCTTTCGGTGCGCTCGTTCAACTGCCTCAAGCGCGCCGGCATCTCGAAGGTCTCCGAACTCCTCGATATGACGGAAGACGAGATCATCAAGATGCGCAACTTCGGCAAGAAGTCGCTCGACGAGATCAAACAAGTTCTCGAAGACCGCGGCCTCTCGCTCCGCCAACCCGCTTCAGCGTAGGACACCATGCCGCATCAGATCGCCCAGAAACGATTCAACCGCACCGACGGACACCGCAAAGCGATGTTCCGCAACATGTGCACGTCGTTCTTCCTGCACGAGAAAATCGAGACGACCAGTATGAAGGCGAAGCAAGTCTCGAAGATCGCCGAGCGCCTCATCACGACGGCGCGCCGGGGCGACCTGCATGCGCGACGCCAAATCGCCGAGTATCTGCTCGACCCGCGCGTCGTGAAGAAGCTCGTCGAGCAGATCGCGCCGACCTACAAGGATCGTACCGGCGGCTACACGCGGATCACCAAAACCCGCGTCCGTCCCGGCGACGCGGCCGAACTCTCGATCCTGGAGCTCGTCAAGTAAGATAGCGCGACATGTCCCCGCATGAAGCGGGGACAAATCCGCGAATCTTACGCTCCATGCTGGGAACGGTCGACGACCCCCTAAGTCTGATCTCGGTAACGCGCGAGCTGATCGCGGATGCCCTCACGCCGATTGCGGCGTATCTCGCCCTGGCGCAGCCGGGGCGTTCGTGTTTGCTGGAGTCGGTCGAAGGCACCGACCGTATCTCGCGCTACTCGTTCATCGGGCTCGACTACCTGGCGAGTGCGACATTCGATGCGGATCCGCAGATGTTGCCGAAGATCCGGGCGCTGGTCGGTCGCTACCGGCTCGATCGTCGCGATCTTCCGTTCCCGGGTGGCGCGGTCTGTACGTTCACCTACGATGCGGCGCGCGTGCTCGAGCGGATCGGCCCCAAACCCCCGGTCGACGTGCCGTTCTCCGATGCGCTCGTCGTCATCCCCGGCACGTGGGTGCTCTTCGATCACTTCACCCACCGTGCCACGCTGATCGGCCTCGCGCGGGACGGGGAAGAGGTCACGGCCGTCGGCGCCCGGCTGGACGGGTACGTCGCGAAGTTGCTCGATACGAAGCCGACCGTTCCGGGTCCGGTTCGCGCGACCGAACCGGCGCATCCATCGCTCGACCGGACGAGCTACCTCGAGCGCGTGGCGCGTGCGAAGCAGGCCATCGTCGACGGCGACGTCTACCAACTGCAGCTCGGGATCCGCTTTTCCGCGCCGCTGGCCGGCACGCCGTTCGATTTCTACCGGCACATCCGGGCGCAGAATCCGTCGCCGTACATGTTCTTCATCGAACACGGCGAGGAAGCGGTCCTCGGCGCATCGCCCGAGTTCTTGGTCCGCCTCGACGATCGCAGCGCGCGCATCCGTCCGCTGGCGGGGACGCGTTCGCGCAGCGCCGATCCGGCGCGCGATCGCGCGCTCGGCGAAGAACTCTTGGCGAACGAAAAGGAGCGCGCAGAACACGTGATGCTCGTCGATCTCGGTCGCAACGATCTCGCGGCCGTGTGCGACGTGGGCAGCGTCGGGGTCGACGAGCTGATGCGGCTCGAACGCTACTCGCACGTGATGCACATCGTCTCGTCCGTCAGCGGGCGGCTGCGCGCGGATCGCGATGCACTCGATCTTTTCGCGGCGGCGTTTCCGGCCGGCACCGTCACCGGCACACCCAAGATCCGCGCGATGCAATTGATCGACGAACTCGAACCGATCGCGCGCGGGCTCTACGCGGGCAGCATCGCGCATCTCGATTTCGACGGCGACATGGATTCGTGCATCATCCTGCGGTCGGCGACGGTCGCCGGCGGCCGCGCATATTGGCAAGCCTCGGCGGGGATCGTCGCCGATAGCGATCCGGCCGCCGAATACGACGAAGTCTTTCACAAAACGCGAATCGTGCGCACGGTGCTGGGGCTCGACGGATGAAACTGCTGCTGGTCGACAACTACGACTCGTTCACGCACATCCTCGCGCACCTCTTTGGTTCCGCCGGAGCGGACGTCGACGTGATTCGTAACGACGACGAGCGCATCGCGCGGGCGATCCCGGCGGCCTACGATGCGATCGTGCTCGGACCCGGCCCCGGCCGACCGGCGGATGCCGGACGCACGCTCGGCATCGTGCGCGAAGCGGCGCGCGAACGCCGGCCGCTCTTCGGCGTGTGCCTGGGTCTGCAAGCGATCGGTGAGGCGTTCGGGGGCACGGTCGAACACGCGCCGAGCCTCAAACACGGAAAGGTTTCCGCGATCACGCACGACGGCAGCGGCGTGTTCGCCGGTTTGCCCTCGCCGTTCGAGGCGACGCGCTACCATTCGCTGTGCGTCGGTCATTCCGGCTTCCCGGCGGAATTGCGCGCCAACGCGACGAGCGAAGACGGCGTCGTGCAAGGTGTCCACCACCGTGAATTGCCGATCTGGGGCGTGCAATTCCATCCCGAATCGATCCTCACCGCAGCGGGCCCGCAGATCGCCCGCAACGTCCTGACGGCGGCCCACCGATGAACGACTTTCCGGCACTCCTCAAACACGTGATCGGCGGCGGCGATCTCTCGGCCGAACAGGCCGCCCGTGCGGTCGGCGCGATCATGGACGAGACGATCTCGAACGTGCGCGCGGCGGCGCTGCTGGCGGCGCTCGCCGCCAAGGGCGAGTCCGTCGACGAAGTGATCGGCGCCGCGCGCGCGATGCGCGAGCGCAGCGTGCGCGTCGATCACGATTTGCCGCTGGTCATCGACGTCTGCGGCACGGGCGGAGACGGTGCCGGAACGATCAACATCTCGACCGCCGCGGCGTTCGTCGTCGCCGGTTGCGGCGTCCCGGTCGCCAAGCACGGCAACCGCGCGGCCTCGAGCGCCTGCGGTAGCGCCGACGTGCTCGAGGCACTGGGCGTCAAGATCGATCGCACGCCCGAGGAATCCGCGCGCTCGCTGCGCGACCACAACATGGCCTTTCTCTTCGCGCAGCGTCACCATCCGGCGATGCGTGCGGTCGGCCCGATTCGCCGCGATCTCGGTGTGCGCACGATCTTCAACGTGCTCGGTCCGCTCACGAATCCGGCCGGCGCCAGCCGGCAGGTGATCGGCGTTGCGAGCGAACGTCACTTCGAGCTCGTCGCGCAGGCGCTGCGTGGCCTCGGTGCCGTCGGCGGCGCGGTCGTGCACGCGGCGAACGGGCTCGATGAAATCGCCGGCGAGGGGCCGACGTCCGTGTATCAATTCGATCGCAGCGGCGTCCGCCGCTGGACGCTCGATCCGTCGACGTACGGCGTGCATGCGCCGCTGGAATCGATTCGCGGCGGGGACGCCGCCTTCAACGCTGCCGCACTCACGGCGATCCTCGCGGGCGAAGCGTCGCCGCGCGCGGATCTCGTGTGCCTGAATGCCGCCCTCGCGCTCGTCGTCGCGAGTGAGGCGGTCGACCTCGACGACGGGATCGCTCGCGCGCGCGCGAGCATCGCCGGCGGCCGCGCACGCGCCGCCCTCGATGCTTTGCGCAGCGAACGCGAAAGGGAGTACGCCTAACCGTGGATATGCTCGAGAAACTCTACGCCGCCAAGCGCGCCGTCCGGGAAGCGGATGAAGCGCGCGAGCCGCTCGAAGAGGTTCGTCGTCGCGCAGCCGAGCGCGCGAACACGCGCCGCCCGCTGACGGCGCGCATCGCGAACGCGCGCGGCAACGCGATCATCGCCGAGATCAAGCGCGCTTCGCCCTCGGTCGGGCTCATCGTGCGCGACATCGATCCCGCCGAGATCGCCCGCGAGTACGCCGCTGCCGGGGCCGACGCGATCAGCGTGCTCACCGAGAGCGATCACTTTTTGGGCGATCTGGCCTATCTCGATGTCGCCCGCGAGGCCGCGCCGCTGCCGATCCTGCGCAAAGATTTTCTGAGCACGCCCTACGAGGTCGCACAATCGGCGGCGTACGGTGCGGATGCGGTGCTCGCGATCGTCGCCGGGCTCACCGACGAGCAGATCGGCGCGATGTTCGCCGAAGCGCGGCGCTGGCAACTCGACGTGCTCGTCGAAGTGCACAACGAGGCGCAACTGCAGCGCGCGCTCGAACACGGTGCAACGCTGCTCGGCATCAACAACCGCGACCTGCGCACCTTCGAGACCAACCTCGCCGTAACCGAAGAACTCTTGCCGCTGGTTCCGCCGGGGAAGGTCGTCATCAGCGAGAGCGGCCTGCGCACGCAAGACCAGACGCATCATCTGGGCCATCTTGGCGCGCGCGGGTTCCTGATCGGCGAGACGCTCATGCGCGCCGCCGATAAGACCGAACTCATCCGGGGGCTCAAGGGTCTGCCGGTCCCGGCCTAGCCGGACCCGAGCATGCGAACCCGGATCAAATTCTGCGGATGCACCACCGCGGACGATGCGCTCTTGGCGCTGCGCTGCGGTGCGGACGCGATCGGCGTCATCTTCGCCGAAGAGAGCCCGCGCACGGTTTCGATGGAGGTCGCGCGCGACATCGCGATGCACGTCCCCGCCTTCACCACGCTGGTCGGCGTGTTCGTCGATGCGCCCTCGGGACTGATCGACGAAGCGCGGCTCGCCGGTTACCTGCCGCAATTCAGCGGCCACGAATCGGCCGCCGAGGCCGAAGCGTTCGCCGAAGGTCCGTATATCCGGACGTATCGGGTCGCGGCGGACGCGGTCGCGAACGCGGCGGCGTTCGATCGATTTGCCGCACCGTACGAGCATGCAACCTGGATGTTCGAAACCCATGTTCCCGGTCGCGCCGGCGGGACGGGCATCCCCTTTCCATGGGAGCTCGCGCGCGAACTCGCCGGCGACCGCCCGATCATCGTAAGCGGCGGCCTCACGCCGGAGAACGTCGGCGACTGCGTGCGTCGCGTGCGTCCCTACGCCGTCGACGTGCGCTCCGGTATCGAGACCGGCGGCGTCAAAGATCCGCAGAAGATGCGTGCGTTCGTGCACGCCGTAATGGAAGCCGATGCTCAAACCTGACGTTCGTGGATACTTCGGCCGCTTCGGCGGCAAATTCGTACCGGAAGTGCTCGTAGCCGCGCTGAGCGAGCTCGAGGCGGCGATGAACGAGGCGTTCGCCGATCCGGCGTTCTGGGCGGAGTATCACGCGATCTTACGCGATTTCGTCGGCCGCCCGTCGCCGATCTACGAAGCGCAGCGGTTTGCTCCGGCCGGCGGCGCGACCGTCGTATTCAAGCGCGAAGACCTCAACCACACCGGCGCGCACAAGATCAACAACACGGTCGGTCAGGCGCTGCTCGCACGGCGAATGGGCAAGACGCGCATCATCGCGGAGACGGGCGCGGGGCAGCACGGCGTCGCGACCGCGACGATCGGCGCGAAGCTCGGCATCCCGGTCGACGTCTACATGGGTTCGGTCGACGTCGAGCGCCAGGCGCTCAACGTGTACGTGATGGGGCTGCTGGGCGCGACGGTGCATCCCGTCGAGAGCGGAACGCGCACGCTGCGCGATGCCACCAACGAAGCGTTTCGCGAGTGGGCGGCGCGCGTCGAGGACACGTTCTATATCATCGGCAGCGTCGTCGGCGCGCACCCGTACCCGTACATGGTGCGCGAATTTCAGAAGGTGATCGGCGTCGAAGCGCGCGCGCAGGTGCTCGATCGCTACGGCCGCTTGCCGAGCGACGTCGTCGCCTGCGTCGGCGGCGGCTCGAACGCGATGGGGATTTTTTTCGGCTTCGTCGACGATCCCGGCGTGCGGCTGTGGGGCGCCGAGGCGGCGGGCCACGGCGTCGCAGCGATCGACACCGCGGCAAGTCTGAGCGCGGGGACGGTCGGCATCTTGCACGGGTCGCGTTCGTTCGTGCTGCAATCGGCCGAAGGCCAAGTCCGCGACACGCATTCGATCTCGGCCGGGCTCGATTATCCGGGCGTCGGACCCGAACACGCCTACTTGCACGATACGAAGCGCGCGACGTACGTCGGGATCGACGATGAAGAAGCGGTCGCGGCGTTTCACGCCTGTGCGGCGCGCGAGGGGATCGTCCCGGCGCTCGAAACGGCCCACGCGCTCGCGCTCGCGGAACGGCTCGCCCGCGATCGCGGCCCCGGCGACTTGATCCTCGTCAACATCAGCGGACGCGGCGACAAAGACACCCGCACGATCGCCGCGCTCGGATGATCGCCGACGTCTTTGCACGCGCGCGCGCCGAGGGGCGCGCGGCGCTGATCCTCTACCTCGTCGCGGGCGATCCGGACCTCGAAACGACGGCCGCCGTGATCGCGGCGATCGGTGCCGCCGGCGCGGACCTCGTCGAACTCGGCATTCCGTATGCCGACCCGCTTGCCGACGGCCCGGTGATCGCCGCCGCCGCGCACCGCGCGCTCGAACGCGGCACCGGGATGAAAGACGTGCTCGCCCTCGCCGCCGGGAGCACCGTTCCGCTGGTGTTTTTCAGCTACGTGAACCCGATCGTGCAGTACGGCGCAGAGCGGTTCGCGCGCGACGCGCGCGCGGCGGGAGCGCTCGGCGCGATCGTCCCCGACGTTCCGCTCGAAGAGCTCGACTCGTTTGCGCCGGCCTTCGCCGCCGCCGGGCTCGAGCTGCCGCTGCTCGTGGCGCCGACGACGCCGCCGGATCGGGCCGCCGCGCTCGCCGAAGCCGCCGGCGGCTTTCTGTACGTGGTCTCGCGCCTGGGCGTGACGGGCGCGGTCCGCGCGCCCGATACGGTCTGGATCGCGGGCGCGCTCGAGCGCCTGCGCGTGCGCGTCCCGTCGAAGCCGCTGGCGGTCGGATTCGGTATCTCGACGCCCGAGCACGTCGCGGCGGTCGGTGCGATCGCGGACGGTGTCATCGTCGGCTCCGCGCTCGTCGAGCGTATCGCCGGCAAGTCGCCGCGCGATGCGGCGGACGCGGCGTACGCTTACGTTGCTGCGCTGCGAGCGGCCTTGCCAAAGCGCTAAACGCGCGATCCGGAAGGATTTTACCCACCGAACAATCTCTGCTGACGAATAGTCGCGCAAGTCGCGAGCCGGACGTCGATTGGATTCGCGGAGCGGTCGATCGCTTGCGCGCCAGGACGGAAAAACTACTCACGGTCGGATTCGGGATCTCGCGGGCCGATCACGTGCGCGCGCTGAGTGCGTTCGTCGACGGGATCATCGTCGGGAGTGCGTTGATCGACGCGATCGGCTCGCGGCGGGGCGCAGCAGCGGCGGCTGCCGCCGGCACGTATGTTGCCGGTCTACGCGCAGCGATTGAAGGGACAACACGCTAGCGCACCGGATTCGGTGAAAGTTTCATCCGTCCGGAGGTTGTCCATCTGTGAAGAATTCCCGTATCGTGGCCATATGCGCGGCGGCGCTCGTTGCTGTGCTCGCCTTGCCTGCCACCGTTACCCCGGCTGCCGCCGACGATTCGACGATCGTTTTCGGCGCGGCGCTGGCCGCGACGGGACGCGATTCGCGCGAGGGTGCGCTCACCCGGGACGGCTACGAGTTCTGGAAAGACTACGTCAATTCACACGGCGGCATCAAGGTCGGCGGCAAGACCTATAAAGTCGCCATCGAGTACGCCGACGACGAGACCAACCCGCAGACGGCGGCCCGCCTGGTCGAGAAATTCATCAGCCAGGATAAAGTGAATTTCATCCTCGGCCCATACGGTTCGCCGAACTCGGCGTCGGCTGCCGCGGTCGTCGAGCGCTACAAGGTGCCGATGGTCGAGGGCAACGGCTCGGCCGAGAAGATTTTCAATCAGGGGTTCAAGTACACGTTCGCGGTGCTCTCACCGGCGCGGCGCTATCTCGAATTCGTCATCGACATGGCGCTGCACCAAAAGGACAAGCCGAAGACGGTTGCGATCGTCTCGGCCAACGACGCGTTCTCGATCGAAGTCGCGGCTGGGGCAAACGACTACGCCCTCGCCCACGGCCTCAAGGTCGTCTACAACAGCAAGTATCCCGCCGACACGACCGACGTCTCGGGGATCGTCAGCGCGATCAAGGCGACGAACCCGGACCTCATCCTCAACGGCGGGCATCTGCAGGATGCGATCCTCTTGCAGCGTGGCTTCAAGGAGCAAAACGTCAACGCGAAAGTCTTCGCGTACTCGGTCGGCCCCGATACGCCGGACTTCCGCAAGACCTTGGGCAAGGATGCCGATTATGTGTTCGGCGGGACGCAGTGGTCGCCGACGGCCAAGTACAAAGGTGCGCCCGGCTTCATCACCGATTCCAAAGTGTACGCCGCCGAGTTCGCGAAGAAGTACGGGCACATCCCCGATTATCATAACGCCGAATCGAGTGCGACCTGTCTTGCCTTCCAGTACGCGATCGAAAAGGCCGGCTCGCTCGATCCGCAAAAAGTTCGCGATGCGCTCGCTTCGCTCGATGTCGTGACGTTCTACGGGCTCTTGAAATTCGACGACCGCGGAATCAATATCTACAAGCCGATGGCGGTCAACCAGATTCAGAACGGCGAGCTCAAGACGGTCTGGCCGACCGGCGTCCAGAATGCCCAGCCGATCTACCCGACGCCCGATTGGAGCAAACGCTGATCGTTCACCCGACGACGGACCGCGCGTAGCCGGCGATGGAACTCTTCTTTCAGGATCTGGTCAACGGCATTCTCGCCGGCGGCATCTTCGCCGTGATCGCGCTTGGCTTCAGTTTGGTCTGGGGCATCATGAACATCATCAACCTCGCGCACGGTGCGTTCGTGATGCTCGGCGCCTACATCGCCTACGTGCTCTTTTCGGCCTTCCACCTCGATCCGTTCATCAGCATCCCGATCGCCTTCGTGCTGATGTTCGGTTTCGGCTACGCAGTGCAGCGCTATGTGATCAATTTCGTGGTCCGCGCGCCGATGCTCACGACGTTTCTGCTGACCTTCGGCCTCGCGCTCTTGATCGTAAACGTGGTGCTGGTCATTTTCCACGGCGACATCAAAGGGATCACGACGAGTTACAGCGGTGCGAACTTCACGCTCGGGCCGGTGACGGTGCCGTGGGCGAAGTTTCTCACGCTGATCGCGGCGCTCGCGATTACGGTGCTCATGCAGCTGTTCATGACGCGCACGAAAACCGGCCGGGCGATTCGCGCCACGTCGATGGATATCGGCGCCGCGCAACTCGCCGGCGTCCGGGTCGCGCACATCTATGCGATCGTATTCGGCCTCGGCGCGGGCCTGGCGGGTGCGGCGGGCGTGCTCGTGAGCATGTCGTATAGCCTGCAGCCCTCGATGGGCGACCCGTTCATCATCAAGGCGTTCGTCGTCTGCGTACTCGGCGGCCTCGGGAGCGTGGAAGGCGCGCTGATCGGCGGCCTCGTGTACGGGATTCTCGAGTCGTTCGGCTCGCAATGGATCGGCACGGGGCTGCAAGATGCGGTGGCGCTGGTGGTGCTCTTGATCGTGCTCGTGGTGCGGCCGCGCGGCATCATGGGCAAGGCGACGGCGTAGCGTGGCTGCCGAGGCCGCGTCGGGCGCGACGCTGAGGCGGGTCGGCTTCGGCGGGATCACCGGCAGCCGGGGTGCGTTCTTCGCGTGCTGCGGCCTCCTCGTCGTGTTGCTCGCCGTTCCGTCGTTGCACAACGGCTACATCGAAAATCTGTTCCGGGGCGTGCTGATGTTCGCGACGCTCAGTTTGGGCTGGAACGTGATCGGCGGCTACACGGGGTACGTGAGTTTCGGCAACGTCGTCTTTTTCGGGCTCGGCACGTACACGACCGCGATGCTCTGGGATAAACTTCACCAGCAGAACATCGCGATCGCGATCGTGACGGCGATGGCGGTGGCGGCGATCTTCGCGCTCGTGCTGGGGGTCCCGATCCTGCGCCTGCGCGGCCATTATTTCGGCATCGCCACGCTCGGGATCGCGCTTGCTACGCAAGAAATCATCGCGAACATCGATTGGCTCGGCGGGGGCTCGGGTGTCACGATCCGGCAGATCGACAATTTCTCGCTCTACTATTACGCGATGTGGGCGGTCTGCACCGCGAGTTTCTTGGCGACGTTCCTGATCGCGCGCTCGAAGCTCGGCTACGCCTTCGTCGCGATCCGCGAAAACGAAGAAGCGGCGACGATCCTGGGCGTCGATCCAACCCGCTACAAGGTGCTGGCGTGGATGATCAGCGGCATGATGGCCGCCGCGGCGGGCGCCGTCTTCGCCGGCGCCAACGGGTTCATCGATGCTCCGACCGCGTTTGCGACCGACGACAACGTCTTCCCGATCGTGATGGCGATCCTCGGCGGGGTCGGCACGATCGCCGGGCCGCTCGTCGGCGCGCTCGTGCTCACCGCGATCAACGAGACGCTTTGGAGCCACTTTCCCGAGATTCATACGCTGTTCTTCGGGGCCGTGATCGTGCTCGTCGTGCTGTTTCTGCCGCGCGGCATCCTGTGGCTCTTCAAACTGCGCGGCGGTTGGCGCGGGTTCATCGCATCGCTGAAGGTCTACCGCGTATGAGCGGCTTCCTCGTCGTTGAGAACGTGGGCATGCGGTTCGGCGGGTTGCAGGCGCTCGCGGATGTCTCGTTTACCGTGGAGCGCGGCGCCGTCGTCGGCTTGATCGGACCCAACGGGAGCGGGAAAACGACGCTCATGAACATCCTCTCGGGCGTGTATAAGCCGACCGCGGGGCGGGTCCGGTTCGCGGGCAAGACGATCGCCGACGTAGCGACGCACGACGTCTGCAAGCTCGGCATCGCGCGCACGTTCCAGATCGTCAAACCGTTCGCGAATTTGAACGTGCGTGAGAACGTCGCCGTCGGTGCGATGTACGGTCGCGCGGGGGGTTCGCGCTCTACGGCCGGCGCGCTCGACCGTGCCCAGGAACTGCTCGAGATCGTCGGCCTGGCGCGCGTCGCCGATCGTCCGGCCAGCGACTTGACGATCCCCGACCGCAAGCGGCTCGAAGTGGCAAAAGCTCTTGCGCTCGATCCCGACGTGCTGCTGCTCGATGAGGTGATGGCCGGCCTCAACGCATCGGAGGTCGATGAAGCGCTGGACTTACTGCGTGCGCTGACGGCGCGCGGCGTGACGCTCATCGTGGTCGAGCACCTGATGAAGGCGATCATGTCGATCTCGACCGCCGTCATCGTGCTCGCTGAGGGGAAGAAGATCGCCGAAGGCGCGCCGCATGAGGTCGTATCCTCGCCTGCGGTCATCGAAGCGTATCTCGGTTCGCGCTTCGCCGCGCGGCAGGCACAACTCGCCGAATTCGCGCGCGAAGCGAGCGAGGCGTTGCGCGTCGAACCGCACGCGCCGGCGTCATGATCGCCGCCGGAGCGGTTCTCGCCGTCGAGCATCTGAACGCGGGCTACGGCGATACGCAAGTGCTGTGGGACGTCTCGCTCACGCTCGCGCCGGGTGAGATCGTCGCCCTGATCGGCTCGAACGGCGCCGGCAAGTCCACCCTGCTGGGCGCGATCAGCGGTCAGGTGAACGTGCGCAGCGGTCGGGTCCGCTTCGGCGAGCGCGATCTCACCGGCGCGCCGACCGATCGCATCGTCGCCGCCGGCCTCTTGCAAGTGCCGCAAGGCCGCCGCCTCTTCGGCTCGCTGACGGTCGAAGAGAACCTGCGCATGGGCGCGTATCTCCGCAGCGATCGCGAGGTCGAGGCGGATCTCGAAGAGATTCTTGGCCTCTTACCGCGCTTGCGCGAGCGCTACGATTTCCTCGCCGGCCGGCTTTCCGGCGGCGAGCAGCAGCAGGTCGCGATCGCGCGCGCGCTCATGGCACGTCCGCAAACGCTGCTCATCGACGAGATGTCGCTGGGACTCGCGCCGGTGCTCGTCGATCAGCTGCTGGAGATCCTCAAAACCATCCACGCGCGCGGCGTGGCGATCCTGATGGTTGAGCAAGACGTCCAGACGGCGCTCGAATTTTCGCAGCGCGCCTACGTCCTGGAAACCGGCCGCATCACGCTGCAAGGCGCCTCCGCCGAGCTGCTCGACGACCCGAACGTGAAGCGGGCATATCTCGGGATCTAGGGCGTGTTCGCAAAGACCTTCGCAAGCCCGACATGATCTCTCGCGTCGATAGGTGAGAACACGACCTGGGGCGCGAACCGGTAGCGGGGAGCCGCCGTCTAACGACCGATGAGTACCTGTGTGGCGATTGTCGGCGGTTCCGGAGGAATCGGATCAGCGGTAGCCGCTCGGCTCAGAGCGGCGGGTCGAAACGTCGCAATCATCGCTCGCGACGCGGCGCGTCTCGAGGGAACCGCGGCGTCAACCGGTGCCGTGCCCTTCGTCTCCGACGTGCTCGACGCTGCGGCTTTCGCCGAGGCGATCGAGCGCATCGAGGCGGAGGTCGGCGAAATCGACGGTCTCGTGCACGCCGTCGGCAGCATCATCATCCGCCCGCTGCACGCCGTATCGCTGGATGATTTTCGCGCGACGCTCGAGCGTAACGTCACGAGCGCGTTCATCGCGATGAAGACGGTCATGCCGAAGATGATGCGCCGCCGCAGCGGGAGCGTCGTCTTGTTCTCGACCGTCGCGACATCGATTGCGCTGCCGAATCACGAGGCAATCGCCGCCGCAAAGGGCGGGGTCGAAGGTCTCGTTCGTACGGCCGCGCTCAGTTATTCGCGTTACGGAATCCGCGTGAACGCCGTCGCGCCGGCCCTCACGCGTACGCCGCTCTCCGCGAGCCTCTGGCAAAACGAAAAGGCGCTTGCGGTCTCCGAAGCGATGCATCCGCTCGGACGTATCGGGGAGGCGGACGACGTCGCTGCGGCCGTATGCTATTTTTTGAGCGCGGAGGCCGGCTGGACGACCGGGCAAATTCTCGGCGTCGACGGGGGCCTGAGCGTCGGCATGGCGCCGCCGAAGGCCGGCGCGTAGCGGTCTCATCGAAGCGAACTCCTCACCGGTTTCATCGTCGGCGGCGAACCGAGCGCAGTCGGAATGCGCGTCGGCGGCAAGATCACCGACGCCTGGAGTCACTTCGTGCCGCTCGGCGTTACCGCATAGCCCTTTGCCGACCACCACTGCGGGTGTGAATGAGCCGGTGCCGCGGAGCGCAAGACCGGAAAGCCGCTCATGTGCTCATCGAATCGGTTTCGGAACCGTTGGGAGGTCGTCGTGTTCCCATTCGAGCCACGAGCCGTCGTAGACGGCGACGTCGCGGAAACCGGCGGCGCGCAGCGCGATCCAGGAGCCCGATGCGGAGACGCCGCTACCGCACGAAACGATCGTGCGTGCGTTCGGATCGAGTTGCGCGCCGGCGATGAGATCGTGCAGGCGCTCGGGTTCGGCGATGCGGCCGCCGCGCGCATCCTCGAGCAGCTGCGAACCGGAAAGGCGCTTCGCGCCGGCGATGTCGCGGTCGCGCTGGGCGTAGGTTTTGTCGCGCTGCGTTTCGAGCAGCTGTACCGTGCTCGTGCCGCTCGCAACCGCGAGCACCTCGGCGCGCGTCGCGCGTAATTCGGGTCGAACGTGCGGCGTGAACGTCGCTGCAGACGGCGTCGGCATCGTGGTAGAAATTGCGCCGCCTGCGGCCTTCCACTCACGGAATCCGCCGGCCAGAATCTTCGCGTTGTCGTGCCCGTAGTATGCGAGCATCCAGAGCAGCCGCGCCGCATACGGAACGGTACCGTCGTCGTAGGCGATCACGAGCGTGTCGTCGCCGACCCCGGCCGCCGCCATCGTTCGTGCAAAGTGCTCCGGGGGCGCAACCCGTGTCGCATATGGGGTTGTGGGGTCGATCAGTTCCGGGCCCGCGTAGTCGAGATGCACTGCGCCCGGGATGTGACCGGCTGCATATTGCTCCACGCCGGTTGGATCGTCGGTGACCCCGCCATGCGGCTTCGAACGCGTGTCGATGATCCGGATACGCGGATCGTCGCTGTGCGCTCGAAGCCAGGCGATTTCGATGAAAAAATCGTTCATGAGACGGCGATCGTCGTCGTGCCGAGATTGAAGCGTGACTGCGCATCGTCGGCGATGTACTTCCCGATCGCAAGCGACGAGGTCGCGGCAGGCGATGGCGCGTTGCGCACGTGCACGACACCGTCTGCACCTTCGAACACGAAGTCGTCGACGAGCGAGCCGTCCGAGGCCATCGCTTGCGCGCGCACGCCGGAGGGCCCCGGAAGGCAGTCTTCGGGTTTGAGCTCGGGGATGTAGCGCTGTAGCGCTTGCACGTACGCGCTGCGGACGAGGTCGCGGTACATTTCGCCCGCGCCCATCTTCCAATACTTGCTCGCGAGCTTGAAGAAGCCCGGATAGGTGATCGCGTCCCACAGCTCGGCCGGATTGATCGTGAAGAACGCGTAGCCTTCGCGCGCGAACGCGAGCACGGCGTTGGGCCCAAGCCAGATCGAGCCGTCCATGCGCGGCGTGAAATGCACGCCGAGGAACGGGAACTCCGGATCCGGCACGGGGTAGATGTTGCCCCGGACGAGATGGCGCATCGAGTCTTTGAGAATCAGATAATCGCCGCGAAACGGCACGATCTTCGGATCGACGCCGCCGCCGGTCATGCCCGCGAGCTTATCGGAGTAGAGTCCACCGCAGGTGATCACCGCGCGCGCTTCGATCACGGTGCCGTTCTTGATGTTGATCCGCGTGACGCCGGCCGCGCGGTCGAAACCGGTGACCTCGTGCTCGAGGAACAGATCGCCGCCGGCTTCGTTTACGTCGGCCGCATAGTGGTTCGCGACCAGACCCCAGTCGACGATCCCGGTCTTCGGCGACCAGATCGCTTTGATGCCGCGGCAGTGCGGTTCGCGTTCGGCGATCCCGGCCTCATCGACCATCTCGATCTCGGAGAGACCATTGGCTTTGCCGCGCGCGAAGAGATCGTCCAGTCGCCCGAGCTCCGATTCTTCGGTCGCGACGATCAGTTTGCCGACGTCCTTGTACGGGATGCCCTTCCGCTCGCAATACTCCCACGCGGCAACGCGCCCCTCGACGCACAGCTTCGCCTTGAGCGAACCGGGTTTGTAGTAGATGCCGGAGTGAATGACGCCGGAGTTGTGGCCGGTCTGGTGCTTGTTCCAGATCGCTTCCTTCTCGACGTTCGCGAGTTTCAGATGCGGAAAGCGGGCGAGCAGCTCGCGCGAGGTCGCCAGCCCCACGATCCCGCCGCCGACGACGGCAATGTCGTAGATCATGGTCGATCGATTCTCGCAAGTGAGGGGCGGGCCCGCTACACCTCCGCATTAGCGGGCACGGTTGCCGGTGCGAGCGAAAATCATCGGCGCTATGCTGACGGAATCACGACCCCTTGCTCCGTTCGCGAACGAACCGATCCGGACGTTCGCCGACCCCGTCGATCGGGCGTCCATCGAGGCGGCGATCGCGCGCGCCCGCGCGTCGCTCGGCCGCCGCTATCCGCTCGTCATCGACGGCGCGAAGGTCGACGGCAGCGCGGCGATCGCCTCGGTGAACCCGGCCCACCCGGACGAGGTGATCGGCTACGTGGTGGAAGCGACGCACGAGCAGGCCGCGCAGGCGCTCGACGTCGCGACCGCGCGTTTCGCGACCTGGTCGAAGAAGACGTACACGGAGCGCTCCGCGTTCTTGCTGCGCGCGGCGGCTGCGATTCGCGAGCGCAAGGACGACTTCAACGCGCTGCTCGTGCTCGAGGCCGGCAAGCCGTGGATCGAGGCCGACGCCGACACCGCCGAGGCGATCGACTTCTTAGAATATTACGCGCGGGAAGCGCGCAAATTCGACGCCCCGCCGCCGCTCGTGCCCTCGCCGCTGCCGGAGACGAACGAGCTGCGCTACCTCTCCCTCGGCGTCGGCGCGATCATCCCGCCCTGGAACTTTGCCTTTGCGATCATGGCCGGGATGACGTGTGCCGCGATCGTCACCGGCAACACCGTGCTGCTCAAGCCCTCGCCCGACGCGGCGGTAATCGCGGCCCACTTCGTCGACCTGATGCACGAGCTCGGCCTGCCGCCGGGCGTCATCAACTATGTCCCCGGCGACGGTCCCACCGTCGGCGAGGCGATCGTCACCGATCCCCGCACCCGGTTCGTTTCGTTCACCGGGTCCAAGGGCGTCGGGCTGCGGATCAACGAGCTCGCGGCGCGCACCGCCCCGGGCCAGAAGTGGATCAAGCGCGTGATCGCCGAGATGGGCGGCAAGGACGCGATCGTCGTTGCCGACGATGCCGACCTCGATCGGGCCGTCGAAGCGGTGGTCGCTTCGGCCTTCGGATTCTCGGGGCAGAAGTGTTCGGCGTGCTCCCGGGCGATCGTGGACGCGCGCGTCTACGATGCGTTCCTCGAGAAATTGACGGCTGCGACCGCGAGCCGGATCGTGATCGGCGACCCGGCCGACGGCGCGACGAACCTCGGACCCGTGATCAATGAGAAGGCGGCCGAGAAGATCGGGCGCTACATCGAGATCGCCGCGGATGAAGGCCGAATCGTCGCCGGCGGCAAGCGGGTCGACCGCGCGGGGTGGTTCTTCGAGCCGACCATCGTCGCCGACGTTGCGCCGCGCGCCCGGATCGCCCAAGAGGAAGTCTTCGGCCCGTTCGTCGTCGTCATCAAAGCGCGCGATTTCGACGATGCGCTCGCGATCGCGAACGACACCGAATTCGGCTTGACCGGCGCGCTCTTCTCCGCGGACCCCGCGCGGCTGGCTCGCGCCGCCGACGAGTTCTTCGTCGGGAACCTCTATTTGAACCGGAAATGCACCGGCGCGCTCGTCGGCGTGCACCCGTTCGGCGGGTTCAACATGTCGGGCACGGACTCGAAAGCCGGGGGGTACGACTATCTCTTGCTCTTCGTGCAATCCAAGGCGATCGCCACCTACGTGCCGCGCTAACCCCCGGCGATCGGGAAGCCCCGGCGCGGCGGACCCGCCGCGCAGACGTCCGCTGCAAAAGGAGAAGCCGCGCCGAAGACTCCCCTCGTAGCCGGTCACGTGACCGAGGTGGTCCCGTTCCTGTGGGTGGCCGACCTCGAGCGGTCACTCCGTTTCTACGTCGCCGGCTTGGGTGCGACGGTCGACCGCGAGTGGATCGTGGATGGGCGGATGCGGTGGTGCCGACTCGGCCTTGGCGGGGCGGCCCTGATGCTCCAGGAGCGCGGTCCCGGCCACGTTCTCACGGCGCCGCCGGGGTCCGGTACGTCGCTGAACTTTTCGTGCGGCGACGCGCTTGCGCTCTACGACGCGGCGCTCACCGCCGGGCTCGAACCGGTTCGGGAGCCGCAGGTCGGCAACGGTCTCTGGGAACTCGGCTATGCAGACCCGGACGGGTACCGGATCAACTTCGCAAGTCCGACGGATCTGCCCGAGGAGTTGCTCGTTTCGGCGTACCGAGTGCGCGAGCCGGCCGCGGGACAAAAAACGCCGGCTGGGTAGCGATTCGTACCATCCGGCAGGCAAAACGCCGAGTTTCGCCCATTCCGGGCACCTTTTTATCCATGTGTACGGTGTGGATAACAAAAGATGGCCCCAACCCCTTGACTTTGTACATCGGTCGCGGTAGTCTAATCGGCGTGACTCGTACGCCTCGCCTCGTCGGTGTGGTCAACGATCCAGCCCTTGTGGGGCCGGCGTTATGTGTCCGTTCCTTGAAAACTGAACAGTGCAGTAGCGCATAAGTCTGTGGGTCTCACGACTCGACACGACGGAAGCGCGGCGAA
>Ga0116230_10002444_pt1 | contig 17878 bp, 17 predicted proteins | sample S1TSphfallax_3_FD_88678 | JGI IMG/M metagenome (GOLD analysis project Ga0116230, IMG submission 88678) | Host-associated microbial communities from peat moss isolated from Minnesota, USA - S1T2_Fd - Sphagnum fallax MG | ecosystem: Host-associated > Plants > Peat moss > Unclassified | place...
ATTTAGAATATGAGTGAAAGATGACCTAGGAAAACTGAAAGCAAGGTGGGGAATAAAAAAAGCAGTCTTCAAGAGCAACTTGCCCATCAAACAAGGGTGGGAAGTTCAACTGCAACAGAATTGGCACATCACTTGGTGAATAAGGTTTTTGCTGCTGATACTTGAGAAACTGCTGAAAGGCATCCCAAACAACACCATAAACTCAAAGACTTAAACTTAATGGAGTGATAAGGTCCATGACTTTTTCTCAGGATGAGTACGCGCTGCTGTTTGGCTATTGATCATGGAAGAGAGTTAGAATTGTCAGTGGCATGGAAGTGATTGTCTTATGCACAGATTGTAGTGAAATAGGAGACACAGAGTGAACATTGTTTCTATTTCTTCATATAAAGTATGGAATGTACTATTGTGGAGAAATTGTAAGTACGTTTTAAGTTACAGTACCTGGCTGGAGACTCATGCTGATGGTCCTCCCTCGAAATATCCACAAGTTGTTTTGTCTGGGTTTGCCAGTGACCCCATGACTTCCACACCATAGCTTACCATTGCACTAACATACAATCTAAATGACAATCAACTGATTGTGGTCTTTGTTCTTCCCTGCTGTCCTTTACTGTGTGTATTATCTATCATGTTGTGTCTTTCTGTTTTTTTTACTCCTTGTGTTATTTGTTGCTAGACAGTAGCATGGCTGAGTTTCCTGTTGGTTCCAGATTTGCAGCAGAAACTTGGTACACAGGTTAGTGTTTTCACTGGCCTTTACCCACTGTAGGGAGCTGATGAAGTCAGTGGGGAAGTTGTGATAGAGACTTCACTATCATATGTGCTACCATTGATGGTCCCTGAACAGCTGTGAGACTGGCACTGTTGTGTATACCGGTTTAGTGTTTATTTTGTTTTTTGATCATTTTTGGTTTTTGTTTCTTGGTCCTTTATTCTCTGTTTTGTCTTTGCTTCTTTTGAATTCTCTGTGGCTTATTGAAGTGTTAACCTTGCTTTGATTTTTCTTAATCGTGAGAATGGAGATTTCTCAATTCTTATGAGAGATATATGCTTTTGTTACTCAACCAAAATTTCTTGAAATTTGAGAAATGCTAGGGGTTGCAAATGATGGTCCACTATGTCTTAGAGTATGTATGTCAAAGTGAAATTCAAGACTTCAATTGTGCTTCACATTAGTGCTTAAAGAAGGCAAAGAGGGCTCAACCAGTACTCTCTATGTATGACTCTCTATGCCTTCACCGTAGATGCTCGTTCCAGCTCACAAGCTTGAATCAGGATACTCCTGAGTTTTTTATTTTTTATTTATGTCTTTTGAATGCTAGCAGACATCATGATTGAGTCTTCTTGATGCTTTCGAAAGATTGGCAGGAGCTTAGGATGTAGATTTCATAGAATGGTCTGCCTGAAACTTTGGGTAGATTTGTATGTACTTATTTAAATCCACCATAATGAGCTGATGAAGTCAGTGAGTTGTCATTGCAGCTCAACATTCCTATTTTCTGGTGCAAGTGATAGACAATTCACACGGGAATGGCATAAATTAGTTGTGGTGGAGGTAATGGTCTGACACTACTTTGTGAGTGGATCCTGTACATTTTGACTGCCCTCCTTGTTGTGTTATGTTCAGATTGCAAAATTGTGATTGTGAAAGTTTCTCTGCAATTTGATAAATTTGGACAATAGTATTTGCAAGATAGGTAGCTATAAGGTTCATAGTTTGTATAAGGTGCATCCTAGTACTACTACAAACCTTTATTTAAAGTTGCTTTTGAACACCTTTCAATACTTTTCACTTGAAGGGCAGTTTAAACAAGAGTCAAAGTGTCTCTTTCTCCAAGATCTCCAATTCTAACATCTAAGTTAAAGATCAAAGATGCAGAAAACTGGCAACCTTGAGAGAAAAGACATCAGACTATGTGTTGCCTTTGACATGAGAATCAACAACAGATGCTTCACATTGAGCTTTGGCATTCAAAATGTCCTTTGGCCTAGGGAGGCGCTTGAAAAGTTGAACACAAAGTGTTGGGTTAGTAGGGGCATTATATTGAGTGAGAAACCCACAATGCAGGAGTCTTGAATTGTTGTAACCCATTGCATTGCTTGTTTTACCTTAAACAAAAATTGTTTTTGTGTAGGGTAAGGATAAAACATGGGTTCATTTTGGGAACAAGGGCTCAATGTGATGTGGGAACTAAGATGGGACTCAAGATTCTCTTTTTGGGAACCTTACGCACAAGGTGGTATCCTTTCTTGTGACAAAGATTTTATTGAAGGTATGGTGTCATACACATACACAAGAAAAATTCTACCATTGCTTAACATGAATATCACAATCAATTTGTTTAACTTTGTAGTGATTGAAAATTAGAGATTGTCTAGCTAGTGGATTAGGTTGCCCTTATAGTACACACCAATTTCATCTCATATAGTTACATAATGATTTGGCAAACCTTGAAAGCAAAACTGTAAATGCCACAACACTCAAATTCAAACTTATTTAAAATAGCAAAAGTACTAATGTTAATATTCTACAACCTTCATTAGTAATGAGTTGAAAATATGGGTTGTCAAATTGTTGAAGATGGGTCACACATCTTAACAAGTCTTTGAGGAACACCTTTGATGAACACAAGCAAGTTTGGTTAAAATGGATGAAGCTATCATGAAAAACAATTTATTTTTTTTAATTGTGCAATGTCAAGTATTATGAACATAGGACAAAAATGGGTGTGTGACATCATGTGCAAACTAATGCATTGATGTCTAAATTCAAACATTAGAGAATGGAGTATTTTTCTCCAACAAATTAAGGATCCAAATGTGAACTTTGCCTTTCACATTAGGAATCTAAACTCCATGGCAATTACAATGCTTATTGAAATATGGACAAAGTGGAACAATTTTTAGGACCACAACCTTTGGGTCTAATGATTTGAAATTTCACTTGTTTATTTTAGTTGTATTTGACAAACGCAAAAATGATTTACCCCATTGTTTGAATTACCACGTCTTGTCAAAACAAAACTACCTTATTTCATAATCAACCATTTTATAGGTATTAGCATTCCATATTATGCCCAAATGGAAAGGAAATTGTTTCCTTGTTGATGATGCCCCCAAGAACATCAAGATTTTGTACTTTGACATTTTATAATTTTTGATATTCTATTAAAGGGCAAAAGAAACATTCGTTTACATAGCTAATTAATTAAAAAAATTCTACAAAAAAACAACTCAAAGTAGTTCAAACTCTAGATTCACCAGTTTTTAATATATGTAATTAATAATTCTTGTGTGGCAAATGTGAGGACACAATATCCCAATATTTTCATGTGTGTGATATGTATTGAAAAATTGAAAAAATAAAATAAATTCCAAAACCATGAAAACATTTTTTTTAGCATCCTCACAACATTGTGCTTATATGATCACAAAAAAAATGGACAATGCCTTTGATTAATTTTCTTAATATTTTTTACATCATTACATCTTGATACCTAGTTGATAATTCAAAAAAAATTCAATGTGTTTGGTTCAACGTGGTGGTGTAATATAAAAAATGGCATGTGCTAATACTAATGATAATTTTTTTGTAAAGTAATTAGAATATGAAAAAAATTTCATGTCAAAGATATTAAATTAGTAAATTTATAATTCAATAAAATGGCCTTGTCCATTTAATCATTTTGAAATCATGTTTTAGGATATCCTACTTAATAATCATTTAAGTCATCTTGAAAGCATAAAGGCACTAAATAAACATTAGGTAAGCCTTAAATGGGTTTAAATAAACATTAAATATGTCATACATAAATTTAAATAAACCAAAATAAATTACGTAAGCTTTAAATATATCTAAATAAACATAAATAGATATCCCTCAACTTTAAACTAATTTAATTTATCTAGCTTATTATATAGAATGATAAGCATAAAGTATGCACACACGATAAGTTTAATCATCATTTATAACAAAGAATTAACAATGATGTTAAATATTTATTTTTTAATTCTGTTAAATATTACTTTTTTCATATTTAAATCATTATTTTTAATTGTGCCAATGGTTTAAAATTTTATTGAAGTTTATAATTGTTGTTTTAAAATAGAAGTTGAAAATTAAATCATATTGTATGAAAGCATTGCACAATTCATTGGTTTAAAAAACAAATGTGATGTATAAAAAAATTCCTTGCGATTTTGACAATAGATTTTTTTTTTCAAATTATGGGTGATTTCAACTTGTTTAAACCAAAAAAAAGATTTTTTTTTTCCATGCAATTTTTTTGTTTAAAACCATTTTATTTTTTAAACCCCTCCCAACCCACCTTAAAATGGTTGAAATATCATGACCTTTTTCATAACTTATTATAATGCATGTAATTAATCTTTGGATAAAAGAAAAATATTTTAAATCATAATTATAAATTAGTACATAAAAGTTTGAACAATGCATCATCACACATGATTATTTTTTTTAAATCACCAATTTTAGAAATGGTTAAAACTGAAAGCAACAGTAAACCAAAAAACCTACTTAACATAAAATTATGATAAATAAAATAAACAAATGTCATCCATTATGAAATCTTAAATGTGTCATTTCTTACATTAACCTTGCAAACAATAATTGTTAAGTTTGTTCCATGACAAATTCAATTCAACATTCCAATGTTCAATTTAAACTTAATGTATTGGTTAAATAAGTCACTATAATCACGTTAGTTGGTCAAAAAATACATGCCTTGAACCTTTAGTCAAAATGGACATGTCCATTGGTTGAAAAAAACCAATTAATCAATTTGGAACATTTGAAAAACCTAGAATTCTAATAGTGATTAAACCAGGCTCTTAACAATTGACAAGCCCTTGGATTAATATGTTATTTCTTAATTATATATTTTTTCATAAATAAAGTTTTACAAATCCCAAGGTCAACATATAGTTATAATTACAACTACATGAAATACATTTTTGTTTTGAAAAAGCAAACAACATATGCACCAAAACAAAGGTATAATAAAAATAATTCATTGTTAAATTCTTTTTGCCACCTCAAAACTCCATTCTTTCATAAAATTTCCTTCACATTAACATTTTTCCTTCCCTAGTTCTTTTGCTTTATCACAACCCAAATACTCCCCCTAATAAGGTTTTTTTGATATGATTAATCTTCCATCACAAAACATTAGATATATAGTTTTGGTTGTTTTTCAAATCCAAAGTGTTTTCAATGTTTGTTCTATATATTTATATGATGAAAACAAACTAAAACAAACATTGTTTCTTAACAAATTCATATGTTGGATGCCAAAAAGAAGCACATTCAAATGCACAAATTTTAGAACAACAAATCACATTTTCACATAAAGAAGCAAATGATTACATAGCGGTGACACAATAATGTGCAAATTATTATTTTTAAATGCATGGTTTCAATTGGATAGTTAGTTGTCTAAAAACAATAAGTGTGGAGGCACTTTAAAAGCATAATGTATAGATTAAAATGCAATTACATTTTGAGATGAGCCAATAAAAAAGGTTCAACCCTAATTAAACCCAAAAAAAATATGGTATTTTTAATAGATGCCATGTGGTTCAAGTCTAGGCCTAGCCTAAGTGGCATAAGTTTAGACCTAACCTAGGTGCCATGCGGCCTAAGTCTAAATTTAACCTAGGTGATCACCTAGGTTAGGCCTAAAAATGGCACGTGGCATAAAGGCCATAAATTAGTTAAAATGGTGTGTCATGTGGTACTTTAAATGTTGTGCGATAAACATACAAAACTATATGTAATTATTCATCCGAATCAACATGATTTTCATTCATCAGCTTAATAAGAAACGAACCAGTGATTTTGTTGATGGATTTTGCTTAACCATTGCCTTGTGGGTAATAAATGGTCAAGGTCGTATGTTGTAATAAGAAATGATTTGTAAGAATTTTAATGGCATTATCAATGAAATGAGTGTTTTGATCATAACCAAACCTCGTGAAAATGAACTCATGTATAAATTTTGTAGTTATGACCATTATATTAATGTGCAATGCGTTTGCCTCCACCCATTTGGTGAAATAATCAGTTGCTACCAAAATGTATTTGTTCTCAATATACCTATCAATGGGCATAAACGAGATAAAATGTGCTAACAACATTACTTTAAAAAAGGATTGCATGTCCTTTTGCCCAATTTTTTTTCTTCATACAAATGATTTTTTGATTTTTTTTTATACAAATTGTTATGAAAAATGGATATAATTATTTAGGTAGGTGACATGTTTATAATTTTGAATAAATATGAAAAATTGAAAATGTGTCAATTCTTTGTAAATTATGTGTTTCATTTTTTAAATGATAATAATTTCAAACCATAACCAAATTTTTTTTTTGTATAATAAACTACAACCCTTCTTAAAACATCATGTATATTTTACCCCATTTATATGTGGTAAATGACTTTTGAAGTTTTAAAATTCATATATTTTAGGGTATGAGTGTTTTTTGAATGTAGTTAATAGGTTTTTTATCTTTTTAATTTTTTTCGCATTGATTTTTTTATATCATATGAGTCCTTTTGATAATCCTTTGTAAAATTGATTCAATCTAACATGATCAAATAGATTTTAACTTTTAAAATTCTTAAATTGAAATTTAAACTTAAAATTTTATCAAATGAATTTTTTGTTTGAATTCGTTGATATTCATATGAATAAAAAAGGACAACTTCCCATGACTGCCATGGTGTTAAATGGTAAAACATTAATATTTCTCTAATCTTGACTATTTTTAGGACCCATTTAACATCCTTTTTGGTTTGTTTTATTGTGACTACACCCTAATGGGTTTGATTAAGTTAACAAAATCCAATATACACTTCATGAAAGGTTATACCAACAATGAAGTTACCAATTTTATTATGTTACTTTGTATTAAATTCCTAATTCATTGATAATTGTCACAAGTTTGGCAATATTAGATAACATCCTTGTGCATAATGGGCCACTAATATTTGGCATCCAAAATCTCACGAACGATGACTTAGATGAAAAATGTCCACCATTAACTCCTTCATGCATTTCCTATAGCATTGTGGGTACTTTTGAGTATTTAAAACAACGCTTCAAAACTTGGTCTTGACCTTGATGGTATAGTTTTCCTTATACCAGAAAAAAAATGTAAAACTCTCAAGGCTAACTTCTTCCTTTACTTTTTTATTGTAGTGAATTAAAAAATTTCCAATAATGAGGTATTCAAAAATTTATTGGAACCACGCTAGTTGTAAGAAAAAGAAAGTAACATATGTTGTTTGGTCAGGTACTCCATTTGGTTCTTTGATATCAAACATTCGGGGTAATGCGTCACAGAATGAAATCTCCTTGGTTTATAAATTAGCGAAAAATCGTACTTTAAAAAAAAATCACCTCACTATTTTCCCTGAAACCTAGGGTTTTTTTAACCAAATATAACAATGCCATATGGTCCACATAAAAAATCAATTTGTTACACAAAATAATGACAAAATTTGGGAATAACATACACCATTGTGAATGTTTTCCTTTAAGTCATCATATAATTTCATCCAACATTATTGAATAATTGCAATGTATAAGCAATTGATTAGTCACATTTTAAGGTAAGGTTATATGTTAGCATAGCCCCCACTACCAAATTAGAGGTATATGTGTGAACATGAAACTCGAATTTCCAATGAAGTGAAATCAAGATCGATGTATCCATGTAACGCTACTTGATTTCTTCCTAAACATGTTGCCATTTTGCTATAATGATAATGGAAGCCATAATGAAAGTAGAATCCTTAATGAAACATTAGTAGTATTATGCCATGTCATTGAAAACCTAAATGTTCTAAAGTGTTTTTGGGGTAGGCATGTGGATAATAGCCTTTTTTTTTTTAATATGGTAATTTGCTTTCCTTAGATACCACATAACCCAGGATGACGTTCAAATGCATGATGAACATGCATTATTCGGGGTTCAAGTTTATACTGAATTTTTTGCATTTTTTAAAACATAATCATAGATTTGTTAAATGGGTGTTCAAATCACTAAACACATTAAACTCATCCAAGAATAGTTTCATGAACATTCCAAAATAATCCTTAAAAGTTGTATTCAACACATGTTGGTAAATTGTTGGAACATTCTTGAGCCCAAATGACATGACTACCCATACAAATGTTCCTTAATTAATGATAAATGTAATCTTATATTTGTTTTTAGGGGCGATCATAATCTCGTAATAACCAAAAATTCCATCCAAAAATGAATAGAGTTCATGACCTACTATTTCATTTAAAAACTTTTTAATAAAAGGTAAAGGATATGGATGTTTTTTAATGGCAACATTGAGTTGTCGAAAATCCATGTAGATTTTGAACTTGTTATTTTTTTATGGTACAATGACAATTGGTGATAGCCAATTAACTTCCTCCACTGGGGCAATGAAACCTGCATTTGAAAGCTTGTCCAAATCCTACTTGATTACTACAACATAATTTGGGTTCATTTAGTACTTTGCTTAATGATGACCAAATGGAATGGTTATGTTGAACTTGATGCAATGTTGAACAATATGGGGTGGAATTCCTTTGAAATTGGTATAATTCCATGCAAAAATGTCCTTATAAACCGAGAGTAAGGTTTTAATGCTTGTAGTAACTGATCCATAAAATGTTGCATTTAATTTCACTATCTTAGGGTTGTTAATAGTTCCCAAATGAAGGAGTCTTACCTAGTGATCTTCAAGTAATGTCCAACATGCAATCTCCAAAATCTTGGACTTTGATGTGTGCCAAGGTAATATTTACTTGGATTTATCCCCTTGAGTGCGTGTACTAAGTTCTACACCAAAAAATACATCATTGAAAATGTTTAGTTTCGATAATGTGAAGTTTCCAATTCTAAAAAAATTGGTTTTGCTACAAAAAATATTTATTCTTATTTGTCTATGATTCCATCAAATTTTAACATAACAAAACCTTAGGACGTTTGGTATTACTATCCAAAGTTTTGTTATGGCAATGGTTCACATCATGCCATTGCCTTCAATGGTGATCATGTTGTTTCTCCAATCACAAGTAACACATGCATTATGTAACCATGGTTGCCTAACAACATTGAATAAATGGAGTTCAACACATTATTTTTCATTATCATGAATGTTACAATGTATGGAATTCCATGGGTTTGGATATTGGGATCCTTGATAAGTCCAACTGGTTTGGTGATGGTTTATCTACCATCCAAAATGTATATTGTGTTGGTTTAGGATTGGGGAGTCGTAACCTTTTCCAAAATTCCTTTGTCATGATGTTCACATCGGATCTTCCATCCAATAAGATGTCTTCAACAATTTTCTTGTCAACCTAAACCTATATCACAACATGCGAAGATCAATCACCACCGAGGCAATAATTCGATTAGGTCCTATTGTAATGGTTTTTTTTTTTCCAAGGCCAAGCCTAACAACAACATATTATTTCAAATTCAGAGTGATCTTAAAGAGTTGGCCCAAGGTATTGAAGGTATGTTTATTGTCTAATAGTTGTTGGGTGATATCTTCCAAAATTGAAAAACTTCCAATAATTTTGGTAATTCTAATAACAATGGTAGATCCAATAAAATCAATAGGTTTAATAGTTCTTGTAAATTGATTTTTGGTATCCAAATTGAAATTCCTTATGTGATTGGTTTTAATTATAATTTGTATATTGGCTTTGGGTAGATCCCTTGGTGGCTCCTTATGTAGTAAGTCTTTAATAGTTTTTTCAAATGAACATTGAGATTTTGCCTTTTCTTACCAATCATCTAAGCTCAAGTTCTTGAAAGGTTATTTCTCTTTGAATACCACATTTTCAAGTATTTAATTACATGTTATAACTACCAAAACCATGTTAACAACATCTTATTTCTTGGGTATGCCATTGCCTTTTTTGCAAACATCGTTTGAGCTACATCCTTATGAAAAAAATTGTAGATTTTATGTTCAATGGAATTGCAGATAAAACATTGATAAATGATGGAACTAAATTTGTTTGTTTTTCCGCAACCCCTTTTGTTATCGGATTTATTTCCTATACCACCATTAGTTTGGGCCAAAATTCCATTCATTGTTATTTCATTTTTGTCTTTAGGTTTGTTATTCAAATTGTTCAAATTCAAGTGGCCGCAACACTCCTTGGAATGTTTCAGTATATTGCATTAACCATAGATCACATATGTTTGCCTCCCTTTAATAGCCTTCTTGTGTTTAATTGGTGGTTTTAATAATTTCCAGTATTCATTGGTGTCTCCCATACTTTTTTCACAAGTAACTACAACTTTCTTTTGTTCAAATAAAATGTCCTTTTTCATCCTTGTTGTGGCTATTCATAGGCGTGGTTGTAATTATGTTTGAAAGAAAGTGGTTAGTAAATTATCATTTACTTGATGTTGACTCAAAGGCAATTTGTTAATTTTAATATAAGTTCATACTATGTTGTCACATTCTTGTTTCCTCCTTGTTTTATCGCTCATAATGCCATGTACACTTGTTCGTATGTCTATATTTTTTTGGTAGCACTTACAAAATGCGACCTTTAATTCTTTGAATTTGTGAATTAGATGGGCTCTCATCAAATTTTCTCCCCACTCAGATAGTATGGCATCATGGCAACTAAAACATAATAGATTTATGATATCGACATCATTCTTATCTCCATTGGCTTGGATGGCCTTATGAAAAACTGGTACATGAACATCAAGATTCGTTCCTATAATGTAAATGGGGTAGAATAAGGATTTCCTACTTGGCGAAGGATTTGGTGTTATAGGGGGTTGGATAAGACACCATGAAGGGTACCATGGATTCCAAGTAGGCCCTATCCAAAATACTAATGGTCCTATAACATATGATTTTGGATTTTGGTCTCCTAGGGGTTCATTATTGCCACTTCTTCAAGTTGGAAGACCACCACCACCACCTCCAAGAGGCCTGTTACCACCACTGCCGAAAGGTCCACCACCATCATTGCTGATATGTGTAGTCTGTCCACCAATAGGAGGCTCACCAACATCTTTAACCTATGATGGTATAATTTTTCTTCCATGATATGGTTTTTTAATAGGAATGATTCTTGGCATTTTATGGTTGTGTTTTCTTTCAAGAAAATCATCATCCTCATCCAAAGGCTCCCCACGATCTGCTACAATCAATCTCATTTTGTGTAATTTCCAAAACTAGTTTTGGTGGTGTTATGGGGTTAACTAAGGGATTGAACCTTGGAAGCCACATTGTAGGAGCATTATTTATGCCCCCATAACCATAACCAAAATATGGTGTATAAGGTCCAACATGAAGATACATTGAATTCGGAAAACTAACTAGATTTTGCTTCATGACATTTTTGATAAGTGGAACAAAAATATGTGGAATAACTAATTTTTTACAAAATGCATTTAGTAGTGTTAAAGGATAAACCAAATTGTAAACATTTGGAACAAAACTTTGAACATGTGTTGATATCAAATAAGGTTTATGATCCATTGGTATTATTTGTGTAGGTAATATTTTATTAGAGCAATAAGGATAATTGTCTATTTGGTGACCCAAACTTTGACAAAAAATACAAGTTGGAAATGCATGAGGAGAAGCATGAATGTTGAAAATAGGGGTTACCATAAATTTGCTATTGGAAGTCCTCCTTATATGAAATACTCATCCTCAAGGACTACTTGTTTCGTACATCATTAAAAAGTTCCTTTCCTTCAAATTGGCGCAGTTCATCAATTTGCTTCTAGAATTGATCAATTTTGCTCTTTCTGGCGTGTGGACTTGTCATAATGGTCTCATGGTACCAAAAAGTTTTATTTTCATAGGGTCCCAAATTGGTTCCCATGGAGTTTTTGGTTCACTCTTAATGTGTCACACTTTTGATTGATGGTTTTTAGTAGGCTATATAATTTTTGGTTGGATATTTTTGATAACTTTGTCCAATTCGTTTTGCTCCCCACTGTGAAAGGTCAAAGTTTCCTTTGGGTCAATTTTTGATTGCTCTAGTCACTCCAAGTTACTTACATGCACTATTTCAACACTTTTTTGTAAAACCTACTCCATTTTTTTAAATTTCAAACTTTTTGTCAACACCAATTGTAATCTACATGTTGTTTGGGTTTTTTTAATTTTTATTTGTCAAACAACAACAATAAATTTGTGATTTGTTTTGGTAGAATCAAATAATTCTAACCCATATTTGTCCAAATAAGAATGAACCAAAATTCTAGATTTAATATGGAAAGTCCAATTTTGGTAAAAACCCATAATTTTTTTGGTTTTGATAAAATTTACCTTAAAAAATGGTGTTCATTATTAAAAAAAAAACACAATCAGTAATTTCCTTCATGTTCAAAACTTCAACTTAACCGTTGGTTTGTCATCTTCATCCACAAGACCTTTCATTTTTTCATCCTCATTAATGGGACCTTTCATTCTTTCATCATGAATGAATGTTCTATGTTACATAAAACCCACAAACTAAGGTTTTACCATACACAAAAACATGTATTTTACACCCCTAACATTGTGATCAAGATGATTAATACAACTAAATTATTTGTTGGAAATGATATATATCCCCCCTTCACTAATTAATATAGTTATTCAATGTGTAGAATGCTATTGAATTTTGAACAATGTAACATTGTGGCAACAAATGCTTCAACTAGATTAACAATCATGTCAAACCTTGTGCAAGCATATTGTTTCTAATTTTTCACATGTGCATTGTTAGGATTCACATAATATGCACCATCAATCACTATAGGTTGGGCAACATTGCACTTCATTAAACTTAAATGTTTAATGAAATAATCAAGTTTTAAAACTAACAATTTATCTTTCCCTTCAATCTTGGAGCAAACCTTGCACTTCACCATCCTCTTATTGCCATCCGTACACAAACATGCTGAAACCAAATAAACCTTGAAACCCATATATCTTGATAAACCATATTAATTTCCCACTTTCACATTATGAACTTTTTATTTTTTGGTTCATTAATTTTGGGTTTTATAGGATTTCCAAAAAGGTTATAACAATTTCTTCACATACACTTTCCTTTCTTTTTTGAGATGCATTTATCACAAAAACATGTATTATAGAACCTAAGATCACATTAGGTGACAAAACAAGTTTTATTACATCTAGACAATTAAAGTTCATGTGTTTATGAGAAAGATATATGGCAGAGGATTTGAAAAAAAGATGAAATTTGAAATTTGTTGGAACTAAAAAAGGCACCATAATTAAGAAACAAAACTTTAAAATGATTTGAATATGCACAACAAACATAGACGTTCAAGTTTTGGCAAAACACACTTATGTTTTGCACAAAATTCAAGTGGCAGGACACACATGATTCACATAACATTAATAAGACTTAGGTTTCGGAAAACATGCATGACATTCACAACATTTAAGATTCATAAACAAGTGGGATCAAATTTAAAAAGGAAAACTAAGATTTGTAAGCAAGAAAAATTAGTGAAATTAATGATGAATTTTGACAATGAGTGTGATGTCAAGTTACATTTCAAAACTTCATACCATTACAACTTGTAACATTTTAATTTTCAATGTGTCAACATTCAAAAACCCAAAAACATATTCCATAATTTTTTATTATAGTAAAAAAGAAATCAAAGTGCATGTGTACCTCATCATTGTGCCACATTAAACATTGAAGAGTCACGAACACTAAAGATTTAATTTCAATGCGATATCACAAAACAAATGAATTTTGTGATACTCATGAATAGAAATATCTACACAAAACATTCATGAATTTTCAAGGTGTACCTTCAAAATCAAAAGATTTTGCTGTTGTCACAATCTATTGCACCTCTTGCCATTATAACTTGCCAAATCTTTACATTCAAAACTAAATTTATCAAAGGAAAAATAAATCTAATCCTATTATAATGGTAAACCATAACATTCTTAAATGTCAAATTTCAGAAAGCACAATTTCCATCCAAGCTTTTTTTATTGTTTCGAATGTTGTATGGTATCTTTATGACAAACGGAATCTATGTAAGGAATTGGAAAAGAATAGCTCATAAAATTTATTGAAAATCATATGCATTGCCTTTTGTATAATCTAGTTTTTTGGTTTTCTTATGCATTCTCTAATGTGTATTAAAAAGAAAAAGAAAAAGAATATAGATTTTTTTTTGCCATGCTTTATTTGAGTTTTGCTATATTCATTCATTTAATTGATTAAAACACATAAGATCTTTGGCTCTTTTGGGTTTTATAGAATAATTATGGGTTAATACCTTTTGATATCTTCACTGTTAGGTCCCATCCCCATTATATTACCTAGATTTGAACTTCAGTTTACCGCCATTATAAATTGCCAAATTTATACATTCAAAACTAAATTTATCAAAGGAAAAATAAAATCTAATCCTATTATGATATTAAACCCTTAAACTAACCTTAAATTGATGAGTGTAGTGATATTAACAAGTACCATCGATAGTCATAACCATTGTTTAATTTGTATATTTTGAATTATATAAAAAACCCTACAAATGAGTTTGTTTTTAAACAATTTTATTTCAATATATTGGTATACAAATTCAAAAATACTTAAATCAATATAGTGAATGAAAAAATATATTTTTAATGATATGTAACAAGTGCTTGTAAATGATAATTAAATAGTAAAAACACAAAAAAAACATAATTTTAATTTAAAAAAAACATAGTTTTGATTTTTTTGGGGGATATAAACCTTGCAATTATAATATCAACAAAATTTTCAGGATTTTAAATTTTTGAAAAAATGATATTTTGAAAATTTTCTTAACCTTATGAACATTTGAATTTCTATGTCAACACCTTGAACATTAGGGGAAAAAATCCAAATTCTTTCCAGTTTGAATTTCAGGGTGGATATTTGATCATTGTGACTTTTAAATTTTTAATTTAATACTAAATGTTTTTTCATTGATCTTAGTATCATGGAACATGTTTTTTCAATCCTTTTGGTTTGGTTTTCGGATAGCTGAAAATATTTTAAAATTCCAAATTCAATATTTTGAAAATATGTAAAACTTAATTTTTTTTTTTGGTATTATCAATCAATTTACAAACGAATTTTAACATCCTAATGTGCACTAACATGAGATAATTTTTCTTTAAGAACCTTCATTCATTATATCTAATTTATGCCTTTTTGACATAACCATATTTTGCTAATAAAATTAACCAACACCTTTTTGAGAACATCTAGAAGTCCTTATAAAATAAGTGTGGTAATTGGGAAGTCAGAAAAAGAAATATGTGCATTGACTAAATTTTGAATTCAAAATCATTTTGCAAAAGAAAAAAGAAACATGGAATTGGAACCAATGTGTTTTTTTGTGTGAAATTTTGTGAATATGCAAAAAAAATCTAAAAGGAAGATTTTATCAAAATATTTTATTAAAAAATGGTTAAATTGTGAGATTTGTTTTTGGCCACATTTGGACTTGGCTTTTAGTTTGGTAGTACTTAAAAAATTGTTTAGATACGTTGTAAAAACTTGTTGCTATTTAATGTTTAATCCTTCTTTGGGATGCTATTGAATGACATAATATTTGAAATTTGAAAAAAAATCATTGATTGAAACCTTCTTTTTCACAAAACTTAAAAGTGATGATATTTTTAATCAATTTTATGATGTTGTGTAATTGGCTACCATTCCAAGAAGGATTTAACATGAAATGGTGACAACTCTTTAGAAATCATGGAAATTTAAAAGAAAAACTAGTTAAAAAAATAGTTGCCAAATTGAAATTAGAGTCCAAATTTGGCAATGTTGTTTCAAAATGTTTTCTTTCAAAATTTGGTGATTTAAAAAAAAGAAAAAACAGAACATTGTGACAATATATTCCCATTTTATTATTTTTCATTTTGACAAAATTTTGCAACAAAAAAAAAAGAAAAGAAAAAAAAAGAAAAAGAAAAAACCATGAACTAGAACCATTGAGACTAAGTCTTCTTTGCCTTAACCACAACCCAATATTCTTCTTCATTTCAAAAGTGTTGAGTATACTATTTTTCTTCTTTTAAAAAAGTGTAAGGTAATATAAATAAATAAATAAATAATTCAAAATTTAGGGCACTAAATTCAAAAGTGTAGGGTACAATATATGTTTTCTTTTCCATGGGGCCAGGCAAGGGTAAGGGGGGGTGTGGGGGTGGGGAAATGCCCAAAATAATAATTGGCTCTAGGACGAGTGGTAGGGGAATTTGACCTTTGCATTTTGGGAATGTCCTTTGGTTGGATTTTAGCCATTGTAAAAGCTTAATGTGTGAATCTAAACATGTGGACGTGATGATTGATTCACGAGGTGTACAAAGGGACATGGTTTTAACTTTTTAGAACTAATGTGTGCAAGGAATTGAGCCAATGTTTTCAATGTACTTGGAGTGGACTTTTAGTTAAATTAATTTTTTGTCCGTTATTTGGGGGGTGGGATTGATTTCATGCTTTTTTCAGCGGTTTTTTTTTTTTTTTTTTTGTGGGAAACACCCCACTTTTTTTGTTTTTTTACCCATGATATGGACCGGGGACCATATATAATTGGAAAAATATGGAAAAAACAATGTTGCGTATCTTTACCCATGGTAATGCTTTGGAGTGCAAAAGCATTACGAGAATCAGGCCCATGGCGGCTCTGCCTTTCCCAAGGGTTCGTATTCCAGTAAAGTGTGGCTTTATCAGAAATCAGGCCCACCACAAGATGGACGAAGTTCATGTGTCCGGGTGAAGCCCCGGCCAAAACAAGGGGCCTTCGATAGAGGTAATTGTCGTCAAATGGATCTCTCTGGTCCGGGTATTGACGTTAAATTAAAAGAAAGAAAGAAAGATAGAGTAGTGTAGGAGGGATATTTAGGGGATATTTAGCTCCAAATACACTTTTTAAAAAAAATTCTGCTCCGGGAGCTTTATGTCACCATAGAATAATGGCGAAAGACTTTTTTTTTTCTCTTTTTTTTTTTCAGTTTCTGAAACAAAATTCGCCAAGTTGCGAAATTTCGCCACGAAGAAAAAAGAAAAAAAAAGAGAAAAAAACTGGGCCCTAACATTTGGTTAAGAATCCGTGACCAATGCAGGAGCGCCGCGTGCGGTGTCGATGGTGTGCCAGCGTACAGTCATGTGGACCTGCTGTTTGGTTTCCAGCTTCTTGTGTTTATGTCTGTCTGCTGGCAGCCTTGCAACTTCCGCTGTTGTTGCACAGCAGCAACGACAGCCAGCGCCGGTGCCAAAGAACTGCGTCTCTCCTTCTTCTCTCTCTCTCTCTCTCTCTTCTCCTCCTCCTCCCGTTGTTGTTGTGCGGGTCCATCATTGGTCGGTGACTCTTCTCTTTCTCTCTGTCATGCGACTCTTCCCGCTTTTCCAACAGGTAGGTGGGGGAGGAGAAAAAGGGAGAGAGAGAGAGAAAAAAAAAGAGTCGGGAACAATCCATCATCAGATTCTTGGATCTGTGAGCCGTTTGCGGACGCTGACAGGACTCTTCTCGTGATTTATTTTTTATTTTTTATTTTTTTCACCAGTATCTCTTCGGTAGCTTTCAAACCTTTTCTTCTTCCACGACTCCATCATTAGTTTACTATGCTTCTTGTTGAGATCTTTGCCTCGTCGTCAGTCCCGGTTGTAGCAGGAGCTTGACACCGTTGGTTTCGAAGCAGTGCGCGGCGAGATTGTCTGTTATTGCCTATCTTAGTGGCGGAGCGGAGGGACGGGGTGCATTGACGGAGGACTTTGAAGATTTGTTGTAGCAGAGACGAGAGATTTTGGTTTTGGTGTGACAGTTGGGAAAAGC